>Ga0315298_1004926_pt1 | contig 19448 bp, 17 predicted proteins | sample WHS_1_MG_FD_203077 | JGI IMG/M metagenome (GOLD analysis project Ga0315298, IMG submission 203077) | Extremophilic microbial mat communities from Washburn Hot Springs, YNP, Wyoming, USA - WHS_1_MG | ecosystem: Environmental > Aquatic > Thermal springs > Hot (42-90C) | place: USA: Wyoming...
GCAGAGCCTTCTGAAATCGTCAGTAAAACTAAGTATATGCTCAGTAAGAAAAACAGTTGGCCTAATCCATTTGGAGATGGAAGAGCAGCAGAAAGAATAGTAAGCGTACTAAATGAAGAAATTGAGTAAACTTTTTATTTACGAAAAATAAACTATAGACCATGAAAAAAGTTCTTGTTACTGGTGGAAGAGGCTTCATAGGTTCGCACTTAGTAAGAGAACTTAAAAGACGTGGGCATGAAGTTTGGGCTTGTGATTTAATGCACAGTGAACTTGAAAACTACATTCGTTGCGACGTTAGTAAGTATAGACAAGTTGAACGTATTTTTGAGGAGCATAACTTTGACTACGTCTACCATGCCGCAGCAGAGTATGGAAGATGGAATGGGGAAGACTACTACGAAAACCTTTGGATGACGAACGCTGTTGGAACAAAGAACCTCCTGAGAATGCAAGAGAAGAAGAGGTTTCGTATGATATTCTTTGGAAGTGCAGAAGTCTACGGAGACTACGATGGTGTTATGAGCGAAGATGTTATGGATAAAATTCCAATTAAACAGATGAACGACTACGCCATCTCAAAGTGGGTTAATGAACTACAGATAATAAACTCTGCAAAGATGTTTGAAACAGAAACAGTAAGAGTAAGGTTGTTCAACGTTTATGGTCCTGGAGAACATTACACACCTTATCGTGGGTGGATACCGAAGTTTATTTACAAGGCTCTAAAGGATGAGCCATACACTGTCTACCTGGGGCACAAGAGAACCCTAGAGTACGTTGAAGACATATGTAGAACGCTTGCGAACATAATTGACAACTTTAAGCCTGGAGAAGTATACAACCTTGGAGGAGACAAACAGTACGAGATAAAGTACATTTCAGACCTAATACTTAAAACTTTGGGAAAAGATGATTCAAAGGTTACTTACAAGGAAGCTGAACCCTTTACAACAAGAATAAAGACGCCTGACTCAACAAAGGCTAAGAGAGACCTAAACTTTAAGCTTACAGTTCCAGTAGAGGAAGGCATAAGGAGAACAGTAGAATGGTTTAAAAAGGCATACGGTGAAGAAAAGCCATGAACTTCGAAGAAGTTTTAGCCAATTATACTGGTAAGAGAGTACTGATAACTGGAGGGTCGGGATGCATAGGCAGCAACTTAATAAAAGCTCTCCTAAAAGCGGAAGCGGAAAAAATTGTTGTTATCGATGACCTTTCAGCATCATATGAATGGAACCTACCAAAAGATCCTAAGGTTACATTCATAAGAGGAAGCATATTAGATGAAGAAAAGATGAAGAGAGCTTTCAGCTACAAGCCGCACTACGTTTTCCATTTGGCAGCACACTTCGCAAACCAGAACAGTGTAGACCACCCTGAGACAGACCTTCTCGTAAACGCTTTGGGAACATTAAAGACGCTTGAGTATGCTAACCTTGTAGGCGTTGAAAGGTTTGTCTTTGCGTCTTCAGGATGCTCAGTATACGGAAGCCAAGCGCCGCTGCCATTAAGAGAAGACTTTGTTTCGCTACACCTTGACACGCCATACCAAATAAATAAGCTTGTTGGCGAACTATACTGCAACTACTTCCACGACTATTATAAGCTTCCGGTTGCAATAGCGAGGTACTTCAACGTTTATGGTCCCGGAGAGGTTCCAGGAAGATATAGAAATGTTATACCAAACTTCTTCTGGTGGGCTATACATGGGCAACCATTACCGATAACTGGAACTGGAGAAGAGACAAGGGACTTCACGTTCGTAGAGGACATTGTTGATGGAACGCTAAGGATGGGAGTAATAGAGGAGGCTGTTGGAGAAGCAATTAATTTAGCTTCTGAAAGAGAGACAAGAGTGATAGACCTTGCGAATTGGATAAACGAAATGACTGGAAACAGGGCTGGAGTAGTATTCAAGTCAAGAAGAGATTGGGACAAGGCGATTAGAAGAAGAGCGTCGATAGAGAAGGCTAAGAGAATACTTGGATATGAGCCTAAGATGGACATAAAAACTGGATTAAAGAAAGTACACGAATGGTTCAAGGAAAACTGGGAAAACATAGAAAAAAGCACAAAATTCTGAATGCACGTACTTATACTTTCGCAAATTTTCCCCCCTGATATGGGTGGAAGTGCAACTAGGGCGTATAACGTTGCAAAGGGGCTTACGATAAACAACGTGAAGGTTACCGTGATAGCAGGATTTCCACATTACCCGACAGGAAATGTTCCGAAACAGCTCAGGAAAAAAGCTTTGTCGATAGAATACATGGAGGACTTTAAAGTAATAAGGACATATGTGCCTCCAATACCGGCAAAGGGCTTAGCGAACAGAATGATCTTGTTTGCATCGTTCATTATCTCCTCAACATTCCCAATCCTTTTACTTAGAAGAGTAGATGTTGTGTTTGCTTCAAATCCTCAAGTATTAGCAATATTCCCAGCGTTAGTATACAAAATTTTCTACGGGTGTCCAATAGTTTTAAATGTGGATGACCTGTGGCCAGAAGATCCTATAGACCTAGGACTAATAAAATCAAACATTTTAAAGAAAGTTAGCAAACTAATAGCAAAGATAGCATATTCTATGACCGATGCAATAACGCCAATAAGCCCAGGATACGTAAAAGTGATATGCGAAAGATACAACGTGAACCTAAGTAAAATTCACGTCGTAAGGGGTGGAGTAGACTTAAACAAGTTCAAAGTGTATACTACAACAAATAAGAAGGTATTTAAGGTACTGTATAGTGGAGCGTTTTCTGTTGCATACGACTTCGACCAAGTATTCCTTGCGGCAAAGCTCTTAGAGAACGTTAAAGATGTAGAATTTATATTGCAGGGTGGAGGAGAGCTGGCGCCACACCTGAAAGCTAGGGTGAAAGAGCTTAAACTGGAAAACGTGAAGATAGTGGACAAGATTCTAAGTAGAGATGAAGTTGCAAAATTGCTGAGTGAAGCTGATGCATTAATCCTACCGCTTAGGAACTTTGGAAGGCCATACCTTGGAATATCCTCCAAGCTATATGAGTATCAGGCGGTAGGAAAGCCGGTAATATGTTGCGCAGAAGGACAGCCAGCAGAATACGTAAAAGAAACAAGATCTGGTGTTGTGATTAAACCTGGAGACTACGAAGCATTAGCTAAAGCTGTACTTTATTTGAAAAATAACTCTGACTTAGCTAAAAAGTTTGGAGATTCGGGAAGACAATACGTTGAAGACAACCTGTCGATAGAAAGGATAGGAGAGGAGATGATTGCTGCCTTCGATATAGTTCTTAGAGAAAAGGCAAAGTAATTTTGTTAATACAATCTAGATGAAAGCTCCTGTTTCAATTATTATCTTAACTTTAAATGAAGAAGCAAATATCGAAAATTGTTTAAGAAGCGTATATGGATGGTCAGATGATATTCATGTCATTGATTCATTCAGCAAAGATAAAACTCTAGAACTAGCTATGAAGTATACTGATAAAATTTACAGAGTTAAAGAAGACCATTGGGCAAATTTGAGAAATTGGGCCTTAAAGAACCTACCTTTAAAATATGATTGGGTACTTTTTCTTGATGCTGACGAACGGCTTACAGAGAATTTAAAGAAAGAAATAGTAGAGGTATTGAGCACTCCTCAAAAAGTTAACGGCTTTTACATTAAGAGAAGGTTTATTTTTATGGGTAAGTGGCTTAAACATGGTGATTTATACTCAAAGGTATTAAGACTTTTTAGAAGACAATTTGTAGAGTATATCCCTGTAGGAGATGTTGAGTATGCTAAGGTCAAGGGGGATGTAGGTTTATTAAAGTATGATATGATTCATGAAGATAGAAAGGGCATATCTAAATGGATAGAAAAACATAATAGAATTTCTGATAGGGCGGCGGAATATTATTTGAATAGAAAAAGGAGGTCTTTATTGGCAAGTAAAGAGAGAGATAGTGAAATAGAGGGAGGACGACGTATCTGGATTAGAGAAGTTATTTGGGAGAGAATTCCTTTGGCACTCCAACCTGCTGCCGCATTTTTATATCAATACATTTTTAAGCTCGGTTTTCTCGATGGTTTAGAAGGATTTATTTATCACTTTTTGCAAGCATTCTGGTATAGGATCCTTATTTATATTAAAGTCAGAGAGAAAATCGCTAAATTGTAAAAATGACTTTTAATGCTGAAATATTAAGGAAAAGATTTTTATTTGCTCAGTTTCAGCGCCAAGACTCAAAAGTAAAACTATTTCTTCCATATTTTCGTAAAAATGATATTGTTTTAGATGTAGGCTGCGGAAGCGGGATTGAATTGTTTACTGTAAGCAACCTTTGTAAGTATGCTGTTGGAATCGACATAGATATAGACGTGCTAAAAATAGCTAGAAGAAGACTAAAAGATAAAATGAGTATTGACTTAGTTAGAGCTGATGCTTTACATCTGCCATTCAGGTCGAAGAGTTTTTCGAAGATTTTTTGCTTTGATGTTTTAGAACATTTAACCTTCCCTTCAAAGCTAATAGACTTTATGAAAGATTTGCTTTGCGCTCGCGGAGAAGTAATTTTAAGGGTTCCTAATAAGTATAGTTTTCATGAAGTACTTTTATTTCTTATTTCTCCAGTAACGAAGGCAAAGGGTGGAGTTTGGCACGTACGTCACGTATCCTTTTTCGATCCAAGGCAATTGGACTCTTTCCTAAGCCAACGAAAATTTAAATACATTACTGGATACACTTATGGTGGCTTAAGTTCTAACTTCTTAACAACCTTATTTACATTAATCTCCGTTTTCCTTAGCATAATAATACGTGATCCTATAAAGATGGAACATTATTCTTCTGCGCTGAGAAAGTGCTATCCCAAAGGGAAGTTTTTCGAGATCAAAGCTAATTCGCCAATGCCTTCCTTTAGTTATATTACCATGATGTTTAGGTTGCAAGAATGAGAATTCTTCATATAATATCTACTTTTCCTCCAGCATATGCTTTCGGTGGACCACCAAAGGTGGCATTTGATGTTTGCAAAGAACTCGCAAAGAGAGGTCACTATGTAGAGGTTTATACAACGAATGCTTATGATCAAAGGAGAGATTTTAAACCATTAGATAAACAGATAGTTGTATGTAATATTAAGGTTACTTATTTCAGCAACCTTCTCAGGATAAACAATCTTTACGTGGCACCAGAAATGATCATCAAATTATGGGAAAACGTAAGGCACTTTGATATAGTACATGTCCATTTTGGGAGGCAACCTTACGATACTTTTTTCGGTTTAAAAGAGAAAGCTCTTTGTGCTCCGTATGTTATACAAGCGCACGGTGCCCTTCCTCATATTGGAAGAATGGGGTGGGCTAAATTATTTTATGATAAACTTTTTGGATGGAGAACCATAAAAAATGCCTCTAGGGTTATCGCTCTCAACAAAGTTGAGGCTGAACAGTATAAGGCTATAGGTGTGCCTGAAGAGAAGATTGCCATTATACCTAACGGAATAGATCTATCCGAGTATGCTGAACTGTCGCCTAAAGGCTCCTTCAAGAAGAAGTTTAACATATCAGAAGAAAAGAAGATAATACTGTACTTGGGGAGAATACATAAAACTAAGGGGATAGATCTCTTGGTTAAGGCTTACGCGCACTTAGTAAATGAGATGAAATGCAGAGGTATTGTCTTAGTTATAGCTGGACCAGACGACGGATACCTAAATGATACTAAGGCTTTAGCAAACTCGCTAGGACTGCATAACTCAATAATGTTTACTGGCTTCATAAGCAGTAAAGACAAGCTTAGAGCTTTAGTAGATGCAGAAGTTTTTGTCACCCCTTCATTTTATGGTTTCCCTATGACATTTCTTGAAGCCTGCGCTGTAGGAATACCGGTAGTAACGACGAGCTTAGGAGACACGCTGGAATGGATAGACAGAAACGTAGGCTATGTTACTCAACCTACACCTCAAGATCTCGCTGAAGCAATTTACAGGATCATTTCTGATGATGAACTGCATAGAAGGTTTTCCAAGAACTGCACAGAAATTGTAAAGTCAGAGTTTTCAATAGATAAAGTAGTGGAAAGGTTAGAGGAGGTCTACGAGGAAGTAGTCGAAGGGTAAGCCTTTCATGAACAATTATAAGAAGAAAGTTTACGATAAAGCATATGACTATGAGGGGGCTTTTTACGAGCCCTCCCATGGCTTGATAGGGTTTCTTTATAAGAAATTCAGAAAACATGAAATAAACCGTTATCAGGTTACTTATAATCTGTTACCATCCCTTAAGGAAGGTGGAAGACTATTAGATGTAGGTTGTGGTGACGGCGATTTGGTCTTTATGTGTAGGGAGAAATTTGACGAATGTTATGGAATTGACGTATCTAAGGTGAGGGTTGAAAGAGCAAGGAAGCGTGCTCTTGAGAAGCATATAAATGGTCTCTATTTTTATGAGTACGATGTAGATAAAGGATTACCATTTAGCGATTCTTTCTTTGACGCCGTAACTTGTATTTCAGTGCTTGAACATGTCTTTAATCCGCCTAATGTTGTGAATGAAATTCATAGGGTTTTAAAACCTAATGGATTTTTTATCATACAGGTTCCTAATGTTGCCTGGTTTCCTTACAGAATTCAATTGTTATTCGGAAAATTGCCAAAGAGCGGTGGAGTATACTTGGGTGCAGATTGAGAACACCTACATTGGTTCACTAAGGATGTGCTCGTTAAACTGCTTTTAGCAAGTGGATTCCAAATAAAACAAGTGACATGCAGTGGTATTTTTGCAAAATATTGTAAAATATGGCCATCGCTTTTATCCGGAGACCTTATAATAAAAGCGATAAAAATCGATAAATGATGCAATTATTTTCTTTAAAATGTTATTCAAGTAAAAGTAAGATCAGGGTAATGTTAATTTGAATATCCTACATATTATAAATCATTTTTATCCAAGGCTTGGCTATCAAGAAACTTTTCTAGCTAAAGAGCATAGCTATCAACACAATGTTTTAGTTATAACATCAAATAAATTTGAAAAACGCATTTTCGAATCTAATAAAGCTCTTTTGAAGAAGAGAATCTTGGAACCAGGTTTTTACAGCGAGGAAGGTGTAGAGGTTTTAAGGTTACCTGCTTTATTTGATAATCCTCCATTTTACGAGCCGTGGCTTATCGGATTAGAGCATGCTGTAATAAATTTTAAGCCGGACGTAATCATAATTCATGGCGTAGTGAACTTTTCATCTATAAGAGTTGCGAAAATTAGGAAAAAACTTCATAGGACAAAATTAATTGTGGATGATCACATGACTTTTAATGCTACGCGTGGTGACCTAGTTCTTCCATTATATGGCCTGTTTAAGAGAATGTTTACACCTTTATTGTTAAACTCGGTGGACTGCTTTGTGGCAGTTACTTACGAGACAAAGAAGTTTATGCAAGAAATCTACGGAATACCCAGTGAAAGAATAACGGTGATCCCTCTTGGTGTTGATACGAGCAGATTCTCTTATGATCCTAGTGCCCGCAGGGACATAAGACGAAAATATCAAATTCCAGAAACTTCTATAGTTTTTATTTATGCTGGCAAAGTGATCCCGGAAAAAGGCGTACACCTTCTTGTAAAGGCAGGTATCAGTTTATGTAAAAAGAATGATAACGTCATCTTCTTAATTATAGGTGGAAAAGATAAACAATACTTTAATAGCCTACTAAAAATAATCAAACAGGCTGACATGAATAATCGATTTATATTTGTTGATGCAGTCCCTAATTCAGAACTTTATCAATACTATAGTGCGGCAGATGTGGGAGTGTGGCCGTTACAATGCTCTATTAGTATGCTTGAAGCTGCATCTTGTGGTTTACCAATTATTATTTCTGACAAAAGCGGGACCTTAGAGCGCATAAGTAAAGGTAACGGCATAGCATATAAAGAAGGTGATGTAACTGATCTAGAAAGGAAGATGTCTCTGCTACTGAATGATGAGTTAAGGAATAGTATGCGTCAACGAGCATATGCATACGTTAAAGAGATTGATTGGAAAATTATAGCTCAGCAATTTCTGCATACATGTAGGTGATTCCAAGGTAAATGGTAGCGCACATGCTGTTGGTATTAGTTTTAGGTACTAGACCTCAAATAATTAAGTCGGCTCCAATAATTCAGCAAATGCTAAGACAAAGGCTAGCTATTAAAGTTATTCATTACAGGTTAACACTACAATTATAAATTATCGAAAATATTTTTTGAAGAAATGGATTTACCGGAACCTTATGTCAATTTAGAAGTAGGATCTGGCTCGCATGCATATCAAACTGGAGAGACGATGCTACGTCTTGAAAAGGTTCTTATGGATTTAAAACCTAGTCTAGTACTAGTTCTAGGATATACTAACTCAGCATTAGCTGGCGCTTTGGCTGCCGTTAAAATGGGTATCAAAGTGGCTCATGTGGGAGCAGGGGCACGTAGTTATGATATGTCGATGCCCGAAGAGATAAATAGACGTATTATAGATCATATATCCCAATTTCTGTTCGCAGTATCTGAAAGATGTGTTAAAAATCTTGAAAAAGAGACGGTATTAGGTAAAATATATCTAACAGGGGATACAATGTTCGACGTTTTCCTAAAGCACATGTCACTTGCTTCGAAAAGCAGTATCCTCAAAGAGAACGATCTTGATCCACAAACTTATGCAGTATTAACATTGCATCGGGCTGAAAACGTTGACAACCCGCTTAAACTGGAAAACATAGTTAGAGCTATCATTCAGTTAAGTGATATACATATTGTTTTTCCAGTACACCCTAGAACCATGAGTAGGCTGTCCTCTCAGGGCCTCCTTAGGAAACTTGAAGAGGCTAAACACGTTAAACTTCTGAAGCCCTTAGGTTATCATGATATGCTTAAGCTCGAGTCAGAAGCCAAGCTAATACTGACGGATTCCGGTGGTGTTCAGAAGGAAGCCTTCTGGCTTAAAGTTCCATGTATAACACTAAGAGAGAACACCGAATGGATGGAGACTGTTGAATTTGGTGCAAACTTCATAGTAGGCTGTGATACAAATCGGATAGTTTCAACAGCGAAGATACTCACTAATGATAGTCATGTTAGGGATAAAATCAAGAGGTTGCCTAATCCCTATGGTGACGGTAAAGCTGCGGAAAAGATAGTTGATTTCTTACTAGAATACTTAAATCAAGACTGTGTACAGTAGAAGTTCGCCTGTTTGCTGAAACGCTTTCGTATATGATCCAATATACGCTAAAGAGAATCTATGTATTTTAAACTATTAAAAGACAATCAGTAGCTTTTCGACATTTTTGTTGCCAAGCAAGAGTACAGCGGCAAAAGGGACGAGCATGGACGCTTTCTATACCGCTTTTCTAACTATAAAGATATATTGAGACCTATTGTTTCAGAATATTTGGTGAGCAAAGGTTTTCATGTGGAGTGGCCGGAGAACCATAAGTTTGTAGCTTGTCTCACTCATGATGTTGACAGCATTTACCCATCTTGGAAATATACCTTCTTTACTGCGACGAAATCTGCCTTAAAGTTAAATCCTAAAAGGAGCTTGGAGAGACTAGTATCTAAAGCTAGAAAAAAATAATACCTTAAATCCTTATTGGAACTTTAGAAAGATTATAGAACTTGAAGGGAAATACGGTGCAAAATCCAGCTTTTATTTTAAAGCTACGTCAAGAGATCTTGTTGGTTGGATTTATGATATTGAAAATTTGAGGGATGAGCTAGAGTACATAGTTGGTTTAGGCTGTGAGGTTGGTTTACATGGAGGCTACTACTCATACAATGACCCTAAAACTTTAAGAGAGGAAAAAATTCGACTGGAGAGAGCTTTGGGAAAAACTGTGATCGGAATACGGATGCACTATTTAAGGTTTAACGTTCCAGATACATGGAGGCTACTGGCTGATCTAGGCTTCAAGTATGATACCACCTTCGGATATCCAGACATGCCGGGTTTTTGAAATGGAATGTGCCACCCCTTCAAACCTTACGATCTAGAGGAGGAAAAGGAGGTAAATATTCTCGAGATACCATTAACTATCATGGATGGAAGTCTCTTTAGAATAAGTTTTGAGGAAGCATGGGAAAAAATTAAAAGATTAGTAGATGAAACGGAGAAAAATGCGGGTGTAGTAACAATATTATGGCATAATACTACGTTCGATGAGATATTTTGGGGTGATTGGTCAAAACTTTACACGAAAATTTTACAACTTCTTAAAGAAAGAAAAGCATGGATAACGACAGCGGAAGATATATGCAACTATTGGATGAGAAAATTTAAAGATAAATCATAAGGTGTTCCATTGAGCGCATTCGTTACCGATGCTAACTATAAGCATACGCTTGCAATAGTCAGGTCTCTTGGCAGTAGGGGTATCGAAGTTGATGTGGGAGTATCTTCCCCTAGTTTACAACTTTCTTCATTCTCGAAATACTGCCGTGGATCGTTTATTTATCCTGATCCTAAAAAAGACTTAGACGTATTTGTTCGTTTTTTTCGTAAAATATGCAATCACTACGATACCATTATTCCCGTGGGATACGTGACCACATTTTTTCTTTCTATGAAAAAGGATAGTATAGATTGTAACGCTAAAATTCCTGTAGCGGATTTCCCTTTATTAAAAATAGCCGCGAGTAAAAAGGATAGTATCTTATTAGCTAAGGAACTTGGTGTTCCAACTCCTATAACATTCTTCCCAAGCAATTCTTCCGAGTTAATGGATTTGAAGATTGAAAGTTATCCAGTTGTTGTAAAGGCTGTTTATGAAGGCGGTTTAGTTCGCTATGCATATAATAAACAGGATCTTAAGGAGAAGTTTGAGGAAATATATAAGCTACAAGGTGTCCCTCCATTGGTTCAAGAATTTATAAAAGGTGTAGGGTATGGCTTTTTTGCATTATTCAATCAAGGTAAGCCTAGGGCGATATTTGCGCATAAAAGGGTTAGGGAACGGTATGTTATAGGTGGGCCTAGCACTTGTGCTGAAAGTGTCTTCGTTCCCGAACTTATGAACTATGGCATAAGGATCCTTAAAGCCCTCGATTGGCATGGTGTGGCAATGGTGGAGTTTAGAAGAGATTTCAACGATGGCAAGTTTAAGCTAATGGAAATTAATCCAAAATTTTGGGGTTCCTTAGATCTCGCAATAGCATCGGGTGTAGATTTCCCCTACCTATTATATAAAATGGTTATAGAAGGTGACGTTAATCCTGTTTTTAATTATAAAGTAGGGTTAAGGTTTATGTGGCCTCTTCCAGACGACCTTTTACGCACCTTAAATAACCTAACAAGTGCTAAATCTTTTCTCTCAGACTTATTAAATCCATACGTTAAGAAAAACATTGTCCTTACAGACCTAAAACCTACCTTGTCGCTAATTCGGGATGGAATCTTCCTCATAATATCTAAAAAGTTCCATAGACTTGTTTTCCCTAGACCTGTATATATATTCTAAATATTCATACGATAGCTTAATGGACCCAAAGACCGTATTGAATGTAGCGAAGCGTGTAAAATTGGATACAATAGCCATCACGGATCATAACATAATAGCTGGTGCCATTGCTATACATAAAATTCGTGAAAAGGACTCGATTATAGTAATAATCGGTTCTGAAATCTCCACAGATTTTGGTGACATAATCGGTATATTCTTAAATGAAGAAATTAAGTCGAGAAATGTCTATGACGTAATAGATGAGATTAAATCGCAAGACGGATTGGTTCTTATTCCACATCCATTTAAAACAAAGAGTATACTTCAAATCAAGGGGGCATAATAGATCATATGGATTTACTTGAGGGATACAATTTAAGGCATCCCATAACATCGGAACAGCTTAGCGCACTTAAGGTAATGAACAAGCCCATAGTTGCAGGAAGCGATGCCCACTTCCCTCAAGAAATCGGATTATTTCGAACGATAGTACGTCATGAATTGAGTAGTGAAGAGGATCTTAGGAAAGCACTACTTGGAGGAAAGATAGAGATTTATGGATCTCCATCACCATTTTACCTAGAACCTCTTTCACAAATTGTTAAGGGGTTAAAACATAAAGATTTGAAGCTAATAGGGTGGAGTATTTTAAACTTGATAAGATATAAAACTAATTTTCAATGTAAAAAATCCATTTCTATTAAGATAGTGAAAAAGAGGAACATGTTTATGATCGTTGAGCATGGATAAATATGAAGGTAGGCTATTTTGGTCCATTTAATCTTAAACATGATAGAAGTAGAGTAATAATTAAGGGTCTAAAAAATGGAGTTGAAGTAATTAAGTGTAATGCTCAGTCAACTTCGCGTCTTTTAAGGTATATTAAGATTCTGGAAAGGCAGAGAAAACTAGACTACGATGTTATCATTCTTGGAGCAAGGGGGAACTATTATGGTCAACCCTTAGTACCGCTTATGGGAGCAATTACCAAAAAACCACTAGTATTCGATGCTGTGTTCACACTCTATGAAACGCAAGTAGTCGACAGGTAATTAGTTGATCATAAGTTTGTTAAAGCAAGAGTCCTGTGCTAGAGTATTCGAATATTTAATGGTAAGAGTCATAGTAAGCATAAAATTAATGGAAATTATAAGTACTATAAGTAAAGTCGATTTAGTTATGTTCTTTCTTAATGGAACTAGCCTGTTTTGCCAGTTCTTACTAGCTCACGCTAGCAGTGTACTTATAAAATACCCTATTAGATTTGATTATTAAAAATGCAAAGCCAACAAAGTTAAGTGAAATATGATTACTGAGCTTATTTTACCTTTTAGCCTAATACTGCCTGGTCTTTGGATATTACAATTAACAAAAATAAAAGTGGATAATATAATTGAACGACTATCTTTTTCTTACATTCTCAGTTTAGCTGTAATGTTCAGTCTGCTTTATTTAGGCGCAATATCATTTTACTTTAACGTTGCTTCATTCATCTATTTGATAATACTGATAGCATCTTTTCTTCATCTATCTGTATCTTTTGTTTATAAAAATTCGCAGAAGAGTTTTCATAAGGTCAGTATTCCTAAACCTTCGTTAGAAAAAGTAATACTTATCATATCGGCAGTAGGATTGCTTTCGATTTACACGATTTTTTTACAGAAAAAAGCAATACTTGACTCGGATGTAGTGCAATATTATCTTCCCATGGCTAGAGAAATAGTGAGAGAAAATGGATTTACTTATAGTACCGGATACGATTACACCATTACTCTGAAACCAATCGGTGTCTCTGTGCTTTATGCTTGGACATATGTTGTCAGTGGTTCAATGTTATCTGAAGATTTTAGATTAATGCCTCTGGTTCCACTGCTTACGCTGATCATATTGAATTATGCGATAGTAGCTTCTGCTACAAAATCTGAAAAAATAGGTGTGCTTTCTACGGCACTCTTTCTTGTCTTACCTTTCCATGATCGTTTTCTTCTCTATAATTCGTTTTATCCCGATATGTTTTATTACCCGCTAATATTTAGTGTTATTTACTTTTTCATTAAATATTCCTATTCAAAGCATAGTGTGCTACTCTTCTGGATAGGTATGTCACTTGGGTGTGCTGCCTTATTAAAAGCTCAAACTATTTACTTTTTCATTACCTCTGTATTGGTATTTCTTATACTAGAATTAAGGGCATTTAAAAAATTATCAATGGCATTATGTGCTGTCGGACCCTTCTTAATTCGAATTCCAGATATTTTGGCTAATACTATACAGCGTGAAGGTATACGCATTTCTATTCCTACTTTTACTGAAACGCAACTCATATTATTATTTTTTCTTTCAATTTTCTGCATAGTCTGTTGCTATGCGACCCTGTTTCAAAACGTTAGGAGAACAAAAGTTGATAAGCCTTTACTTAAGGAGGTCATTAGAGAAATCTTTCTACTTCTTCTACCCTTCATACTTTTGTCAAGTTTTTGGTATATCGTTAACCTCTTTAAATTCGGTACACTGATTTATACTTCTTCAATCAACTTACCTAATTATGATTTGGCGCTTAAAATTTTAAAATCTCTAGAAACTGCTCAACCTCCAGTGAGCCCATGGCATTATATTATGCTTTTTATGTTCATGTTCATGGATCCTGCTGTAATGGGCTACGTTATGCTTATTCCATTGTCAATCGGATTGGCATTCTTACTTATCTCGAAGAATAAGCTTGAAAGCTTTAGCATTTTTTTCCTCTTTGAGATAATTGCGTCATCAATAATTTTTTCTGCGGTCATAGTTACTCAGTCAGAAGCTTATAATCCTAGAGATATTCTTCCATTAGCTCCACTACTTACGAGCTTAGTTGCCGTTGGTATTGAATTTACAACCTCAACTTACCGTGAAAGAAATAATAAAGCTAAAGGTATGTTTACATCGTTTCTTTTAATTATTTACTTCGGCTTTTTAGCCTATATTCATAGTGTTTACGTGTATTATATTAGTTACTACAATATGACTACAATTGTTGCTCTCATGTCCACTCTTGGAAAGATAGTAGGTCTAAACTTGATGCAAACAAGTTTCGAGCTCTCATATGATGAAAGAGTTCTCTTCGTGAGTAAGAATTTTCAAAAAATATTTTCACTTTCGGTACTCGCAGGAATTCCCGTAATTATACTATTAGGTTGTAGATTTTTCGTGTCATTTTGTCATAAATTTCTGGTTAAACATCGTTATGCCATAACTATTAAGTTTGAAGTGGCATCGAAAAAGATGGCACTTAAGCTACCTTTGTTAACTTGCTTGAGACTTATGGAAACTGGTCTGATACTCTTTTTAATGCTTTCAACTATTCTAATTCCTAGAATAGAGATATTAGTTATTCAAGGTGGTCCACAAGGACTTAGAGAAAATCAACTTAAAAATAATTACGGAAGTCTTTATGGATTATTTTCAAGTACAATCGAATTTGAAGGCGGGATCTTAACTTTTGAAGCACCCATGGGTTTACCATATTATATGCCTAATAGTAAGATAGTGGATTTAAAATATCCGGAAAATCTGGCTTTGCTTAAAGATTGTTTGTTATCAAACGATTCTTATAAAATGGTTGAAAAGTTAAAGCAATTGGGCATTAACTATATATTAATCAATCCGTCTAGCGCACGCATAAAAAGTCTCGATGCATCTTTAAATTTTAGTATTTCCAGTGTGACGAGAAATCCTGAGCTTACACTTCTTTCAAAAAGCTTTGGTAATTGGAAGTTATATACCTTAGGACCTTATAATGTTGAGAAGACTAAACTTCCTCTCTTTGGTTGGTCAGTAGATCCACGATACACTAATGCCTCATATATTTTTGATAGCAATGAATATAGCCTTTTTTTAGGACTTAATCCAACAGACAGCAACAGTAGAGTGACGATTTTTACTCGTAGCGTACCAAAATTAAATTTGTCAGACTATGACTACATAATTGTTAGACTCGAAGGCAACAGCAATGCTCGTATATTACTGCGCTTTTTTTTAACTGATGGAAGTGGTTTTGATGTTGCATACTGGGGAGACCCTTCTCTTGTAACTACACCATTTGATTTAAGACCGTTTTCTGGAAAAATGCTTCGTGGCGATGTTTACATTGGACTTAAAAGTTCAGATGGATTACCTTCCTCATTTAATTTGTTCGAAATTTCTTTTGTAAAGATTAAACGATAAGTGTAAAGTGGCTGTTAAAAAAGGCTAGGAGATATGGTTAACGTGCTTGTAGTTCGTGTATCCTATAGGAAGGCTTATCCGATAATGGAGTCTTTGAAGAGAGCAGGATACAGAGTAATAGTCGGTATAGATACTATTGTGAACGAGGCTCTTTTTTCTATTTTCGCTGATAAGTTTGTGTGGATAATGAATCCTAATAACTCTGAAAAATTGTATATCGCCTCCATTATTAGTGCCATAAAGGAGAATCATGTGGATCTAGTAGTTCCAGTTGACTTCATTGATTTCCTATTACTCTCAAAATATAAGGAAGTCTTGGAGAAGTATGCTGTGATTCCTGTTGATACCTTTGAAAAAATTGCCAATCTATCGAACAAATGGTATATTAACGGATTGGCAGAAAGCATAGGAATCGATTATCCGAGGACGTTATTTCTGAAAACGAATGTAGACGTTGCTTCCATTAGAGCCTTTTTGGACGAGGTTGGTTTTCCTCTTGTCGTAAAGGGATTCGGAGATGGTTCTAGACCAAGGTTCGTGAGTAACTTCGACGAACTAACTAAAGAGATTGATTTAAGGGCTAAGAACGGCGTCTTGCTACAAGAATTCATAGTTGGTACTGGTGTGGGATACTTTGTTTTAAGCAACAATGGCAAGCCAATTTCCGAGTTTATGCATAAAAGGATCGTAGAAATAAACCCTCTGGGAGGTGCTAGCATTAAAGCTACCTCAAATTTTGACCCAGAACTCCTTTCTCTTGGCAGAAAGATAGTGGAGAAGACCTGTTTCACTGGTGTTATGATGATTGAGTTTAAGAAAGAGGCTGAAACAGGCAATTACTACCTGATGGAGATAAATCCAAAATTTTGGGGAAGTCTAGAGCTTGCTTATAAGGCTGGCGTAGATTTTCCAAGATATTTAGTTGACTTCTATTTGAAGGGAGAAAAGCCGAAGCAGATCTCAGTAAAGAACGTTAGTTTCTCGTGGACCACTGAAGCGACACCTTCCTATTCCAAACATGGTTTAAATGTTCTAATTGAAATTGTTCAAAGAACGTTATCAAATTCCCCCTTATTCTCTGATCTCCATCCTTATGATCCTCCAAACTTCATGGCAAAATCGTTTTTCACCATTTTTTCTCTTCTTAAGACCTCAAATAAAGTGACCATAGAATCTACTTACTTAACAAGACGTTTAAAAGATCTGTTACATAAGCGGAAATTAGATCTAATAATTTCAGATCTAGATGGCACTCTTGTTAAACTAGATATTCCGTGGAAAATTGTAAGGAGCAAAGCATTGAAAGCAGGTCTGATTAAGCCCTACAAAGGTATTAACGAGAGCTTCGCTCAGTACTGGCTTATGGATGATAAACATTCGTTCACAAAGCTTCACGAGTTTATAAAAGATTACGAGATTAATGCCGCAACTAACTTTCGTAGAGATGATCTTCTCTCTAGCCTTTTTGAAACCATCAAACAGAAATCGGTACACTTTGCGGTTGTATCAATGCAAAGTGAGGAAGCTGTCATTAAATGTCTTAGCAGATTAGGCATCCTTGACTACGTAGACGTAATAGTTGGTAGGGATGTTATCCCACTTAGATTTAAGGCACTTACCTATGCTATCGAAAAAATGAAAATAAATAAGCCATATCAGGGAGTCATGTTTGGTGATACCTTGATAGATATAAAATCTGCTTTCAGAGCTGGCTTAGTCCCATGTAGAATAACAACAAACTATATAGAAAGACTTCAAGCTAAGGATTTAGATGTAAGCTATACCAATAATATAACAAAAATATTAAAACTGATATCTGATTTTTTGATGGGTCGCAATGAAACCTAACTTTCATAAAGGCATTGTTCTAGATACGTCCAAGGAAGGGTGGGATTCCGGCGCTGCTACTTTTGGAACTGTAATATATAATCAGGACGATTACAAGTACTATTTATTTTATACAGGCTCTTCTGACGTTAGGTGGGCAGAGGCCAGTATAGGCCTAGCTATATCGCAAGACGGATTGAATTTTAGGAAGAATGATCTAAATCCCATCGTTAATTCAAAGGATTTTGGGCTTAAGGTGGCTTTAACACCAGTTGTATTTAGAATTAAAAACAACTATTTCATGGTGTTTGCTGGAAAGGAACCAAGAAGTGGAAGGAAGATTTACATTGCTTACTCTGATGATCTAGTTGGCCCTTGGCGTTTTATCAGGCAACTTATTAAACCTCAGTCTCCTTGGGAAGGGAATGATGTAGACTTAGGGCCGTCAGCAGTTAGGCTTAGTGAAAATGAAGTACTAATCTACTACAGCAATGTTTCTAATAAATTACCCTGGAGTTTGCTTTTCGGACCCCGTTATTTGTTTAGAACGTTAGGAATACTTAAATTAAAGGTCAATTCGTCAACTGATATAGAAGTATATCGATTCAATGGGAATCCACTCAAGCATCTTAATGGTCCTAAGGGTAGTTGGAACGAATCCTTATTCTGTCCAGGATACTTTAGAGTGGAATCATCACATTACCTTTTGCCAGCCACCTCTACGTACTCAATAGGATTTCCGTATAAGCAATACATTGGATTAATTAAGGATTCAAGTCCCTATTTTCTGAACCCAACTAGAACCGGAATTTTAATAGATGGTCCTAGAGAAAAGGAGAAAATAATTCCAGGCATAAAGAGCGAGATTGCATTAGATACGCCATGTCCAATCATAAGAAATGGAGAACTTTGGCTTTATTACAGTGCTATGGATAGAGCCGACGGAGTGTGGAAAACTGCCCTTTCAATATTTCCTCTTGAATATCTGCTTTAACAACTCTTCAGAATAGGCTGAACTGAAGTTGAGCATCGCCATCATATTTGGTACTAGGCCCCAAATAATTAAGTCTTCTCCCATAATTCACGAGGCTTTAAAGAGCGGTTTGGAGCTGGAGATAATTCATACAGGTCAACATTACGACTACGAGCTTTCGCAAGTTTTTATTGAGGAGTTCAACCTTCCTGAACCTGCAGTAAATTTGGAGGTAGGCTCAGGCTCCCATGCATACCAAACTGGAGAGATAATGCTTAGGCTTGAAAAATATTTGCTGAGAGATAAGCCTTCTCTCGTCCTCGTACCAGGTGACACGAATTCAGCTTTAGCTGGAGCTTTAACTAGCGTTAAGCTTAACATTCCTGTAGCTCACGTAGAGGCTGGAGCTAGATGCTATGATATGAGCATGGCTGAAGAAGTGAATAGGAGGCTTATAGACCACTGCTCGAAAATCCTCTTCGCGCCGACGCTAAACTGTAAGAGGAACTTAGAAAAAGAGTCCGTTTTAGGCGAAATACATTTAGCTGGCGATACAATGTACGACGTATTTTCGAGGTTTAAGAACAGGGCTGACGAATGCGACATACTCGATAGACTTAATCTTTCAAATAAGGAGTATTATCTGCTTACGCTTCATAGAGCTGAGAACGTCGATGACGCTGAAAGGCTGAAGAGTATTTTAAATGGAATTATGAAGTCTAATGTTGACGTTGTTTTTTCAATACATCCTCGTACTAAGAATAGGCTTAAAGAATACGGGATATCTCTAGAGAATTCTAATGTAAGGGTTATTGAGCCCGTAGGCTATATTGAAATGCTTAAGCTACTCAAACACGCGAAGATCGTTTTAACAGATTCAGGTGGACTTCAGAAGGATGCTTTCTGGTCTAAAACTCCATGCGTAACTTTAAGGGATAGAACTGAGTGGGTTGAAACCGTTGAAATGGGTGTGAACTTTCTTGCTGAAGCT
>Ga0315298_1004927_pt1 | contig 19444 bp, 9 predicted proteins | sample WHS_1_MG_FD_203077 | JGI IMG/M metagenome (GOLD analysis project Ga0315298, IMG submission 203077) | Extremophilic microbial mat communities from Washburn Hot Springs, YNP, Wyoming, USA - WHS_1_MG | ecosystem: Environmental > Aquatic > Thermal springs > Hot (42-90C) | place: USA: Wyoming...
CATTAAAACTCCACGTACCTTTGTAAGAAGTATATTTCAAAATATATTTTACAACAAACTTAATGTTAATGTTTTTCAATTGCCATTTTTCATTATCGCCGGGAGTGGCAAATTGGTAATACAATGTTCCGCTTACACTGCAATTGGTTGCAAACCCCGGCTGGAAGGGGTTATAGTCGAATTTTCGTATTTCGCTTCTGCCTTGGATGTAACCAGACGGCTGGTCTTTTACCCAAACTTGCCAATAATATGATTTCCCTTCTTCCATTGGGATATCGTATTCGGGGGTGAACACGGGAACTTCCAATCCTTGTTGATTTACACTCGAAATAGCCGCTCCATCGATGTCTTGTTTTTGGTAGATTATCAGGTTGTATGGGTCTTTGAATATATCATCGGAAACAGAACCATCGGGGCTGTTGATATTCACCCGAATCTCCTTCACCACCAAGTCGTAGTATTTTTTATTCCCGTAAAAAGCCCATTGAAAAGTCGGCTTCTTATTATTTACCACAGTATTGTTATTCGGTAATAAAAGAATAAGTTTAAACAAGGTGAATTTTCTTATTTCGCTTTTCGCAATAGTGTCATTAGTTGCTGAGTTCAAGGCATAGACCTGCCAAGCATAGGTGTCGCTTGCATTTAATGATAATGGCTGGCTTGGTTCATAAGATGTTGCGGTTGTTGTTGTGTTAATGATTGGGTAATTGTGTATCGCTGTCTCTAAGTTCTGATTTGGAAGAACCTTTACGACACGGATATTGTACTTAACATTTACCGAAGGTTGTGGGGTGATTTTCCAGCGAAATATTGGAGTTTTGGTTTTGATGGCTTCATTGTTTTCGGGCGATTCGAGCAGCAGAAGAATTTGAGTGAAGTGTGGGGATAATAATTTTTTCTTCACAAAAGTAAAAATCTCGCTTCGTCCCTGATTTTGCGTTGGTGGTAATCCATATTGGTCTAAACATTGAACCTGCCAGGCATATTTCTTTCCAGCTTCAAGTGGAAATGCACCAATGGGGTATGTTAATGAATTAGTTACAAGTTGATTGTTCTCGTAAATAGGGACATTGGAACTTATTGCTTGGGAAGGTATCTGTCCCTGAAGTACTTCAACAATTCTGATAGTATATTTAATTTGATAAGCGGATGGAACAACAACAGGTGTCCATTGAAAAGTTGGGTAATTTGTATTCAAATCGAGCGTATCCAGATTGGCTGGATAAATTAAATGCGGCGGCGGTGGATATAGAATTGTAAAGTTCGAGCATAATTTGGGGACAAGCACAACACCGTTGAGGTCTTCAATAGTGAAACAAACAATATAAACTCCTTCCAGCAATCTACCCGATTGCTGGGCTTTTTGTTTGTAGTCACTATTTTTAATAGCAACATCGGAGAAGTTGATAAATTGGGTATTGTTAATGATTTGCACAGGCTGTTCGGTAAGCTGAATTGGTTGGGTGGTGCAGGTCAGAACTTCACCCCTACCCTGAGTTGCAATGCTCGTTTTAATAACAATTTTGAAGCTTCTACCACTATTGTTGAAAATAGTGATCGAACCAAGAGCAGCGGGATTATTTTGCCAATCGGTCACATAAGGCGAGGGATAAGGATTAATCGTAAGGGTTGCGTTAATGTTCTGTGTATAAATTTTTGTAGAAAAAAACAACCCCAAAAAACAAACCGCCAAAATGACTAAATGCTTTTTCATAACAAACCTTTTTATATTATTTGACAATAAAATAACTTGCAAAGAAGGAAACAAAAGCCTACAACTCGCTTTTCAAAGACCGAGAAAAAGTAAATTCTTCTCGCCCTTTAGACTACTTAAAATTTTGGAGAGATACGATTCTTGGCAATGAGTTTAAGCAGGCAGTTTTCTCCGAGCAAATGTCTTCTCTATCGAGAAAAGAGGATTTAACACGGGGAAGATTCTCGTATTCGTCAAGTTCAAAGTATTACTTCGTATCCTATTAAGAAAATTTCTCAGTTCGCACTCCCAAGATTCACCACAAAATTAAAAAAATTTTATTTTGCAAATATTAATTTTTTCAAAAGTTTTGAAAATTAATAATAATGTAGGGAAATAACAGATTTTTCCCAGTCATCGGATGTTTCAAAAACATCCGATGTCTTTTTGCAGGGCGAGCACTGTTTGTTCCCGGCGAATTTCACCGGACGTGGTGTTTCCCAGACATCGGATGTCTGGCAGACATCCGATGTCTAACCGTGATGAATCCCGTTTGTGAGAACAAACCCAAAATGGTGTTTCCGAGGTTCCAACGATGTAGGGGCGACCGGCGGTCGCCCCTACAAGGGTTTTCAGACATCGGATGTTTCGCAAACATCCGATGTCTGGCAAAACAAAACATCGAATGTCTGCTTCAGTAAAAAATTTCCGGGTGCGGGTTGTTGTGCCTGGAATATGGTTATTTCTACTCCTTCACAAATGGAATAATTCTTGAACTATATTTTAAGAAATAAAGTCCCGAAGGTATTGCTTCCAAAGAAATTACATTGCCTTTGTGCAGATTGTGTGCAATGACTTTTCGCCCGAGGATGTCGAAAATTTCAACATCAGAAGCCTCTTTGCTTTGGTTGACTTCGATGGTCAAAAACTTTTGGCAAGGGTTTGGTGAAAGGACAATTCCATCGGAATTGACATCTGGGACATCCGCAATCAGTTTGGGGTTTATTTTTGCAAGAAAAACATTGGAATAGCCATAATTGAAAAGGTCGAAAGATTTGAAAAACATATCTTTCGACTCAAAGTTTCCCGTCTGGTAAACATTGTCCTGTGCGTCGACTGCAATGGCAAAACTTTGGTCTTCCTTATCCCCGCCAGCGGTTCTAACCCAAACAAATTTATTGTCGATGTTTAGTTTAGCTACATAAACATCGGAAAATGCTTGGCTGGCGGTGCGGTTATAAACAACAATCGTATCGAAAGCAAGCGAGGAGCTCGCAAAGTAGCCGCCCAGATAGATGTTCCCTTTGTTGTCGGAAACTATCCTTTTTGCGTAATCATCGGCTTCGCCACCAATCGAAAAAGCAATGTAAGGGTTACCGTCGCCATCGTATTTTGCAAAGAAAATATCGTAGCTACCTTTGTTCACAATTTCAATATTGCCAAATTTAAGTGATGGGCTTTGGAATTCCCCAGCCACACAAAGTAAACCGTTGAAATCGAAAGCAAGGTCTGTTGGATATTCTTTGTCTGTGCCACTGATTGCCCTTCCCCAAAGCACATTTGGGGTTTCTTTTAGTCCAACTTGGGATTCATTCATCTTTCCCAAAAACACATCGGAATAACCCCAATTGACGAGTGTATCTTTCCCAACCACAATTTTATTGCTATTATAAGTTCCCAGAAAATAAATATTAATAGGAGCAGAAGGGATGGACTGTGTTGCAATAATACGATTGATTCGGTCGTTGCCAACTCCCCCAAAAGCAAGAGCCCAAAATACCTGACCATTTGAATTTATTCTGGCTATAAAGCCATCGCTTAGACCTTGATATTGCGAATCGTAATTAAAATTTTTAAGTTGGTAATCACCTAAATTGAAAGTTTTGCCCGAAAATTCGCCTCCGATGTAAATATCTTTGCTCGACAAAGCAAATACGGTTAGAGCATCCTCGTAGCCATCGCCAGCAAACGAATATAACCGCAAAACAGAACCATCTTTGGTCGAAATTACAGCGAAAAAGATATCCGAACCTTGGGTAGCGGAAATTTGCTTATCGCCAAAGTAAGCAGGTTTGCTTTCTGTATATCCGACAACGAAAAGAGTATCGTTATAAATTGCCATAGATGAGGGGCGGTCGTTTTCTTCGCCTCCAAAACCAATCAGCCAGATACAATTCCCGTATTCGTCAAATTTGGCAAGGAAACCATCTTCGTTACCTCGATTTGAAATTTTAAGCGAACCAAAAGAAAAATTGGGGCTCGTAAAGTATCCGCTAATGTAGACATTTCCCTTGCTGTCGGTTACAATGTTATTAGCATAATCGAATTGGTAGCCTTTGCTTCCAACTGCCCATTGCCAGTCCTGTGCATTCAAGGAAATGCCAAAAAGAATATGCGAAATGAAAACGAAAATAATTTTGTGAAGAAAATTCTTCATAACAATTCTCCTTTATGAAACACTTTGTTTTTATTTGCTGTCGAATTCAACACAAAAAGCATTTCAAAATTATTCTTATTGTTTTGCCCAAAGACAGAACAGGTCTTGCGAGTTCACAAGCAAAGGATGATGAGGCATCACGCGAACTGTAAAGCCCTGTTGTCCAGTCCCCGTGCAGAAATAACTTCCTTCGTAAATAAATACATCTCCATCTTTTCCTTGAAGAGTAAGAACTTCATAACTTGTATTGTACATTTCCCCGTGTGGGTCGAGAGAACCAAAGTAAACATGGACAACCACATCATCGGGAGTAAGATTGCCAAGTCGGATTTTTGCAAAAACTTTTACAGGCTTTCCAACCCAAAAGTCACCATCTTCTTTGAATCCAACTTCAAGAATTTGCACACCTTGCCAATTCATTCGAATTTTATCCTTCCAATCTTTTAGCTCCTTGGCTTTTTGGGCTCCGTTTTCTGTAAGCTCATAGAAATTCTTCAGAGCGGGATTGTAAAAGCGACCAGTATATTCTTTGACCATACGAGAGCACGAGAATTGCCCAGCAACGGTTTTGATTGAATTTCGCATAAATTCAACCCACTTTTCGGGTATCCTGCTAATTTTCGACCTGTCGTAGAATAACGGGACAATTTCCTGTTCAAGTATTTCATACAAAGAGTTCGATTCAATAATATCGTGTTCTTCCCAACTTGAATATTCTTCGCCGTGACCAATGGCGAAGCCATTCGAACCGTCGAATGCTTCGTCCCACCAACCATCTAGTATACTTAAATTTACCGTTCCATTCAAAGCAGCTTTCATACCACTTGTACCGCTTGCTTCGAGCGGGCGAATTGGGGTATTCAACCAAACATCGCATCCTTTTACCATCAAACGAGCGATAACGACATCATAATCTTCGAGGAATACAACATAGCGTTCCAGCCCATATTCACGAACACGGTGTATGATGGTTTGTATCATTTCTTTGCCTTGAGTATCTTGCGGATGTGCCTTGCCTGCGATAATTATTTGAACAGGCTTTTCTGGGTCGGTTAAAATCTTCTTTAATCTTTCCATATCGCGAAACAGAAGAGTGGCGCGCTTATATGGGGCAAATCTTCGGGCAAAACCAATAGTCAAAGCATCAGGATTCAAATATTCATTGATTTTGTTCAATTGCTCTGGCGAAAGGAACCCTTTTTGCCTTTGCTTTAAGTAATTCCTTGCAAAAAGGACGAGACGGACTCGACGGCGTTGCTTTTCTCTCCACAATTCATCGGAAGAAATCATATCAATTTTGTCCCAGAGTTCTTGGTTGTCGGGTTCAATGCGCCATCTCGGGGTCAAATATCGGTCGTAAAGTTCTGCGAACTCTCGGGCAACCCAAGTCATTGTGTGAACACCATTTGTAATGTGTGAAATAGGAATCTCGTCTTCGGGAATGTCTTTCCAAAGGCTGTGCCACATTCGGCGAGCAACTTTACCATGAAGTTTGCTAACTCCATTTCGATAGCTCGACAAACGAAGCCCAAGAACAGTCATCGAAAATCCTTCGTTCGGGTCGTATTGAGTGCTTACCTGCCCTAGCGAAAGGAGCTCTTCGATAGATATCCCAAGCTCATTTACATACTTTTCAAAATATTTTTTCACAAGGCTTTGGTCGAAAACTTCGTTGCCAGCGGGAACTGGTGTATGAGTTGTGAAAACAGAGGTACCAATTACAATTTGCTTGGCAGAACGAAAGTCGATATTATATTTTTTCATAAACAGGCGAATTCTTTCCAAAAGGGCAAAAGCCGCGTGTCCTTCGTTCAAATGTAGAACTTCGGGTTCAATTCCAATGGCTTTTAGAGCACGAATTCCGCCGATGCCAAGAATGAATTCCTGTTGAATTCGCGTTTCACGAGTGCCACCATAAAGCTGGTCGGTTATATCACGATATTCGGGAATATTTTTATCGATATTCGTATCGAGCAAGAATAGGGGAACTTTTCCAATTTCCATTCGCCAAACTTGTGCATAAACTTTGCCCAAAGGGAAATCAAGGTCTATTATAAGTGGGTCACCATTTTTATCTCGCTGCAATATTAATGGCAAAGAGTAGAAGTCATTTGGTATGTATAGTTCATTTTGCCATCCACTCTGGGTTAATTTCTGGCGGAAATAACCTTGCTGGTATAGCAATCCAATTCCCACCAAAGGCAAACCTAAATCGCTTGCGGTTTTCAGGTGGTCTCCCGATAATATCCCTAAACCACCAGAATAATTTGGGAAACTTTCGTTGATACCATATTCTGGGCTAAGGTATGCAATAGTGCCGACATTATCGAGCCCAAGTGTGCTATACCATCCTTCGGACTCTAAATATTTAATGAAACTATCATAAACCGAGTCCAGAAAAGCCACAAAATCCTTTTGATTAGCAAGGTCTTCTAACTCTTCCTGTGTCAGTCGGTTAATTAACAAAACAGGATTATGATTTACTTCGTCCCATAGCACATTGTTCACACGAATAAAAAGTTCCTTTGCGTTGTAGTTCCAGCACCACCAATAGTTATAAGCAAGTTCTTTCAACTTTGCTATTTTCGATGGCAACTTCGCTGTTACGATAAATGTTTGCACTGGTTTCATATACTCAAACCTATATTTTCAAAAAATTAAAATAACTAAATCATAAAATTAGTATTAATTTTATTAATTTAAAAACTGATTTGTAGATTATGGATATTCAAAAAGTTGTAAATATTTTGAAGTCTGGTGGTGTGATTGGTTTTCCAACCGACACGGTCTATGGCATCGGTTGCGATATTTTTAATATTTCAGCGGTGAAAAGGATTTTTGAACTAAAAAGGCGAGAAGCAACAAAACCTCTTGCTGCACACGTTGGTTCTTTCGACCAAATCGAAATGGTAGCTTACACAAACAATAAATACTTCAAGGCACTTGCGGAAAAATTCCTTCCGGGACCTTTGGCAATCATTCTTCCAAAACGGAAAATTGTTGATGATGCTGTTACCTGTGGATTGCCGAGCATTTCCATTCGCTTTCCCGATTGTCTCGAAGCAATCGAGCTTGCAAATTCGCTTGGGGTGCCTATTGCTGCTACCTCGGCAAATATTTCGGGGATGCCCTCGGCAATCCATCATCAGGATGTGTATAAGTATTTTCCTTCGGAACTCGATTTTGTTGTCGAATCGGGCTACACCAAATATCGGATAGAATCAACAATCATCGACATGACTGCTGATTCGCCCAAAATCCTTCGCGTCGGTGCCGTCCCCATCGAAAAAATCGAAGCTGTATTGAACTTGAAGGTCGAATAAAACTGCATCTCTGTGCCCTCAGTAGAAAATAAGTTACGTAGGGGCGACCGGCCGGTCGTCCCTACAATTTCCCAGACATCGGATGTTTCAAAAACATCCGATGTCTTTCCGCAGGGCGAGCGCTGTTTGTTGCAGACGCATTTCATCGAACAAGGGGTTTTTTCAGACATCGGATGTCTGGCAGACATCCGATGTCTAACCGTAATGAATTCGATTTGGGAAACGAGATCGGTTTTGCGATTATAATATCTCATAGGGGCGAATGATTATTCGCCCCCTACATTGTATCGTGTAATCAACAATAAATTAACCTCTGCATACCAAATAAGCACTAAGCCGTTTATTTCAATATCAAAATAGTTTTTGCAATTCGTTTGGAGCCAATGTTGAACTGAATTCCGTAAATTCCCGAAGGCAAAGACTGAAACAATTTGCCGAGACTTATTCGATTTGTTCCAGCAGAAAGCTCCAACTTTATGTCCCAACAAATATTTCCATAAATATCCACGGCAGACATTGTCGCAGTTGATGGATTTTGAATTACAACCAATGCTTCGTTTGAACAAGATTCACATAGTATCTCGGGTATAATCATTTTTTGCTCATCAACAAAATCTTTATCATCGACACTCAACGATGTATCTGCATATCCAACGAATATATTATCGAACCAAACTGTTCCTGAATGCTTACGAAATAGACAATAAACGTTAGCCGAAGCCAAAGGCTTAGGCGGATAATACACAGCTTCGGAATACTCCCAATCGTGAGTACCAGTCGAAAACTTTGCGGTTTTCCCATACCAAGGTTCCCCGTCTGTGAAAAAGAAATCCACATAAATTGAATAATCATTGTCGGGGTTGCCCGAGACATTTTCGGCTTTCGACCATCCTGAAACTTTTACAGGAAATGTAAAATCCTTCGGGAAAACGATTTTTGTATATAATCCGCAAGCATCGGTATCGGATTCATTGGTAAATTTTACACACTTTTTCAAATGTTGTGCATTCCCGGGGGTAGAATCATAAACAAACCAATCCATTTTGGAGCCAGGGTTGTATTTGTTCCAGCGGTCAGGCAATCCATCGAAGTCCAAATCATATTCAAAACTAAAATTGGGAACCAAATTCGTGGTATCGATGTTTTCGATAACCAAAGGTGCATATCCAACCGAAAAAAGCCCAGTTGTGGAAAAAACTACAAAAGGAATTGTAATGTTTCCCAAATTTACCCCGGCTGGCAAATCTATGCTTCCAGAATACATCGAAAACTCGGGGCTCGCAGGTGTGCCATCGTTCTTCAAATCTAAGTCCTGTACTACTCCAAGATTTGTCAAATCCACCGTTACATAAAGTGGCAAATTGGGATTGGACTTGAAAAAGTCAGACGAAGAATCTGCTGCTTCGACCGAAAATTCAAATGTTAGCTCATCGTTGTTTTTGGCTTTGATTTTTGCAACGGGATTCTTCCACACTGGCGACATCAACTTGGTTTCGCCCACATTACCTTTTAGCACAATTTTTGCACTTCTTGGTGGCAAAATGGAATCGCTCTTAACAGAAAATAATTTTCCACCATTGACAGTTAAAAATGTATCGACCTGAACCTGATATTTCCCTTCAATTTCTGGTAGTATCACTCTATCCGTTGGATTTGGATTGACATAAACCCAGCACTTTTCGAATTCTCGCATATAGTAACTCTTTCCATATCCATCGACCTTTGCCAAATCATCAATTGAACTGACAGCACTTGTAAGTGGTTTACCCGTTGGAATGTCAAATTCGGGGAAATGTGCAAATATTTGGTAGTTCTCTGCATTCCCAAAGTATGAATTCGTATCGGCAACAAGCAGAAAAGAAGCAAGAGAATAAATTCGCGGACCGGCAATTCTTTTTTTAATCCCACCCAAAGGAACCCACCATTTCCTATAATCCTTTTGGCACTGAAGCCCAAGATTGCATTCCAACTTCCAGATATTCAAGCTGGCGAAACCTGCCCAAGTGCTATGGGCGAAGCCTTCGGTCATCCCCCCATCGGCTACTTCAAGAAATCGAAGAGATTTGCCATCTGAAAGCCCATTAAAAATTAATGGCTTGTCCCCTATTGCCTCTTTCATCTCTTTTAAGAAAGTATTAACCCCTTCGTACCAAACAGAATCGTTGTAATCAAAAGGTGGATATGCATCGACACCCCAACTTCCAACCCAACTCCAAGTGTCATCGGCAAACAAGCCATTGTAATCCTTTGTTAAGGCTTTCAAAACTTGCTCAATGTAAGTTTTTCGCCACAAAGGATTCGCTACATTCATAACATAGAATCCATAGGTTTGGTTCATACTTCGATTGTTGACATTTGTTGTCCAATATCCCGATTGCGGATAACGATATTGTTTGCCATCCTTGAAACAAACCATATAGGCCTCCACCCCTCCTTTGCTACCTGCATTGTCGAAAAACACTTCGAATTGAATCTTATTTAAATTTGAATTGTAAACATATTTTTCACCTTCGCCGAATTGATTGTTGTTGTTGACATCAACAAAAAGCCAAACACTATCGGGTTGAACTTTCGAAATAAGCAAAAATATATAACTAACCTGGGCCATATCTGGGCTATATTTGTCCAACTCTAAAAGCACTGGAATATATAAAGGGATGCTCTCGTCGAAAAATAATTTTACAGGGAAACTATAATCAATTTCAGCAGTATCGCCCAGAACCGTTTTCAGTCGAACCCATCGAGCAGATTTTGGCAAAGAAATCGAAAGCTCGGTGCCAGCGACAATCGTATCCGTCGGGTTATTTACCTCTGTGGAGTCGAATCCCCAATAAAGTCGGTATTTCACCGAATCAGGATGGAATCGCCTATCTTTCATCCAGTTGAATTTCCACTGCTTGTCGAACGAAACAGTCAAACACGCCGGCTCGGATGTATGCAAAAACGCCCACTCTTGTAGGTTAACATCATTAAACTCGCTATAACTGGTATGCAACGCCACTATGTCCTTGTAATACAAAATCAAATAATCTTTGTCGAACTGTCGGATGAACCTTCGCTCTTTGTCCGAAGCTTCGTCGAGAAAACTAAAACGCTTGTAAGCCAATTTGGTCAGGAAATAATCGGATTTGATTGCATAATAATTCACCAAATACGACTTGATGAACTGCGAGTTGTATTCATTTGGTAAAGATAACAAACAAACAGAACTCAAAAACAGGAAAGTAAAATACAAAAAATACAAAATTTTCATTTTAAACCCCATTTAACATCTATAATTTAAAAAAAATCTACCATTTGTTCCAAATCTTTCCCCATTTTTACTTGAAATTTTATTTTTCTTTTTTGTATATTGCTATTTGAACTTCAGCAGAATTTGGAAATGTTTTGGCGTTGGTGCCGAAATGCCTTTTCTAATGTTGCGAAGCAGGGAATAATTCTGTTGCTCGAACCCCCTTTTGTGTTTAATCCAATTTGCCAAGCTGTAGAGAGAGAGAGAGAGAGAGAGAGAGAGCACTTCATCTCGGAGAAAACATTCTGAATTACATAAATTCTGTTCAAATTGTCGTGGTCCGCCAAAGTGCACTGGCTTGGGAAATTCTTTTGCGATATGTTCAACCAAACCTTCGTGCAAAAAACATTGGACTTCGCTTTGAAAATTTGTTTTTGTTAAGTAATTTTGTTAAACAAAATTAAAGGTAAAAAAATGAAAAAGATATATTTTGTTCTTTTGTTGACAATATTTTTAGGCTTTGTTGCAGGGAACAAAGCCAGTGGACAGCCGGGGTGTGAAAATTGCATTGCACCTTGGAGTTGCACCACATTCACATTGACGATAAATTGTAATGGAGTGGATTTCCCAGTGGAATTTACTGTGTGTTATTTTTGTTGGGTTGACCAACCAAGGGTTGATGCTGAGATAACTCGTGTCGATGGAATACCAATTGGAAGTAATTGCTATTACGCCGCACTTCAAGCCGCAGAAAACTGGATACTTGAGCATGGAATTGAATTGTGCGGAACCGTGCCTTGCCAACAAGAAATTAAAAGATTCAGGATTTATTTTCCCGTTTGTGCCAATGTTATTCTTTTAAATTACCCACAGTATATGATTTTGATTAATTCACAATGCGATTCTAAGTGTTACAATGAATATGAGTGGTGTTGGTGTAACTGTGTACCAGGCGAATGCTGGTATGACAAGTGTAAACGAGAGGGTCCTGGCTACCCAAAAGTACATTTTAGTTGCGTATATAATTATCGACCACCAAATCCTCCTTGCTATGATTATTTTATACCACCATCGCCCGATAAGTGGGTACCTGGTACACAATATGAGTGCAAAAAGTTCGATTGTCCAGATTGCGTGCCTTAACCTTACAAAAATATTTAGAGCTGTTTAATTGAGGAATTATTAACCGAATTTTAAAGGAGGGAAAAATGAACAGGATACAGATTAGCATTATATTCATTCTGGGTTTAATCTTTATACCAAATGTGATTTTCTCTTTTGACTTTGAATTAACGCCTCTTTATTTGAATTTTTATGGTAGTATTTCGTGTGGTGAAAATGTGATAGTTTATGGCTCAAATGGTTCGTACTTATTATCAAGTGATGAAGGAAAAACCTGGAAGCAGTATTCCCTGCTTTCAGGGGGAACTATCTTAGATATGGCTATATATGACAACAATCTTTATGCAGTTTTCGAAGAGGGGATAGTTGCAGTATCATCAGACTGTGGTTCATCTTGGAATACAAAAAAAATTGAGTTAGATTCTGCCGAATTTTTATTTTCGATTGCGGCAAAGAAGAACGCAATCTATATTCGAAGCAATCAGGGAATCTATTGGTTGAACAATGACTTAGAGGTTCAAAAAGTCCTTAAGCACCCTCTTCTGAATCTTGATTCCCTATGGCCTTATCAAAGAATTTTTGAGGGTAAAGTAGATAATTTTAAAGTAATTAATTTTAGGTATCGGGACCTTTGGATTACCAACATTTGGTCAGATATTGATGCAGTAGAAAGGTTCAAACTTTATAGTTTTAAAGATAAATTAATTACAATTTGCCTACTACATAAATATGGAAATTTTTTTGATTCAGATTTTTTAGTTGTTATAGATACAACCCTAAGTGCACTTGATACTGTCAACACCGACAGAGGTAATTTTTATGTACGAAAGAGTGATGTTGACACGGATAGCGTTTATTACGTAACGTCCCACAGAATTTGGAACTTACAAGAATACAAAGATAGCCTTCTTATAACTTGTGATGGAGTACTCTTCATAACCGATAGCATTTCTGGCTCTTGGAGATTATTTTATCCTGTCTCTTCTACAAAAATTTTCTATCATTCTATATCAAACTTTCGTTACTTTGTTAACCGCGACAATCTATTCTTTGTTTCTAAAAGGGAAACTTATAAAACCAAAAATTTAGTTTATGGAAGATGTGGATATGATTATTTGTTCAAAAAATTTGTTGATTTAAACGGGAAATTTTCTTTTGTTGATATAGCACCTGAATTCAATGATAGCACAATTGCCCCTGTGAGGTTGATGCTCTGGTATCCTGATTCGAATAAATATGATGAATATGTATTCAATGCTTCCTATTACCTTTTGTTGAGTAAGTTAACAATAAAAGATGATTCCTTGATTTTTATTCCGGGTCCATTTAAATTTATTCTAAAGTTGAACACAAATTCTAAGTCTTGGGAAGTAATCTCTTGTAATACTGGGCAGCCCGAAATTATTCTTAATGATTCAACATTTGTTTTCTTAAACCGCAATAGTTATTTCAATAATCCATCTACATCTTTTGATGGGGGCTTAACTTTTAAACCTACACTTTTCGGAAAAAATATAACCAAAAGGTTTAATCCCAATGACACGCTCAATCCATATACTTGGGACACAATCACTTATTTTCAAGCATATAAAGAAACGTGGGTATTTCATATGGATTACACTGGCCGTGGTTTTTGGATTGGTGGCGGGTTGTGGGATCCATTCGACACCACAAATTTCGGCTACACGTTAGATTTTGGTAAATTTTTTAAATTTGATTCAACTTTGAAATTCCCCCGTAAACCTTATTATTACCCACAGAAATTTACAGAAGACTACCCCGGAAGGGATTCTCCAAACTTTCCCGGTTACAATTATCCAAATTATCCTCCAATCCAAGTAAATAAAGTCGGTGATAAATACATTTTTCCATTGTGCGATTATTCACGCTTCATCCATTTAAGGCGCTCTTCGATTATCTTTTTGGATACAAATTTCAAAGAATATCAAGTTTTGTACTTGCCCGTATATAAAGAAAACTGGGTAGCCGATTTGTTGCAACTTTTGGCTTTGGATGATAAACATTTCATTCTTCTTTACCGTTCCGTTGACACTTTGACTTCCACTGCTTCCATTGAAGGCAATATTCGCTTTGAAATCCGAGAATCTTTTGATTCCGGCAAAACAGATAGTTTGATTGCACGAATAGATGGGAAATACTCTTTGGATTTAAAACAGTATTATGTCCACAACCGAGATTCGATTTTTTTCATCGTGAAGTCAGAATATTATCCCACGAGGCTTTTTTTATACGATGTTAAAAGAAAAGTTCTAAAAAAGCTTTTTGAAAGCGAAGATGAAAACGTTGACTTTTTACTTATGGTCATCTCTGACCATTTCTACCTTGTCGGGCGGGGGCTGTTCTTGGAAAATGCCGACCGAAGCGACCTTACCCAATGGCGGGAGGGAGAGTGGGACTACGGCAAGCCGAATTTCGAGAGCGTGATTTTCCGTGGGAATGTAGCAATCGCAGGGCTGAGCGATTCGCTGCGTCCGTTCAACTACTACAAGATTACATTGAAGAAGCAGGAGCCGAGCGTAGTCAAAGAGCCAACGGTAGAGAAGCGGTATTACACTACGCACTTCTGGGCATCCGAGCCATACCCCCAGCCGGCGAAGGTGCGGGTGAAGGCTCATGTTGCTTGGGACGGGAGTTTCGACCTGCGGGAAGCAATCGACGGGGTATATGACACGATGGGACGGAAGGTAGAGGGAAAGGAGCGAATACGAGTGGACGCACGTAGCACAAGCAGTGGCGAGTTGGAATGGGAATGCAGTGGCGTCCCCGCAGGAATATACTTCATCCTCATCCGTTGGAGCGGCGGAAGCGAGACCGTACCCGTGGTGGTGGAATAATCTTCACCCGAGAATGTTCTTGAAAAGACATCGGATGTTTTTGAAACATCCGATGTCTGGGAAAATATGTTTGATTGAACATTGTGCAGATTCCTCTTTTTTTGGCAATTTAATTTTTCCAAAAAAATTTTGAAATTTTATTTTACTTTTTTGTATATTGCTATTTGAACTTCAGCAGAGTTTGGAAATGTTTTGGCGTTGGTGCCGGAATGCCTTTTCTAATGTTGCGAAGCAGGGAATAATTCTGTTGCACGAACCCCCTTTTGTGTTTAATCCAATTTGCCAAGCTGTAGAGAGAGAGAGAGAGAGAGAGCACTTCATCTCGGAGAAAACATTCTGAATTACATAAATTCTGTTCAAATTGTCGTGGACCGCCAAAGGGCACAGGCTTGGGAAATTCTTTTGCGATATGTTCAATCAAACCTTCGTGCAAAAAACATTGGACTTCGCTTTTGAAAATTTGTTTTTGTTAAGTAATTTTGTTAAACAAAATTAAAGGTAAAAAAATGAAAAAGATATATTTTGTTCTGTTGTTGACAATATTTTTAGGCTTTGTTGCAGGTAACAAAGCCAGCGGACAGCCGGGGTGTGAAATTTGCCAGGCACCAAACCTTTGCCAAATTCTTACGTTCGACGTTCCTTGTGCAGGTCGGGTGGAAGCACTTTTATGTTATCGATGCGAATACCCAAGAATAATATATCTTAATATTTTAGAAATTCGTTATCTTAATATCGAGTATACAAACTTAACATCACAATGCGAAGATTATGTATGGGACCTTGTGCGCTCCACGGTTTTTCAAGTGGCTCCTGAACTATGTGGATATGAAAATTGTGCATTCGATAGTTCCACTGTTTATTATACTGTCCCATTATGTGGAAAGCTAGACTATGGACCGATCGTTTCCAATCCAGATCATTTATGGGTAAGAAAAAAAGCATTTCCCGGTGCTTGTGATCAAAGATGTTTAGAAGAGTGGAGACTTTGTTGGGATTCCAATACCGGACAGCGTAAATGTAGACTTGTTTCGCAGCAACTATTCGGTAATGGAGAATGCCCAGGTCCATATCCATTGGCAGAACAACTCAAACCACCTTTCGAATATAAACATTATGGGTGCATTAAACTGTGGTTAAGTTCAAATTGCCCACCTGCAAGCGATTGCCCATAAAATTAAGTTTTAATTTCAAAGGAGGAAAATATGAGAAGAATTATGATTAAAATTCGTTGGGGGGGAAAGTCCCCTCTGATTTGTTTTTTTATTCTTTTTGCAAGCCTTTGTGCAATTGGAAACGAATATAAATTTTTCTTAATGCCCCTTCGCTGTAGTTTCTATGGGTCAGTAATTGATTTTCCAAACATTATTGTTTATGGTGAATTTGGAACTTACCTTCTCTCTTCTGATTTTGGAAAAACTTGGAGTCAAAATTTTGTTGGTAAATATTCAACTATAAGAGATATAAAAAAATCCAAAGATACGCTTTTTGGGGTTTTGGAAGATGGTTACATAATTTATTCCACTAACAATGGTAAGAACTGGAATATTGTTAAACCAGAACTTGAGTACGATGAAAAATTTTATAAACTGCTTGTAACCGAAGATAATATTTTTATTCGTGGTAGCGAAACTGTAACGAAACTAACAAAAGACTTCAATGTTGTTAAAACTTTAAGGGATTCATTGTTAAAATTAACTCCATATATGTTCGATGACGAATTTTCTCTCCAAAAGAAACTTACTTATTTTGATGTTTTTTTCGATTTTGCATTTGATAAAATCGTTTTATCTAAACCCTACTGGGACAAACCCGGTAGTTTTTATGCTTTGGATTTAAGTCTGAATGAATTAAAGATAATAGACCTAAAAGGGAAAGTTAAGGAAAGTCCATATACTTCCAACTATAATTTAGAAAATGTTTTTCGCTTAGGGACCAAAACGGCATTGAAGATAAATTATAATCTTTATGTGCCTGATACCGCCCTAACAAATTACAAGTACTTTTTCAAAGATACCACATTCTTGGATATGGAGAACCTTGATTTAAATATAAGGAAAAGAGTTTTTTCCCTTTTAACAGAAAACACTTACTTGGAAATCAATGATAGTCTTTTTGGTTCATTATTGTATGCATATACTATACCTGGTGAAAAACCTGAAACAAAAATTTTTCTCTACGATAAAATTGATTTTAAAAAATATTATGATTCTCCACAGGATACTTTTATTCAAGTTGGGAGGCCACTGGAAAATTACTATTATACTAATATCGATGTAATTTCTCAATATGGTTATGAAATACAAAGTTTTCCAACTATAAACTCTAAAATGCGAAGAAGAAAAATATCAAACTTCAAGGACGAAATTTATGTCTTTTCCGAAGATAGAGACGCAACTTTTCCACCAACACAGAAAAAATTTCTGTTATTGGCTAAAGATTATTTTTCGAGTTGGGATTTAGTTTCAGTTCTTGATGGTGAACCAATTTATATTTTAAATGATACTGTTTTTTTCTTCGTAAGAAAAAATGAAATTTTCAGAACCTTCAATGGTGGTGTCACTTTTAAACCTCTTGAATTTTACGTTCCCGGTGATGACACTCTTGCGAAATATCTTTACCATTATCCAGCAAAACTTTTTAATTATTACATAAAATCAATGTTTGTGGATTCTTCTGGGCAAGGTGTAGTTTTATTCGATAAAAAAAATGATGTTTGTACCATTACAAAAAACTTCTTTAAAACCGTAAATAGTTATTATTCAATGAAATCAATTGATAATGAGACTGAGCAGTTCCCTAGTAACATTGAAAAATTGTCAAATTACTTTGTTTTCAGTTTTTCTGACACCACAAGAAAACCTTTTAAATATGATATTTTTCTGACTGATACTAATTGGTTATATTTTAACAAAATGTCAAGCGACACTGGATTTGCAATTTTTAATATTTTAGTTGATTACAACATTAATAGCTTTATTGCGATTGGGCTTGCAAACAACAGCCAAAATAAAAATCAATGGCATCTTGAAATCAGGCAAACAAATGATTCAGGTAGGACTTTTAAAGTCATTAATCAAATAAATGAAAAAATTTATCTAAACAACTTTTACCAGCATAATAAGGACAGTGTCTTTTTCACTACTTCCCTTCCCGACCGACTTTACTTATTCGATAGAAAGACAAATGAATTGAAATTGCTTTGGGAAGCGGAAGAAGGCGACTTTCGTCCTTTACTTATGGTCATCTCGGACCGATTCTACCTTGTCGGGCGGGGGCTGTTCTTGGAAAATGCCGACCGAAGCGACCTCACCCAATGGCGGGAGGGCGAGTGGGACTACGGCAAGCCGAATTTCGAGAGCGTGATTTTCCGTGGGAATGTAGCAATCGCAGGGCTGAGCGATTCACTGCGTCCGTTCAACTACTACAAGATTACATTGAAGAAGCAGGAGCCAAGCATAGTCAAAGAGCCAACGGTAGAGAAGCGATATTACACCACGCACTTTTGGGCGTCCGAGCCATATCCCCAGCCGGCGAAGGTGCGGGTGAAGGCTCGTGTTGCTTGGGACGGGAGTTTCGACCTGCGGGAAGCAATCGACGGGGTGTATGATACGATGGGACGGAAAGTAGAGGGGAAGGAGCGAATACGAGTGGACGCCCGGAGCACAACCAGCGGCGAGTTGGAATGGGAATGCAGTGGCATCCCCGCGGGAATATACTTCATCCTCATCCGCTGGCGTGGCGGAAGCGAGACCGTGCCCGTGGTGGTGGAGTAGGCTTCGACTGAAGATGTTCTTGAAAAGACATCTGATGTCTGCGAAACATCCGATGTCTGAAAATACTTGTAGTGGCGACCGGCCGGTCGCCCCTACATCGTTGGAACATTGGAAACACCATTTTGGGGTTTGTTCTCCCCAACGGTATTCATCACGGTTAGACATCGGATGTCTGCCAGACATCCAATGTCTGAGAAATATCAATTATTTTCTTAAATATCCATTTTAATTCTAAAACAACTAAATTAAAATTCACGAAAAAAATTTATGCTTTTCCTTACTTCCTTGTTTTAAGGAACAAGAAAAAATTATCTTACACCTTCAGAGTGGCATATTAATCTTATGGAAATGTTAAATGTTTAAAAATTCGGCGAAAGCGAAATCCAGAGGGGTTGTTATCTTAATGTTTATTTCTTCGCCTTCTACGATTTTGATTTTAAAACCCGCAAATTCGGCAACTCCAGAATCGTCCGTAAATATTTTGCCATCGTTAATTGCTTTGCTATAAGATTTCACAAGAATTTGGGTTTTGAATGCCTGCGGGGTTTGAATAGCAAAAATTTTATCGCGATTCAATGTGTGTAAAACCACACCATTTTCGTCGGACTCCTTCAAGGTATCCTTAACCTTTATGCCAGGAATCACTCCGTCGAAATTAGCTATTCCGTTTAGAAGTCTTTCAATCAAAGAAGATGTAACAAAAGGGCGAACTGCATCGTGAATTAAAACAATGTCGGTGGATTTAATCGACGGATGTTGAAGTGCATTCCAAACCGAATAGAAGCGTTCACTCCCGCCTTCGACAAAATCTACGGTTCTCGAAGGAGGGAACTGCTCGATTAAATCAAAGAAAACATTTTCCCAACTCTTTGGATAAGTTAAGATTATGTTATTGAATTCCTGTATTTTCAGTAAGTTGTCCAAAGTGAGAATGAACAAAGGTTTGCCCTTCAAAAAAACAAATTGTTTTGGAGTTTCGGAACCAAAACGCTTGCCAATTCCACCAGCT
>Ga0315298_1004929_pt1 | contig 19438 bp, 17 predicted proteins | sample WHS_1_MG_FD_203077 | JGI IMG/M metagenome (GOLD analysis project Ga0315298, IMG submission 203077) | Extremophilic microbial mat communities from Washburn Hot Springs, YNP, Wyoming, USA - WHS_1_MG | ecosystem: Environmental > Aquatic > Thermal springs > Hot (42-90C) | place: USA: Wyoming...
GGTTTTACACCAGACGCACCAACCAAGGTTGTCCCAAGGCAGGAGGAGATCAAAGCGCCAGAAAAGGCGGATGTGGGGAAGGCTGATATTGGAAAGGCAGATGTTAAAAAGGTAGATGTTGAAGTTGAAAAGGCGGGTTCGAAAGCGCTGAGAAAGAGAAAATGGATGACCTCGATTACCGTTGTGGGTGCAATGCTTGTTTCTGGTCTTGGTGGATTTCTCTTGGCGGGTCATCTTGGCGAACCATCACTGCCCGAGAGTCAAGTAACAGGGGCCAAGCATTTGGCTCCTTTGATGCCTTCCTTTGTTGTTTCGGACCTAGGGAAACGCCAACAGTTGGTGGTGGTTCGAATAGACACGGAGCCAGAAGGGGCAACAATCGAGGTCGAAGGGGGGGGTGTGGCTAGAGCACCAATCTTCGTGGCACTTTCGGGCGATGTCGAGCCAGTTCGTCTTAGAATGGCGGTGGACGGATACAAGGGTAAGGAAATAGTGCTTGGGGCTCAAGGTGTGATAGCATCAGGCAACAGAGAGTTCAGGTTTGTGCTCGAAAAGGTCATGGAGGAGCCCGAACGGAGCGCGGTTGTGAAGGCTCAGGAAGGCGCAAAACTGGGGAGCGAAAAGAAAGTGGCTAACCCTGCACCTCAAAAGCCTGAAAAACCTAAGACTGACCAGCCAGCGAAGAAGCGTCAGCGAGGGACTCTGGATTGGGAGTGAGGTCATGAAGTATTTGGTGATCTTCTTGATGATCTTTTTAGCAGTGCCCGCCGTTGCTCAGACAAAGGCTGAAATAGAAGCCCATCGTCTATACAAAGAAGCCCAAAAGGCGATGGAGGAGAAAAGATTCGATGATGCGATAAAGTTGCTCGACGAGGCGTTCGAAAAGTTTCCGAAGGAGCAGATCCTGATAAAAAAGGCAGAGGCGTTGAGAGCAAAGGGTGAACTTTTGATGGCGCTCGAGGTTTTAAGAAAGGTCAAGACCGAGGACCGAAAGATTCAAGAAAAGGTATCCGCCTTGATTTCAGAGATCGCAAAGGAGCTAAACGAACCAGTGGATGTCGAGGTTCGCACAAATGTGGATGGTGCGGAACTTATCGTGGATCAGATAGAAAGATATGTTGCTCCGTGTGTGATAAAGATAACAAGAGGGGTTCACCACTTCGAGATAAGAAAACAGGGCTATGCACCAATGGTTTTCGAGAAGAACATCGGTGGTCCCGAGACGAGAATTATTGAAGTCGAACTCCAGAAGGTTACTGCAAAGGTTGTTGTTGTGACGGATTTGGACTCGTTTGATGGCGTTATCGTGCGCCTCGATAGTCAGGAGTTTGTGCCGAAAGGGACAACAATGGCGTCGAACAGGACAGAGCCAATGGATATAGAGCCAGGGACACACAAGTTCCTTTGCGTGAAGCAGGGGGTCCCGTCTTTTATGGGCGAGTTCAGGGCGCTCGAAAATAGCACTGTTGAGGTCATGTGCAGGTTGAGACAGCCAGAAAAAAAGAAAAAGCCAAAGGTATGGGGCATTGTGCTAGCATCCACGGGAGGGGCGGTCGCTGTGGGGGGTGCCGCGTTGGTTGGATGGTATTACTATTATAAAGGGTCGCGGAAAACGGTTGACGAGGCGGGTAACCGTTATCATTTCGTTGATAAACATGAAAACTATGTCGGCTTTGCTCTGATTGGTGCTGGTGTTGCAATTGGCGCGTCTTCCCTGTTCTTCTTTATTGATTCTGGCGGTCAAAGGAGCTTCTCGAGCAAGCTAAAATGTCTGGCGGTTACCCCGTTTAAAGGGGGTGCAGGGACTTCCGCGCTGTTCGAGTTCTAGGCAGGGTTCGATGATGAACTCTGAATGGCTTTTTTAAAAGGTCTGCTTTATGTATTTCACAGGAGATTGGCAATGAAGAGGGGTGTTTTGGTTGTGCTTGCGCTCGCAGTTTGTGTCAGTGTGCACGCAAAAAACCCATCGGGATATGTGGTGCCGCAGGGGGTGGAAGATATTTTTATCGAGATGGCAAAGATAGGCTCATACACTGTTGCGGGAATCAGAATAGAGTTCAACAAAGTGTTGATAACCTACGAGGATGGGAAGAACAGGATAGAACTTGCCCTGGTGCATCCGTCATCTTCAGAATCTCCGCTGTTTCGGACAAGCAAGTTCGCCGTTGTTTCGGCAAACGGGATGCCCCCGCCTGAGCCACTTCTTCGTGCTCTTAAGGAGCGCATTGTTTCATTGGAGGATAAGTTTGAATGGGGAATTGCGAAGGAACCACAGAAGGAGGCTGAAGCTAACCTGACGCTGCCCATTCTTGGGCAAAGTCGTGACCCGTCCGCGCCCATCATGCTTGGTTTGTCATCGGTTGGGAAGAGTCCTGTCCTGCCGCATGTTGCAGTACCGAAAGAGTTGCAAGATTTGGCCGAGAAGGCACTCAGTGAAAGCGACCCAGGAAAACTGAAAAAGATTGCAAAGGAACTGTCGAGTGCAAAGGAGGGCGGCGCAGGGGCAAAGAGGCTTGCTGCCTTTGTGTTAAGAAGGGCGAAAGACTTTAGAGGTGCCTTGTCCCTTTTAGATGAAGCAGTAAAGGAGGAGAGCAAAACAAAGAATCGTGTTGACCCGATGTTGCTTGTGGAAAGACTTGCCTGTTTGTTGGCAACAGAAAATGAACCTCTGGTGCGTGAAGCGCTCGCTATGATGCAGTCAGCATACCGCTTCGACCCAGATTGCGTCGAGGCTGAAGGTGTTGACCTTTTGGTAAGGGAAGGACTGAAAGATGTTGCCATGAAGGTTTCAAAGGGTGTGCGCGAGGGAAACAAGTTATGCCAGATGAGGGTTGCAATGAGGGTGTATGGAGCGAACCAGGATGGCAGTGGAGTGCTTTCAGTAGTGTCGAGGCTTTTGAGGGACAAGAAAACAGTGTCAGATATAAAGTCACAGGAGTTAGACATTCTGTTTGGTTGCGCGGAATACTTTTCCGCAGCCAAGGATTACAATGCTGCGGTCAGGTGCGCTGACATTCTTGTCAAAAGAGACCCATCTTACCCAAACGCCATGGATTTTCTTGGTAGCCTTTATATTGGGGCAGGCTTTCTTACAAGAAAATCGCTAGAGGCGATGATAGTGCTTGCGAAAGAAAGGAAAGATGACCTTGTTGCTTCTTATCTTGCTGGGCTTGGTCTTTATTACGGTGGAAGGCATAGCGAATCCATTCCGTTCCTTGAGCCAGTGGTCAAGAAGTTTCCTAACGAATCCAGACCTGCGATGTATCTTGCTATGGCATATTTTTTCGCTGGAGACAGGAAAAAGGCGCTCGATATACTCGAAGGTCTTGAACCCTTTGCAAAGAAAAATATAGACATCTATTACTGCAGGTCCCTTGTCTATCGTGAGTTTGACAGGCAGAGGTCTATCGAGGAACTCGAAAAGTTCGTTACTGCATCTGCCGAGGAGGACAGATTTTCTTTTTCAGAACTCAAGCTCAGGAAGGCTAAGTCAGACCTTGAGGCTCTAAAACGAGGGGAGACTCTCGCACCCGTCCCGCCCAGCGATTTCTACATCCTCTGGGAATAGCATGTGGCCACTACATCCAGTTCCTGTTTTGGATAGACTGCTTCTTTATTGCGGGTTTGTCCTCGTTTTGTTTTGCCTTTTTTGCTTGCCTGCAGGGCTTTGGTTCATAGGAAACGAGGTCCAGCGGATCTCCAGCAGGTTATTCTGGCTGCTCCTATCCTTAAGCATTGTTGCGATTGCGATAAGACTTCTAGCCCCGCATCGCCTGACGATGTATTTCATGGGCTATGCGATGATTGACCTAGCGGACAGGCTATATACAGTGCCCAAATATGGACCAGCGGGACAGGTGTTGCATCATCTGCTATTCATGCTGACTGGTCCTTCGCATGATGCTGTGACCTATCTGAACTCGGTCATTGGAGGTCTAATCGTTTTTTCGGGTTCTGCCTCACTCTTAGCCTTGGGACTCTCCACTATAGAGTCACTAGTCATGGCTGTCCTGCTTGCCTTCACTCCACTATTTATCAGGGACCAAACATCCGAAAGCCTTCTTGTGCCCATGCTCTTATGGCTATTTTTAGGCATTGCGGTTTTATGGTTTCGAGGTGCGGTTTGGCACAAGGTCATGGGTGTTTCTTTCTTATTGCTCGCATGTTTTAGCAGGGCCGAGACCCCGTTTCTCGTGCCTTTTTGCCTTCTTGTGCTGTTTTTTGCACAAAAACCTGATCTGTCCTGGCTCAGATTCAAGGGCATCTTGTGCTTTCTGGCTCTGGTAGCGATCCTGTATTGCGTTCGTCTGATTCATCTTTATTTCGCCGTCGCACACGAGGTCTCGCTTGGAAACAACCCGAATCTAACAACGCCTCTATTCTCGCAAATCCCGGGACTTATCTTTTCGTTTTTCTATATGAATGCTGCCTTCAGACCTTCTCTTTTTCCCGTTCTTATTACCATTTTGGCCCTTTTGTCTGTGTTTGGCAGAAGAAGGCGCATTGCTCTTGCTTTCCTTATCTTATTTTGCATCTTTGCCTTCGTTTCTGGCATTGACCTGCCATATGTCTCCATACCGAGGATTCAGGCGCCAGCACTTGCATTCCTTTGCGCTTGTGCTAGCATGGGGTTCTATGAGGTCTATTCAAGGTTTCGCAACATCACCTATAAGCGGGTATTCAGTTGTGCGTCCATCGCTCTTTATGGAGTTTCGGGGGCTTGGACGATCCCGACGCTTTACCAGCGATTGAACCCTGATGAAGAGGAGGAGCTCTTACACGAAGCGTTAGAGGTATTGCCGAAAGATAAGTATTATGTTTTGGCTACCAGAACATTTTTCGATGAGCCGATGGAGCGAGTTCATCTGCATATTCCGTCGTACCTTTTCGAAGGAGAGGTTATAGGGCTTGATGAGATGCAAAAACGGCTCGAGGAAGGGAAGTTGAAGTCTGATGCCTTCGTTTTGATTGGAGTTCGTTGCTACATGAGAGCTTGCACAGAGCAGGGCATCCATCCAGCATGTGAGCGCGCAATGAAGATGCAAGGTCTAGTGCCACTCATTGAAAAGGTTGTGCCTGTCCATCGCCCCAAAATCATCGAGCCATTGGACTCGAAGAGGAGCCCTGAACAGGATTTGGACTTCCCGTGGTGTGTCCCTGTAAACGAGATGAAACTTGGACTTTATAAAGTATCAAAAGCAGACTGACAAGTTTGGGTTTTGGAATTTGACTGCATGTGTCTTTTGTTACGAGTGATCAGTTTGCGGGGGTAAAAGGCGATGCGGATTTACACATGGCATCAGGCTTAGGTAAAATGTGGCGGTTGTTCGCCAAATCAGGGAGTCATCTTGATGACAATAAAAGAAATCGAGGTCAAAGGTGTTTTGTCCAGGTCGAAGATTTACGATTATGTGGTGAATCCTTATGTCGGATGTGAACATGCCTGTGTTTACTGCTACGCCAGGTTTATTAAGCGGTTTACACGGCATAGCGAGCCATGGGGGCGATTTGTAGATGTAAAGGTGAATGCGCCAGAAGTCCTTGAAAAAGAGCAGGCAAGAAAGCGAAAAGGCACTGTGTGGGTGAGCGGGGTGTGCGACCCATACCAGCCTATCGAGCCGAGATACAGGGTTACGAGGCGCTGCCTGGAAATCCTTCAAAGAGGGAATCTGAGTGTCGTGATTCAGACGAAGTCTCATCTGGTTCTGAGAGACATTGACATCTTCAAACATTTCCCCAACATTGAAGTCGGTCTCACCATAACCACTGCAAGCGAGAGTATCAGGCGGATATTCGAGCCAGGCGCACCTCCGATAAAGAAAAGGCTCGAGGCGCTTGAGGCGCTTTATAACGAAGGAATCGTAACCTATGTGATGATCGCACCAGTCTTGCCAGAGGCTGAAGAACTTGTGGACCTGCTCGCTTGCAAGGTGCACCATGTGGTCATCGACAAACTTAACTACCACTATGCGGACCATGTGTTCAAGCGGTTTGGGCTAAAGAAGGTCGAGGATGTATCATCACTCGCTAGCGCTTTTGTCGCAAGAAAGATTCCGTGTGAAGTAGTGTGCTGAAAGAGAATGAACAATCGTTGTCTATGACATTTTTGTTGATGGAATCGCTTTGATATTGACAAAAATTTGGGTTGTTTTAGTTTACATCAGCACTTTTTGTTTTTGAAAGGAGGTTCGAAGTGAAAGATGTTTTCATCATCGGCGTTGGGGTTGTCCCAGCAAGACCTCTAAGTCCCGAGGTATCTTACAGGGAGCTCATATTTGAGGCAGCAATAAAGGCTTACGAAGATGCAGGCATAACAAACAAAGATGTGGAAACATTCGTTGCTGCATCTGAGGACTTCAATGAAGGTGTCAGCATCTTCGACGAGTATGTCCCTGACCAGATTGGTGCGGTTTTGAAGCCTGTGCACACCATAGGCGGGGATGGGCTTATGGCACTTTCCGCAGCCTATCTTCAAATAGCAACGGGGGGGTTCAGGATCGCCTTTGTGGAGTCTCATAGTAAGTTATCGAACCTTTTGACGCAAGAACACATCGAAGAGTTTGCACTTGACCCAATCTATTTCAGGAACACAAGGCTTGACCCCAAGTTTTTGGCTGGTCTGGACATGCAGAGCTACATGGCTAGAAGCTTTGCGCCTTGTGATGCTTTTGCAAATGTCGTTTGCGCCCACAGGAAGAACGCAATGAAAAATCCCGTGGCTGGGTATCCTGCATGGCTGACCCCAGAAGGTGTGCTTGCGACCAAGCCTGTCGCAACTCCTTTGCTTGACGGGATGTGCGCAAAGCCTGCAGATGGTGCCTGCTGTGTTATCCTCGCAAATCGGGATGTTGCAGAGGCGTGCAAGAGGGCAGTTGCAATTGATGGCATAGCATTTTACACCGCCGAGCCTCATCCTGACACCTGGAAGTGGGGTTATGCCATTTATGCAGAACTTTGCGCAAAAAAGGCTTACAAGATGGCTGGGATCGAGTCGCCAGAGAGCGAGGTCGATCTAGTTGAGGCGGACGACAGGTTCCCTCACAAGTTCTTCGAGCACCTCGAGGCACTTAGGCTTTCCAAGCCATTCGAGGGTTATAAAGACTTTGCGAATGGAAAGTTTTCCAAAAAAGGACAGGTACCTGCAAACCTGTCTGGAGGTCACTTGGGTATCGGCATGATGCACGAGGCAACATGCCTTTACCAGCTCGCATTCGCAGTAAAACAGTTGCGAGGCGAGGCAGGTGAAGCGCAACTTGGAAAGGTGGATTGTGCGGTTGTGCAGTCCTGGAGAGGATTGCCAACCCAGACTGGAGCATTGGCTGTTCTTAGGAGATGGGGGTGAGCCATGGGACTGAAACTTAGAAGAAAGGTTGCTGTCATTGGTGCTGGTCTTACAAAGTTCATGAGAAGGGCGCTCGAAACAGGGCGTGAACTGAGTTTCTATGCAGCCCGTCAGGCGCTCGATTCCGCTGGTCTTCGCTTCAAGGACATCGAAAGCGTCGTGATTTCAACCGCTCCAGATGCATTCGACGGCGTGCACATGAAGACAGAATGGCTTGCTGACGGGTGCGGGTCATTCCATCGCCCATATTTGCGTGGATATGTGGGGGGTGGCTCGGGGGTTTTTGCCTTGATTCAGGGGTGGTATATGGTGGCGTCTGGCATGTTCGATACTTGCCTTGTTGTTGCAGAAGAGAAGATGTCGTCCTGTCAGCCTCACCCGCAAGGCGCTTTCAATACGATATTTGACCACACTCTGGAGCGTGATCTAGGGGTAAATCTTTTGTGGATCTTTGCACTCGAGATGAATCGGTACATGCAGGTGCACAAACTGGGTTTGGAAGAGATCGCGCTTGTCAGTGTAAAGAACAAAAAGAATGCGCTAGACCATCCTTCTGCGCAGATCCCAAAGGCGGTGACGGTCGAGGAGGTTCTGGCATCCGAGGTGATGGCTTGGCCAGTCCACAGGCTCATGGTGTCGCCCACGACAGATGGGGCTGGCGCAGTTGTTATGGCAAGCGAGGATGTGGCAAGAAGGGTGTGCGACAAACCTGTTTGGGTTGAAGGGGTTGGATGGTGTTTGGACAGCGCTTTTTGGACGAACCGAGATTTGTACTACCCTGACTATGTGGAAAAGGCAGCGAAGATGGCTTACGAGATGGCGGGGATAACAGACCCGAGGCGCGAGATCCATATCGCCGAACCTTATGACCCGTTTGCCTACAAAGAACTGCACCACCTTGAGGGGCTTGGACTTGCGGATAGGGGACAAGCGCCTAAACTCCTTGCAAAGGGGTTTTTTGATAGGGATGGGGATTTGCCATCGTGCCCTTCTGGGGGGTTGTTGGGAGTGGGAAACCCCATTGCTGCGGCAGGGATGATGAAATGTTGTGAGCTTTTCTGGCAGCTAAGGGGCGAGGCTGGGAAGAGACAGGTTTCAAGACCTGTAAAGCGTGGCGTCGCTCAGGCATGGGGCGACTTGATGCAGGTTGGAACGGTCATTGTTTTGGGTGTATGAGCGGAGGTAAAATATGAAGCCAGATAATGTTCGGGGTAAGAACCTTGACAAAAAAGGGTTTGAGGAGGCGACAAGGGTCAAGTATGACCTGAAGGCTGAATATGCCTACGATATGGGATATGCAGTTTCAAGATACTTGATGGGGCTTAAGGCAGGAAAGATCGTGGGCATAAAGTGCCACAAGTGCGGAAGGATACTTGTCCCCCCTCGTGCATTTTGCGAACAGTGCTATGTGCCGATTGACGATTTTGTGGAACTTAGCGGTCGTGGAAGGGTCAATACATTTTCGATCTCCTATGTGAAGTGGGATGCATCTCGCGTAGAAAAGCCTGAAATCCCTGCGGTCATAGAACTAGAGGGGGCATCGCCTGGCGTAGGTATATTGCATGTGCTGGGCGAGGTTGACCCAAAGGATGTGCATGTGGGTATGGAGGTAGAGGCGGTATTTAAAGAAGAACAGGATAGGAAAGGCGAGATCACAGACATCCTTTATTTCAGACCTGTAAAGTGAGGAGGGAAAGATGGGAATCATCTCGAAGGTAACAAAGAACATCGAGGGAAAGGCTCATTATTATAAGTTTCCTGTGTGGTATGAATACACAGTGGGAGTGGCGGGCGAGATATTCGCAAAGAACCTCAAAGAGCAGGGGCTTCTTACAGGGGCTAAGTGCCCTTGTTGTGGTAAGGTTTATCTGCCCCCAAGGGTGTACTGCGAGGAATGTTTCGAAGAAATAAAGGAGTTTCTGGCTTTAGAACCAGTTGGTGTCGTTGAAACATATTGCGAGGTTTATGAGGATATTGACGGCAACAGGTTCGATAAGCCAAAAGTTGTTGCGTTTGTGCGGATTGATGGAAGTTGTGGGGGGTTGTTCGGGTTTATCGAAGGCAGTGTCCAGATGGGCGACAAGGTCAAGGCTCAGCTTGTAGAAAAGCGAAAGCGGACTGGAACTGTATCCGACGTCGTCTGCTTCAAGAAAGTAGGGTAGGGCAGTAAGGTCTTTCCCCTTGAGTAAAGAGCCTTGAAACTTGTGAAGACGGTGTAGAAGGGAAGGGTTTGAGCCTATCCCTTAGCGGGCTATTTCCTCCCACGAACTATAAGATTTTGCTACTTCGAAGCCATCCGATGTCCTTGATACCCTTACTGCTACAACTGTCGGGTCGTGCTCGAGGACAAGGATGTGATTTTCATCTGCTGCCCTCTCGAGGACCTTTGTCTTTTCCTTAAGGGTAACCATCGGCTGCAAGTCATATCCCATGATGTAGGGCAAAGGGACATGAGATGAGGTCGGGATTTCGTCAGATGGGTAAACAACAGTTCCCATCTCTGTTTCAACACGCACTATCTGTATCCCGAAAGTGTGTCCGTCGCACTTTTGCACAAACACGCCATCTAGCAGTTCACAATCTCCATCTACCGTATGCAAAAGCCCTTTGTCTAAAAGCGGTTCAAAGTCTTCCGTGAAGAATGAAGCCCTGTCCCTGACACTTGGCTTTTGTGCCCATTCCAGATGCGTTCGCTGAACGATATATTTTGCATTCGGGAATGTGGGGACTACTTTGCCGTCCTTTAGTGTGGTTGCACCAGATGCATGGTCAAAGTGCAGGTGGGTGATGATCATGTGGGTTATGGTTTCGCATGACTCGCCATATCTGGCGAGCACCCCTTCGACCCCGCCTTCCACTGGTTCATAGCCATAAATATCAAGCAGTTTTGGGCTCATCTTGTTCGATATGCCTAAGTCAACTAGCGCATGAAAATCTTTGCCTTTTATGAGCAATGACCGCAGGGCGAGCAATATCCTGTTCCTTTCATCCGCTTTGTTTTTCCTTTCCCAGAGAGGCTTTGGCACAACGCCGAACATCGCCCCCCCATCGAGCCTGAAATATCCGAAGAGCACTGGTTGCACAACTGGCTTCATCGTCGCCTCGCAAAAAAGGGACAAAAATATTTATCGCAAAAAAGAAAACAGCGCAAATCCGCGCAAATGGCGATAAAAACTATTATTTCTTCAGGCTTGCTATGACTTCCTCCCCCTTTGTCATACCTGCTTGTGCCTTGTGTATGCCTTTGTGGTCGCCCTGAAAAACGGCGCAATCCGTCGTGCGTGCGAGGCACGCCTGGACCCTGCATGGGAAAACCCTGGTTTAGCGGGTTCGAAGGGCGAGCCTCATATCATGGGTCTCAGATGTGCGCTAAATCTCATGAGAGCCCCCGATGCAGTATCACTAAGGTGGGCCCTAAGTTTTGCAAACCTCCAGACTGCCTCCTTTGCTTCTTTAGAGCATTTCGCGACGAACGAGACCTTATGCTCGCTGTCTATGGCTTTAGTACCTGCCGAAGATGGTCACGATCTGTCAGCCCAGCGACAACACGCCCTTGACAAAGGCTTTTCTTTTTCTAAAAATACGGATTGCTCTTTGTTCTTTGGACGCCTGTTGGGACTTGCGCCTGTAGCTCAGGAGGATAGAGCAGTGGCCTTCTAAGCCGCGGGTCGGGGGTTCGAATCCCTCCAGGCGCTCCTTTTCGCAGGCGGATGGTGGGTGTAGCTCAATCGGTCAGAGCACCAGGCTGTGGCCCTGGGTGTTGTGGGTTCGAGTCCCTCCACCCACCCTTGCGCCCGTAGCTCAATGGATAGAGCCTCGGACTTCGGATCCGACTGTTGGGGGTTCGAGTCCCTCCGGGCGCACTTGTGATATGCTTATTTCAGAGATATTCGTAAGTTTGCAGGGCGAAGGAAGCAGGGCTCTTTTGCCAAGCGTTTTTGTAAGACTTCAAGGGTGCAACCTTCGTTGCCACTGGTGCGACACAAGTTACGCGCAGGGAATGGCGCATGGCAAGTTCATGACTGTTGAACAAGTGCTTCGCAGTATCGAAGATTTTGGCATCCGAGAGGTCTGCGTTACAGGCGGGGAGCCTTTGTTGCAAGAGGATACATGTGACCTCATGTCTGAACTTTGCAGGCGTGGTTTTTTTGTAACCCTGATGACAAACGGAACAATCTTGTTCAATCGTGTCCCACAAGAAGTCGTAAAGACAGTTGACATAAAGACCCCGTGGTCACAACAGGCGGATGTGCCACAGTCCTTTTCAAACGATCTACAAGACATCCCTCCTTTTGGATTCAGGATGGAAAACCTGTCGGACCTTACCAAGAACGACGAAGTAAAGTTTGTCGTGCGCTCTAGATGCGAGTTCGACTGGGCAATATCGTGGATATTGACCCACCGCCTTTTCGACAAAGTTGGAAATGTGTTTGTTAGCCCAGCATTTGGTATGCTTCACCCCGACATGCTTGCTCAATGGATCATTGCCACAAGACTCCCACTAAGGCTAAACCTGCAGTTGCACAAGTTCATCTTTGGCAAGGACACAAAACTTTGAAAACTCAAACCTGTTGCAGTTGTTTTCTGGCGTGACCCTTGTTTTTGAAGGCTTCTCGCACTAATATAAAAAGCCATGAAGGGCATCTTCAAAATATTGCCTTTTCTTTTGACGCTCGCGGGATGCTCAAAAGACAGCACTTTACAAACCAAGTTTAGGGAGATTAGCATCTCTACCAATAATGAAGAATGCCTGATCTACCCTGCAATGCTGGGGCTTTTTACCGCAGAACTACCCGAGGGTCAGCCCAAGCCTAAGGTAACAGTTTCGATTGATTGCCAGAGGTCATCTGAGCACACCCTGGAAATTCAGGTGGGCGTGGAGATGTTTGTTCCCAGAATGTCCGAACCTGATTTGCGGTTTTACGGACAGGCTGAATCCCACGCAGGTGGCGACCTATCTCGGTTCGAGTTGATGCATCTGCTGGGGGGGCTTATTGCACAGGCATCTCAAATAGCGGCAACCAAATACAGGATAGAAAAGGACGACGATGAAGTGCTGAGGGTTCTCAAAAATCCTTTGTCCGTGCCGAGGGATGTGCTTCTGGCTGCTATTTCTTCATCTGGAGAGAGAAAGATTGAAAAGGCAAAGCAACCTCTTTTTGACCTCCTTACTTTCTTTGAGCCAGGTTTTGACCTCCTTATTGTCGAAGAGCCCGGGGCTATCGAGGTCGCTGCTTGGGCTTTGCTTCGTTATGAGGACGAAGAGGTAATAAAGGTTTTTGGCAAGAATGCGATGACCGATGAAAACCCGATTATGTGGCTCGAATTATTGTGTCTGGCTAAAGCAGTAGAACAGGAGAAGATAAGCGATGCTGCAGGCAAGGCTTTGGTGTTGCTTGCAGAACAGCATCAAAACTCCTTTTACCGTTCCATAGCGCAAGAGTTGGCAAGTGGGTGCTCCAACGAAAGGTTGATGGCTTCTGCTTCCGATGATGCTTCGTTGCGGTCTCAAGTCAGAAAGTTCGTGGAATCAGTGTGGAGGACGGAGTTTATGGAGAGGGCATGGCATCTGCGAGGTGGAATCGAAATACTGCCTACGAAAGACGATAAACATGAGAGGAAATCGCCTAAAAAACAAAGATAGAATCGTGGGGCTGGCGTTGAGAGATTAGTATGGCAAGAGCGAACATCTCTTTTTCTTATCTTACCAAGATTCAACCGTTGCATCTGCTTGGTATTGGGGGGATAGGGGTAAGTGCCATTGCACGACTTCTTTTGGCGAACAACTTGAAGATCAGTGGGTGCGATGTCAGACGCTCGAGCATCACGGATGCACTTCAAAACGAAGGCGTGCAAGTATTTATAGGGCACAGTAAGGAGCACCTGAAGGGCGCAGGCGCAGTCATATATTCGAGCGCAATCCTGAAAGACAACGAAGAGATGTTGGAAGCAACCAACTTGGGCATCCCATTGATCCACCGCTCGCAGGTGCTTGGCGCCCTCCTTGACATGAAGCGGGGCATTGGCGTAAGCGGGACGAATGGAAAGGGGACAGTGTCAGCGCTTATAGCATTCTTGCTCGACTCGGCTGGGCAAAGCCCATCCTATGCCATCGGGGCGATCGTGAACGATTTCGGGACAAACGCAAAATGGCAAGCAGGCAAATATCTTGTTGCAGAGGTTGACGAATCTGACGGTTCATTTGTAAACACCAGACCCTCTATCTTTGTCATAAACAACCTCGAGGCGGACCACCTGAACTACTATAAAGACCTGGACGGACTGCTTTTTGCGTTCTCAAAATATCTGCAAGAAGCAAGCGGTCAAACGATTTTTGCGAACTTCGATGACCCAAATGTGAGGAAAGTCATTTCTAGGTGTCAAGCGAAAACAGTGTCGTTCGGCAGGAAGGCTGGTGCGGACTACAGGCTTGTGGACTTAGTGACTATGGGAACAAGTTCTCGATTCAGGGTTCTGGCTCGTGGCAAGGACATGGGGCAGTTCGAGCTTTCTCTTCCTGGACGACACAACGCAATGAACGGGCTGGCTGCGCTTTCAGTGGTTTTGGAAGAAGGTGTGGATGTAGAAAGATGCAGGCACGCACTTCGAGTCTTTCGTGGGCTCAAGAACAGATTGACCTTTCAGAATGTGGGCGAGGCGATTGTTGCCAAGGACTACATTTCACACCCCACGGGTATCAGGAGCACGATTGAAGCGCTCAAAGGGCTTGGCAAAGGAAGGGTTGTTTGTGTTTTCAAGCCGTATCGTTTCACGATGATAAACTATTTGCAAAATGAATACAGGGAGGCATTCAGAGAGGCAGGTCTTGTGCTTATCACGGAGATCTTCGATGCGGGTGAGCCCCCAATCCCTGGTATTGACGCTAAGTTTTTGGTGTCCAAAGTCGCTGAATCAGGGGTAAAAACACTTTTTGTACCAGATATGGACCAGATACCAAAGGAGCTGATAAGACTTTACAGGCGGGGCGATATCTTCGTCTTTTTCGGAGGTGATGACCTGTTTCAGGTGGCAGACAGATTTAAAGAACTCTTGGTAAAAGAAGGAGGTTGAAATTGTGAAGGTTGCGGGACAAAGATTCAGCATTGTTGGCATGGGGAAAAGTGGGTTGAGCGCTGCGAGGGCGCTTATAAAGCGGGGAGGAGACTGCTTGCTGTCCGATAATAGGGACGACGAAGAACTGCGAAAAATCTCAAAGGAATTCGAGGGGAAAGCGAAGGTTGTGCTGGGCAAGGAAGTTGTAAGAGACGGAGACATTGCGGTGCTAAGCCCGGGCATCAGCCCTGACCGCGAGATATTCAGGGTTGCATCAAAGGTTGCATCTGAGGTGATTGGGGAGGTTGAACTTTTTTACAGGCTTTTTGACGGGAGGATGGTCGCGGTCACTGGGACGGATGGGAAAAGCACTGTCACCACATTGATAGCGCACATTTTGCGCCATGCTGGTGTTCCTGCATACGCAGGGGGAAACCTTGGCAATGCATTGTGTTCTTTGCTTGACGAGGTTAGTCCAGATTCGGTGGTGGTAGCCGAGGTTTCTTGCTTTCAACTATTGACTGTTCGGCATTTCAGACCGTTTGTCGCTTTGGTAACCAACATCGCCTATGACCACATCGAGTATCATGGGAGTTTCGAGGCGTATGTGCGTGCGAAGGCTAGGGTCTTCATGAATCAGGCTCATGGTGACTTTTTCGTTCGCAACAGGGATGATTTGGTGGTTTCGAGGTGGCTCACCCCTTCAAGCCAGTTCGAGGGTAATGGACAAAAGGTGCTCGAGGTGTCACAGAACGGTCCTGTTTCAGACGGCGCATGGACATGGGGAAAGGTGTTGCATCTGGCAAAAGAGGGGAAAAGTGCAGAGATTTGTCGGGTCGAAGAGATTTTCGGTAGGGGAAGACACATAGTTGAGAACTGCTTGCTTGCATGTGCAGCTTGTATTCCTTTCGGAATCGAGCCGCAAGCGCTGCGCAAAGGTCTTTTGTCTTTCAAGGGGCTTAGACATCGCATCGAGTTTGTGAATGAAGTGGCAGGGGTGCGCTTTTACAACGATTCTAAGGCAACGAATCCGCACGCTGCAGCAGCGGGGATACTTAGTTTTGACGAGAAACTTGTCCTTATCGCAGGGGGGCACGAGAAAGGACTGCCTTTAGAACCACTGGTGGATGCGGTAGCCCAGCGATGCGTTGCGTGCGTTCTTTGCGGCGAGAATGCAAAGAGGATGGCTTTGGAACTGGGCAAGGTGACGGATGTGGTGGTTGTTGGCAGTCTGGATGAGGCAGTCACGAGCGCCTGCGAGATTGCAGTTAGCAAAGGCGTAAAGGTTGTTCTTCTGTCTCCTGCATCTTCGTCCTTCGACGCCTTCAGGGATTTCGAGGAGAGGGGAGAAAGGTTTGAAAATGCTGTATTGAAGGAAGCTGAAAGGCGTGGCCAATGAGGGGTTCCATGCCTAAAGGCGAATGTTTGGGTGTGATTTTCGACCTCGACGGCACGCTAGTGGCGTCCGAGAAACTGTATTTTGAGGCTACGGAAAGACTTTTGAATCCGCTCGGGCATTCGCTAAAAGAACTGACGAGGGAGGAGAAGGCTGGTATTCCAGGGCGAAGTCCGATTGAGAACATGGAGTTTTACAAGAAGAAGTTCGGGCTTCAAGATGACCCAAGAACCCTTGCGGAATGGAGGATGGATAGGATACTGGAACTTATTGACGAGAAAGGCGTCGAAACACTGCCTTGTGCTAAGAGGTTCATAGAAGATTTGCTAAAAAACGGATTCAGGCTTGCGCTGGCGTCGTCCTCTCCGTCACGATATGTGACCAAAGTGCTCGCAGTCACAGGGCTTGCAAACTTCTTCGAGGTCGTCATATCTGGAGACCAGTGCACGAGGTACAAGCCCGATCCTGAAATATTCTTGCGTTCTATCGAGGCGCTCGGTGTGTCAAAGGATAAGTGCGTGGTTTTCGAGGACTCGCATGCTGGGATGCTTGCAGCGAAACGGATTGCAGTCAGGGTAGTTGGGGTAAGAAGCGAATACACGCTTGACGAGCATTATTCTCTTGCCGACCTTGTAGTTACAGATTTCTGTTCTATCACCGCAGAAACTGTCCTGCTTTTGCTCGACGGTGCTCTTAACAGCGCGCCTTTGCCGGGAGGTGCGCAGGTAAGATGAGCACTAGTGCGTCCAGAATGCCAAGACTTTGTATTGTGAGACTGCTCCAATCTTGAGGCCATGAACAGCGCGTTTTCAATCTGATGCCAGAGCGCCAAAATTTGCTCTTGACAAAATTTTTGGCACTTGAAAAATTATACGCGGGCTTTGTGGTGCGGGATTAACTCAGTTGGTAGAGTGGCAGCTTCCCAAGCTGCAAGTCGCGGGTTCGAATCCCGTATCCCGCTCTGTGTGCAGAAATTTTTCCACATACGCTGTGGCAATGTATTATTTGGAGGTGTGGGTTTCAGGGCTTTTGCCCTCTAGTGTTTTACTTTTTTACTAGGTGGAGGAACTTATGGCAGAGAAGAAGGAAAAAAAGGCAACCACAGGGACCGCAAAGAAGGGTTGCGGAACGAAGAAGACGACAGCGAAAAAGACAGCGAAAAAGTAAAGCCAGGATTTTCAGAAAGTAAGCCAGAGCCTGCCAGGTCAAGGGCTCAAAGGCAGAAGGCGGGGTGCGCGCCGTGACTGGCGGTGTGCACCCTGTCAAGCCTAATGCTGGAGTCTGGCACTGCCTACCAGACCCACAGGGACAAGGCTGTCTAGCGCCCCCTCGAGCTGGCGACATTCGGCTGCCTTGGGCTTAGCCTTCCCGATGAGTTGACCTCGCAAGCGGAAGATAGACAGTCGCGACGCTAAACAGGCATTCGAACATCAAAACCGCTTCTCTTGACAGTGTTTGAACGAAGACGCAGGTTGTGGGTTTCTTGGGGGTGCGCTAAGTTATCAAAAACTCTGTCGTTTGCCAGTCAACGAGTTCTAGCAATGTTCGCACAACAAAAGCACCTCTTGCCACATGCTCTTTTTCGACGCGCGCTGAGCGAGGATTTTTTCGTGTTTGGGCATTTAGCTGGCTACTTTATCGCCAGAGTTTTCTGCCACAGTCACAACCAGTTTAGACATTGTTTCGTCTAGTGCACTTCCTTTTATGTCTTGGAATCTTGCGCTTTTGCCAAATTCAAAGGTGGGACGCTTTCAGGTTCGAACATTTTCCCGAAACTGCACAGGCGTTTGACAGAAGACGACAAAATGGGATAACATATTGTCGCTTTGTTTGTGGCTATTGCGGAACTCTCATGCAAGGCGAAGAAAAGGAGATTTGTCCGAAGTATCCTCCGATATTGGCGAAGGTCATCGAAGCCTTCGAGAGTGCGGGTTACGAGACCTACCTTATAGGACCCAGGGCACGAGACATGGCTCTGGGTGAGCCTTTGGAAGGGCACAGCTCCTTCGATTTGACCGTTGATACCTCTTTTTCGAAGATCGCCGACATATTCGGGCACCTGTTCGAGGTTCGCCCTGAACCACCCAAAGACGACAAACCAAAGATATTGACCTTTAAAGTGCCGAAGGATGAGCCTGACGAAGAGCACCCGCACTGGACTTTCAATGTCGGTCCTTTCAGGAACTATCTGCCATCTTTGAAATGTCTAAGAAAACAGAAATTGACAGGCATACTTCTCGACCTGGCGACAAGGGAGATCACTATTCAGGCATTTGCGTATGACTCGCAAGGCAATCTGATAGACCCTTTTGCCGGCACCGAGGATTTGAAGCAGGGGATAATCCGACCAGTTTTTCCCGTTGACATATTTCGTGAGAGTCCGGTCTGGCTGTTGAAGATTGCAAGGTATGTTGCAAGATACGGATTCAAGGCTGGTCCAGAGGTGGTTTCTGCTGCCACAAGGGACGCACAGAACATCCTAGACTGTAGCAGGGAGTTGTGGCTGAAGGAGATAGAGAAGACCATACTCGGGGCTTACGCTGGGATGGGACTTCAGTTCCTGGCGGATACCAGGGTGCTTGGGTTCATTCTTCCTGAGGTGGCTAATCTGGTTCACCTTTCGAGTGACTCGAAAGGGCTACACAAAGATGTGTGGGCGCATACGAAGCAGGTTGTCGAGAACGCCGACGAAGACATTGTAATCAGGTGGGCTGCGCTTTGTCATGACATCGGGAAGGTATGGACAAGGCAGGTATTCCCTGGGGACAAGGTGCACTTCTTCAGGCACGAAGACATGAGCGCATTGCTTTTTGAAGGGATTGCCTACAGACTTGGAATGCCTGACGAACAGGCAAAACGGGTCTTGTATATTATAAAGAACCATTCTCGAGTGAACCTTTATAGGGAGGACTGGACAGATTCGGCTGTGAGAAGGCTCGTAAACGAGGTGGGCGATCATTTGACGGACTTGATTGCTTTTTCACGGGCTGATTTGACCTCGAAGAGACAGGATAAGGTGGAACTGATTCGTGCATTGCTTGCGGATTTGCAAGTCAGGGCAATGGCGATCATGGAGGAGCAAGAAACCCAGAATCCATTGCCCAAGGGCATAGGACACAAGATCATGGAGAGGTTCTTGCTTGAGCCTGGCCCAGAGGTCGGTAGATTACGAAACATCTTGCTCGATCAGATAATGAAAGGTGTGCTTCCAGCTCAGGCCGACCCTGAGGTTTATTTGAATTTTCTTGAAAGACATCTTCAGGGCGAAAGGGAAAAAGAGACGGATTTGTAGTCTTGTCTCCCCACGCTGCCCACACGAGCCTCGAGTTTGCCGAGACGAAAGGTGATGGTTGAAGGTGCAGGTGTAGAGTTCGATGGGGTGCGCAGTGCCAGACTTTGGACTTTGCATTTTCCGTCCCGAATTTTTTTGGGGTTCTTTTGGGCAAAGCAGGACGCATGAAATATTGATGGTAAGCCTTTTGCAAAGAAGTTGCCCCCTATTTTAGAGTGTGGGCGTCGTTGCCATGATCGTTGTCAACTTCATATAATATATTGTGCTTTGGCAGACCATAAGGAGGTCAGTTATGCAGAAGTTTTTGCCGCTTTGGATGCTTTCATGGCTGTGGTTTGTGTTCATAGGGTGTGGT
>Ga0315298_1004934_pt1 | contig 19435 bp, 15 predicted proteins | sample WHS_1_MG_FD_203077 | JGI IMG/M metagenome (GOLD analysis project Ga0315298, IMG submission 203077) | Extremophilic microbial mat communities from Washburn Hot Springs, YNP, Wyoming, USA - WHS_1_MG | ecosystem: Environmental > Aquatic > Thermal springs > Hot (42-90C) | place: USA: Wyoming...
CATCGAATGGATTGATGATGTTCTCTACATTCCCCCGCTCAAGCCTCAACTCGGCATTCAGCTTCTTCTCCGCTGCTGTATCCGGCACTTGCTTCATACAAACGACGATGTTCAATCTTCACCTCCGGTAGGTTTTAGGCAGACAAGATATAACACAGAAGGGTGGCACTGTCAATGCGCTGTCCCGTTGCACCCAAAGCCCGGACCATTGCATAATGGCGAGCGGCCACAACGTGTAGTGGTTGGCACAGTGTTTTGCGCGCAACATGCTGCGCTTCGAGGCCTGCTAGAACTCGCTGTGCTCGGTTCTCAGCTCGCAACTATTGACAGGACGATGCATCCGTATTATTATCGACGCATCGTAGGCGGAGGTCTTAACTGCTGAGCACCAGATACTTCCGGTGCGGGTTAGAGTTCTGGTTCTTAGGCTTGGAAACTCGCTTTCTCTGAATCCTCTGCTGACATGGTTATGTGTCGCACGGCCCCGAAGACGGGTGCCTTCAATCTAGAACTTGTTACGAACCTCCCACAAGGAGAGGTGCAACTCTATGCAAGGGCAAGCAGACGAGGCCGACGAGGTGCAGTCCCGCCAGGACTATGAGCAGCCGTTCGCAGTCTTTGGCCAAGCGTCAGAAGCTAGACATCCACCCGAAACGGCGCTCCACCACTCAAAGGATTGGCACAAGTACCAGGTCGTGCCTGGCCTTCGCCAGCTTGACCACGTGCAGGGTGATGAACTGCCATCAGGCCACCCGCACCGGCTCCCCGCTGGTGTATGTGTGGTCCAGAAGGGTAACCCCGAAGCTAGTGAGCGACGAAGGCAGGTCCGTCGTTGCTCGCGACACTTTGGCAAGGTTTGCGTGTTTCCACGCCCTAAACCTACCAAATCCTATCCCAGGTTAATAACACGTGTTAGGAGCTTGGATTGTCCAAACAAGTTTCAAAAAACGCTGCTGGGAGGTGACGGCTAGAAAGAATAATCAACGCTTTAAAGTAGAATGCGCAGAATTCCTGAAGTCAAAAACCGATGTTCCTAAGGAGGAAAGATAGATGTCACTGGATTGGCTCCCGAAAGAGGGGGGCGTAAAAGACCACAATCTCTGGGGTATGGAGCACTTCGGCACCACTCCCCCGTGCACTATGTACGAGGAGAAGCCAATCATCGACCCCACGGGTAAGCCGGTTGATGGCCTCTTCAGCGCCTGGATTACGCTGAACAACCCGGCGCAGTACAACTCGTACACCACCGAGATGGTAAAGGGCGTGATCGCCGGATTCAACCGCGCGCAGTCCAATCGGCGAGTGGTCGGCGTGGTCTTCACGGGCGCCGGCTCGGACGCGTTCTGTACCGGTGGCAACACCAAAGAGTACGCAGAGTACTACTCCACCAAGCCGATGGAGTACGCAGAGTACATGGAACTCTTCAACGCGATGGTTGACTCTATCCTTCTGTGCCAGAAGCCGGTCATCCGCCGCGTCAACGGTATGAGCGTGGCCGGCGGCCAGGAAATTGGCGGAGCTTGCGATATCGCCGTTGCCTCCGACCTGGCCGTCTTTGGGCAGGCCGGCCCCAGGCACGGTTCTGCACCAGTTGGTGGCTCCACCGACTTCCTCCCCTGGGCTCTCACTATCGAAGATGCTATGTGGAACTGCGTCTCCTGCGAGCTGTGGAGCGCCTACAAGATGTACCGCAAGAACTACATCAGCAAGGTGGTTCCAGTGCTCAAGCAGGGTGATAAGTTCATACGCAACCCGCAGGTTATCACTAACGAGTGGGTGCGCGACGGGGAGATCGTTTATGGTGAGTTCCTTACTGGCCCAGATCTCAAGGCTGCCCGCGACCTGGTGAAGACACTCCCGGTGGACTTCAGCCTCCTGGACGCTGAAGTGAACAAGATACTGTGGACCTTCACGAATCTCTTCGAGGGCTGCCTGATGAAGTCCATCGTCGGCATCCGACAGAAGAAGAAGTCGTATTGGGACCAGAACAAGAACGATCACCTGTACTGGTTGGCGGTCAATATGATGGGCGAGGCATTCCTGGGCTTCAATGCTTTCAACACCAAGAAGATAACTGGCAAAGACACCATCGACTTCATAAAGTACCGCCAGCTGGTTGCCGAGGGGCATCCTATGGACGAAGAGTTGTTCGAAGCCGTCCTGGGGAAGCCTGTGCAGAAGTAGGTAGGCCCTTCATTTGGTTGACAAAAAGCCCCGGGGCTAGAGCGTCGGGGCTTTCTTATTCGCTGACCATCCTCTGGATAGCACTTGCCGTCTCACCGGAGTCGCAGCAGCTACGGAGCTAGCAGCGTGCTGTGCCGATTACCAAATACCGTCTTCTTGCTGATAGGCCGATGGATTGGGACTTGGGTCCTAAGCTGGCGCCTTCTCGTAAACCGAATCGAAGAAATCGTTAGCCTTCTGCGCCAACAAGGAATGGTATTCCCGGAACAACGAAGCAGCCTCTCCACCTAACCATCCGTCTGGGAGCAGCTCGATCGGTAGCTCCGGATCAATGAAGGGGAACGTTCGGTACTCGTGGATGAGTATGAAGCGCTCGACAAAGCACTCGCTCGCCTCGATATCCTCCCCCGCCTCGATGCGTTGGCGGTGACTCTCGAGCCTGGGCTTATACTTCGCAATAAAGGCATCGTACTGAGTGTTTATCGAGTCCAGATCCCAACAGCGCTTTACCAGCGACCTTGCGTCCGAGAAGCCAATGTGACTGGCGGCGAAAACCTCGACGTATTCTTGCACGCCCAGTCGCTTCACCAGGTTCTCCAATGCGGTACGCGCATCTCGTGGACACATCCACGTCGCGTTGCTTAGCATACCGAAACCAATCCAGGACAGTTCTTTGCGCAGGCGGTTTCTGACGTCACGCATATTCTCGGGGATTGAATACGTCAGCACGTACCACCTGCCGTTCCATTTGTCCTGGTGACCATAGTAAATAAGCCTGGCACCTTCGCTAAGCAATTCTTTGCCTTTGCTTGTGAGGGAATAGTAGCTCTTATTGCCAACCCGCTTAACCTGCAGCCAGCCCTTCTGTGACATACGGGATAGAGCAGACCTGATGGCCTGTTCGGAGAGACCGAACTCCGCAAACAGTTTGATCAGGGCTCCGACCCAAATCTCGCCCCCTCGCGGGAGAATATAGTCGCCATAGAGCGTGAACAGCATGGATTGCGGTCTGATGGCCGAACTCTTCGCCAACAATACCACCTCAAGGCGCTATTGCATATCGAAAAAAACTATGCCGTCAGGAATCCGACATACGCACTATACAAGAGATTCTGTGGATTGTCAATACTCAGCGGATTGCGGACTTCTAAAGCGTGCCAACCCCGTTTGCGCTCAGGATTGGCTCCTTGTTCATCGAATAGTGTGGACGAATGGGGTTAGCGGACAGTTTCTGCCAGCCGCCTGGGCTGCACGTCTAACAGCACATCAACCCCATCCGGTGTCCAGGCCCGCCTTGAAGCGATACGTCGCGCGCTTGGGCACTTAACGGCTGCAAACGCGGGATTGAGACCTATTTGACGACCTCTATTGCCAAACGAATGGCCGGCGTTGTGCGCTGGGGATGGTCCTGAGCGTACGTTAGCTGCGGCACCGAATAGACTCGTGGCATCTGGTCCTTACCCTTGTAAATGGTAGGGTACAGATCAATGATATGTGTGCCGGGACTCCCGCTCGCAGTGACGGTAAACTGAACGTCGCCGTTAGTGCTAAACCCACATACATAGCCGATGTAGGAATTGTCATAGGTAACGGCATACGTATTGTCATAGGTTGTCCAGCCCACTCCTTTGAGGTGTATCGCGACCTTCTCGCCAGGCCGGGCCTGCGTTGGGCTAACAGACACGACGGAGGGCAAAATGACCAGGCCAGTCGAGGCCAGGACGGTGTCACCAGCAAGCAGTTCCAGCCGATGCTGTCCTCCGAGATCATCGGGTATCGTCATCTCGTATTGCAGGCTGCCGTCCGCCTTGGTCTGCAGATTTGCCACCGTACGTGACTCCTCGGTGAACCCAGTAGCAGAGACACGGTTGCCCACCATGGTCCACCATCGTAGAGTTACGTCAGCGCTTGCCGGCAGATTGCTGGCCTCAAGCGTCGTCGCTTGGCCTACAGTGCCGCGATCAGTCGAGAGTTGCATCTGGCCGGGGCCTTTCTGCTCAGTCGGCCACGGATTGTCCCGGGCCGAGAAATCCTCCACTTGAATCGACGCTTTCTGAGGGTCCGACGTCACCTTGAAAGTGAACTCGGCTGATGGCACATCCTTGTAAGGCCCTTGCTGCCAATTAAGGTAGGGAATCGGGTTGAACGAGTTGTGCCACACCGAAATGGTATGGTTGCCTACTGGCCCAGCGGCACGGAAGCGCGCCACAGCCACGCCGCGAGTTTGCACCGCCGACACGAAACCAAGGTAGTTGTTGTCGTAGAGCACGTGCCAGGTGTTGACATTGGTGTGCCAATCGACTCCTGTTATGCGTAGTTCGACAGGCGTTCCGACTGGTCCTTCCCTAGCGGATAACGCGAACGTTGGCGTGATCGTCAGGCTAGCCTGCGACACCTCCTTGCCATCGACCCTTCCGCGCAGGTCGTGCGCGCCGCCGAAATCAAGCGGTACCTCGACCTCAGTGCTGATGTTGCCAGCCTGGTCCGCTTTGACAGTCGCCAGGACGGTAGAGGTCTCTTCAAAACGCTGCCCGACGAACTCGACACGGTCGTCTAGTTCATAGTGACCATTAGCGCTGTACCAGACCAAGTCTACCACAGCTCCAGGCTCATAGCCGCTGCCGGCTACACGTATTTTGTGGCCCACCTCGGCGTGGGCCGGCGTTAGTTGCAGCTTGGCCGAGTATTTCTGTGTCTGGTCAGCCGTGGAGGCAATCTTGCCACCCTCCGGCGCAGGCGAGGCCGGGGTCGCCTGAGCGGCTTTTGCGTCAGCCGGCGCTAGCGATTGGCCTATGCTCTGGCAGCCGCCGAGCAGCAGCGTGGCTATGATGCCCAGCACCGGGAGCATCGTACGCACATTGAGTGCAGCACCTAATCCTATCACGCCGTGTGGTCTTGGCATCTGGCTTTCCTCCCAAGGGTGGCTTTCATTGCCGATCCCCGTGCATTTTGACGGCGGCCCTGGCATAGTCTTCCGCCAGGGTCGCGATTTCACAGTGTATGACTTGAGCTATACAAACAGACGCTACGGCGATCACGAGCTCTGGTCAGGCAGAACCTCGTCAGTGATCGTCAGCAGAGAAGAAGCGACATCAATTGGCTTGAACTCTCCTGTCCGGCCATCAGTGCTTGTAGCAGTGATCGAGTACTTGAGCGTGCCTGTGGCATTGTCTTTAGGCACCATCCACGAGGCGGTCCAGTATGCCTCGCCGGGAGGATTCTTAGGATGGGGGCCATACTTCATCGCGATAGTCTGGCCATTCGCCAGTCTGACCTCCACCTTGCTGAGCGCGCTGTCATCCATCAGGTCCCCGGTCTTGGGGTCGTAGATCCGCGCGCGCCAGACGACTTGCGAGTTGCGAGGGAAACGGCTGCTCAGGACACACCCTTTGGCGGGCTGCTGATCTTTCGGCAGGTTTGTCGACCCCTGAACCATGTCGACCGCGAGAAAGAGGTTGGCTGGCCCACTCTGTGCGGCGGACGTCGGCTGCTCCTGTGGAGCGGCCTGTGAACACGCTGCTAGGCCAAGCAGGAGCACCATCGGTGCGGCCATTAAGAGCCAACGGCGACGAATGATCACGAATGTTCCTCCTTGTTTAACTGAATTTGGTCAAAGCGAGAGATTGCGCCCGTCATTCAGATATTGGTTTTGCGGGCGCCATGCCGCCACCTTCCCTGGTGAAAATGGCTGAGCTATTTTCACGCTACCTAGAGCCTACTACTCAGCACCTCCTCCCATCCGAGGCAACCCGCGCGCCCAAGCTGATGCCAGTGCCTGAGTGCCCGTTCCTGGTTTGCTGGTCTCGGCCCGTACTCCGAGAACGGTCGTGGCCAGGATTGCCAGCAGCACGGCCCAAACCCCCAGGACTACAGCGCTTACGGCATAGACCAACCACTGGCCCGCTGGTGCCAAAGGCAGCGGCTCAGACGGTATCGGTGGTACGACCTGCCCCACCTGGATTGTCGAGACTGCTTCTACAGCCGGCGAGCTCTCATCAAGCGTGGACCGCGCCTTGATAGTCTGCTGTCCTTTCTGCGCGGGCTGATAGGCAAGCGATGCTGTGCCCGTGGCATCAGTGAGCGCCGTGCCTAGATAGGAATCGCGCGTTCCGAGAAGCTCGACCTGTTGGTAGAAATCTACCGGGCGGTTGTTCACGGGTTTTCCATCTGGCCCAGTGAGAGTGGCGGACAGAACCAGTTGCCCTTTGACCCTACTCGCGCTAGCACCACTGATCCTGAGGCTAGTTTCCACAGCGTTGGGCGCGTCGGCAGAAGCCGTTTCCAGAGCGGTTGCAGTAGCAAGCGGCAGGGCAACCATTGTGGCGAGGACGACGAACATCAGCCTTCTCATTGCACTATGCTCCCTTCTTCCAACTTAGCGCTCGCCTTATACCAGGCAGCCGCGTTATGAGACTCCTTTTCAGCAGCAACCTCTTCCATCTCGTCGATGGACAGAATTGGGCAAACCTTGAAGAACAGCATTAACATCAGTGGAATGGCCGCCGCGGCCGCAACAGTGATGGCGACTGGTATCCACGTAATATGGAAGGTGCCCCAGGGGCCAGCAATTAGGGGCTCGGCCGCTACAGGCACGACGATGAGCACACGCTTTAACCACATAGCCCCCACTACTAGCGCAGCGGCCACGACGATGCCCGAAACGTTCCGCGTACGAGGTATGGCGACCAGCAACAGCGGCACAAACCCTCCGCCAAGGACGAAGAGCCAGAAGAAAGGTGCGTACTGACCGAGCAACAGTGAGGACAGCACCGGTACAGTCTCCTCGTTCATCACATAGCCCTCAGTGAGCAGTTCAGCAAAGGTGAAGTAAAGGTATAGAAGATCGAGCGAGATCATAATGTAGGATAGATAGCGGAAGTGCTTGAGCTCGATATGCGACTGCAGATTGTAGCCCTTGCGGAAACCCGCCACAACCAGGATAACAGTGGCTACGCCCGCGTAGAGAGCAGCGACAACGAAGTACGGAGCAAATATCGTGCTGTGCCAGCCAGGCCGGCCGGTGAGCGAGAACGCCCAGCTCAGCACAGAGTGGACGGCCACGGCCAAGGGAATTATGACGATGGCGACGGCCTTCACTCCCTGCGCAAGCGTTCTACGCTGCTCGGGCAGCCCTCGCCAGCCTAGAGCCATAAAGTCATAGCAACGCCACCGCCATCCCCCCTTCACGCTCAGGCGATCGCGCACGACGGCGAGATCGGGCACGAGCGGCAGGTAAAGGAAGATGGCTGTGGCCAGCAGGTAGGTCACGACGACAATGAAATCCCATACGATCGGCGAGCTTAGCTGCGGACTGACTACGAGGCGCCACACTTGGTCTGGTCGCCCAAGGTGCACCAGTGCAAAAGACATACCCACGAGAAGTGAGAACAGGGCTGTGGCCTCAGCCAGACGCGTAATAGGAGCGCGCCAGCCGGCGTGCGTCAAGCGCAGAATGGCCGACACGAGCGCACCACCGTAACTCACTGCGATAAACGCCACCAGATTCGCTTCGTAGATGCCCCAGAAGCCCTGATCAGAGTAGCCGGCTGCGCCCAATCCACCCACTATCTGCACTCCGTAGGCGACAAGCCCCCATACTGCCAGTAGCGCCAGAACTGCCGCCAAAAGCCAGAAAGTCCGGCCGCTCGGTTTGAGTGGTCGCAGTGCCGCTTCACGCACGTCTTCCAGAACGAGTTCTTGCTGTCTATGCATAGACACCTCCCTTGAGCGGGCTCCTGGTCCGTTGAACACTAGAAATCCAATTTCTGCCCGTGACCTGGGATGTACCAGACGCGCGGGCGTGTACCTAGTTGCTCACGGAAGCGTACGGCATCGTTCTCGCGTAGCAACTGAGATAGCTTGACAGTCTGCCGCGAGTTGGCCGCGGCGTCCACCACTATATCGCCAATGTATAGCGCGTCCATCGTGCAGGCTTGCACGCAAGCCGGCAACTTGCCCTCCCTGGTGTTGTGGACGCAAAGTATACACTTGCCGACGGTGCCCTTACGCTGAGGCACGGGAAACTCCGGCATAGTCGGTCCGATTCCCGTAGGCGCGGGAATCGGGTCGCCCCAGTTGAAATAGCGTGCCTCGTACGGACAAGCCGCCATGCACGTGCGGCAGCCGATACAGATGCTCTGATCTACCAATACCACTCCCTCTGAGTTTCGATAAGTGGCACCGACAGGGCAAACGCGTTGGCAAGGAGGGTTCTCGCAATGCATACATAGTCGCGGCATAGTGTATGCCTGGCCCTCGGAGTTCGTCATCTTGTAGACCTTTATCCAAGTCTGGTCTTTGCCGAGGAAATGGGTCTGCTGACAGGCCTGCGTGCACTTCTCGCAGCCATCGCACCTTCGCAAATCGACGACAAAAGCCCACTGATGCGTGGCGGAGGCGACCTCAGCACTAGTGCGGGAGGCAAGGGGAGGCCCACCCAGGACTACGCCGAGCCCGGCGAGGGCGAATGACTGTAACAGCTGGCGTCGTGTTACGTGTCGGCGTCCGTGGGATGTCTCTTGTTGCATAGGTCACCATCCTCCGTTGGCAAGATGAATCCATAGCGGCCCCAACGCTCAAGTAGTATAATCGTATGCTACGGCAAGGGCATCAGAGCAAACTCTCGTTTGCAAATAGGTGGAAACACCTACCACAAACGGGTGTTTGAACCGCTGTTGTTTTGGTGCAGGTTGTTAAAATGGGGGAGGGGAGGATAGTGATGGGAGCAATAAGCATCGTTCTCGGCGAGGATCATTCCTTGGTCCGCGAGGGCACGCGTCGCATCCTGGAGCAATTTCCTGACCTGGTCGTGGTGGGCGAGGCCGGCGACGGGCAGACGGCGCTTGAGTTGATAGAGAAACTGCAGCCAGACGTGGCCATCCTCGATATACGTATGGAGGGGCTCACCGGAATCGAGGTTGTGCGTCGGGCCAGCGATTGCTCGCCCGCTACAAAGACGCTGATGTTAACTGCCTACGATGACGACGAGTACATCCTGGCAGTGATGGAGGCAGGAGCTTCTGGCTATCTTCTGAAAACTGCTAGAGCGAAGGAGTTGGTGGAGGCAGTGAAGGCTGTGCACGCGGGCGAGCCGGTGTTGCACCCGGCCATAGCGATGAAAGTTGCCCGCTTATGGGGACGTCATCGACAAACCGTCCCGCGCGACGCTGTGGCCCAACTTAGCGCTCGAGAGCGTGAGGTCCTGGAACTGGCGGCGAAGGGGTTGCGCAACAAAGCGATAGCCGAGCGTCTCTGCATTAGCGTGCGAACCGTTGAAGGGCACCTCAACAGCATTTTGAGCAAGCTGGAGGTCGCCACGCGCGTAGAAGCCGTGCTGTACGCGATATCGCGTGGTTGGGTGTCGCTAGATAAGGACACCGAGTCGTGACAACAGCCAGTGCCTTTCGAGCGGAGGAGAACCAGGATATCTCAGGGAAACCGCACACCTTGGTTGCAGCACCAGCGACAAGCCGACTGCGGCCGTATCTGCCCAAATTCACGAGCAAGAGTTTCTGGGCAGTTCAGATTCTCATAATAGCGGTAGCTGGGGTTCACACAGCAGTTGAGGTACTGGGCATCCTCGAACACGAAGCTAGCACTAGTCAGAGCAGTCTCTCCTTCGTTCCGGTTGCCCTCTTCTTCATTCCCGTAGTTTACGCCGCGCTCAATTTCGGTTTCGCTGGCTCGGTTGCGACCGCAACGTGGTGTACCATCCTCTCCCTTCCCAACGTTGTTTTTATACACCACGGATACGAGGCGGTGGCCGATGCGGTTCAAATCGGCATCGTCGACGTGATGGCAGTGTTCGTCGGCCAACGAGCGGAGCGGGAAATGAGCGCACGGCGGCGCGCCGAAGCTGCAGGAGTTGCGCTCACAGCCTCCGAGAAGAAATATCGCGGCTTGTTTGAGTCTAGCCCCACTGCCGTGCTCGTCTTCGACCGTACTGGTAGGTTATTGGAGGCCAATCCTGCCGCTGGCCTGCTTTTTGAGAGGACGCCGCTCGCGCTGGGGGGAGTTGGCTTGGCAGACCTGGTAGGCGGGGGCAACGCACAGGCGCTCCTGAGTTCACTAGAAACAGGCACGCTCCGCATTGCCCCAGTGCGTCTCAAGACAGAACATGGTGCTGAGTTGCGCCTGGAGCCCAGCATAACCGTGATCAGCAATGACCAGGCCGAGCTAATTGTCCAGGCTCAACTGCGGGACGTCACGGAGGAGTGGTACCGCCAGGTAGGGCTTCGAGCCTATGCCGCCCACGTGCTCAGGGTGCAAGAAGAAGAACGCAAGCACATCGCCCAGGAGTTGCACGATGACACTGTGCAGAAGCTAATACTACTCTGCCGCCAGCTGGACTTGGCCGAAGCCGCGGGCGAGATGGATCCCCGTCTAGTAGATGTCCTGCGTGACGCCAGGCGATCGGCCGAGGAGATCGTAGGTGGCCTACGGAACTTTGCCAAGGCGCTGCGTCCGCCGAGCCTCGACGACCTGGGTTTGGTTGCTTCTGTGCGCCAACTGGTCCAGGAGAGCGCCGAGCGTGCCAAGTTCGAGGCACGACTGAAGGTGGTCGGCGAGGAGGTGCGCCTGCCAGCCAATGTCGAGCTAGCCGTGTTTCGCATCGCCCAAGAGGCGCTGCACAACGTCGAGCGTCACGCCAATGCTACTCGCGTCGTCGTGACCCTCGACTTCACTGCGCAGGGAGTTAAGTTACGCGTGGCGGACAATGGTACCGGCTTTGCGCTCCCATTTGACTCGGACCTCGCGGCTACCGGTAAGCTGGGATTACTGGGCATGCGCGAGCGAGCGGAGTCTCTCGGAGGCAGGCTGGAGATTCGCTCTAGCACGGAAGGCGGTACGCAAGTAGTGGCTCTAATTCCAGCGGAGCACACGCCGCCAAGCCTGCCGATAAGCCAGACAGTTGGAAATAGTGGGTCCATTGTGGTAGACTAGCGCCGACCGGTGGTTTGGAGGCTGCTTTGGTTGTTGAGGTGTGGAGGTGGGGAGGGTGAGGTACATCTCGGGGCACAAGCAGGACCGGAAGGCAGATAGACGATCGGGTTCACAAACTCGGGCTACTGGCCGTCGAGGGTGGGGAAGCATTGTCCTCGGAACCTGTGCCTCGGCACATAGCCACAGCTAGAGAGCGCAGAGCAGCCATTGAACGGTTTCGCCGGTTCCTCAATGTGGCGGATGAGCTCCAAGAGCAAGCCCCAATCCGCTAGAACAACCCCCGAAAGACACTAGATGTGCCCATCTCCCAGCTATCTCCAAATACCTGGCTCCGCACGACTCTTGTTGCCCAACTTGGTTGCTTCCTGTATAATATGCGGCAAATCAGCGCTCTGGCCTGGCACGTGCGGCTGGTGCATCTGTGCGCAGGATACCTGTCTTCCCTGCCCCCTACTGCGCGGAAGGGGAAGAGAGGACAGGAATCAGCGCAGACAGTGGTTGAAGCGTCTTGGCAGCACTCTGACGCTAGGCAGGACCGTTGTAGTTGTAAATGGGGAAGGATGGGACGACTGTTGAACGCTAGAGTGGTGGTTACCGGTCTGGGGATTGTCTCTCCATTAGGTCTAGATGTCGCGTCGACCTGGGAGGCGTTGATATCTGGCCGGTCCGGAGTTGGCTACATAACCCAGTTTGATGCCACTGATTTCGAGACCAGGATTGCTGCAGAGGTCAAGGGCTTCGATCCTAACAGCTACATGGACCGCAAAGACGCTCGTCGCCTGGATCGTTTTATGCAACTGGCCGTCGCGGCTGCCGTCGAGGCCCAGAGGGATGCTGATCTGAAGATAGACGAGAGTAACGCCGAGGATATCGGCGTGTTCGTCGGGTCCGGCATTGGAGGCGTGGGGACTTTGTACCAGCAGACAAAGGTCCTTTTGGAGAGAGGCCCCAGACGCTTAAGCCCGTTTCTCGCAGCCGTGTACATTTGCAACATGGCTTCTGGACAGGTTTCGATCACGCTTGGGGCAAGAGGTCCCAACCTTTGCACTACCACAGCATGCGCTAGTGGTGGCCATGCTATAGGAGAGGCCTTCGAGACCATTCGGAGGGGCGATGCCGAAGCTATCTTCGCCGGGGGAACAGAGGCCTCGGTCGTGCCGATCAGCGTGGGAGCGTTCAACGCCATGAATGCTCTCTCCACGAGAAACGATGAGCCCGAGAAGGCAAGCCGTCCATTTGATCTACACAGAGATGGCTTCATCGTTGGTGAAGGCGCTGCCGTGCTGGTCCTGGAGAACCTGGAGCACGCCAGGGCAAGAGGGGCAAGGATTCTGGCCGAGATAGTCGGCTACGGAACGTCGGCCGATGCTTTCCACTTTACTGCCCCACGTGAAGGAGGAGTGGGCGCCGCTGCGGCTATGAAGCGCGCCCTCAAGAAGGCTGGTATGCGCCCTGAAGATATCGACTATATCAACGCACACGGGACATCGACACCTCTAAATGACAAAGCCGAGACTGATTCCATCAAATTAGTGTTTGGCGAGTACGCCTACAAGGTCCCTGTGAGTTCGACCAAATCTATGACTGGTCATATGATCGGAGCAGCCGGCGCAATAGAGGCTGCTTTCAGCATATTGACCATCGTCAAAGGCGTAATTCCGCCTACGATCAATCTGGAGTTTCCCGATCCAGCCTGTGACCTCGACTACGTACCAAACGTTGCTCGCAGAGCGAAAGTGCGCACCGCTCTATCCAACTCGCTCGGCTTTGGTGGGCACAACTCGACGCTGATCTTTAGAGAAGTAGTGGATTAGCTGGTGGCATTGCGGGAGGTTCGCCATCGACGATCTGAGAGGTTTGGAAGCCCAGATTGGCCTTACCTTCAAGAGCAAGTCGCTTTTGAAACAGGCTTTTGTCCATCGATCGTACCTGAACGAGAATCCCGGGTTCCCGCTCCCTTCAAACGAGCGTCTGGAGTTTCTGGGAGACGCCGTTCTCGGTTTTGTCGTCGCTGATTTTCTCTACCACAAGTATCCCGATCAGCCCGAGGGCGTCCTGACGAGTCTCAGGGCGGCCTTGGTTAGAGCAGAGACACTGGCAATAGTGGCTCGTGACCTGCATCTAGGTGATTACTTGTTACTGGGAAGGGGCGAGGCCGCAACCGGCGGGAGAGGAAGGCAGACCATCCTCTCCCGTACGCTTGAGGCTCTCATTGGGGCAATGTTCCTCGATGGTGGATTGAATCCAACACGGAGCTTCATAATCACATTCGTTTCGAGGCAACTGGATCGCATTCAACAACAGAAACTCACCAAGGACTACAAATCAAGGCTTCAGGAGCTGGCGCAAGCTGAGTTGCAGGCGACACCAACTTATCGCACCGTCTCCGCTGTTGGTCCAGACCACGCGAAGGTCTTCACCGTCGAGGTCATGGTCGGTGACAGACCTCTGGCACAAGGCTCTGGCTACAGCAAGCAGCAGGCGCAGCAAGAAGCCGCGCGAAAGGCACTGGAGGAGTGGGGGAAGCTCTCGGGGGGCGATTGTGCCTCAAACATCTAAATCTGTCCGGTTTCAAGACTTTCGCTGGCCAGACGGACTTCACGTTCAACTCCGGAGTAACCGCGATTGTCGGCCCTAACGGATGTGGGAAAAGCAACGTTGCTGACGCTATTCGGTGGGTCCTTGGTGAACAGAGCGTGCGCTGGTTGCGGGCGAAGAAAGCTGAAGATCTCATCTACGCTGGCAGTCCCAATCGTGCTCCCCTCGGGATGGCCGAAGTCACCGTGACCTTCGACAATGGCCAGGGCTGGCTGCCGATCCCCTACAGCGAGGTGGCCATAACCCGCCGAGCTTACCGCTCTGGAGAGAACGAGTATTTAGTGAACCGTCAGCGCGTTCGCTATCGAGATGTGGCCGAACTCCTGGCCAAATCGGGACTTGGCCCGGGAAGTTACACAGTAATCGGCCAGGGGCAAGTTGACTCGGTTCTAAGTGTTAGGCCGGAGGAACGGCGTGGCCTGTTTGAGGATGCCGCAAACATTAGACACTATCACCAAAAGATCAACGAGGCAAAAGGCAGGCTGGAACAGACGGAGCAAAACGCAACCAGAGTCAACGACATAATAGTCGAACTCCAGCCACGACTCAGAGAATTGGAGAACCAGGCGAAGCAGGCCCAACAGCACGCTGCCTTGTCGGACCGCCTTGCTCGATTGCTAAGGATTCACTACTCACATCTCTGGTCGAAGACGTTAGAAGCTGTGGAACGCGCCGTGGACGAAGAATCACGATATGCTCGGCAGCTAGCTCACGAACAAAGCCAACTGGCTGGGATCAGTGATCGCCTGAAATGCGTCCAACAGACTCAGGCAGAAACCCGCGTACAGCTCAGCCTGTGGAAAGAAAGATACTCCAGCCTTCAGTCGACGCACGGCGATTTGCAGCGGAAGCTTGCAGTCGCCAGGGAGCGGCTCAACGCGTGCCAGCAGCAATCGGACGAGCTGTCACACGAGATTGCTGCGTTGACAGAGCAGAGTGTTCTGGAAGAAAGTCAGATTTCCCACGCACAGAAGCGGCTTGCCGAATTAATCTTGGAGCGAGGAAAACTGATGCGCGATTTGCGTGCCGCTGAGGAGAGTCTTGAGGAAAAACAGCGAGATCGGCATCGGGCGCTTTCTTACCTGAACAGACTGCACAACGAGAATATTAGAGTTACCACGTCGATTGCCGAACTGCGTAAGGAGATTGCGCGCGCCGCCGAACGCCGCACTGTTCTTGAGTCTGGCCTCTCGAAGAATCTGGCCTCTACCCAACGACGGGAAGACCAGATTAAGCGGACGCACTGGGAGATGGAGGCTGTCGGAGAGGAAATAAGGCACGTCGAGAACGAGTTGCGGAAGACTGAGCAGACCTGGCAGGAAACTCAGCGGATGCTGTCTGAGTCCCTTGCCCGGCAGCAGCAGATCGTGGAGTCAATCAGTGAGCATAGCCGCCGTTCCCAGGAACTTCAGACCAGAATGGAGCTGATATCCCGGTGGGAGCAGAGCTATTCGGGATACTACGCTGGAGTGAAGGCTGTGCTGCAAGCGAGCCGCCCGAGCAGCGGGGTGGCAAGACTCCCCGGAATAATCGGCGTGGCCGGGACGCTGATTCAGGCTCCTCCAGAGATGGAAACGGCTATTGAGGTTGCTCTCGGCTCGCACGTGCAGGATATCATCGTCGAGCGTTGGGAGAACGCCGAGAAAGCGATTTCCCTGCTCAAACGAACCTCCGCAGGACGAGCTACGTTCCTTCCCTTGGACTCAATACGAAGGGCACCATCTACCAGAAGTTGCCCACGTGGGCCAGGAATACTGGGTCTGGCATCCGAACTAGTACGATACGAGCAACGCTTTCACGAAGTTGTGATCCATCTCCTGGGCAGTACCATCGTGGTGCAAGACCTGGCAGTAGCCCATCGAGCGCTTGCTCACTGTGGTCCTGGATGGCAAATAGTAACCCTCGCTGGCGAAATAGTGCGTTCCAGTGGGGCTATTACCGGGGGGTCTATGACCACTGGCAGCGGGATCATGTCACGTCAGCGCGAGATACGCGAGCTCCCGAAAACGCTGGCCGAAAGCTCGCTTCGCCTGAACGAGGCACGAGCTCGCCTTTCCGACGAGAAGAAATGCCACGAAGATCTCCTGCAGGCTCTCTCAAAGCTCGAATCGCAGCGTCGTCAACTCACGGCGACGAGGCAATCCAAAGCCGACAGGCTGCGGGCCCTGCAAAGCGCCATCGAAAAACTGCAAACCGAGGCTCATTGGGCTCGCGAACAAGAGAACCAGGCGTTACGCGAGTTGGACGAGTTGAAGAACACCGAGGCCTCGCGACGGGAAGAACTAAAGAGGCTCACAGTAGATAGCGAGACTGCCTTACAGACGGCAGAGTCGGCGCAAGTCTCGGTTGCCCAACTTCAACAGGAGGAGACTGCGCTATCGGCACAACTTGTGGAGGTGAAGACTTCCCTGGCTGTCACCAACGAAAGGATTCAGGAGCAGCAGGAAACAGTGAAGCGCCTGCAGTCATCGCTGACCGGCACTAAACAGCGGGCAGAATCGAAGAGATCTAAGCTGACCGGCCTGTTTTGCAGGAGCAAGACTATCCTGGCCGAGATATCAGTAGCCGAATCCGAACTGTCATCTCTTTCCGATGAACTGGAATCCTTGAGCCGAGTAATGCAGCCTGCCGAGATCGGTCTGGTCCAACTCGAAGCGGAGCAGAGCGAACTAGGGGCCGAGGAGACCAGATTGCGCGCGGTTATCCAGGAGCTGCAGGAGAAGATGGCAAAGAGCTCTATAGAAGTGCAGAGAGCGCGCGACGATCTGGAGGCACTCAAGATACGAATCGAAGGTGATTTGGGTTCTACTGAGTTCCTGGCTGAATCAGATCTGCTAGAACAGGCCGCCGGCGAGGACCTGGAGAATATCAAGCGACAGACAGTAGCGTTGAGAGATCAGTTACGGAGACTGCCTCAGGTGAATCCTCTGGCTGTCGAAGAGTACCAGCAGGCCGTCGAAAGACACCAGTTTCTCTCCGAGCAGTTGAACGACTTGCAACGCGGGGCTCAGGCCATAAAGCGAGTCATTGCCGAGTTGCAGAGGACGATGACAAGACGATTCGAGGAGACCTTCCGAGCAGTTGCGCTAGAGTTCCAACACTACTTCCGTGTTCTCTTCGGCGACGGCACCGCCAAGCTCAGACTGACGGACCCTTCGGATATCAGCCAAACTGGAATAGACATCATCGTGCAGCCACCAGGGAGGAAGCAGCAGACACTGTCCCTGCTGTCAGGAGGAGAAAGAGCGCTTACGGCTGTAGCTTTGCTTTTTGCCCTTCTCAAGGTGAATCCATCCCCAATATGTGTGCTTGACGAGGTTGACGCCGCCCTCGACGAAACCAACGTCTTGAGGTTCTGCAACACACTGAGGGACCTGGCCAAAAACACCCAGTTTGTCGTCATTACTCACAACCGCAGGACAATGGAGATGGCCGAAACACTGTATGGCATCTCTATGCCGGATAACAGCACGTCTCGTGTCGTTTCGCTGCGGTTTGCTGGAGAAGGAACGCAAGAGCCTCAGTTTGCATCCGCGTCTTGAAATGGCATATAGTATATATTGAATTGATATGTTGGGATGCCGGAGTAGACATTGTTCAAGAGATTCTGGAAAAAACAAGAAAGCGAAAAGAAGATAGATGAGAGCACGAAGAGGACGCGTGATTCGTTCTTCGGCCAGATCACGCGGCTCTTCGACCGAAAGGAACTTGACGAATCAACGTGGGACGAGATCGAGGAGTTGCTGATCCAGGCTGATGTCGGCGTCGAAACCACGGAGAAGCTGATCGAGAAGACCAGGGAGCAGGTGAAGAGAAATAGGATAAATGACTCACAGGACGTAAAGGAGGTTCTGGAGCAAGAGATGGTTAGCCTCCTGAACGTAGACGGTCACAACGGTGAACTACGCCTGAGCCTGCTCAACGTCATTCTGGTGATCGGCGTTAATGGCACAGGAAAGACAACAAGCATCGCTAAGCTAGCGAAGTACTACCAAGAGCAGGGGCAGAAAGTAATTCTTGCAGCAGCGGATACGTTTAGAGCCGCAGCGATCGACCAGCTACGGATTTGGGGCGATCGAGTGGGCGCTCCTGTCATCAGCCATCAGCCTGGGGCTGACCCTGGTGCGGTCGTATATGACGGATTCCAAGCAGCCAAATCACGCAGTGCCGACGTGCTGATCGTGGATACCGCTGGGCGCCTTCACACGAAGTTCAACTTAATGGAAGAGTTGAAGAAGATAAAGCGAGTTCTGGAGAAGCAAGACCCAACTGCTCCGCATCAGGTACTGTTGGTGCTTGATGCGACCACTGGCCAGAATGCCCTTTTCCAAGCCCGACACTTCGCCGAAGCAATCGGAGTAACGGGGATAGTGCTTGCCAAGTTGGACGGCACAGCAAAAGGTGGGATTGCCTTTGCCATTGCCGACCAACTGGGAATACCTATCAAGTTCGTGGGCACGGGCGAGAAGCTAGAGGATCTAGCAGAGTTCGATCCCGAAGTGTTCGTCAAATCGCTCCTCAGGTAAATCAGTTAGCGCAAAGCTCCGCTACTATGCCCATTGCCCTCAAAGCCTGAATTCGCTCGATGAGCTTACGTTTTCGGACCTGCTCGGCGAGGGAACCATCGGTGTGGCCTTTCTCTTGGGCAAGTCGGCGCGCTTCTCGCTCAAGAGCCACGTACTCTCCGGTTTCGTCGTCCCAGTGAGTCTGTCCGATCAATTTGCCCACCTGCTTATCGCTGACACCAAGGGTATTCAACTCGTTGATGGCCTTGAACGCACGCTCCAAATACCCCACGTTCTCAATTTCGTAGCTGGTCCTAATCACAGGTATCAGAACCTCGTCTTTGAAGCCGCGCAGACAGCTTAGCCACGCGTGGCTTTCGGCCAGAGCCAGCTTCCACTCCACAGCGTTAGGGTAGATAAGCGCATGCAAGACGTCGTCAAGCGAGGCATAATGCACGTCGCCGTCCTGATGGCCGTGGTACACTTCGTGGAACAGATCGTTACTGAGAATGCCACGGGTAGCCAAGGTTGCTAACCTTGTGCGGAGGTCGGGCAGATTGGGGCCTACGAAGATGGTCCCTCCGCGGTAAAAAGCTCCCACTTCTCTATGAAACGGATTCATCTCCCTCAGCTCTTGGGACGACACGTAGCGCACCGGATAAGGCAGCTTCACCTCTCTCAGGTCTGGAGCAAGCGGGTCCAACCCCTCCTCGTCCAGAGAATCGAGCACTGTGGTTTCCCGCCTCAAGCGCAGCTTCAACTCATCCGCAAATTCCTCGATGTCACGGTCCGCTAGTCGGCCGAGGAATCCGCGAATCTCGCTATCGTTCGGTAGCTGCTCGTTCTGCTGCTTTACCACACCAAGCAGGGTCCTCAACTGCTGGGGGTCGTAGTCGGCCAAGTCCCGAGTTCTGCACAACTCAGGATGCTCCCCCGGATCGTACAAGTGTCTTCTATCGTCTCGCTGTGTCGTAACAATCGTGGCCAAAGATCTGTTCCTCCTACGATGGCAGAGGGTAGAGGATGGACAAGCTCTGCTCCACCCTCTACCCTCAACCTCTATAGAGTATACATAACTGGGCACGATAGTTTCAAACCCAGGGGGAGGGTGCACCCCAGTTTTGTGGTGAGTTTTGGTAGTAGTTGGCCGCTACCGGAGCTTGAAATTTCGCGTGGAAATGATACCCTCCCCTGCGGACCCATCA
>Ga0315298_1004935_pt1 | contig 19434 bp, 18 predicted proteins | sample WHS_1_MG_FD_203077 | JGI IMG/M metagenome (GOLD analysis project Ga0315298, IMG submission 203077) | Extremophilic microbial mat communities from Washburn Hot Springs, YNP, Wyoming, USA - WHS_1_MG | ecosystem: Environmental > Aquatic > Thermal springs > Hot (42-90C) | place: USA: Wyoming...
TTGCGCCACTTATTCATCCTGCAGACACGGCCGACGCAGTCAGGAAACTCTCAAACTACATAGACGAAGACTTCATTGTAACCATGGGGGACGTCATCACAAACATAAATCTCAGATCGTTCGCTGACCATCACGAGAAAAGTGGTACACTCGCAAGTATCGCTTTGATAGAGGTTCCCTCTCTGAGAGACTTTGGCGCGGTCCTCGTCGACCAGAACGGCTACATTTATCATTTCCTCGAGAAGCCCGATCTTCAAGAAATGTATGTGACCTCTATTGCTTTCGCAATGCTGAGCACTAGGCGTGTAAATCTCTTTGCGAACCTTGCCAATAGCGGTTTTTACGCATTCAAACACGAAATACTAGAGATACTGGAAGAGAACCCGCATCTTATGGACTTCGGAAAACATGTGTTTCCCTGGCTACTGGAAAATGGATACAGGATATCGGGATGGTATGCCTCTGATGTCTACTGGGTTGACGTTGGGCGCCCCGCAACGTTCTTGAGGGCCAACTTTGACCTCTTGGATGGATACGCTGAGCCGCTGAAGCCCTATGGTAAGGCTGTGGATGGAAACTTCCTTGGAGAAAACGTTGAGCTCCGGCATGGGGCAACGATAATTCCGCCCGTTGCTTTGGGGGACAATGTAGAAATAGATGGAGGCGCAGTTATTGGTCCCTATGCTGTTGTAGGTAGCGACACATTTATAGGAAAGAAGACAAAAATCAGGAACTCCGTGATAATTGGTAAGACAACGATCCTTGAAAACGTCTTAGTTGAAAGTAGTATTTTGGCAAAAAATATTTTAGTCGAAAATGATACTGTTATAAAGGAAAATAGCGTGATTGGAGATGGTGTCGTCATTAGGAGAGGTAGTGTTTTGGGCCCTGGAGCTACTGTCTACATCTCGCAGAGGTGAATATACATGAGAACTGGTCCATTCCCAATATATAACAATAGGATCTATGGCATAGCTAATTCACAGCTTACACCGGAAAACATGGCCGAACTTGGAGCTGTTCTAGGGACAATCCTTGGAGAGGGGGCTCTCGTAGTCGCTGCCCGAGACCTTTATCCGCCCTCGAGAATGCTTAAGAGAGCCTTCACATCTGGACTAATGTCTACAGGAAACTCTGTAATTGATTTCCACTCTGCGACTCTTCCAGAGCTGGCTTTCGCAGTAAAGCGTTTTGGTGCAAAGGCAGGTGTCCACTTCTCTGTGGCCCCCCACATGGACTCGGCTATCCAGGTGAAAATAATAGATGCTGGAGGCGTCGAGCTGTCATATGAGAAGCTTAGCGACCTTATCGAGATGTATGAAACAAAACACATTGTTCGAAGCATCCCGAACAGGATTGGGTGGGTAAGTTATGCCGAGTACATTCACGACATATATGTTTCTTCGGCTAGCAGTTTTGTGGACTCTTCCCCAATTGTAGCCAAAGAGCCACTCGTTGTCACTGACCTAAATCACGGGCCGGCATCTGACGTGTTGCCCGGCTTCCTTGGCAGTATAGGCGCCAGGTTAGTCGCGATAAAGGCTGGGAGGCCACCCTCTGCCCTCAAGCCTCGACAGCTCCCACCTGTCCGAGACATATTCATGCTACAGGATATAGTTAATGCTTCTCAGCCGGCCTTCGGAGCGGCTTTAAGCACTGACGCTTCACAGGTATTCATCATAGATGATAAGGGAAGATACGTAGATCCAGACAAGCTCGTCGCCGCAATTGCCTTAATGCTTCCCGAGGGCTCACGCCTAGTAGTCACAGACTCTACAAACAGGCTTGTTGATCTAGCAGCTGAGAAAAATAGACTGTATCTTTTGAGGATAAAGGGGCAGGCAAGCGACGTTTCAAGGGGAATACGTAAAGTTAAGGCGAGCCTTGCGGCTACTGATTCAGGCGAGTTTATATTCTCGCAGTTCTCGTTGTCCCCCGACGGAATGCTCTTTATAGGAAAACTTCTTGAAATACTCTCGACCGAGGAGGTAAAGCTTTCAAGCATAATAGATACCCTGCCAGATATCCAAGAATACAGGCTTGATATAGACGTAGACGAAAGTCAGGGCAGAAAGATAATGGACCATTTAGCCCAACTCTACACCGAGATAGTTGTTACACCTTTGTCCATAAAGTACCGCTCAAATGGTGTATGGGTAAAGCTAGAGTACGACCCGCAGAAATCCAGGCTAACAGTGTGCGGCGACGCAACGAATAAGGCGGCCATTGAGATAGTCAAGAAAGAGTACGAGAAGATAAACCAGCTTATTCAAAGCCTGAGCTAAAATGATATTTTTTGACTCTAAGAGAGTTGAGGAACTAGCCAGACTGCTCAGCCAGTCTGGCAATGATTTTTACGAATTCCTTATAGAGAAAGACCCACAATACACTGCCGTCAGAGAAATATTATCAAAAATGGGCTTCACGGAGGGCGCCTTCTACATAGTTGGTGTAGCCATTGTAAGCTACATGCTTGCCACGAGGGGGGAAGAGCACTGGATGACAGCCGCGAGCTATGCTTCAGGCGACCCAGACCAATCCTTGATAAGCTTTGTAGAGAGCTCGGCCTCGCTTAGAAAATTTAGAGCCGCAAGGATTAAACGTATCCAGAAATATATCCAAGACAAAGAGGAAATTATTAAAGCCTTTAAAGGTGAAGAAATAGACCTCGGAGAGTTCATCTATAAACTTGCCGAGATTTTAGATGCAAATGTAAATGACAAAACGATTCTCTTTGCCTCTAAAATGCTTCTTTATGCATGTCGGGCGGCAAATAAAGGTTTTAAAAACTTTGAAAAACTTCTAATCCCGGTCGACTATAGAGTTTCGCTTGTGACGCTTACATCTGGCATAGCCAAGGGGTGGAGGTGCAACGAAAATCTAAGGAGCTTAGCTGGAGACCTAAGAAGTAGATATAAAAAAGAAGTCCAGGAGGCATGGAGACGGGTTGGAGAAGCTTCAGGAATACCTCCAATCCTATTAGACGCACCTATATGGCTTGTGGGAGGCTGTATTGATAAAGCAGAGTTTAACCCGCAGGAGATTTTGAGGTGTGTCCGAGAAAACTTGGCACCGAGCCCAAACGTATTAGAAGCCTTGAAGGAATTTTGGCGTGGACTTGACAATTGTAGAAACAATACACGTCAATCCTTACTTTTCTTCGAGTAGACCGTAGTCTTCTGGCTCCAGGTAGAAATTATTTTTCCCCGTCTGCCAGTCCCGTATAATTATCCTTGCGGCTTCTTCAATTATTGGTTCGCCTCCCTTCTTTAAAAGCCCCCTTTTCTTTGCAAATTCCTCCAAGAACTGGTAGGGGTTATCCGTCTCTATTTCGTACAGATCCTTTAAAAATGACGGCTTCTTTTTATAGATGAACTCGATAAGCTTCACTGCGGCTGGCACAGGGTCTTCTAGGGCCTCTGGCCTAAGTGCGCCCCGAAGGGCGAGCTCCTCTGCGGAAAGCCGTGGGACTATGCCGGGTGTATCGTAGACCCGTAACCGTTTTGAGACCCTTAGCCTTGTCGTAGTCTTGGTGTAACCTGGGATAGGCGATGTACCCACGCTGTGAGACCCCTTGAGATAATTTATTAAGGTGGACTTCCCGACATTTGGAATGCCTACTACGGCTACGAGTACTGGTTTGTTCTTGCTTTTCTGGGGGGCATGATTTCTAAGGATTTTCCACAGTTTTCTTGTTCCCAGCCTTTTGGCTACTGAAAGAAATATAACTGGATGCTTTTTTCCTAAAACTTTTTTCCATTTGGCGAGAACTTCCTTTGGGACAAGATCGCTTTTATTTATAACGAGTATGATCGGCTTTCCAAGCTTCTCTGCGTATCTCTCTACTTCTATGCTTCTAGTCCCCCATGGGTCGCGTGCATCTACAACCTCTAGGACTAGGTCTACCTTCTTTATGAGCCGCTTAACCTGAGATAAGCTCATGTGAAGAAAAGAAAAAACATTGATTTATGGATTTTCCCTTTATATCATTTTGACTTTTTCTAGTGGCCTAATCTTTAAGACGTCCTTGTTTACTAGGGCTGGGGGCATTTCACCTTTTAGAACTGCAATGAGGTTTCTAGCTGCAAGTTCTGCCATTCTTTGTCTAGCCTCGACGGTTGCGCTTGCAATGTGTGGAGCAAGAACGACGTTGTCAAATTTTGTCAAGGGATGAGTTGGAGGCAGAGGCTCCTGTTCAAAAACGTCTAGTGCGGCTCCAGCGATCCATCCTTCCCTTAATGCTTTTACGAGAGCTTCCGTATCTACTACGGGTCCTCTAGCTGTATTTATAAGGTAGGCTGTCTTCTTCATCTTCTTCAATTTCTCTTCATTTATCAAGTGGTATGTATCCTTTGTCAGTGGAACATGTATTGACACGATGTCGGACTCACTGAGAACCGTGTCTATGTCTGCGAACTGCATGTTTGGAAGTACTGTTTCTACGTCCCAGCGTCTCTCAAGGTCATAATACAGTATTTTCACCTCGAAACTAGAGAGTCTTTTAGCAGTGGCTACGCCTATTCTTCCGAGCCCTATGAGCCCAATTGTTTTTCCTTTAAGCTCTGGACCTGTCAGGAAATAGGGGTTCCAGGGCTTGTCCCATTGGCCGCTCCTAATTATTTTGTCTGCCTCTACTATTCTCCTTGTTACTGCCAGGATTAGCCCTACTGTGAATTCTGCAACAGCATCAGTGAGGACGCCTGGAGTGTGTGTCACGTAGATCCCTCTCTTGGTGGCTTCTGGAATATCTATGTGGTCGAAGCCGACGGAATATGTGCTTATGACCTTAAGATTGGGGGCGGCATCCATTACTTCTGCGTCTATTTTGTCTGTCAAGAGGCATAGGAGAGCGTCCTTGTCGCGAATCTTTTTGATGAGCTCTTCGCGGGACGGTGGATATTCTTTTGACTCGTGGAGCTCGATTTCACAGCATTCTCGAAGCATTGAGAGGCCTGGCTCTGGTATAATTCTTGTTACGTATACTTTTGGTTTTGGCACAAAATAATAATTATCTGGGAAAAGTATATTTGTTTTGCTATAAGTTAAAAATAAGAAAGATAATTTATAAACGAGTTATCTTTAGTACTTAAAGTCTCCAGGGTTAGGCCAGACCTGTGGAACTACTCCTGGAGGATAAGTTTTGTGTAGCCACTCGATGAACTCCGTTATTCTCTGGATCGCTGTTTCTACAACGACCTCTCCCTTTTCTCTGCTAGCCTTACTTGGGAAACCAACGCTTCCCTTCGGGTAATAGTGGATCTCCATGTAGGCGCTTATATCGTACCAGCCGAAGGGTCTTCCATAGACGTTTCCAGCCTTGTCTGCCCATTTGTCAGGGATTACTCCTACCATTTTCTCTGCGTCGCTTTCCTTTAGCTTTGCTGGGTCGACTAGTTTGGGTGCAACGTACCAGAGAACACTTGCCTCGAGTTCGTCGGCGTGTATGAACGGAGTCTCTAGGACAAGTCCTGGTTTGAGTTCTGTTCCCTGCCTCAGTATGTCTCTTACCCAGGCCCACCAGCTTGTGACTAAGATGAGGGCTTTTACTCCTTCCTCAATTATTGCTTTGTCCTTGACTATTGGTAAAACATATTCCTGACCGTGGCTGTTAAAGAGAATGATTTTTTTGAATCCGGCGTTGCTTAGCCATTTAACTACGCTTGTGACGTAATCGATATAAGCTTCTTTCTTAACGGGGATAGTTCCCGGCATGCCGTAGTGGTGTGATGGGTGCGAGCCATAGAATATCGGGGGGGCTACAGTTATCCCAGTCTCAAATGCTACACGTTCAGCAATGTAGGAACCGATGATTGTGTCCTCTCCGGTGGCTTGTCCTAGACCATGTGATTCTGTTGATCCACATGGGACAAGTATAATGTCGTTCTTTTTTACTCTCTCAAGCAACTCAGCCATAGTCATTTGGTCTAGGTAGATTTTTTCGCCAAACTTGTTGTAATAGGGCTTTGCGAAACGTGCTTCGTATTCAACCATCCTTATCACCTATTTTATGCCATTGTCATATTTATTTGTTACGGCTTTATCGTTATCTTTCCATCTATCCTCTGGTGTGCACGTTCAAAAGCCTTGTAGACGTCGTCTAGGCTGAATCGAGAAGTAATTATCTGTGTCATATCTATCCTGCCAGCGGCCATAAGCCTTATCACGTTGCCGAAGTTCCCGAAGCCGCTGTGCCCCTGGCTACCAAATATTTGACCGCGTCTCACCTGGAAAACTTCGAGGTAAATTGGCACTTCTTGCGGGGCACGGCCAATCTGGATAATTTTGCCATTTATTGCCAGGCTTTTCTGCATGTGGGGAACTGTACGGTGTGGTGCACCCGCGGCCTCTACGTGGACGTCTGCTCCTTGCCCGTCAGTTATCTCCATGATTTTCTCCCATGGCTCTGTGCCATTCTTAGAGAGGTCGACAGGGTTAAACACGTAGTCGGCTCCAACTTTCTTTGCAAGCTCACGTCTTTCTGGGCTGACCTCGAAGGCTATAATTTTCCCGGCTCCCCCGGCCTTGGAAAGAGCAATAGCTGCTAGGCCTATTGGCCCGGCTCCCCAGACAACAACGTATGCTCCTGGTTTGAAGCCGCCGGCTCTGGTGAATATAGCGTGATAGGCGACACTTGTTGGCTCTACCAGGCTTCCGGCTTCGAAGGCTTTTTCTTCGCTACCATACCTGTCTACTAAAGAATCTATTTTCCATGCATACTTTGCTTTTACAACAACAAAGTCAGCCATTGCGCCGTCGTGGGTGAAGCCGAGTTCACCAAATTCTAGGTCTGCCGGGTCATTTAGCCGTATGCAGTGGTTAAAGTCGACGCTTCTGCACGCGTCGCATTCACCGCACCAGAACATTTCTTCGCTTGTCACCATGTCTCCTGGCTTGTAGTTTTTCACGTTTGTCCCGACCTTTTCTACTACGCCGCTGAATTCATGTCCTATGACTACCGGGAATCTTGTGAGACCTGGGTAAATAATGTAGCCATCGTTGTCTGTCTCGAGGAAGTGGATATCACTCCCACATATGCCTACAGCTTTTACTCTTATAAGTATCTCGTCTGGCTTTGGCTCTGGGACTGGGTAGTCAGTCCTCAGTACGAGTTTTGGATTTTTCCATACTTTTGCACCTTCCCTTACCTTTCTCGTCCGAATTTCATCCTGTGATATTTTGTAGCCTGGGCGTGGAGCAAATTCTGCTGTTACTAAAGCAGCTCTCATTGTTGTCATTTTCTTTCGCCGTCTATGTCTATCTAATAACTCTTAATATTTGATTCGGAAAATGTTTAAAAAAAGGGAACTATAAAAGATATAATAACTCAATAATAACAATCCTTATTAAGATAGGTAACCACCTTAGAACATCATGCCGTCTAAACCAAAATTATCCATGGTTATTGCATACGCTAGAGCACGTTTCGAAGCAGTCGCCAAGGTGGATCCTGAGCCTGCTGTACGTCTTTTGAGCGAGCTGGGATATGATGGGGTAGAAATTTCTGTCCTTGAGCCAGAGGAAGTAGGAGAACTATCAAAAATAATTAAAGATCATGGGCTAGAAATCCCCGCAGTTGGGACGGGTCTTAACTACCTACATTATGGGCTTAGCCTTACTTCACCTGACGAAAGCCTTAGGACGAGAGCCAGAGAAAAAATAGGAAAAATAATCGACGCCGCCTCACGTAGCGATATCAAGGGCTTAATCATAGGGCTAATCAGGGGAAAAGGCGAAGAATGGGAACAAATCGACCAACCAATTAACCTCCTGCTAGAAGAAATGAAAAAAATTGCCGAAGAAGCCTCCAAAAAGAATGTACTCGTATACCTCGAGCCACTCAACAGGTATGAATCAAAGCTCATCAACCGAGTAGAGGAAGGATTGAGGTTCCTAGAAGAGCTGGGAGCAGACAACGTCTACTTGTTGCTAGACACCTTCCACATGAATATAGAGGAAAGAAGCATAGAAGAAGCAATAAGGCTTGCCGGGGAAAAAATTGGGCACTTTCATGTAGCTGACAGCAACAGGCTTGCGCCCGGAATGGGCCACCTAGACTTTGTTAGAATCCTAGGAGCATTAAGAGACACTGGTTACATGAGATACGTATCAGCCGAAATACAGACAAAGCCAGATTTTGAGGCTGCCGCGAGAATCACTATATCGACTCTGAGAAGAGCATTAGAGGTGCTGGAGTAATCTTAATTAAACATTCTTTATTCTTATGAATGATTATAGATGGTTGAAATAGTCTTTTTGGGAACCGCTGGAAGCACTTTCTTTGGGGACAATTTTACTCCCTCGATCCTTGTAGACAACATTCTGCTTGACTGTCCCTCACCCTGCCCATACACTCTTTCTAGGCTAGGCTGGCTGGATAAAATCCAGTTAATTTTGCTGACACATGTACACCCGGATCATTCTCTCGGTGTCTTAGAGCTTTTGTGGCACTTATGGATAGAGGGTAAAGGAAGACGCATCCAGGTGATTGGTCCTACAGGAACCCAGAAATTCTTTGAAAATCTTCTAAGAGAAATTCATCCATCCAAGTATCAAGACATACTTTCACACGGTGTTTTCTTCGAGGCGGAACCCTCCACGAAAATTGGTAATATCAGCTTTTACCGTGCAAAACACACAGTTAAAGCCCTAGCCGCTAGACTGGACTTCCGAGGAGCTTCAGTATGTTATACGGGGGACACCTCTCCCACTCGTGAACTTGAAGAAGGCTTCCTGGACTGCGACCTCCTGATACATGAGGCAACTTACCCTCCGGGCATGGAGGAAGTAGCAGAAAAAGACGGCCACTCGACACCTATACAAGCGGCGAACATTGCTAGAAAAGTCAACGCAAAGTATCTGGCGCTGATACATTTGCCGTATGCTAGGCTTGGTCCTCAAATCGAAGAAACATATCTTTCTTCGGCAAAGAAGATTTTTAGCAACACGTTTATCCCTAAATCCATGGATAAATTTATCCTGGAAGGTGGAAATCTTGGATATAAAAGTTAGAAAAATCGAGCCAGGAGACCTTTTCTACATCGCTGAGATCGAGGAAAAAGTATTCGGCCTAGACGCGTTCCCATTCTACTACCTGTTTAAACTCTACGAAAAGTGCCGAGACTTTTTTCTGGTGGCAGACTACAAGGGACTAACGATCGGATATATCGTCTCCTGCATCGAGAACCAGAGCCTTCATATACACAGCGTGGCAGTTATTGAGGGATTCAGAGGAAAGGGTATCGGAAAAATGCTTCTCAAAGAAACTATAAACCTAGCCAAAAGTATGGGAATCAAAAACATTCTTTTAGAGGTTAGCACCCAGAACACTGTAGCTATATTGCTCTATGAAAAATTCGGCTTCAAGAGGGTAGGTATGAGAACAAGCTACTATGCAGATGGTTCCGACGCGTACATCTACATACTGGACTTAAAGGAAAACAATTCACAACACGTACACTAATACGCCTTGGCTACATATACTATTTGTCTTGCAGGTGCTCCGCACCAGGCACACTTGCCGTAGTCTCCCTCCTTGAAATCTATCTCGGTCCCCCTTATCTTTCCACCGTCTGTGGCCTCCTTCAGGTCGTTTGCGCATTCCTCCCGTCCACAGAACGGCATCTTAACTATTTTTCCGCTTCTTAGAGCTTCTTCTACCTCTTGCCTGCTAGTAGCATTTACGATTCTGCTTTCAAAGAAGTTCTTTGCCCTATTTTTGAGTTCTTCTAAGATGGCTCCCTCGAGGTATTTAATATATTCTAAGAGTTTTTCGTCTGGGACTTTCTCCTTTCGCAACAGGTCGCGCCTAAAAACAGTCACGGTGTTTGTTTCAACCTCTTTGACCCCTACTTCGAGACGTATTGGTACTCCTTTAAGTTCCCATTCGTTGAACTTGTATCCGGGCGTGTACTCTTCGCGCGCGTCTACCTGAACCCTATAGCCGGCTCCCTTTAAGAGTTCTTCGAGACGTCTGCATTTCCCCAAGACTCTTTCCTTGTCTGCATCTTTGTAGTATATCGGGATGATTACTACCTGAACAGGTGCAACTTCTACTGGCAGAACAAGTCCCTTGTCGTCTCCATGGATACTAATGAGAGCTGCAGCTATTCTCCATATTCCCGGACCATAACAGGTCTGCCAAACATATTTTCTCTGGCCATCCTTGTCAAGGAAAGTGACATTAAAGGGTTTTGCAAATCTCTGGCCCAGGTCATGCGTTGAACTAATCTGGAGAACTCTTCCATCCGGCATAATGGTGTCCGCGGCGTAGGTGTCCTCTGCGCCGCCAAACTTGTCCCAAGGCGGGCGTCTAAGGAACAAGAAGGGTATACCAAGCTTCTCCCAGATCACCTTCCTAGAATTCTCCATGTCCTCCCGTATCTGTTGCAAAGCCTCTTCGTGCGTTGCGAAGGCGTCATGGGCTTCGATCCAGAGAAACTCGCGTCCACGCATTAGTGGACGAGTATTCTTCTCGTACCTATACACGCTTACACTTTGATAGAGTTTTAGAGGTAGGTCTCTCCAGCTCTGAATCCAATAGGAATACATGTAGTAAAAGGCCGTCTCACTTGTCGGTCTTAGAGCAAGTTTGCGGTCAAGCTTCTCGCTTCCGTCCCCCACCTCAGTTATCCAGAAAACCTCGGCCCTAAAGCCCTCTACATGCTCCTTTTCTTTTTCGAAGTTCTCCTCCGGTATAACGAGTGGGAAAAGAACCGGCTCATGACCAGTCTTCTCTAGCTCCTCCTCGAACATACGGTAAATCGCCCTGATTATCCTCATGAGCCACGGCCTGTGAACAATGAAGCCCTGCACGTTGTAACGCAGGTCTACTAGGCCGGCCTTTATAAGTACCTGGGAGTACCACTCTGAAAAGTTCTCGCTCTTTTTAACGGTTATTCCCTGCTCACTCATATGGTTTCATTCATGAAAGTACCCAAAAATAAATTTCGCGCATCGGAGCCCACATTAGAACAATTTATCCACTCAACCGGCACAAGAGCCCGAAAACTATTTAAAATCTCTAGTATTCTAAACATAAAACGGGGGCCGGTCGTCTAGTGGGAGGATGTCCGCTTGGCATGCGGGTGGTCCCGGGTTCGAATCCCGGCCGGTCCACCATTCTGGTTCCACTGTATACCTTACGTAAACGTTTTATTTTACACGTTTCCATGTATCATGTATGGCTAAAACTTCATTCATATTTGTGTTGCATTTCCACCAGCCCATTGGGCAGTATAGGTTTGTTCTTGAACGTGTCCAGCGTAACAGCTACGAGTTGCTTCTTCGGGTTTTAAAGGAATACCGGGACCTACATTTGACCCTTCATTTTAGCGGCCCTCTTTTGATGTATTGGGAAAAGTATTTTCCTGAATATTTGAGCGAAATGCGCGAATTAATAAAGAACAGCAGCTTCGAGGTGTTGGGGGGGACTTTTTCTGAGAGCATACTTGCTATTCTCCCGTGGGAGGACAGGGTCCGACAGCTTAGGGAAGGAGTTAAGCTAGTCGAAAAAAGCCTAGGTGTCACTCCTAGGGGTCTCTGGCTACCAGAGAGGGTTTGGGACCCTACGCTTCCTCCTTTCCTGAGAGACGCAGGCTATAGATACGTGATTGTTGACGATGAGGTTGGCTATAGGTCTGGGCTTTGGAGAGATGATGCCCACCGGGCAGTGCTCACAGAGTACGGCGGCAAGTCCATCGGTGTGTTTTTTATCGATGGGCCTATAAGGTACATTCTCCCCTGGAAGCCACACGGAGAAGTCTTCAACTATCTTCGTAACTATGCCACGGACAATGGGTCCCTGTATGTGTTGTGGGGTAGCGACGCTGAAAAGTTCGGCGAGTGGTGGGACCCCTATGCCGCGGAGCAGTGGCTGAGGATCTTTTTCTCGTCACTGCGAAGCGACCCGAGTGTGGAGCTAATTACCCCAAGCGAGTATATCAAGAGACATGGCTTTAGTAGTCTCGCCTATCTGGCTCCGGGTAGCTATGACAAGATGATGGAATGGAGTGGGGGGTATTTTCCAAACTTCCTTAGAAAGTACAGGGAAGTCAACAACATGCACAAGAAGATGCTGTATGTCAGAGAGAAACTAGCCTCGCTGGGCGCATCTGAATCAGCTTGGAGGGAATATATGCTTGGACAGTGTAACGACGCCTATTGGCACGGGCTATTTGGCGGAGTCTATATCCCGCTACTAAGGCAAGAGGTTTACAGCCACCTTATCCGTGCAGAGCGCATAGCAGAGGAAGAGTCCAGCTACTATTTCGGAACACCCTCCATAATAAAGAGCTTTGACTTCGACATGGATGGGAAAGACGAGATAATCATCGAGTCTAAAGAAACAAGCGTATACATCAAGCCAAGTGATGGCGGCTCTGTATTTGAGCTAGACGTTAAGACGCCTGGCGCCGAGCACAATCTGGTATCAACCATGTCGCGTTATCCGGAGCCATATCTACAAGGAGAAAAAAGCCTAACCCCTGACTGGTATAGACGTGTATCCTTCAGGGAACACATATGGCGCAGGGATGCAAATGTCTATGACTGGATAAATAATAGGCCCTTCATCGACACGAGTGACTTTGCATTGGGGGAGTACGTTGTCGAAGGTGTGGGGGACGGCAAAATTGTTCTCTCTTATACTGGTAGGGACTGGAGCGATAGACGGAGCCCAGCTAGGATCCACTTGGTAAAGGTCTATGAGCTTGTAAATGAAGGTAAAGGCCTCAGGGTGGCATATAGATGGAGGAATCTTGAAAAAAGATTTATCGAGCCAAAACTCTCAGTGGAACTCCACCTGTTGCCTAGGCTTTCACCCGATAGCCAGGAAGAGCCCCTGTTCGTAGTTGATGACAACTACAGCCAGAAGGCCACTGAATATTTCTCTTCTCCATGGTCTAAGAAAGTAGACTTTAAGACCTCTGTGGGACATCTAAGTGTAGCCTCGACCAAACATGCAGAAGTATGGGTGGCACCAATACTTACATGGTTCAGGACGGAGAAGGGTCTGAAAAGCGAGTTCCAGGGCGCAGGAATAAGCTTTAACTATACTGTCGCGCTGAATCCAGGCGAAATCTTTGAGACCGAGGTGCTACTGGCTTGGCAGTGAACGGAAAATCCGTACTAATGGTTACGTTCGAGGCTACTCCCTTCGTAAAGGTAGGCGGCTTGGCAGAGGTCCCAAGCAACCTTGCAAGGTATCTCTCGAGTCTAGGGTGGAGAAGCTTTGTTGCTCTGCCCTCACATGCGCCGACTGGATCCCGGGGCGAAAAAATAATTGATTCGTTTACTACTCCAATGGGAGAAGTCTCCGTCGGAATAGCTACGTGGCACAATGTCACATTTCTACTTTTCTCCGGCTCTGTCTTAAGCAACACGGCAGTGTATTCAGAAGACGTCATGGAGAGCAAGGTTAAGCTTTTCGCCACTTCTCTATCCATTTTCTTGTCGAGGTCGGATGGGTTGCTAGGCAGATTCCCAAATATTATTCACTTCCACGACTGGCACAGCGTCTATTCGCTCATAAAGTTGAAGCATGATTTTCCCCCCGGGAACTGGTACTCTGCTTTCCATATACATCTACTTGTGAAGAGAAGAATCAAGCCCGAGATCTTTCCTGAGCTTGGAGTCCCCCTAGACTGGGTACACGAAATACGTATAAATGGAGGAAAAGAGAGATATACCCTTGAAGAACTCCTCGCGCGCTCAAACTTTATCGCCGAGAAGGCGGGGGCCTACGAGGCTGACCGATTAATCACAGTGAGCAAGGCATACCTACATGACGAGGTTTTACCTTTTCTGGGACACGGCTTCTCTGAAAAATCTCGCGTTATCTATAACGCGACCGACTGGACGTTTGAAAATGCAAAAGCAGAAGTCCTTCGGGAACATGGAAATAATATTACCGTGTTTTCGGGAGAGACAAATCTCAACAGGCGGCTAGATCTTAGAAAGTACTTTCTACTGAGGGGGATAGCATCGCTTAGAAATGAAGAGCCAGTGATTCCAGACGAGAGGATAAAAAAGATTATTCAAGACATTTCACTGCCTCCTCTCCGTGAAAACGGAAAGCCGGAGCCATTTCTCTTTGACGGTCCCTTGGCGATAACAACAGGTAGACTGGCTAGACAGAAAGGCTTTGACTTGATGGTTGAGGCTGTCCCGCGTGTGCTAAGAGAGCTCGGAAACGCAAAGTTCGTGTTTCTAGTTTTGCCTGTGTGGGGAGGAGAAGATTATATTTATCAGCTAGCTGATCTCCAGAGGAGCTATCCAGAAAATGTACGCGTGATATATGGAGTTGCGCCTTCAATCTACAAGCTGGCGCACCTAGCGTCAGACGTGTTTTTCGCCCCCTCGAGGTGGGAACCCTTCGGGATAATGGCGCTCGAAGCCATGGCTACTGGTAACCCACTTGTAGCGTCCCGCACTGGCGGCCTAAAAGAAATTGTCCTAGACGTAAATGATCATGGAGACAAAGGCACAGGGCTACTTGTTCCTCCGGGCGACCCATATGAGCTAGGCGAGGCCTTGAGAGACATGCTGGCGTTCATGGAGGCTTCAAATACCGGTAACTTGGGGTGGTATTTAAAGAAGATTGGCAACGAGAAGCTTGTTAGGTTGCTAGAGGAATACCCGGACGCTGGCGAGATTCTGAGGAAGAACTGTTTAGAAAGGGTAGAAAAATACTTTAGTTGGAGCGCGTCTGCAGCGACAGCGTCAGTTATATACGGTGAACTTCTAAAGGGTTGAAAGTAAGCTTTGGAGGGCTTGCTTCACGTTTTCTATTTTCTTTTTGAGTTCCTCGTTTTCACGTCTCAGTTTTTCGATTTCTTCGCCTCCCGGTATCAGGAACTCTAGCTTGCCGCCGTTTTTAACGAGTAATTCGTACGTTTCTTTGACTATTTTGCCTGCCTCAGTTTTCCCTGTCAGGTGGTTTCTGATTGTTGCCTCGGTTCTGCCGAGCTCCTCTGCTATCTTTGTGACTGGCATGCCGGCTCTCTCCCTAGCTAGCGCCCCGGAGGCTATGATCAAAGAATCTAGCCAGGTTATCTTGTCCTCTGCGTTCCTTATTTTCTCTAATACGTCTTGCCTCATTAACGTGCCAAAAATGATTGCAAGTTCTAGTTTCCTGGTGTCTTCTTTACCTAAGGGCTTCAGGGGTACCTCCATTTTACTCACCACTATACATTGTTCCCCTCAGCTTTATTACCTTATCGCTATAGACAACTATGCCCTTGTCCGTTATGTCGAAGGGCCGCCTCTTCATGTCGTGCTTTGTCCCCCTCATCTTCCAAACAATTAGAGACCTCACTAGTTCGCCGTTTACCTCGTCGAGATCTAGCCTTACTATTCCGTCGGCCGCGTGTTCTACGCCTGGCCCGCCGAAGCCTCTCTCAGTAACGCTGACCTGAGATACCAGAATTGATGTTGCCCCCAGCCCGGAGAGAACCCTTTTAAGTTGCATCATTACTGACCTGGCCACAGCTGGCTTACTCATGTAGAGCGTCGAAACAGAGTCTATTACCACTCTTTCCGCCTTTAAGTCTTTGATCGCTGTTTTAACTACATCTATCAATTCTCCAACATCGTCTATGCTCGTCACCACGTATTTTTCTCTTTTGGCGGCTTCCCCAATACCACCAGTAAAGGCATCAACTATTGCAAACTGCCCGCTGTCCTCGTACTTCTTTATGTCCCAGCCGAAGTGAGCCATGTTTCGCCTTACTTGGACAGGGTGTTCTTCAAGTGCTACTAGTACGCCGGGCTCCCCCTGCTGCAAACCATAGTAAAGGTATTGCTGACCAAATATGGACTTACCTGTGCCGGGGCCTCCTGAGAGTAAAACGATGTTTCTCTTTGGGATACCTCCAAAAAGGAGATCATCAAACCCTGGAATTCCAGTTTTGACTTTTTCAATTACGCTCATATTTATGCACCAAATAAAATAGATACGTTTCACTATAAATTATTTTCCTTAAGATGTTTATCTAGATGAGAGACAAAAGTGTCGACACGGCTATGGCTACGTTTTGTATTCGGTATTTCTTCTCGTAGTATGCCTCGTAAAGCGCTCTCTCGATCATCCAGGGGAAAATAAGTTCCAATGCTTCGGCCTGTGAAGTCGTAGGGGTAAGTCTCTTAGACAGCGTTCTTAGATACTCTTCCACTATCTTTTCAAGGACCTCTTGTGCCCACTCGTTTATTTGTTTTGCTGGCCTTCCTCTTTCTTGAAATACTTTGACTGTATCTTCTAGAGATAACCCATAATAGTCCTTAACAGCATAGAAAGAAATGTAAGAAGCTCCCCTAGCGATGCTGGCAATGTCGCGTAGGGCTGGCTCTAAGACTGTGTTGTATTCAGGAGGCCTGCCTGGCTCGCCCTCAAAATCTACGAGGTAGATTTTTCCTGCTGGCTTGTATATCATCTGTGAGAAATGTAAGTCCTGGTGTATCCTTATCTTATATGTATCCACAAACGCTTCAAATCTCTTGGAATATTTTTGCAGAGAAAGGTCAAGTAGTTCAAGCCAAGAGGAAGGTATGACGCCCGCAATTTCGTTCAAGTAATGCTTCATCCTCGCTCTCCAAACGCTAAGGTCTTGTGCATCGATGTGTGACGGCTTGCACCAATCTTCCATGCATTCCAGCGTGGCGTTATGAAAAATGGAGACAGCTTTCCCTATGCTTTTCAAAATGTTCCAGTCTAAACCCGTAATTGATTGTGCTGCGAGAGTTTCTTTTGCTGAGCTGTAGAGGGGTGCTCCAGGGTCAATACCTCCCTCGATATATTCGACTAATATGCCTAGTGGGACACCCCCAGCGCTGTAGCTTGCAACCAGCCTTGGAGCGACGCTGTAGTGGCTGAGGTATCTCAAAAAGAGGACTTCTGGATTGTCTCGCCTGTAGAGCCTATACCCCTTAAGCAATAGCTTCCCATTTTTTGCACTATATAAAACGTGGGGGTTCGTTGCGTCTTCAGCGACGGAACCCTCAAATACGAGGCTTTCGGGATCAAGTTCCTCATAATTGATTAGCTCTAGGGATGTTTTTCCAGATAACACTTCTTTGAGAAAAACTGGAATGTATTCGGCCTCGCAGAAGGTAGATCCGTCAATTTTTACCATTTGTTTTTCGCGACAACCGAAACTCGTTATGGGCAAAATGTACTGGGTTTCCCCGTCAGTAGCGATTACAACCCCGATGGTGTCGCAGACTTTTTTCCACGATAAAATATCGAGGCTACTTGTATTCCCGCCACGTACCCATCTTTTCGGAGACACAAGTACAAGTTTGCCTAGCGTTTCTCCTTCGCCAATTTGTCGCGTAATAATTTGTTTATCACCTCTTCTAGTGTGTCCCCTTCAATAGATGACACGTTTTCAGGCATCTTTGCCACCCGTGCGAGGTTTGTCCCCCGAGGATAAGGTGATTGAACGCGTCGTCCAGTGCCGCTCCCAATGCGCGCGCTAAGTTCATCTAGATTGTTTTCAACTAGGTAGGTTACCAAAGAGCGAAGCGCCTGGGCTATGTTACGTAGACTTTCAAGGCTAGCTGTGTCCCTGCTTTGCACATGGCCCGCCCTATATTATTTCCAATAAAAAATGTGTGACAATTTGTATTAAATTTAACTGATACTATAGATGTGAATGTTCACACGATGAGCTTCTCTGTATATAATCATAATATGTAGTGCTTGTTTACATTATATTCGAGCTTGGATAATCAAGTCGCGATTTTGATTTACTTACTCAAGAGGATTTTATCAAAAGAGATATTTAAGGCATCTTACATATTAGATATTTTTATTAGATATTTTTACAGAGTTAAAGTACACTTGCACATCTGGGCGCCAGTAATAAATATTAGGATAGGTATAAGGTTTATTCTAGAAGTCTGTGCAACATGTAGGAGAAATACCCATAGTTTCTGGCGTTAAAGATAAAGAGATTGTCCTAGAGTTCTACCCCATCCAGCCCTCCTATGCCTATGCTATGATTGTTAAGAGTGCAGAGGGCGCAGTCGAGTATAGGCTTGTTGAGCCGCCTCTTACTAGAAACGACCTAGAAATATTAAATGCTCTAAGGATAAAGATGCTTGAGAGGGTTCCTGCAAGGGTCGACGAAGCTGTCAGGATGCTGGCTACTTCTCCAGAGGTTTTCCTCGAGAAAGAGGTGCAAGAAGTCATAAAGAAATACAAGACAAAAGTTCCGCCTGAAAGCCTAGATAAGTATCTTTATTATATTATACGCGAGACGATAGGCTATGGCCGTATAGATGCCCTGCTAGAGGATCCCAACATTGAGGATATTTCCTGTGATGGTCTAAATGTTCCAGTATATGTTTGGCACAGGAAATACGAGTCGATGCCCACGAATATAATGTTCCGAGACCCCGAAGAACTTTCCAGCTTTATACTCAAGCTGGGCCAGACTACCTCATTGTGGGAGAAATTAGGGGCGAAGAGGCTTTCACATTGTTCCAGGCGATAGCTACAGGTCACTCAGGCATGAGTACTCTACATGCTGAGAACATCGATTATGCCGTGAAGAGGCTTATCTCACCGCCCATGAATATACCGCTGTTCCTTGTCCCCCTAATGAACGTCTTCATGCTGATTAAGAGGATAAAGATAGGAGAACAGATAGTGCGAAGAATCGTAACTGTTGCCGAGGCCGTTGGGATAGACGAGGAAAAGAAACAGGTTAAGCTTAACGTGGTTTTCAGCTATAATCCAGTAACTATGAAGATAGAGAAGGTTGGCGAGAGCGAGCTAATAAAGGCTATTGCCCAGGAGAGATATAATCCACAGAAGAACCTAAAGGAAGAGCTCCAGAGAAGAAAAGCCATTCTAGAGCTACTGGCTAAGAGCATTGTTAACAAGTCCGAGGATGTCAGCCACGTTATTAGGGAGTATTATCTGCGTCCAGAGCAGACATACTTCCTGCTTGCAAGCGGCTCTTATCCGTTTCCAAGCCTTGCCAGGAGCACTGGCACTACTTAGTGAGTAGGACGTCTACTGCTACCTTGTAGATTCTTGGCGCGTATGGGGACACTTTCCTAGCCCCTCTAAGCTCCGCAGTAAAGCCCCTTTTACGAGCAGCTTCACTCACGAGCCTGAATGCTTCTGTGAATAGGTCTTCTTCGTGGGACCAGTGGTAAAAGTGGATCCAGCCGCCTGTCTCTTTTAGGCAGTTTACGGCTTCGTCGAGGAAGAGGTAGGCCCCTTTTGGAAGCGGCATAACGACCCTGTCGCACTGGTTGAAGAATCTTGGAGCCTCTATCTTCACGTCTCCAAGTACGGGATGCACTAGGTGTTCTACCTTGTTTATCTTTATGTTTTCGACCATGTACCTGTATGCGTCCGGGTTTATCTCGATAGCGATGATCTTGCCTACAGCTGGCTGTTTCTTCGCTATGGCGATTGCAAAGGGT
>Ga0315298_1004937_pt1 | contig 19431 bp, 13 predicted proteins | sample WHS_1_MG_FD_203077 | JGI IMG/M metagenome (GOLD analysis project Ga0315298, IMG submission 203077) | Extremophilic microbial mat communities from Washburn Hot Springs, YNP, Wyoming, USA - WHS_1_MG | ecosystem: Environmental > Aquatic > Thermal springs > Hot (42-90C) | place: USA: Wyoming...
CAGCAGGTCCAGTAGTGATCTTGCCATCTTTTCCCCTCGCTCTCGGTTCTTCAGGTCCCTATTTTATACCCATAGTTATACCTTTGAAAAGCCTTACCCCGGAAAGCGGCATTCGCAACGCAATAGGCCCAAAATGGATGGAGGGACTTGGCACCAACAATGGGTCGGGGTATCAAGAAGAGGATCGCGAGTCAGAATGGCTTCAGGTTGCCGAACCCGATGCAGGCAGGTCCCTTTCCGCCGGATATTCCAAGCGACAGCCGCCTGTTCATTATGAGGAAGTCACTGGGTTGGCATCTGATCGGGATCGGCAACCAACAGGGGCTTATCGCAGTACTCATTATAATCTTGCGGGTGTAGAAGTCAACCGCGCCGGGGTCTGCGCCGGCCCTTTCTCCACACCCTCGCGAAAACCGCCATCAAACAAGCCGTTCCCCTCATTTGGACTTCTGCGGCCGTCGGTGGTATCATCTGCGCGAACAGCCGGCATACCGCCACCGCCGGCCACATTGCACCTGTGCCTTCATCACTGATGCCTGTGGAACAGGAGGAAGAGCTTGTCAACCCGCTTCCACGTAGCTGTCGAGGGCCCCATCGGCGTGGGCAAGACCACCCTGGCCCGCCATTTGAGCGAGCGGTTGGGGGCCCATCTGGTGCTGGAAATCTTCGAGGAAAACCCCTTCCTGGAACGGTTTTACCAGGACCGTTCCCGCTATGCCTTCCAGACCCAGATATTCTTCCTGCTCAGCCGCTACCGCCAGCAACAGCACATCCGGGAAATCCTGCAGACCCACTCGGTGGTCAGCGACTACGCGTTCCTCAAGGACCGCTTGTTCGCACAGTTGAACCTCGCCGGCGAGGAGCTGGCCATGTACGAGCAGGTGCATGCCATCCTGGGAGGCCATGTCCCCCAGCCCGATGTCATCGTGTTCCTGCGCGCCAGCACCGATACCCTGATGTACCGCATCGCCCATCGCGATCGTCCGTATGAGCGCGCCATGTCGCGCCAGTACATTGAGGACCTGCGCCTGGCCTACGAGCGCTTTTTCGCCGGCTATCAGGAGTGCCCGGTGCTGGCGGTGGACACCAACTCCCTGGACCTGGTGGACAACCCCGAGGACATCGCCTGGGTGATCAACCAGGTGCGCACCGCCCTGGAACAGCGGGCGGTACAGCTCGGACTGCCCAGCCTGGCGCCGGCCGAGGTCTTCATGGTCCCCGCCGAAGCCCCTGCTCCGGAACGCCCCGCGGCCGCCCCGGCCGCCGGCGAGCCGGGCGGGATTTCCTGGGCAGCCTCGTTCATGCCGCGCTATCTGCACCTGGTGGAGGCGGTAGGCCGGCTCTCCGCCGTCCTGGCACAAGCCAGCTACGAGCCGATGCCGGCCGAGGACGTATGGAAGCGGGCGGCAGATGAACTGGCGCGTTGTGATGCGCTTCTGCGCGATCTGCGCGCCGCGCTGGCCGGCGGTATGCCGGCGCGTGCTCCAGAACCATAGCAGGAGGGGAAAGGGTGAAGTTCTTCGTGGCAGTGGCCGGCAATATCGGTGTGGGCAAGTCTACCCTGACGGAACTGCTCTGCTATCGGTTGGGCTGGAAGCCCTTTTATGAGGCGGTGGCGGACAATCCCTACCTCAGCGATTTCTACGCCGACATGCACCGCTGGAGCTTTCACTCGCAGGTCTTCTTCCTGGCCCGCCGCCTGCACCATTACCACCGCCTCATGGAACACCCCACCTCGGTGGTGCAGGACCGCACCATTTATGAGGACGCGGAGGTGTTCGCCGAAAACCTGTATCGCCAGGGATATCTCTCCCCGCGCGACTACCGCACCTACCGCGATATTTACGAGGCGGTGGTAAGGTTCCTCCCTCCACCTGATTTGGTCATCTACCTCAAGGCCTCGGAGGCCACTCTCCGCCGGCGCATCGCCCTGCGCGGCCGGCATTTCGAGCGGGAGATCTCCGACGAATACCTGGCCCAGCTCAACCGGCTCTACGACGAATGGATCCAGGGCTTCCGCCTGTGCCCGGTGCTGACCATACCCTCCGATGACCTGGACTTCGTGCGGTATACGGCGCACATGGACCTGATCGTCGAGAGGGTGCTGGACCGCCTGCACGGAAAAGAGGAGATGATCCTACCATAGGGGAAATTTCAGGCAAGCTCGCGCGTGGCGACGCGCCAGATCCATTGGGCAATGCGCTCCGCCGCGCGCGGCTTGCCGGCCTCGCGGGCATTCACCGCGTACAGGGCGCGCTCTTCACTGCCTGGCTGGAGCCAGCGCTCCAGAACGGCGCCCACATCTTCCGGCTCCTCGGCATAGAGGCCGGCCTCATGCGTCTCCACATAGGTCAGGTTGCCGCGTTCCTGCCCGGGCACGATGCCGTAAATGATAATGGGCAAGCCGCTGGCCAACCCTTCGCTCACCGTCAGTCCGCCGGCACGCGACACCAGCACGTCCGAGGCATGCATCAGCGCCGGTATCTGGTCGGTGAAGCCGTAGACATGCGTGGGAATCGGCCAGGAGCGCTCCATCAGTCGCTCGTAGGCCTCTTTGTTCTTCCCGGTGACCACCGCCGTTTGCGCATAGGGACAGCGCCGCGCAATCTGCTCGGCGATCTCGACCAGGGGGCCAATGCCGGCGCCGCCGGCCAGCACCAGCGCTGTGGGGCGCTCCGGGTCCCACCCCAAGGAGCGGCGCAGGGCCGCCCGGTCCGCCGGCGGCTGAGCGAAATCGGGGTGCACCGGCAGTCCAGTGACCTTGATCTGATGCGGCTCCATGTGCAGGCGAAGCCCCTTTTCACAGGCCGCGTCCGTCGGCACCAGACAGAGCGTGTCCTCCGGCTCGAACCACGCGGAATGGACGCTGACCAGGTCGGTGATGACGGTGATATGCGGGATGGTGATGCCATCCCGCTTGCGGAGCGTGGCCATAGTGTGCCCGTAAATCGGATATACGGAGACCACCACATCCGCCGGCGTGCTTTCCAGCAGTTCCAGCAGGGCCTCCCGCATCAAAGTGGTGGCTCCCAGGTTGATAAGCTGGCCGAGGAAACGGGTATCCGTGGCCTCGAACTGGAAGTGATACAACTGGGGGGTATACTTGATCTGGGCGAGGTAGGTCCGCTCCGCCAGGCGCAGTACCGCCGGCGCCTTGGGCAGGTGAAACGGGTTGATGATTTTCACGCGGCATTGTTCGCCGTACTGGCGCTGAAGCGCGGTCGCGACAGCCTTTGAGGCACTGCGGTGGCCCGAGCCGGCATCGGAGGTCAAAATCAATATATCCTTCGGGAATGACTGCCGGCCCTGCCCAGGGCCTTTTCGCATCCGACCGAACGCTGTCACCCCGTCTCTCCCTCGAAGAAGTGTGTCCCGGGAATGGGACGAACATCCGCACGCCGTGTGGTGATGGTATTATACCACAACCGCCTGAATCAGCCGAACGGAAAGCGCCCCCTCGGCAAAGGGATAAAAATGCCCGTAGGGGCATCGCGCGGTGCCCCTATCGGGCCGACGAATGGGGAATGCGAGCGCCCAAACTGCTATGCTTCCTCGTGTTCTGGCTCCTGGTGCCGGCTGGCGCAAGCGTTGCAGTACCCCGGCAGGCTCACCTGGCTGATATCAATGGTGAAGCCGTGGCGCCGGCGAACATGGTCCACAAACTCCTGGAATTCGTCCAGGTCAATCGGGGTCACCTCGCCGCAGTCCTGACACACCAGATGAATATGCGGCCCATGCACTCCAACCAGCTCATAGCGGCGCTGACCATCGCCCGGGTCCACCACGGAGACCATCTGGAATTCCTGGAGCAGTTCCAGGGTGCGGTACACGGTAGAGATGTCAATGGCACTGCTCAATTCCTGGACGCGCTGGAAAATCTCCTCGGCGGTGGCAAAGCCGGCCATCTGGTGCATGACGCGCAGAACCATCTCGCGCTGGGGTGTCAGCCGGAAGCCCCGCTCGCGCAGTTTTTTCAGGAACAGCTCTTCACAGGACATCTGCGCTCTCCCGCCATGCTGGAATACCGCCGGCATTGTACAAAGGGCCAGGCGGATTGTCAATATCGCCCTGCACCTGCATTTTGATTGACATCTCCATAAGATGCTGGTATAATTTTCCCAGATTTATCGAATGATAGCGCAGAGTTGCGCATATGGAACCCTTTTTCGCCCCGATCCAGTCCGGCGTGGATTGCCCCCTGCCGTCCATGGTCATGCACTGTGTCGCGAGAGGATACCCCAGAGGGTACGGGTTGGAAGCGGTGGATGGTGCCAGCATCCATCCAGCATTCCTTTGGTGAGCCGTCACGTCCAGCCTCGGTGAGCTGATCGAAGCCGTTCTTTCAAAGGAGGTGGATAGATGGGCCGATTCTCTGGTCTGGGGCGGAAACCTGTCCCGCGAGGGGTTCTCGCGGCGCTGTTCGTGCTCGCCGGCCTGATCATCATCGCGCTGCTTTCCTTCAACGCGCCGGCCTGGGCACGTCCGTACGCGGCCAATGGCATCTTCCCCGTGGTCTACGGGACCGTTCATCTGCAGGGCCGGCCGGCCCCGCCGGCTCCCTCCTGGTCCGTACCTCTGGCGGTCACGCTGGAGTGTGGAGTCAGCACCCTGCCAGGGCTCTACACGTACAGCGTGACGACAGACCAGACCGGCCACTTCACCTTCACCCATGTGGTGTCATATACTTCCACCTGCGATTTCCGGGTGAAAAACCCTCACACCCTGCGCAACGTGAAGTACAACGTCACCATCAACGCCGGCGATAATTACATCGACATGGGCACCCTGCGCGAGGGAGACGCCAACAACGACAACCGCGTCTCGTTGGTGGACTTCTCCATCCTCGCCACCGCCTATGACTCTGGCCCCGGCAACCCCAGGTTCGACCCGCGCGCGGACTTCAACGAGAACGATTGGATCGAGATCGCCGACTTCTCCCTCCTGGCGACCAACTATGACCGCGCCGGCGACATACCGGTCAGCATGCCGGCCGCGGCGGTGAGCGCAAGTACAGCTCCCACCGTCACGCTCAAACTGGTGCCGGCGTACTGGGCCGCGCCCCTCGGGGACATCTTCATGGTGGACATCCGCATGGACCCGCACGCTCAGCCGTTCCAGGGCGTGGCGGTCTTCCTGAGGTTCAACCCGGCGGAACTGCAGGTGGTGGATGCGCAGGGCAATCCGGCGGCGGAGATCGAGGACAGCGGCAATCTGCCCGTCCTGATCCGCAATCAGGTGGATAACAGCGCCGGCGAGATCAGCTTCAGCGCCGGCATCCTGGAGGGCACCCCGCCAGCCGAGGAATTCTCGCTGGCAAGGATGTATCTCAAGGTCACGGGGGTCAACATCGCCGGCAGTCCCGTCGAATTTGTGGTCCAGGACTATCCCCCCAGGACCGGCGTCACCTACGGCGGCTACTACCTGCCGCTGGAAATCCAGGACCTGACCGCCCGGTTGGGAGAGGTGCGCATCCTCTGGCCGCTCTTCAAGCGCCGCGCCTCGACCCTGCCCGAAGTGCCCTGATCGGCGCGCCGGCTCCCTTCCCATCCGCAAAAAAGTGAGGGGATCGCCATCGGGCGATCCCCTCATGCATCTCCCCTCAATGTGACTTGCGCACCAGCGGGAACAACAGCGACATCCCCGGCACCACAAAGCTCCAGAAAGTCGGCCGCACCGGCAGACCGCTCACTGACTGACCTCCCGTCACCCCCAGCACATAGCCTGTGCGCGGGGTGAACGGATCGTGGTGAATGACCGCCCTGCGGTAGCCCACCACACTGGCCCCCGCAACGGCTCCCGGCTCCGACCATTCCACCTCATACGGCACCGCCGGCACCAGCAGAATCTCCACCGTCTCCGTGATCATAGGCGCATCGAACATCAGCTCGATGGGAGACAGCGGGTCCATGATGCCGCTCTCGGGGATGGAAGAGTGGACCTCCACCCACTGCGCCGGCGGGGTCGGCGTTGGCACGACCGGTGTGCTCGTGGGAGTGGGCGTCGGCGTCCAGGTGGGGGTAGGCGTGGGCGTGGACGTGGGTGTGGGGCCAGGCACAGTCGGGGTCGGGGTCACCTCGCCGGCCCACTGGTCGCCGATCTCCACATCCCAGCGCGTCCCATCCAGCATGGCCAGCCCCCAGTAATCCGGGCTGGTGGAGACCCAGCCGGGCGGATTCTGCTCCCTCAGGAAGTAGAAGCCGGCACCATGGGTCTGGAAGCAGTACGGCTCGCTGACACCGTTGGTGGTGTAGGTGCCGATGACCTCGTGCAGGGAGTTTGTGAGCGTGAGGACCGCGCCGGCGACCAGCTCCTCCCCAACCTCGCGCATTTCATTGCCGTTCCGGTCGTTGAACACCAACACACAGATATTCCCCGGCACGGCAGTTGGGGTGGGCGTGACCGTCGGAGTGGCTGTCGGAGGCGGCGGAGTGGTCACGTTCACACGGGCATTGGTCACCGAGAATGGTACGGGTTCCCCACCCTTATACACCTGGACCTGGGTGAAGTTCACAGGGGAATTGCTCGCCAGTGCCAGCGCCTTGAAGTATAGGGTGCACAGGACAAAGGTGCCGGTCACGCCCTCTGCACCGAGCTTGCCGGCATCATACCGCAGAACGCCAGAGGTCCTCCCGACGACCTTCTTGAGCACTTGCGGCAGGGTCGTGCCTTCAGTGATATTGGTATTATCGAGCACGGTCCCATTGTAACTCACGATGATGGAGACGGCGTCAATGGGTTGGGCGCCGGTGGCGACCCAGACGGTGAGGGTGAAGGTCTGGCCAAGATACACGTTGGCGGTGGCAGGGGAAAGATAAATTTGCACTGCTCCCGCCGCCTGAGGCGCCTCGCCGGCCTGCATGGAAGGGCCGGCCGGCGGCGACCCCCATGCCGGCGTCATCCCCAGCAGGCCCAGCACTGCCAGCACGCAGACAATCGAAACTGCACGCCTGAACCAGACACGGATGCGGCCGTTCCGTGTCAGGGGGAACCGAACTGCACCTATTTGCATACCAACTTCCTCCTTTCGCACACCGATTACATTTGGACGCCCGATACCGGCGGATGCCGCGTGGGAAGAAACCTGGCCAGTCCAAGGACACTGGGACAGATACGCTGGAGGTCTGCTCTAGGCACCGCCGTTGGTGAACCTGGCAGAATACAGAGGTGGTGGAAGGTAACCGCCGGCGCGCTTCCCGCCGCTTTTATGCACGCCCTTCTTCTTTGCCCAGAGCGGCGTGTAAAGCCTGTCGCAGGGTGCGCGCCCCGATAACCTCCAACCCGTTCGGAGGGGTAAACCCTTTGTGAAGCACCGATTGGGGCAGGATACAGCGTGTGAATCCAAGGCGGGCGGCCTCGCTCAGCCGGCGCTGAAGATGGCTCACACCGCGCAGTTCGCCGCTGAGGCCCACCTCGCCGATAGTCACCAGGTCGGCCGGCACCGGCCGGTTATAGTAACTCGACGCGATCGCCACCGCCACGCTTAAGTCCGCGGCCGGCTCACTGATCCGCAACCCACCTACTACATTAACAAAAATGTCCTGATCGTGCAACTTCACCCCAACCCGTTTGCTCAGCACCGCCGCCAGCAGGAGCAGGCGGTTCAAGTCCACACCGTTGGCGGTGCGGCGCGGCAGGCCAAAGCTGGTGGGACTGCTGAGCGCCTGAATCTCTACGACAATGGGGCGAGTGCCCTCCATAGTGACGGCGATGGCCGAGCCGGCGGCGTTGGGGAGGCGCTCCGCCAGGAAGGCCTCGGAGGGATTGGACACCTCCCGCAGGCCGCTCTCCGTCATCTCAAACACCCCCACCTCGTTGGTGGAGCCGAAACGGTTCTTCACGCTTCGGAGCAAACGGTAGGTATGGAAACGGTCCCCTTCCAGGTATAAGACCGCATCCACGACGTGTTCCAGGACGCGCGGGCCGGCGATGGCGCCGGCCTTGGTCACATGTCCCACTAAGAACATGGGGATATTATGGGCTTTGGCGACGCGCAGAAGGTCCGCCGCGCATTCGCGCACCTGTGTGACACTGCCGGCGGCCGACTCCACTCGCTCCGTGTACACCGATTGTATGGAATCCACGATCGCCAACTGCGGCTGTACCTGCTCGATGTGCGCCAGGATGGGTTCCAAATGCACCTCGGACATCAGCAGGATGTTGCCGCTGGTAATGCCCAGGCGCTCGGCGCGCATCTTAATCTGCCGCAGGGACTCCTCCCCGGAGATATACAGCACGCGGCCGCCGGCCTCTGCCACATCAGCCGCCACCTGCAGTAGCAGCGTAGATTTGCCAATGCCCGGGTCTCCCCCGATCAGATTCACTGACCCGGGCACCAGCCCCCCTCCCAGCACGCGGTCCAGCTCGGTCATCGAGAGGCGAATCCGGGCATCGTGCTCGGTATTGACCGCGGTCAGGGGCTGAGGCTCATTCGCAGAAAGCAAAATCGGTCGTGAAGGCTCCTTGGGGGAGACCTCCACGACCGTTTCGACCAGTGTGTTCCACTCGCCGCAGTCGGGACAGCGCCCCATCCACTTCGCCTGCACCGAACCGCAGTTCTGGCATACGTAGCGGATGCGCTGTCGGGTCATGAGCAGGGTTCCTCGCGCCGGCCGGCGTTAATTGCGCAGGATGAACGGCTCAAGCCGCGAGTCCTCGGAGGCGTGGCCGTTTGAAACGCCGCCGGTGTTCTGCGGGGGCAAACACCGCAGGACAATCTCGCCGTTCTCGACGTCCACCTCCACGGTGCAGTGCTCGGTGAATTCGCCGGCCAGCAGGCCTTCCGACAGACGGTCCTCGATCAGGTCCTGGATGACCCGGCGCAGAGGCCGCGCCCCGAACATGGGATCATACCCCTTCTCGGCGATCAGCTCACGAGCCGCCTCAGTCGGCGCCAGCTTGATGTGGTGATCGTCCAGGCGCTTCTGCAGTTTGCCCAGCTCCAGGTCCACGATCTGTTTGATCTGCTCCTTGCTCAGCGAGTGGAAGACCATCACGCCGTCCAGGCGGTTCAGGAACTCGGGGCGGAAGGTCTTCTTCAGCTCATCCATGACCTTCTCTTTCATTTCCTCGTAGTCCCGCTCCGCCCGCTCCTTTTCATCGCGCGCCACCGCGAAGCCCAAACTGCCGGCCTTGCGGATGCTGGTCGCGCCGACGTTGGAGGTCATGATGATGATCGTGTTGCGGAAGTCCACCCGCCGGCCCTTGGCATCCGTCAGATGGCCATCCTCCATGATCTGCAGGAGCATGTTGAAGACTTCTGGATGGGCCTTCTCGATCTCATCGAACAGCACCACGGAGTACGGCCGCCGGCGCACGGCCTCGGTCAACTGGCCGGCCTCCTCGTAGCCCACGTAGCCGGGCGGGGCACCTACCAAGCGCGACACGGTGTGCCGCTCCATGAACTCCGACATATCCAGCTTGAGCAGGGCATCCTCGCTCCCGAACAGGAACTCCGCCAGGGCACGCGCCAGCTCAGTCTTGCCGACACCAGTGGGACCCAGGAACATGAAGGTGCCGATAGGCCGGCGCGGGTCTTTCAGGCCGGCGCGCGCCCGCCGCACCGCCTTGGCCACCGCGGCAATCGGCTCATCCTGGCCCACGATGCGCTGATGCAGTACCTCCTCCATCTTCAGGAGACGCTCGGTCTCCTCGGTGGCCAGCCGTTTCACCGGGATGCCCGTCCACATGGAGACGATCTCGGCCACATCATCCGGCGTGACCTCCGGGCGCTCGAAAGGCGAATCCCAGTTCAGCCGCATCTCTTCGATGCGCTGGTCCAGCTCGGCCTCGCGCACCCGCAGGTCCGCCACCAGGTCCCAGCGTTCCTGCTCGCAGGCTTCCTGCCGGCGGCGCTCCAGCTCGCGAAGCTGGCGGAACGATTCGCGCAGACCGATGGCATACGGGCTCTTGTAAATCCGCACCCGCGACGCCGCTTCATCAATCACGTCAATGGCCTTGTCCGGCATGAAGCGGTCCGGGATGTAGCGGGCAGAGAGCTTCACCGCCGCTTCCAGCGCCTCGTCGGTGATGTGCACGTTGTGATGCGCCTCATAGCGCTCGCGGATGCCCTTGAGGATTTCCAGCGTCTGCTCCATGGTGGGCTCTTCCACCAGGATGGGCTGGAAGCGGCGCTCCAGCGCGGCATCCCCTTCGATGTGCTTGCGGTATTCGTCGAGGGTCGTGGCGCCGATGCACTGGATTTCGCCGCGGCCCAACGCCGGCTTCAGGATGTTGGCGGCATCCACGGCACTGCCGGCAGAGCCGGCGCCGACCAGCATGTGCACCTCATCAATGAAGATGATGCACTCGGTCTGCTTGATCTCCTCCAGCACCTTCTTGAGGCGCTCCTCGAACTGGCCGCGGTACATGGTGCCGGCCACCAGGGAGCCGACATCCAGCATCAGCAGGCGTTTGTTGAGGAGCGGCTGTGGCACCTCGCCGGCGACGATGCGCTGGGCGAGACCCTCCACGATGGCGGTCTTGCCCACACCGGGCTCACCGATCAGGGCCGGGTTGTTCTTGGTACGGCGGGACAGGATTTGGATGACCCGTTCGATCTCCTTCTCGCGGCCGATGACGGGGTCCAGCTTGCCCTCGCGCGCCTGCGCGGTCAGGTCCACAGCGAGCTGATCCAGCAGGGGCGTCTTGCTCTCGCCCTTCTCTTTGGCCGGCTCGGTGGTGGCGCGCGCCTTGGCCTTGCGCTCCATGACGGTCTCCGCCGTCTTCATGCGCACCTGCTCCAGGTCCAGGCCCATGCCGCGCAGGATGTCCGAGGCGATGCCCTCGCCCTCCCGCAGGATGGCAAGGAGCAGATGCTCCGTGCCCACATAGTCCTGGCCCATCAAGCGCGCCTCTTCGAACGAGTACTCGATCACCCGCTTGGTGCGCGGGGTCAGCTCCGGCTCCCGCAGGGTAATGCGGTCGCCGCGCTTGGCGGCGCGCTCCAGCGCCCGGATGATCCAGTCCGGGTCCAGGCCCAGCTCCCGCAGGATCGCGACGGCGGTGCAGTCCTTCTGGCGCACCAGACCCAGCAGGATGTGCTCTGTGCCGATACTGCTATGATTCAGCCGCTTGGCCTCGCTTGCCGCGCGGGCCAGGGCATGTCTTGCACGTCTTGTGAAGCGGTCTAACTTCCCTCCACCTGCCATCTCTGAACTACTCCGATTTTCTTCCATTTCATTCCCTCATTGTTCAGTAAACCCGGGCCTCAAGAGCCGGCATTTTCGCTCCCGAGGCAGTTACATATTCTTCATAGACTGGCGGTCCCGAGGACCATCCTCAGCCCCTTCATAAAACAAAGGGGCAACCCGGAACCTATCCTGGCCGCCCCTGTCAATCGCCGGCACATCACGTCTCCGCTCATTGGCCGTTTCGAGCAGGGGCCGGCTGGCCTGGTTCCATCATCGAGCACTGCACACGCACCAAAACCGATTCTCAATGCCTGCTTCCCGCATGGCCATGCGCCCACTCGATACAGCCCGAACGGCCCCCTGACCCAATTAGGTGTCCTCAGCCTGCTGTTGCTCCTCCTTCAGGCTGTATTCGAGTTCCTGGCGCCAGTCAAAGTCCTCCTCCAGTTCCTCCCGAGCCTGCTTCAGGCTCAACCCAATGCGCCGCTGCTGCGGGTCAATCCGCACGATCTTCACCGGCACGACATCGCCCTCTTTGACGACTTCCCTGGGATGATTCACCCGCCCGTCGGATAACTCCGAAATGTGAATCAATCCTTCCAGACAATCCGCAATCCGTGCAAACGCACCGAACGGCATCACCTTGGTAATGGTCCCCTGGACGATCTGCCCCACACATAAAGACGCTACCGCCTTCTCCCAGGGTTCCGTTTGCAGTTGTCGGATGCTCAGCCCGATGCGCTGACGCTCGTAATCCACCTCCAGGACGTAGACCTCGACTTCCTGGCCCACCTGCACGACCTCGCTGGGGTGATTCACCCGCTCCCAGGACAGCTCCGACAGGTGAATCAGCCCGTCGGCGCCGCCGAGGTCTACAAATGCCCCGAAGTCGCAGATGCTGGTCACGACGCCACGGCGGACCTCGCCGACCTGAAGCTGTTCGATGAGCTTCTGCTTGGCGGCCTGCCGGCTTCCCCGCAGTGCCGCCTTCTCCGATAATATCAGCCGGTTGCGGTTGCGGTCCACCTCGATGACCTTCAGCTTGAGCGTCTTGCCCACCAAGCACCGCCAGCGGTTCTCATCATCGGTGTGTCGGCCTCTCTCAGAACCGCTGGTTTCCCCCGAGACGATCTGGGAGGCCGGCAGAAACCCCCGCAACCGACCGACCGGGACGATCACTCCCCCACGGTTACAATCCACCACCCGGCCGTCGAAGATGGTCTCAGAGCGCATCAGCTCCTCGGCTTTGCGCCAATCGTGAAAACTGCGGGCCCGCCGGATGGAGAGGATCACATTGCCATCCGCATCCTCTGGCTTCACCACGTAGACGGGGATACGGTCCCCGACCCGCAGTTCCGCCAGCTCCTCCGGCGACATTCGCTCCAGCTCCCTGCTGGGCACCACGCCGTCGGCCTTACAGCCAATGTCCACCAGGATTTCCGTGGGCGATATTGCGACGATGGTACCTTCGACAATATCGCCGCGTTCAACCTCGACGACCTCGTCGAAACTCCTCAGCCATTCCTCGAGAGGATTGCCGGCCGCCATGGCCCCGGCGCGCGCGTCGCTGTCGCAGGGCGCTGAAGTCCGTTCTGCTTGCATAGCCCGCTCTTCGCTCCTCCTTCCGCCTTCACCTTTATTATACCCTGTTTTTGCGCAAAACGCAACCCTTGTTTTTACTCTGCCATGCCCATTTGCCGGCGGAACCACAGCACGGTGCGCGCCAGCCCCTCATGAAAGCCTACCTTTGGCTCATAGCCCAGGAGTGCGCGGGCCTTGGAAATATCCGCGGCCGAGTGGCGGATATCCCCCGGCCGCGGCGGGGCAAAGATCGGCTCCACCTCGGCGCCGGTCAATTCCCGCAGGGTATGGAACAGGTCCAGCACGGTGTTCGGCCGGCCGGTGGCGATGTTCAATACCTGGCCCGGCGCATGCCGGGCGCGGCAGGCGCGCAGATTCGCGTCCACCACATTGCTGACGTAGCAGAAATCGCGCGACTGCTGGCCGTCGCCGAAAATGGTGGGGGGCTGGCCGCGCAGGAGCGCCGTGATAAACCGCGGAATGACAGCCGCGTACGGGGAATCCGGGTTCTGACGCGGGCCGAAGACATTAAAGTAGCGCAAGATCACGGTGGGCAGGCCGTACGTATGATAAAACGCCAGGCAGTACATCTCGCCGGCGGCTTTGGAGGCGCCGTACGGCGAGATGGGCGCCGGCAGCATCGTCTCCACCTTTGCCGCCCCCTCCTGCTCCCCATACACCGACGACGAGGAGGCGAAGACGAAGCGCTTGACGCCGGCTTCGCGCGCCGCCACTAGCAAATGCAGGGTGCCCCGCACGTTCGCCATGTCCGTGTCCAGCGGCCGCTCGATGGAAAGGGGCACGGAGGGCAGGGCCGCCTGGTGCAGGACATAATCCACCCCCTGCACGGCCTCCCGCACCGTGCGCAGATCGGTGATATCCCCTTTGATAAAGGTGATCTGATCCAGCACATCCTGGATATTGGCCAGGTTCCCTGTGGAGAGGTTATCGAGCACGCGCACCTGTTTGCCCTGCTCGACCAACGCATGCACGATGTGAGAGCCAATGAAGCCGGCGCCGCCAGTGACGAGGTAGGTTGCCACGCGAACCCTCCTGTGCACAAATATCCCCATGAAAATACCATCACCCGCCGGCTATGTCAACTCATCACACCCTCCCTCTCGAACTTGACGAGTTGCCCCGCTTGGGTGATAATAAGGGCAGTCGTGCCACAGAAAGGAGGTGCAATGAAGCACAGGACGAAGGAAGAACTGCGGACACGATATCCCCTACAGTCTCTGCTGGTACCCTGCACCTATTTTTCACACCCAACCTGGAGGAGGACAAAATGCGTAAAGTCGTAATGGTACTTGTGGCACTGGTGGTCATCGCCAGCATGGTCATGGCATGTGCACCGCAGGCCACCCCGGCCCCCACCGCCGCCCCCGAAAAGCCCAAGCTCAAAGTCGGTATGGTCACCGACGTCGGCGGTATTGACGACAAGTCCTTCAACGCCACATCCTGGCACGGCATGGAGCTGGCCCGCGATGAGCTGGGCGTGGAGGTAGCCTACCTCGAGTCCCAACAGCAGACGGACTATGCCGTCAACATCTCCCAGTTCATTGACCAGAAGTACGACATGATCATCACCGTCGGGTTCCTGCTGGGCGAGGACACCAAGACCTTTGCCGAGAAGAACCCGAACGTCAAGTTCGCCATCGTGGACTACTCCTATGACCCGCCGATCCCCAACGTGCTGGGGCTGACCTTCGCCACGGACGAAGCCGCCTTCCTCGCCGGCTACCTGGCCGCCGGCATGACCCAGACCGGCAAGGTCGGTACCTTCGGCGGCATCAAGATCCCGCCCGTCACCATCTTCATGGTCGGCTTCGAGAACGGCGTCAAGTACTACAACCAAAAGCACGGCACCAACGTGCAGGTGCTGGGCTGGGAGACCGCCAAGGACGAGGGCCTGTTCGTCGGCAACTTCGAGTCCACCGATGACGGCCGGCGCGCCGGCGAGGACCTCATTGGCGAGGGCGCGGACATCATCATGCCGGTGGCCGGCCCCGTGGGCCTGGGCACCGCCGCGGCCGTGCGTGAGCACGCCGGCACCATGCTCATCGGCGTCGACACCGACTGGTGCATCAGCGCCGCGGAGTACTGCCCGGTCGTCCTCACCAGCGTCATGAAGAACATGGACGTGGCCGTGCGCGACGCCATCAAGATGGCCCTGGACGGCACCTTCAAGGGCGGCACCTATGTCGGCACCCTGAAGAACGGCGGCGTGGGCATCGCCCCGTTCCACGAGTTTGACGGCAAGGTGCCCGATTCCCTGAAGAAGGAGCTGGAACAGCTCAAGCAGGACATCATTGACGGCAAGGTCAACACCGGCTGGCAGGATTACCTGGCCTCACTGAAGAAATAGCCGCTTCCGATGACAAGGCGGTGCCGGCATGCCGGCACCGCCTTGCTGTTATCACCCGTTCCGCCGGCTATCTCTTCACTGCCTTCCGGATGTCAGCCTGAGGAGAGACCGCATGGCACCTGTACTGGAACTGCGCGGCATTACCAAACGCTTCCCCGGCGTCCTCGCCAACGACCATATCAGCCTGACCCTCGAAGAGGGAGAGATCCACGCCCTGCTCGGCGAGAACGGCGCCGGCAAGACCACCCTCATGAACATCCTCTACGGCCTGTACCGCCCGGATGAGGGCGAGATCTATGTGCGGGGCCAGCGCGCCGAAATCCGCCAGCCCAATGATGCCATTGCCCTCGGCATCGGTATGGTCCACCAACACTTTATGCTGGTGCCCGTATTCACCGTCGCCGAGAACGTCATGCTGGGGGTGGAATCCGTCCGCGCCGGCATCTTCCTCGACCAGGAGGACGCCGTACGCCGCATCCGCCAGATCTCGGAACAGTACGGCCTCGGCGTAGACCCCTATGCCTATATCAAAACCCTGCCGGTCGGCATCCAACAGCGCGTCGAAATCATCAAGCTCCTCTACCGCCAGGCGGACATCCTGATCCTCGACGAACCCACCGCCGTGCTCACTCCCCAGGAGGTGGAGGAGCTTTTCAAAATCCTGCGCGCCCTCTCCTCCCAGGGCAAATCCATCATCTTCATCACCCATAAGCTGAAAGAGGTCATGGCCATCGCCGACCGCATCACCGTCCTGCGCAACGGCCGGGTGGTGGGCACCACGACGCCGGCGCAAACCTCGGAAGAACAGTTGGCCGCCATGATGGTCGGCCGCGAGGTGCTCCTGCGGGTCGAGAAGCGGCCGGCCCAGCCCGGTGAGCCTGTCCTGCGCGTGGAAAACCTGCAGGTGTACGATGACCGCGGCAACCTGGCGGTGCGCGGTGTATCCTTCGAAGTGCGCGCCGGCGAGGTCGTCGGGGTCGCCGGCGTGCAGGGCAACGGCCAGACCGAGCTGGTGCAGGCGCTGACCGGCCTGAGGCCGGCCGCCGGCGGACGCATCTTCATCCTCGACAAAGACGTGACCACCGCCTCGCCCCGCGCCATCCTGGAGCGCGGGGTCGCCCACGTGCCAGAAGACCGTCAGAAAGACGGGCTGGTGCTCTCTTTCCCGGTGGCGGACAATCTGGTGCTGAACACGTACTATCTGCCGCCCTTTGCCCAACGTGGGGTGCTGGACAGAGAGGTCATCCTGGCCATGGCCGAGCGCCGCGTGCGGGAGTTCGACGTGCGCACCCCCAGCGTGCTCACCCCGGTCTCCAGCCTCTCGGGCGGCAACCAGCAAAAGGTCATTGTCGCTCGCGAATTCTCCCGCCCCATCCGCCTGCTCATCGCCTCCCAGCCGACGCGCGGATTGGACGTGGGTTCTATCGAATATATTCACCGCCGCATTATCGAAAAGCGCGACGAAGGCTGTGCGGTACTGCTGGTCTCTCCAGAACTGGACGAAGTGATGAACCTTTCCGACCGCATTGCTGTGATGTACGAGGGTCAAATCCAGGCCATCCTGCCGGCCGAAACCGCCACAAAAGAAGAAATCGGCCTGCTCATGGCGGGAGTACGAAAGGAGGAGGTCCGTGCCACTGCCGGCTGACATCCTGCGAATTGGCTTAATCACCGACGGCGGACGCATTGACGACGGCGGCTTCAACCAGCAGGCCTACGAGGGGCTCCTGCGGGCCGCCCAGGAGCACGGCATCGAGGTGGTGGTGCGCCAGCCGGCCTCTCCCACCGCCTATGAGAACGAACTGCGCCAGCTCCTGGACGAGGACTGCCGGCTCATCGTCACGGTCGGCTCCATCACCGGGCCGGCTGTCGAGCGCATCGCCGGCCGCTACCCGAAAGCCCACTTCATCGTGGTGGACTATGAGCCGCTGGTCGAGAGCCAGAACATGACCGGCCTGGTCTTCGCCGAGGACCAGGCGGCTTTCCTCGCCGGCGCGCTGGCCGGCCTCATCACTTCGCAAGGCAATGTCGGCTTCATCGGTGGAAAAGACCTGCCCCCCATCCGCCGCTTCCACCGCGGCTTTGCCAATGGCATGGCCCTCACCAACCGGCAGGCGAAGCTCATCGCGGTCTACACCAACACCTTCACCGATGCCGCCGCCGGCGTCGAAGCCGCTGGAAAGCTGGCGGCCGAGGGCGTGGACATTATTTTCGCCGCCGCCGGCGCTTGCGGAAACGCCGGCCTGCTGGCGGCGGCCTCGCAGGGCACCTGGGTCATCGGCGCCGACCAGGACGTGTGGGTCACCACCTTCCAGAACGGCCGACAGGCCGGCGCGGAGCGCGTCCTCACCAGCGCCATGAAGCGTGTGGATGAGGCGGTGTACCAGGCGGTCAAGAAAGCCCTGCAGGGAAGCCTGCGCGGCGGAACCATGCGCTTCGACCTTGCCAACGCCGGCGTGGGGCTGGCCCCCTTCCACGACGCCGATGTTGCGGTTCCCTCCGAAGTGCGCGGCAAAATCCTCGAAATCACCGAGAGCCTGAAAAGCGGGCGCATCCGCACCGGCGTGGGGCCGCAGGGGGAGGAAATCCGCCGGGGCATCTTCGCCCGCCTGACGGCCTGGAACTGGCAGGCGGCGCTCATCCCCTTCCTGGCCATTATCTCCGCGCTCATCATCGGCGCCATCTTCATCATGGCCTTCGACCCGAAGGTCTGGGCGGCGTTTGGCAGTGGGTTCGGCGCCGGCATGCAGGCCGCCTGGCACAGCATCGTCCGCGCCTATACCTCCCTCTTCGAAGGGGCTTTCGGCAGTCCCGCCCGCATCGTCGAGGGCTTCCGGGTCTTTTTCCAAACGGGCGAGACCGATGAACTGCTGGCCGGCATCCGCCCCCTGACCGAAAGCCTGCGCATCGCCACGCCGTATATCTTCGCTGGCCTGGCGGTCGCCCTGGGGTTCCGCTGTGGCCTGTTCAACATCGGCGCCGAAGGCCAGTATTTCATCGGCGGCCTGGCGTCGGTCTTTGTCGGCTACAGCATCAAGGGCCTGCCCTGGTTCATCCACCTGCCGCTGGCGCTGGCCGCCGGCATGGCCGGCGGCGCGCTGTGGGCTTCCATCGCCGGCTTCCTCAAGGCCCGCACCGGCGCTCACGAGGTCATCAACACGATCATGCTGAACTACATCGCCTTCCGCCTGGCCGACTACTTGCTCCAGGTCGGCGGCCCAATGTCTCGCCCAGGCGATTTCCGGCCCATCAGCCCGGAGATTCAGCGCTCCGCCTACCTGCCGCAGTTCTTTCCCAATGACCCATCCATCCGGCTGAACGCCGGCCTACTGCTGGCACTGCTGGCGGTCTTCCTGGTCTATTCCCTGTTGTTCAAGACCACCATCGGGTTTGAAATCCGGGCCGTAGGCGCCAACCCGCGCGCCGCCCGCACCGCCGGCATCAGCGTCGCCCGCAACATCATGCTGGCCATGGCGCTGAGCGGCGGCCTGGCCGGCCTGGCCGGCGCCCATGACATCCTGGGCGTCCTGCACTTCATGCCCAACGCCTTCTTCTCCGGCTACGGCTTCGACGCCATCGCCCTGGCACTGCTGGGCAAAAGCCATCCGGTGGGCGTCCTGCTGGCCGCTTTGCTCTTCGGCTTCCTGCGGGCCGGCGCACAGCGCATGCAGGCCCCGCCGGCACTCGTTCCTATTGATATCATCTCCATCGTACAGGCGCTCATCATCATCTTCATCGCCGCGCCCGAGATCATCCGTCTCGTCTACCGCATCCGCGCCCCGAAAGAGGTTGGTGAGGCAGTGTTCACCCGTGGATGGGGCCGCCTGTAAAGGACGGGAACCAGAGGAGGAGCAACGTGAGCACACCCTGGCAAGCTGTTGGCGCCCGAGCAGGCGTATCAATCCGCAGGGCGAGAACATATGGCTTCGTGTTCCTGGCCGCCGGCCTCTTCATTTTCCTGCTCTTCGCCTGGGGACTGCCGGCCGGCCAAACCACCACCTTCGTCCTGCACCCCGGCGGGGCATCGCAGGCCATCCCCATCCCCGACCTGACCCTGCCCAGCCAGACCACGCTCTATATCCTGGCGCTCCTCTGCATGTTCCTGGGCGGATGGCAGTTGGCGCGCGGCTTCCGGCGGGTGAACCTCGTGCTGGGCCTCATCGCCGGCGCGTTCGTCATCGCCTTTCTGACCTGGGCGGCCAGCGGCAAATCCTTCAACCTGACCGGCCTCCTGAACAGCGCGCTACTGCGCGCCGTGCCGATCGCCCTGGCCGGCCTCTCCGGCGTGCTGTGCGAGCGCTGCGCCGTCATCAACATCGCCATCGAGGGCATGATGCTGACCGGCGCTTTCGT
>Ga0315298_1004943_pt1 | contig 19410 bp, 14 predicted proteins | sample WHS_1_MG_FD_203077 | JGI IMG/M metagenome (GOLD analysis project Ga0315298, IMG submission 203077) | Extremophilic microbial mat communities from Washburn Hot Springs, YNP, Wyoming, USA - WHS_1_MG | ecosystem: Environmental > Aquatic > Thermal springs > Hot (42-90C) | place: USA: Wyoming...
AAGAAGCAGTGCCCAAGCGGACCAGCCGCACTGCTTGCCTTGCGGCAAGCAGTGGCACACTGGGCGGCGTGTCAGGTGTCAGGTGAGAGGTGACACGTCTTGGCTGTGCAGTGTGTGCCACTGCTTCGCAAGAAGCAGTGCCAAGCGGACCAGCCGCACTGCTTGCCTTACGGCAAGCAGCGGCACACTGGGCGGCGTGTCAGGTGTCAGGTGAGAGGTGACAGGTCTTGGCTGTGCAGTGTGTGCCACTGCTTCGCAAGAAGCAGTGCCCAAGCGAACCAGCCGCACTGCTTGGCTTACGGCCAGCAGCGGCACACTGGGCGGCGTGTCAGGTGCCAGGTGAGAGGTGACAGGTCTTGGCTGTGCAGTGTGTGCCACTGCTTCGCAAGAAGCAGTGCCAAGCGAACCAGCCGCACTGCTTGCCTTGCGGCAAGCAGTGGCACAAAACGCCTACCTCACTCGCCATTCGAGAATGCCGGCCGAGTACTCGGGCTGGAGTTCCGCAACCAGTCGCAGCGCGGTAGTGGTCACCGGCTTGAACGAGACGCAGTTGAACTGGTCGCGCAGCAGTCCGTACGACCCCGCGGCCTCCACCGGCTTCCACCGGTCTTTCTCGCGAAACTCGATGTGCCAGGCTTTGGGCACTCGGCAGTGACCGACGCCAGTATCGTCGAACCAGTACACTTCGACCTCGCAGAGGGTTCGGGGTTCGTTGAATTCCCACGTTACCCACTCGCGTGAGCCTCGGCGCGGCCACCAGGTGAACCGCGGAATGTCGCGGTCGCCGGAGCTGCGGGGCAAAACCCCGTCGCTCAGCGCCAATACCGTGTCGCGTTCGAAACAGTGCGAGGCCCGATGCGGCGGCTCGACCGGCGCGACCCACGGCCGGGCATCCGGCCCCTCGCCAATCACCGGGATCGAAGCGATGCGGAGCCGGGCACACCCCATGGGGATGAGCGTGATGGTTTCGAGCGGCTGGTCCGACTTGACCGGGCTGGGGCACAAGGGGCCTGCCAGGCCCAGGGCGTCGAGTTTCCACTGAGGGATCCGCTTGGCTTTCACCCGCAACTCCACCGGAGCCGACTGCACCGCGAACGGCTGCGGAGGCAACGGGCCGGGCTTTTCTACCACCTCGAACGAGGCGGCCGGCTGTCGGGCGTCCAACACCAAACCGTAGTTCCAGGGCGTGGTGGGGTGGATTTCCACCGCCGGCCAGCGGTCGTCGCCCCCCACGCGCACCACTTTCTCGCCAATGCGAATAGAGTACGTCAGAGGCCCGCGGTGTACCGACACCGCATTCTTATTGTTAATCCATCGCGTCAAGGCGATGTGCATGGGCAGGCGCAGGCGAAGCCGGTCGCCATTGCGCCACAGGCGTTCGATCACGGCCCAGTTGCCCCCGGCTGGCGCAAGGTCCAGGCCTTTATTGTTCAACTGCAGTTCGGCCCGCTGGCACCAGCCGGGGATCCGCAGGACCAGGGGAAACCGTACGGGCTTTGGCATGGCCAGATGGAATTCGATCGTGTCGCCGAACGGGTAGCGGGTTTGCTCGGCGATGCGGACCTGAGTGCCGTCGCCCACCTTGGCCGTTACCTGGCAAGGGGCGTACATGGCCGCGGCCAGTCCGTTAGCTGGGGCAGCCATCCACAGGTGCTCGACAAAATAAGGCCAGCCGTGCGACACGTTGTGCTGGCAGCAGCGGTGGGACCGGGGATCGAACAACAGCATGGCCCCGCCGTTTTGCAAACCGGGCGACTTGTTGTGCCGGTCCGACAGCGGCATGTTGGGGGCTGTCAGATAACGCAGCGCCTTGAGGTCTGCGGTCATCGAGGCCGGCAGCGAATTGAACGCCACCTCTTCGCAGCGATCGGCCCAAACGGTCTCGCCGGTGATGGCCAAAAGCATCTCGTGCGAGAGCATCATTTCGGCCATGGTGCAGGTTTCCGCGGCCTGCCGGGGGTCGGTATAACCCGGGCGGCAGTTTTCGTCGGCACCGAACAACCCGCCCGGCACCTGGCCGTAGATGTCCTTCACCGTCTGGTAATTGCGTAGCGTGGCCTTGAACTGCCTGGGGTCGTGCGATAACACGTAGTACACCGCCGGCCCGCGGAATGCTTGGGCGATGTTCACCCCGTGCCAACTGGCGATGCCTTCGGTCCAGTTGGCGGTATGGCGGTGGATCTTGTGAGCAAGGTCCAAGAGCCACTTCTCGCCCGTGCGGTTGTAAAGCCAATAAACGCTCGCCAGGTTATCGGCCGCGCGCTGTTGTTGCCAGAACGGCAGGAGAAAATCTTCCTCGGGCACCTGCAACTCCCAGCGGAAGTACGCGGTCATTAGCTTCAGAACCCGCGGGTCGCCCGTGTACTCGTGGTACGATTGCAGGGCGTTGAGCATGATCATGTTGGGCCAAAGATCGGGCTTGCCCGCCTTGACGTCCGGACTTTGGCCCAGATTGCGTCGCGGCCCGAAGTAGCCGTCCTCCCGCTGGCTGGCCAACGTGGCTTCGATCCACCGCCGGGCCTCGGCGATGATCCGCTGGTCCTCCAAGAGATAGCCCAGATCGCCGAATCCTTTGAGCCAATACGGCAGCTCCTCCCAAAAGCTGCGGTCGCCTTCGCCCTTGGGATTCAGCCAGGCGTTGCCTTCCGGCCGGAGGAACGGGCTGAGTTCGTGCAACCGGCCGGTAAAGCCGTCCGCCATAAGCTCCAGTTGATGGCGCAGCCAACCCTGGGGCCTGACCGCCCCTGCCGGCAGTTTTATGAGCGGGCTGGCCAGAAGGGGCGGCCGATTGCCCGGGTAAAATGCGTTCGGTTTCGAGGCGTCCAGCCCAGCCACCGCCACTGCGTTGGTGCCGTCTGGTTCGCCCCCCTGCGCCCGAAGCGCCACGGCCGCCAGCGCTACTGCACTTGCCAGCAGGAAGAGTGCTCCTCGCATGGTACAATTCTTCGTTCAATAAGCCAGACGTGCAAGAAGGCAACGATGTTCTACCCCACGTGGTGTCTGCAGGGCAAGACGCTGGCAAGAGCGGCCAAGTGGTGGGCCTAATGGTGTCCTGGCGGCGCACGGGGTGAACCGGTGGGGCGCCCGGTGTTACGCTTCCCCTGTACTGGGATGTATGCGATGGACGTGGTAATCCTTCACAACGCGGTGGCCGCAGATGCCCCGGCAGCGGATCGGGACGTGCTGGTGCAGGCCGAGGCCATCGCCGGCGCCTTGGCCCGGCTGGGCCACCGCTGGCAACTCCTGCCCTGCACGCTCGACCTGGAGACAGTGCGAAGACAACTGGCCGAGCTTCAGCCGGACGTGGTATTCCAGCTTGTCGAGTCGCTGGCTGGCTGCGACCAACTGGCGGCCTTGGCGCCCGCGCTATTGGACCATCTGGGCATTCCCTACACGGGGGCGCCTACCACCGCTTTGCTGTGGACCAACCACAAGCTCTTGTGCAAGCGGCGGCTGCGGCTGGCCGGTCTCCCCACGCCGGACTGGTTTGCTCTGGAACGCGAGAGCCACGCGCGGGAAGAGTTCGATGGCGCAAATCCCGGCGCCGCCCATCCCTCCGCCGATACTCCGGGCGTGTGGATACTGAAGGCGATCGGCGAACACGCCTCCTTCGAACTGGAAGACGATGCCGTGATCCGCACCTCCACGGCCGAGGAACTCAGCGGCGCGATCGTGGCCCGGACGCACCGTCTGGGCCGGCCATGCTTCGCCGAGCGATTTATCGACGGCCGGGAGTTCAACCTCTCACTTCTGGCAGCGCCCCAAGGGGTGGAAGTGCTGCCGCCGGCCGAGATCGATTTCTCGGCCTTTCCGCCAAACACGCCCCGTCTGGTGGGTGCACGGGCCAAGTGGGACGAATCCTCTTTCGAGTTCCAGCACACCCCACGGCGCTTCGAGTTTTCCCAGGCCGATGTGCCACTGCTTCAAGAACTGTGTCGCCTGGCCACGGGGTGCTGGCAATTGTTCGGACTGGCTGGCTACGCGCGGGTCGATTTCCGTGTGGACGCCTGGGGCCGGCCCTGGATTCTGGAAATCAATGCCAACCCGTGCCTGTCGCCGGATGCGGGCTTTGCCGCGGCGCTTGCGCGCGCAGGAATTCCCTTTGAACAGGCCGTGCAGCGCATCCTGGACGACGCGACGATCGCGGGCAAAAGTGCCGCCGTTTCCCCCAGCCACGCATAAGCGAGGCTAACCCAAATTTGCCGTGGGACTGCTTACGGCACCAGGCCCAGCACGTGTCCGGTGCGGAGGACGACGGCCAGCCGGCCGTGGGCATCGAGGGCTACGGGCCAGCGCACGGGCTCGCCCGGCAGCGGCTCGACCCACAGGGGCTGTTTGGTGTTTCGGTCCTGGGCGACCAGCACCCACTGGTTCGTGCCGGGCTGCCGCTGGCAAGACAGCGTGGCATTGGCCGCCTCGACGATGTCCGGCGTCCAGCGGACCGAGGGATCGAACACGGGCGTTTCGGGCCGCGAATACAGCGGCTGTCCGGAAACGGTAACCTGAGAGTTCACCAGGTGGAGTTCCCGGCCGCGCGGGGCGTGCGAACCCATGCCGCTGGGCGGAGGATTGAGGCATTTGCCATCGCGGATATCGAAGACAGCGGGCGACACCGTGTTTCCGCCGGCCAAATACAGCTTCCCCTCGTGCAGGAGCATCTCGCCCTGGCAAGTAACCCCGCGGCGTGAAAAGCGGTCCAGGTGCCCGGCCGAGTTGTTTTGCCAGCGGATCTGGCCGCTCGGGGCATCCAGGGCATACACGTGGGTGCCGTCCAGGTCGTTCAGTCCCGCTGCACAGTAGGCCACGCCATTTTCGACCAGGACGCCTCCGGCCACGGGCCAAGTGGAAAGCAGCGTCCCATAAACCGGGATGCGGCGCTCGACGGGTGCAGCGCGGAATCGCCAGAGCAGCCGGCCTGAGGCGGCTTCCACGGCATACACCCAGCCGTCGGAGGAGCCGATAAAGGCCCGGCCGTCGGCGATACTGGGCGCATAGCGCACCGCAGCGCCGGTGAAGAGGGTCCAGCGGACCGCACCAGAAGAAGCGTCCAAGGCATGCACCACACCGTCGGCGCCGGCGACAAAAACCAGCCCGCCGGCCATGACCGGCGAGGTCATCTCCACAGGCACTCTGGGCTGGAACTGCCAGCGCCGGGCGATGCGGGCGGGCACTGCGGCCGGGGTTTTAGCCGTTCGCTGGTTATTGGCCCGGTGGGTAGGCCAGTCGTGCGGCGAAACCTCCAGGGCCTTCCGCACCGCCAGGGCCGAGGGGTCGGGAGTCTCCAGCCGATCGGCCTCTGTGGCTTTTTGGTCGAAGCGGAAGTCGCCGGCTGGTGCCAGCGAGATGGCCCCGAACATCTGAAGATTGCAGTCGCAGGCCCAGGGGAGCCAGTAAAGGTGTCCGTGGGCGATCACCACCCCCACATGGCAAGAGGGCCGCATGGGCGAAACCCATTGCACCTGGCCGGTGGCCAAGTCAAGGCGGCCGGAACCCTCGTGCCCGCGGAAAAAGATGCCGTCGGCGGTGCCGGTCGATCGTGTGCAGGCCCGGCGGAAGGTGTGATACTGGGCAAGGATTTTGCCGGTCAGGGGATCGAGTTTGCGCGTGCGGTCTGTGGAGTTCTGCGGGCCGATGGTGTACAGGCCGTCGTCGCGGATGACGATGTGCAGATCGATGGCCTCGTGGCGCCACAGGACCCGGCCGTCGGCCGCCGATAAGGCGGTCAGCCAGTGGACTTGCGGCCCGACGATGTACAGGGCCTGGTCGGTGCACTTCATGTACACCGTGCTTTTCCAGCCGCCGATGTAGCCGTGGCCGGGACGATAAGGGCCGATGGCCTGGAACACCTCGGGGTCTTTGTCCTTGGTGCGGCGCCAGATTTCGTTGCCGGTCTTAGCATCGCGGCAGACGAGGTACTGCCCGAACGAGCCGTAGTAGATCCGGCCGTTTTTCATGCACAGGGTGCGGCTATCGACAGGGATATCCTCGTGCCGCATCCACAGTACGCGGTGGGTTTTGGGGTCGATGGCCACCAAGGTGGGCCCGAAACCCCAGCGGTAGTCGGTTTCGTTGTAACCGCGGGAGATAGCGTTCCAAGGCCAGCCGTGGTTGGTGCTCCGCCATTTGGCGTCGGGGTCGCGGGGCTCGTCGGGGCCCAATAAGGCGTAGAGCACACCGTCCTCCAGGGCCATCCATTTCCAGAACGTGCCGCCCACTTCGGCCGCCGGCAAAGCGATTTCGCTCTGCACGGCGCCGGTGGCCGGGTCCAGAATCTTGCACGATTTGTCGTCGGCTAAATACAGCGCGTCGTCGGTGGCAATCAGCGTGCTGCGATCGACCATGATGCCGGGAACCAGCGGCCGCTTCCAAAGGATCGTGCCGTTGAAGGCGTTCATGGCCACCAGCGTGTTCAGCCAGGGCTCTTCGCGCTGGTGCCAAGCCACATGGCCGAAGGCCATGAAAATCCGGCCGCCGGCGGCCACGGCCGCCTGAGGCGCCGGGGCATACCGGGGCTCGCCGATGTACTGCGTAAGGTAGGGAGCCCGGGCCAGGCGGTCCTGTGACTGCGGATTGTTGTCGGCCCGGTGGTAATGGTGCGTCCACTGGTCGATGCCTTCGGGAAAGGGCTTGCTCCAGGTTTCCGCACCCGCCAGGACCACCCCTTTAGGACGCAGCACCCGAAGCACCTCCCCCTTGGCCGGCCAAACCCCGCCACCGGCCTGCTGGCCCACCAGCACGACCACGTCGGCCAGATTGTCGGCCAGGCCAATGCGCCCGTTGCGCAGACGGTCCACAAACACCCGCGTTCCGTAAAGGCCTGCCTGGTAAGCTGCCTGGCAAGCCCTGGCGGCGTTTGGACCGTCGGGTACCAGCACCAACAGGGTCAAATCGCTCTTGCGAGCCAAGTCGATTGCCAGCCGGGCTTCTGCGTCGCCTGCCACCACGCCGATCCCCCGCGAAACGCCGGCGTTGCGCAACACCTCTTGTGCCGTTGGAACCTGTCCAGCAGCCACAACCGCGGCGGCCAGCCAAGCTGCCATGCATCCCAATACCCATCGCGCGTGCATGACCTTATCCTCCTCCACATTGTTGCCGGATAACGGCGCTTCGTGCAGCGACGGAATCAGTTTAAGTGATCGGCCGCCGGCAAAGCAATGGGAGCCGGAGGAAGCGCGCAACATTGTCTACGCAGCCCGGCGGCGACTGTTTTTAATGAGCGGGATCCCCAAGCCGGCTGTCTGCCTCCGGAGCCGCCCTTTGGCAAGGCGGCCCGCAAGAAACTGCCCCCAGAGTGGGACCCCGCGGGCACCCTGCCGCACTGTCGTCAGAATCGCTTTCCACGATGCGGCCGTGCTTTATAAAGACTTTCGCTTTCCGCAGAATATTTGTCGCCGCGGGGCACCCTCGCAAGCTATGCTTGTGTTGTAGGTCGAGCGATTCGATCGCGGGAAGGGATTATGGAACCGCTGGGTTACATCGCGCCCTGGGTTTTGGGCAGCGTGGCCGTGGGCATCCTGGTTGGCTATCTGCTTAGGGGTCGTGCCAAGCTGGCCGAAGTCGTCGCCGCCGAACGGGAGCGCCAGGCCACGCTCAAGGCCTTGGTGGGCTTTCTGCGGGCGATGGAACAGATGAACGGCGATGTGGAATGCCATAACAGCGAAATCCGCCAGCAGGCCGACCACGTGGGGACGCTGCAAGTGAGCGGCGAGATGGAAAGCGTGCAGCAGGCGCTGTTGGGCCACATGCTGGCGTTGCTGAGGGCGAACCAGCGGCTTCAGAATGACCTGATGTGCACGCGATACCGGATGGAAGAGCAGGCTCAGGAGATCGACCACGCCCGCCGCGAGGCCCGCACCGACGCCCTGACGACCGTGGCCAACCGTAAGGCCTTTGACGAAAAACTCCACGTCCTTTTCTCGGAATGGGAGCACGAAGCCCGCCCCTTCGTCCTCATGCTGGCCGATCTGGATCACCTCAAACGGATCAACGATTCGCATGGCCACCCGGCCGGCGACCACGTGCTCAAGAAGGTGGGCACTTGGCTGAAGCAATGGGTTCGCCCGGAAGATTTCGTGGGCCGCTACGGGGGCGACGAGTTTGCCATCCTGCTGCCGGCGACCGACTTGGCCACGGGCCTGGAACTGGCCGAAAAACTCCGCGCCCAGACCGCATCGCGAGCCTCCGGCGTAACCTTCCGCGGCGAACAGGTTTCGCTTTCTTTGAGCATCGGGGTAGCAGCCGTACGCCCAGGAGACACTATCGAATCCCTGGTGCAGCGTGCGGATGAAGCGCTGCTGAAATCAAAACGTCGGGGCCGCAATCAAGTCACGTGCGAAGCCCCAGCCGAGGCACCCGCCGTGGGTTTCCTTTTATCGCCTCCAGAGCCGGTCGCCGTTTCAACCGCCTATGGGGATGGCCAGCGGTCTTTGCCCGCCTGGACCACGCCGCCCCAAACCCCGCCTGTTCTGGGCGGCACCGCCGACGCCCTGGATTTTTAGCGACCACGCGAGGATCCCATTTCCCCACAGTGCGGCAGGGCTATAGCATGCGCACGGCGTGGCCCGGTGGAGGAGGTAATTGCCGTGCGGCGGGGGTGCGCAGTGCACCGGTTGGTCCCCGGTTTCCAAACGGATGCCCACCTGCGGCTTTGCGAGCGGGGACAAATTGCGGGCACGATGAAACCGTGCCTTCCAGTGCGTAAGGCAAGGGCTTCGGGCCCAGTTGGTTCCGTGCGCGGCACGGCTAGGGTTCTTTGCGGATTTCGAACACGTCGCCGGATAGATCGAAACCTGCGGGTTGCGTCGCCTCGGACTGGGCTGAGGGCTGGCCGGCTGCCACCTCGGCTGTGTGGGCTCTGCCCGGCTGGGCGGCACCGGGGCCTGCGCTGGGCCGCTTGAGGAAGGCAATCCAGGTCATGATCCCTTTGGCGTCCTTGTAGTAGTGGATGGCCACCAACTCCCAGCCCTCCTGGCCCACAGTACACAGTTCGGTGTAGAGGGCGTTTTCAGACTTTCGGGTGAAGTACAGATACTCCCAGCGTTGCTGGGCGTGGACCACCGGAGTCTTGGTCATGGCCGACTCCTCATGCGACAGGCTTTCGAGGCCGGCCGACACCTGTCGGTCGGCGCAGGAGGGCTTCCCCGGCTGTCCAGTATAGTTCCGGCGTCCCCGAGCGGAAAGCGATGGCGGGGGACTGGGGGAGCAGGAGGCGCCGCGGCCGCTATGTCGCCTAAGCCCCTTCCTAGGACCCTTGACCGCTTTCGGCCAGAATAGCAACGATCTCCAAGGCGGGCACAGCGCGCCGGGCCGAGTTCGGCGAATCGCCCTCGGAACCGGCACGCCACAAGGCAATTGCATACTTCAGCAAGGCCGTACACGCCGCATGGGCCAGCGGGGCCGACAGGCCGGCGCGGCAGCGGGCCCAAAGATGGCGGAAAGCGGGCAGTGCGTCGGGCCGCCCCTCGATGGCCTCGCGGACCAGCGATTCCAGGCGCTGGAGATCGCGTCGGGCATGTTCCGGCCATGCGGGCTTAGCGGCCGGCTCCGCCGGGCTGCCCCCGGGAAATCCGCGGGCCAAACTCTGCGAGGGGAGTTCCGCGCCAAGGGGCGCCGCGGGGGCCGCCATTGCCGAGTGCGTTTTGGGCGCGGTTTCCGCGTGGGCGGGGTCGCGAAAACCCACCAGCCGGAGCGCGGGCTTGGTCTCACGGGGCGGCGCCGCCGGTTCCGTACCCGCGCCGTGCCACTCCAGGGGCGGCTGCCCAGCAGGGTCACGCTCCACGGGCGATAGGGCCGTGGCCTCGAACTCTTCCAGCAGTTGCAGCCCCAAGGCGGGCAAGTCGTCCCAGATCAATTCGCTGGGCGAGCGGGCCAACTGGTGAGCCAGAAAGGAAAGCCGGCCCGATTTGAGGATGCGTCGGACGGCCCGGGGCCAAGCCTCGACGGGGGCAAACTCGGCAGGCGGCGGCTCGTCGAGGTCGAGCACCGCGACGTGGTACAGGCGCTGGAGGCGCCGCTGTTCCTGGGGATCCTGGCCCAGGGCCACCATGCGGAATGGCCGGCGCGAACAAAACTTCAGTCCTGTGGAAAAGGATAACTGAGGGCGGCAGGGGGGAGGCAGGCAGTTGAGCACGCCGGCAAAAAGGGCCTCGGCGGCCGGCCCTCCTCGCACGGCTATGGTCATCGAATCGACCGTGGCCTGCAACAGGGTGGCCAGCCATTCCACTCCCGGAGAAGCGCACAGGCGGGCCAAAAGCGAGGTATCCACGGCCGCGGCCCGGCCAGAAAGCGAGCACGCGCAAAGCCGGCGGGGGATTTCTTCATACACGCGGAGGGTGCCGTTGGCCAAGGCGGCACGCAACAGAGCAAAAGGGTTGTTAGCGAATCGCTCCAGTACCGCCGGCGGCACGATCAGGCACTGGGTATACACACGCAACCCGCCACGTCCGCTGTATTCCGGCCCGGCATGGACGGTGCGGCTGGCACAATAGCGCCCGCTGTGCAGGCGATGAAAGTTCAGGCTGACCGCCTCCGGCTCCTCCGAAAGCAGCGCACCGTGCGAAGGCCCCCAGGCCGCAATCTCCCGCAGTTCGTCTTCCTGCAAACCGTCGCTGGCCGCGATCACTTGGTATCCGCTGGCCCGCTCCGTTTCCGCCGAGGTGAAAATAGCCTGTTCGATCGGTTCCATGGTACGGCAACGCAGTTCACGAGGTGACCAGCGCGCGCTTGCGGTTCAACCACCCCAGAGCCTTCAACTGGTCGTACAGCCATTCGAAGGGCTCCACGATCCCGTAAGGTTCTATGCGCAGGGGAATGAACGCCCGGCTTTCGTGGCGGGTGGTCCGCAGGGCACACGCGCCGGCCACCCCCGCCGCAAAGAACCGATGCACCGGAAATCGCTTGTGGCACTGCTGCCAGACGCCGGCCGCATGGGTGCGGGCATAAGCGGCCGGATCGGCCTGGCATTCTTCGCACTGGTCCGACTTGGTGAAGATGACCGCCACCGGCCGGCGAGCCCAGCCGGTCTTGGGGTCTTCATCGAGTTCGGCCAGGCAGCTCATCAGTTTCATGGTGAAGTAGTCCTGGTCGCGGTGGCCTTCCTTCAGCCGCAACGCATCGACCAACACCAGCGCCCCCACACACTTGCGGAGATAAGAGGAAATGACCGGATACGTATGCGGGTGATCGACTTCTTGCAGCAAGGCGTCACCTGCCATATCGGGCACGATGAGGTCCACGGCCGTCTTCTCGCCTGGGCGCCCGACCTGGCAGTGCACCCAGTTCCAGCGCTCCGGCTCGTTGGGGGTTTTTTGGGGGAAGGCGCAGTGGGCCAGGGCGGCCATGGTGGTTTGCTGCAACGTGATCGAGAAGGCCCCGCGGGCCAAGAGCTGCATTCGGCCCGGCTGGCGCGACAGCATGTCGATGAGCATGCCCAGGTACACCGTCTTGCCCACCGCGCTGGCTCCAAGAACGGCAATCAGCCGGGGTTGAACCTTTTGGACGAGCAATTGGTGCGCCAGGGCCATCGGCGCGGCGCAGTGCGTGCAGAACTCCGCGTCGAACGTGTTCTCTTCTTCGCAGATGTAGCACGGCACCGGTACCGCATAGCGGGCCAGGCGGTACGACTGAAGGGGCACAATGGCTTCGCGCGTCATGGCTGCACCTCGGGGTTGCCAGGCGCCGCAGGCGCGTCAGGGCGTTCGGAGCCGGGCCAAGCCAACACCACGTCGCAGGCGCCGAGGGCCAGCCGAAAGCCGATGTTGGGCTTGCGAGCCACGGCCGCATCACCGCTTTGGAACTGGCAGGTGGCCTGGTTATCGAAGTACGTATCGAACGCCCCGCCGCGCAGGCTTTTCAGCCCGATTTCGGCCGCCCACTGCCCATCCGACCCGTCGGGCGGCAGGTAGTTGCCGCGCATCCATTCCCAAACGTTGCCGGTCATCTGGTACACCCCGCCCACGCTCACCCCGGCGGCGAACTGCTGGACCGGCACCGTATCGCCCGGGCCGGAGCCCCACACGTTGGCCTTGGTGCGGTCCATCGTATCGCCCCAAGGGTATCGGCGCTGCAGGCGCATGGTGGGCGAGAGGCGTACCGGCCAACTGGCCGCCTTCACCCATTCGGCATCGCTGGGCAGGCGTTTTCCCACCCAGCGCGCATAGGCCGACGCCTCGTACCAGTTCACGCCCACCACCGGGTGGTCCTCGCGTCCGGGCGGAAAGGTGCCATCGCGCCAGTACCGGGGTCCCGGCCGGCCGGTCTGATCTACAAAGTCGAGCACTGCGGGCAGGATCGAAGGGTCCCACAGGGCGGGCTGTTCGTATCCGCCGGCCGCCACGAAGGCCTCGTACTGGGCATTGGTAACCGGGTAGCGATCGAGGAAGAATCGCTGGACCTGCACGATCCGGCCGGGCCCCTCGGCCAGCGCCGTCTCGTCCAGGCGCCCGTCTTCGGCAACCTCATCGATGGGTCCCAGAAATACATCGCCATCGGGCACCAGGGCCATGTCCTCTTCCAGCGCTGCCAAGGCACGCCGGAATTGCTCTTGGGAAAGGGTGGCGGCGATTTGCGGCCGGAGCAACAAGGCGTAGCGCCCCTGGGCCAGCATCTCTTCGACCAGCGCATCCATGTCGGCGGGATCCGCGGTCGCCGGGCCCACGGCACGCCGCGGCCGGCGGGGCGGCGGTCCTTCCAGCCGAGCAGGCTCTTTTTCGCCCAAGGTTCGCAGTTTGCGAGCATCCCGCAATCTCAGGCCCACGTAGCCCAGACCCAATGCTCCACCCAGGACCAGCCAGGGTTGGCCCAGGCCGAAGCCCAAGCCCACGTTCATCGCCGCCGCAACTCCCGTGGTCCACCGCAGCCACAGGCGATCGCCACCGCCAGGAGGCCGCTCGAACGATGTCTCTAACGAAATGCGCGACATAGGGTTAGCCCGTGGTGCCGTTGCGCCGCCGACGTGCCAGATCTTTCTGCAACATCTGGAATTGGGCCATCACCGAACCGAGCACGGGGTCCTCGCTGGAGGTGCGGGAGGCGGCCGCGGCCGGTTCCGCAACCGGCGGTTCCTCCGCCTCGGGCACGGCCGGGCCTTGCCGCGCGCTGGCCAGCGTCTCCAACAGCCGGCGCATGCGCCGGAGTTCCTCGTTCCACTGGGCCCGCTCCTGGGCAATCTGGCGGCCTTGTTCAGCCAGGGACTCGGCCAATTCCGCCGCACGCATCCGCACCAGCTCCAATTCGTTCTCCAGCGCCTCGCGTTGCCGGCTTTCGGCCGCTTGGATCTCGGCCAGATGCTCGTGGTGCTTTGCCAGCGCCCGCTCCAGCTCGGTCTGAAGGCGCTGGCGCTCGGCCTCCAGCGACGCCTCGCGCCGCTGAAGTTCCGCCGCCTGGCTCTCCAGTTCCTTGCGGGCTTGTTGCTGCTGGGCCTGCCATAACCGCTGTTGGCGCAGCACCTCGCCCCACAGCTCTTCCAATTGCTGGAACAAGCCACGCAGGAAGTCGGCCACCTGATCGTGGCTCTCGGCCAACTGCACCAGGCAGTCGCGAACTCCCTGCCAATCGGTAATTAAAAGCGACGAGACGCCGGACATACGGCCCGCCAGACCCGCGGACTTTTGCAGGATGTGCCATCGCAAGTCTAGGTCAGAAGCCCGACCAGAGCAAATCCGCTGGCTCGGTTCACCCTACGCAGCCGCCCCATGTTGCCCAAACGCAACATGGACGCCTCTGTTTCGCCGGATAGCCCCCGAAAGAGGTCGCCAAGGGCAAAAGAAAAGCCTCTGCCTGCCCAACGGCACAGAATGCCCCGCCCCGGCCGCACACCAGCCGCTTGCGCTTATCGCCCGATGGCCACCAGATGGGTGCGGGTGTTGATATAGAGCACGCCGTCGGCCACGGCTGGCGTGCTGTATACCGCGTTGCCCAGGGGATTCTTGGCAAGCACTTTGAGCGTCGTGGACAAGGCGAGCACCACTACGTCGCCGTCTTCGGTGCCGATGTACACCTTGCCGTCGGCCAACAGGGGTGAACCCCAGATGGCCGACATCACGTCGTGCGTCCAGTGCACCTTGCCCGTTCGCGCATCGAGGCAGTGCACCAGCCCGGCATGATCCCCGATCACCAGGATCCCGTCTTTGATGGCCGGCATCCCCAGGCTGCGGTGCAGCACGTCCTCGAATTTCTTTTCTGAACCCTGGGCCCGGCCCCGGTATCCCCACACTGCGGCCGAATTCGGGTTGGGTTTGATCTGATGCCCGGCGCGGGGATCGGCGGCTACCAGCCGGCCAGGCGGAACCGGCCGGCCCTGGGCATCTACCACGATCTCCGGACTGACATCGCCCCGGCGCGTAGGGTCGATGCACCACAGATCGGCCTCACCTTCGCCCGCTTCCGGATCCTGGCCGGTAACCACGTACACGCGGCCCTCGGCTACCACAGGCGTGGCGATGATAATGTTCCGCCGCCCCTGCCCACCCCCTTCCCAACGCGCATCCTTGGGATTGCAATCGAACTTCCACAGCAACCGAGGCTTGCCGGCGCTTGTGCGTGCGGCCTCGAAGCTGTACACCCATCCGTCGCCGCCGCCAAAGATCACTTGCGGCACGCCTCCCAGCACCGCAAATGCCGGCGAGGACCATTGGCCGTCCAGAAGATTTTCTCCCGGCGAACTATCCGCCCACACCAAGTTGCCCGTCGCCTTTTCCAACGCGATGAAGCTGGGGGCGTGGGGCGCAGGAATGCGGTCTTTGGTATCCACGCCGTTCGAGGTCCCCGAAAACAGCAACTCGCCCGCGGCCGTTACCGAACAACTGGCCATATACCGCTGCACCGTCCCCAAGCGCTGCATCATGTCGAAGCGCCACACCACATCCGATTCGTCGGGCGCTACGACCGGCTCGGAACGGTGGGGCCCGTCGTTCTCCCCATCCAGAAACCCTTCGGTGTCCAAGCATACGATCTCGCCCCGATTGGTAACGATCCACAGCCGGTTGCCTTCCACCAGCGGCGTGCTGCAAATGCCCTGTTTGGGCCAATCCAATTCCTGAGCGGGCAATTTGGGCACCGAATGCTGCCAGAGGAATCTTCCGTCGCTGCGGCGGAAACAGAGCAGGCATCCCAGATCGATCGAGGCGGGAAAGCGGGCCACATATCCCGCGCCGTTGTTCGTGGCGCAAAAGACCTTGTCGCCCGCCACGACCGGGCTGCCATAACTTTCGCTGCCCAGTCGGGCCACCCAACGGATGCCCCGGGACTGCGGCCCGCCCAGCCATTTCCCGGTCTTCCGGTCGAACTGGCCCACATCCCACTCCGCCAGCAGCCCTTTTTCGTCCGAGACGTTATTCCGCGCCGGCGAGCCGCCCCACTGAAGCCAATCGCTGCCCCATGCCGCGCCGCAGGCAAGCGCCGCCGCAAACGCGCCCCCGCCGGCCAGCGCCCATAGCGCCGCAAGAAAAAACCGCTTCTTTGCCCCCAACGCTCGCTTCGGCATCGTCGCTGGGCTCCCGGTTATAACTGGCAGGAAGACGAGGGTCCCGGCCCATCCACGAGAATCTCATCCTGCGGATCGAACTTGGGAAACACGATGTTCAAAATGGTCATCCGACCCAAAGCGCGATGCACCACGCCGGGCGGAATCACCACACACACGCCGGCATGCACCGGCACACGTTGACCATCCAGTTCCATGGCCGAACCGGGCTCGCATTCCAAAATATAATACGTTTCGGTCAGGCGCCGGTGGTAATGGGCCTGCGCGTGACCCGCGATGGTCGTGCGATGCACCGTGCCCGGAAAAGCGGCCACGTCGGCCAAGGCCCGCCGCGACGTGCCGCAAGGACACGGCACCTCGGCAACGGCATCGAAATCGACTACGGTCCAACGGGGTGAACAACTCATTCTGCAATCCTTGAAACGCGCGCGCCCCGACCGCACACCATTGCAACCGCGACGCCGCATTGTAGCAGACCACCGGTACCGAGGGCATCGCCCACGACATAGGCACCGCCCAAACTCGTTGGGCCACCGCCGCCAAGAGGTCCATGCCCAAGCGGATGGGCACGGCAAGGTCGCGATACCTTCTCACCGCGAGGCGCTCTTGGCGCGGAGTCGCGACTTCTTGCCGCCCGGGCTGGCCTTGGGCTTTTCCGCCGGCCCCGAATCCCGCGAGGCGACACGGCGCGCGGGCATCGGCGACTGGATGTTTTGCCGCCACGCCACCAGCCTGGCGTGCAGCTCGCGTGTCCGCTCGGGCTGTTCCTTGGCCAGGTCGTGCTTCTCGCCCACGTCGTCGCGGAGGTTGTACAGCTCCAAGCGGCCATCCTCGAAGAACTCCAGCAGCTTGTAGTCGCCCACCCGAATCGCGCCAGCCGGCGTGGTGCGCCACACATTCCGGCCCGAGCCCAGGTAGCCGGGAAAATGCCAGTAAAGGGCCTCACGGCCGAGTTTGGCATGGCCGTCGCTTTCCAAAAGGGGCAGAAGGTTCATGCCATCGAGCGGCTGGCGCTCAGGCGCGGGTGCGCCGGCAAGCGCCAGCAGCGTGGGAAAGAGGTCCACGCTGATGATCGGCTCCTCGCAGATAGTTCCGGCCCGGATGCGTCCGGGCCAGCGGAAAATGAAAGGCACGCGCACCCCGCCCTCATACAGCATGCCCTTGCCACCGCGAAGCGGGGCGTTGTCGGTGATCCCCTCGCGGGCCGGGATGCCTGCCGCGACGTACCCGCCCACTCCCCCGTTGTCGCTGGAAAAGATCACCAGGGTATGCGGGGAGAGCTGCAGCTCGTCGAGCCGCGCTACCACTCGGCCCACGCTTTCGTCGAGGCTGGCGATCATTGCCGCGTACACTGCGCTGCGGTGCCCGCCGGCGGGCGGCTTACCCTCGAATTGGGCGATTTTGCCTGGCTTGGCCTGGTACGGCGAGTGGACCGCGAAATGGTGCAGGCAGAGGAAGAAGGGCCGGTTCCGGTTCCGCTCGATGAAATCGAGCGCCCGGTCCGTGAGAAAGTCGGCCAGGTACGCTCCGGGCGGGACTTCCACCTTGGGATTGGTCTTGAAGTTGAAGTGCGCGCCCATGCTCACGATCGCCTCGTCGAAGCCCTGCGCCAGCGGATGGTGCTCGGGGTCTTCGCCCAAGTGCCACTTGCCGAACAACCCCGTCGCGTAGCCGGCGCGCCGAAGGGCTTCAGCCAGGGTGACCTTCTCCGGGGCAAGCTTGGTGACGTTCTCCACGGGGACCAGCGGCCGCATCGAAGTGTCGAAGCGATCCGTGCCGCCGACAGTGTAGATCCCGGTCCGCGGACCGTATTGGCCGGTCATCAGCGCTGCTCGGGTCGGCTGGCAGTTCGGCCCGCAAGTGTACCCCTGCGTAAACCGCATCCCCTGGGCTGCCAGACGGTCGATATGAGGCGTCTCGTAGAAGCGACTGCCATAACAGGCCAGGTCCGTCCACCCCAGATCGTCGGCCAAGATAAACACGATATTCGTCTTGCGCGCAGGGGTCGGCGCCGCGCCGGCCTGCACAGGGAAAGAAATCTGGGCGATGCCCGCAAGAAGAACAAAACAAGCTGCTATCCGTCTCATAGCGTGTACCTCAATGGGGTCTTGCTACCGGCGTGCGCACAGCACAATCGATGATACGCCAAAGGGGGCATCCCACGCCAGGGTCTGCGTCTTGCCCCCGACCGGGTCCTGGCTGTGGCGAAAAGACAACAATTGTTGCCCGCGGGAATCGCCAGGGCATGGGCCCGGCAGGCGGGCGCGGTGACGATTTTGCCCTATAGGCCGGCGGCCCCGGCGGGGGCGGCCCTCGCAACCGGCTCTTAGGCGATAGGTTAGAATTTTGTGGCTTGGCCCGATGGCCATACCCCTCGGCTGGCATACAGGTTGCACGCTGCTAATCTCTTGCCAGCGGTTCGCCGGAGTCGAAATGTTTTTCGGAGCCGTCGGCCTCACCTACGGCCGCCAATGCCAGAGCGCATGAAAAGGTTATCATGACTCAAGGGATCTCTTGGTCCGCGTGCTTGACAGGGCAGCCAGCCGTCGAGCCCCTCAAGGTGGCAACTGGGTCACGGCCAGCGCCGCCTGGCGCATGCCGGGTGTTGCATTTGATTCACGGCGAACATTACGCGGGCGCCGAGCGAGTGCAGGACCTGCTGGCCCAGCGGCTGCCGGACTTCGGGTTTGTGGCGGGCTTGGCGTGTGTCAAACCGCGGCGGTTCCCCGAGGTGTTTCAGGCACGGCAGAGTCCCCTGTATCGCGTGCCGATGGCGGGGCGGTGGGATCTGCGTGCGGCCTGGCTTGCGGCCCGCGTCGTAAAGCGGGAAGGGTACCAATTGGTCCATACCCATACGCCGCGGACCGCAATGCTGGGAGCGATGGTTTCAGCCCTGACCGGGGTGCCGATGGTGCATCATGTGCACAGCCCGGCCACGTGCGACTCGACCCGCTGGCTTCAGAACTACGTCAATGCGGCGGTCGAGCGGCTGAGTCTGGTTCGGGCGGCAGCGGTCATTGCTGTGTCGCAAAGTCTTGCCCGGCGCATTGACGGCCTGGAAAGGGCCGACCGGCTGGTAGCCATGGTGCCTAACGGCGTTCCCTGCCAGAATGCCCGTCCGCCTCGCAGGCCGGAAGACGCCCAATGGACGCTGGGGACCGTGGCCCTGTTCCGGCCGCGAAAGGGGCTAGAGGTGTTGCTCGAAGCGATGGCGCGCTTGCGGGCCGCGGGGCTTGCGGTGCGGCTGCGGGCTGTGGGCGGGTTCGAGACGCGGGCCTACCAGCGCCACGTCCTGGCGTTGGCGGCACGCCTGGGATTGGAGGAGGCCATTTCGTGGAGGGGGTTTACCACGCAGGTCCACGCCGAGCTGGTCCAAATGGACCTTTTCGTGCTGCCCAGCTTGTTCGGTGAGGGACTGCCCATGGTCGTGTTGGAAGCGCTTGCGGCAGGCGTGCCCGTAGTGGCCAGCCAAGTGGAGGGCATACCAGAGGCGGTTCGGGACGGGATCGAGGGGCTTTTGGTGCCGCCCGGCGACGCATCGGCATTGGCGGGGGCGATTGGCCGGGTCATTGCCGGGCAGGTAAAATGGAAAGCCTTGGCCAAGGCAGCCCGGGATCGCCAAGCGGCCGAGTTTTCCGACCTGGCTATGGCTCGGGGCGTGGCCGCGGTTTATCGCCGTGTGCTTGAGCGCGGCCGGCAACCATAAAACGCTCAGTGTGCTCAGTGTGCCACTGCTTGCCGTAAGGCAAGCAGTGCCGCGAGTCGCTGGGGCACTGCTTCTTGCGAAGCAGTGGCACACTACACCATACGTTCCACCGGGCCCTTACGGGCCCGGCTCGTAAAACGCTCAGTGTGCCACTGCTTGCCGCAAGGCAAGCAGTGCCGCGAGTCGCTGAGGCACTGCTTCTTGCGAAGCAGTGGCACACTAC
>Ga0315298_1004944_pt1 | contig 19408 bp, 17 predicted proteins | sample WHS_1_MG_FD_203077 | JGI IMG/M metagenome (GOLD analysis project Ga0315298, IMG submission 203077) | Extremophilic microbial mat communities from Washburn Hot Springs, YNP, Wyoming, USA - WHS_1_MG | ecosystem: Environmental > Aquatic > Thermal springs > Hot (42-90C) | place: USA: Wyoming...
GGCCGTAGGCGCCGGGGAGCTGCTGTACTCCACCGTCAGCTGCAGGGTCCCACCGCCCGGGGTCCCGTACTGCGCCACCTCCAGGTAGTAGCTGGTGCCCGACTGCACGTCGAACAGCATCTCGGACTGCACGCTGGAACCCGTGTCGTCGTTGCTGGCCACCAGGCTCAGGCTGCCCCTGCTTCCTGTAAAGGCGGCAAGGACGGTGTCGTAGCTGCTGCCGGCGGTGCTGACCCTCAAGCTCCCGTTGCCCGGGGCCACGAGAGTGAACCAGACGGTGTTGGAGTTGGCTCCCATCCCGGGTCCCATGAGCGGATCATCCGATGCCGAGGTAGCCTGGACCGTGTCCTGGACGACCGTGTACGGGAAGCTGGAAATGGACGTGGCGGCATCGAAGTCGTCGTTGGAAAGCGCTCCGCCGCCCGGGGTGGGGGACAGCGTCGTCTTGGGAGTTGGCGTCGGGCTGGCGGTGACCGTGACTGTGCCCGTGGGCCCCGTGGTGGTCGTGGGTGTCGGGCTCCCCGCCGTGGGGGTGGGTGTCGGGCTCCCCGCCGTGGGGGTGGGACTCGGCGAGCCGGCCGGTGTTGGCGTGGCAGTGCCGCTCCCGGCGGGTGAGGGCGAGGCGGTGGGCGAGCCGACGGTGGGCTGTTGCGTGGGTGTCGCCGTGACGGTCGGCGCGACGGCTGTGGCCGTCGGGGTCGACGTGGGTGGAACGGCGGTGGCCGTGGCCTGGCGCGGCTGGCGCCCCGGGGGGTCATCCTTCTGGGGCGACGACGGCTGCAAGGTGGAGGTGGGGGCGGGCTTCGCCTGCGCATCCCCTGTGTCGGGGATGAGAAGGATGGACGCCACCAGCACAGACAGAGCCGCCAGGAGCAGGCTTGATGGGGTGCGCCAGTCCGTGTGCCGCGTAGACATCGGGCCGCCTCCTTGGATCCGACACCCTCCGCCGACTCCTGGCGCCCCCGATGATCGCGGGGCAGCCCGCTAAGGCGGTGTCGATATTAGATATTCCGGGATCTGAGTGGATCGGCTTTCCTTTTTCGAGTTTTGCATCATCCACTTCCTAGTTAGCTTAACTATGCAAGTAACATGCCACCTGAAATTGGTTGTGGCTCGCTCACCGGATCAACGCCTTCGAGGTTGTAGCCAGCGCAAGTAACGTGTCTCTCGAGCCCTGAAGCAGTTCCCGTGGCACGGCTGCTGCTACCCCTACGGTCATGATGTCGCTCCACCATCTTGTAAGGATCAAGAGGGCTTACGAGGAGCCTGCCCCCGACGATGGCTACCGGGTGCTGGTGGACAGGCTGTGGCCGAGGGGGTTGAAGAGGGACGGTCTGCGGCTGGACGCCTGGCTGAAGGATCTGGCTCCCAGCCCGGAGCTGCGGCGATGGTTCGGCCACGACCCCACCAGGTGGCAGGAGTTTCGGAGGCGGTATGAGGTCGAGCTCTCCAGGCCCGAGGCCAGGACACTACTGGACGAGCTGGCGGAGCGGGCGCGGCTCGGCCCCGTCACCCTGATCTACGCTGCCAGGGACGAGCAGCACAACGGCGCCGTTGTGCTCCGGGACCTGCTGGAGGAGAGGCTGAGTGGAGGGATGCGGGGATCCCGCGGGTGAGGATGGGCACACCGCGGGCGGCCCCGGGGACGGGGATCGTCACCGGACGAGCCCTGCGATGATCAGGCCGATCCCGGCAGCCCCGCTGGCGACCGCGCCTATCAGGAGGTGGCGCGCCGTCGCCTCGGTGGATCGGATCAGATCCTCTTCAGACTTGAGCGAGATTATGAAGCTCCTGCCCCTCTCCTTCGGCCTCTCCACCACGAGCTGGCCGGGCGCGTCGTGGACCTCGCCCAGGATGTAGACCCTGCGATCCAGGGGCAAGACCCTCTCCTCGAAGTGGTACCCCAGCGTCCTCCTACCCGAGAGGGGAATTCCGACCTCCAGATGGAAGCCGCCGAGCCGAAGGACTCCAGGTCCTCCCGAGTCGTGGGCCTGTTCGAACCTGTCCACCACCTTCACGGTATCGATCTCGGCGTGCTCGGGCTTCACCAGGATGCGTCCTGTGGCGTCCTCCAGCCAGAAGGGAACCATCTGGGAGTTCCCGGCCACCTGCTCGGAGCCTCGCCGCGTCCTGCGCACCCGGGTACCGTGGCGATCGTCGTTCTCCCAGTACTCCTCCTCGTACTCGCGGGTGACCCTCATCTGGTAATAGGCGCAGCTTTGCCCGGCGATCTCCGAGGTGAGGGGGGAATCGCACCGGATGGTTCCCTTCAGCTCCGCCATCTGGCTGAAGCTCCCCGCCTCGCCCAGCCGCTCGGCCACGTACTTGGCCGCGTCCAGGAGTCCCTGGACCGTGGATGTCTCGGTGCCCGCGATCTCCCGCAGCTTGCGCTGCTGGGACCGGCGGGCCAGCAGAAGACCAGCGCACAAGAGAAGGAGGACCACGCCCGCGATTACCATCAGCGCCTCCCAATCTGCCCAGGCTCTTGCCTAGTTCTCTGGCACGGTGATTCTGAGAGGTCGGGAGGGGACTTGTCCCCCTCCATCACGTTCCTGGGTCAGGAGGAGAGCCTGCCCCAACCTATCGGAACCAACGTGTCAAAGGACTAGTGCTCGACCAAATTGGTTTCGACATGTAGGGCGGGGGTTTATCCCCCGCCGCCCGGCGCACGGGGTGGACCCCGCGGCGGGGCACAAGGCCCCGCCCTACATACCAAATTCATTTTGTCGCTGTACTAGGCGGCTTTCCTTTGCTGTGCCTGGACTGCCTCGCCGGCCATCTGCTGGTGGATCGACGGGATCCGCTGGTTGGTGCTGGCGTCATAGGAGTAGAGGATGTCGGCCAGCGTGTTGGCGTGCTCCTCCTCCTCCCGTAGGATCTCCTCGAACATGCTCCTCGTGACTATGTCGTCGAACCCGCAGTAGCGAACGATCTCGCTGTAGAAGCTGACGGTCATCCGCTCGTCAACCAGGTTGATCTCCAGCATGCTCCGCAAGTCGTGACCGTAGTCGACGGACTTGCTCCAGTACTGGGTGATCTCCTCGGGCTTGTCAACGGGAACGCCGCCAAGGGCCTGTATCCTCTGTCCGATCTCATCGATGTGGTGGAGCTCGCCTTCGGCCTGCTCCTTGAATAGCTCCTTGATCTCCGGGCTGTGGAGGTCTGTGGCCATGAAGTAGTGGTGCCAGTATTGCATGAAGGCTATCCACTCACTCGCCAGGGCCCGGTTCAGCAGCTGTATGACCTCATCCGGATTGGCCTTGTAGGAGTCGGTGACAGGACCCTCATCCAGCTTCTGCCTGCTCTTGGCTGCCATGTCCCGGAGGCGATCCTCCCAGATCTTGCCTTTTCCGCTCTGCATTGCCATGTGGATTCGCTCTTCCTCTCTGTTGAGTGGCCTTTGGCCGCCCCCGCGTCGGCCAGAGTGAGACGCCGGGGGTGTGGTCGGCGTGTCAGGGGGCAAGGCTCATGCCAGGAGCACCCCGGAAGGCGGCGGGGTCATGCCGATGCAGGGATCGGGGGCAAACCTGGAGGGCTTCTCCTTCACCGCGGGATCAGGTCGTGGTCAGCAAGTCGATCCCAGTTCGGATGAGAATGGCCAGCAGGAGCAGTATCAGGGAGGCCCGGACCGCCCTGGGAGACACCATGGAGTTCGCCCTGCCGCCCAGCTGAGCCCCGATGATGGACCCCGCTATCACAGCGGCGGCGATGATTGGATCGAACTGTCCGGTGGCGGCCTTGCCTATCCCTCCGGCGACCGTGGTGGGAAGGATCATCAGGAGCGAGGTCCCGACGGCTGTCTTGGTGGGGATGCGCAGCACCGAGATCATGATGGGGGTCATGATGAAGCCCCCTCCCACCCCCAGCATGCCGGCCAGGGTGCCCACGCCCAAACCCAGTGGGAAGACTTTCCACCAGCTGACGGGATCCTCCCTTGGAGTCTCCCTCCGCGGAGCGAACAGCAGCAGGAAGATGGCGATACAAACCAGGAGCAGGTAGATGGAGAGAAGGGTGCGGCCGTCCATCCGGGAGGAGCCGAAGGACCCCAGGAAACCGCCCAGCACTCCGGCACATCCCAGGATAACCCCGAGCCTCGGGTCCACGGTCCTGTTGCGGCGGTGTATGAGCAGGCCCGATGAGGTGGCGAAGAAGGCTTGGACGATGCTCACCCCAGTCACCAGCTTCACCGGTAGACCCACCACGTAGACCAGCAATGGGATCATCACAATGCCTCCGCCGATCCCGAGAAAGCCCGCCATGAACCCCCCGATGAGCCCGATGCCCACCAGCATGCCGAGAGAAGCCGCTCCCATCTACACCTCACCCTCGAGGGAGCCCCCTTTGGCTCCCATTGATCGCGTGCCATCGGCCAGCAGCGACGATGGCCGGAGGACAGCGTGATGGCGGCAAGAGCCGTCTCCTCGCGCTTCCGAGCCGTGGGACGGTCTTGCCGCCATCCTGCCGTGCGCCTGTGCTGAGTTCATGGTAACGCCGGTGTACCGCATCTGTCCAGCGGCGAGGGGTCACAGAGAGCGAATGCCTCTTGCTTCGAGGCTGGAGCCGGAGTAGAATGGCGCAGCATCGCAACATAGTTGCAGGAAGTTGGCTGGATCCGCGAAGGGTGATCTGGTGTGTACATCCACTGAGGCAGGAAGCTGGCGCAGACTGAGCCCGGCCGAGAGGGCTGGAATCGAAGCGGCCCTGCGGGAGAGAGGGCTGAGGCTCACTACCCAAAGGGAGGCGGTGTGCGAGGCTGTCTTCGGCTGCCCGGGGCACATCTGCGCCGAGCACATCCTGGAGCATGTTACCGCCCATCACCCCCACCTCAGAATGAACAAGACCACCGTCTACCGGGCCCTAGATTTGCTGATGGAGATGGGGCTGATCATCGAGCACAAGTGCGGGGACGGTCGGGCCCAGTACGAGCCGGCCTCTCGCGGTCGGCACAGCCACCTCATCTGCCGGCGCTGTGGTCAGCTGCTGGACCTGGAGGAGAGCGTCGCCGTGACCTTCAGGGAGGGGCTGAGGGCCCTCCACGGCTTCCAGGTGGAGCTGGAGAGCTACCCCATCTTCGGGGTCTGTGCCTCCTGTCGCGACTCGGGCTGAGCATCCCCGGGCCGGCTGCCGCGAGCCGCGGTCATCTGGCGGACTTACCTGCAACATGGTTGCGATAGCTCGTTCGAGGGAGGAAGCCTGCCATGCACATCCCGGATGGCTACCTGAGCCCTGCGACTGCCGCCATCGCGTACGGCGCGGCGGCCCCCTTCTGGTACCAGGCCAGTCGGCGAGTCAAGGAAACCCTGCGGGGGCACGAAGCCCCTCTAGTTGCCCTGTTCGCCGCGTTCAGCTTCACCGTGCAGATGCTGAATATCCCTGTTCCGGGAGGAACGACGGCCCACGCCGTCGGAGGCACCCTCATGGCGGTGGTGCTGGGGCCGTGGGCCGCGGTGATAGGGGTCTCCACCGCTCTGATCATCCAGGCGCTCTTCTTCGGCGACGGCGGCGTGACCGCCATCGGGGCCAACTGCTTCAACATGGCCATCGCGCTTCCCCTGGCGGGGTACGCCGTGTATCGCCTGATCGCCGGCCGTGACCCGTCCCCGGGCCGAAGGACTCTGGCGGCGTCGGTCGGCGCCTACGTGGGGATCAACGTGGCGGCCCTGCTTACCGGCATCGAGCTGGGGGTGCAGCCGATCCTCTGGAGCGAAGGGGGGAGGGCGCTGTACAACCCCTATGGATTGGAGGTCACGATCCCGGCGATGATGGTGGTTCACCTGACCCTCGCGGGCTTCGCCGAGGCCGCCATCACCGGGCTGGCGGTGGCCTACCTGCAGCGGACCCACCCGCTGCTGTTCAAGCAGGGGGCCGAGGCCGCTTCGAGGGGCCTCGGCAGGAGCGGCTGGGGCCTGGTGGGAGCGCTTGCCGTCCTCGTTGTGCTGACACCCCTGGGGCTCCTGGCACCGGGAGGGGCCGACTTCGAGTGGGGGGCCGACGAGCTGCGGGAGCTGGTGGGCTATGTGCCGGCGGGGATCGCCGAGCTGGGCGAGCTGTGGCAGTGGGCCCCTCTGAGGGACTACCAGCTTCCTGGTATGCCAGGGGATGCGGCCATCTGGCAGCAGGCGCCGGGGTACATGCTGTCAGCCGTTATCGGGGTTGGGCTGATCTTCGCGCTCTTCTTCATGGCCCGCATCGTTCTCTCAAGAAGGGCTTCGTGATGGGCATGCCAGTCCGCGCAATGGAGGTCGGGGCCCGGCGGGCCGGGAAGGCGCAGACCATCCCGGCTGGCCGGGCCGGGGATGCAGCTGGACTTCCTGATCCCCGGTCCCGGGCCTCCGGGGGCCGGGCGGACTTCGCCGCCAAGACCCTGGCCGGGATCGCCGAGGCGTTGGAGAGGGCCATCTTCAGCGACGATTCGGCGCGGCTGCCCGGGTTGCTGCAGGGTATCGACCCCAGGTCGAAGGTGCTGGGTGCGGCGCTCTTGCTGGCCGTTGGCGGGATTGCGAGGCATGTGGAGGTGCTGGTGGCCCTGCACGCGGCCACCCTGCTTCTGGCTGCCCTTTCGTTGCTGCCCCTCGGTTCCTTCGTCCGGCGTGTCTGGGCCGGGATCCCACTCTTCGCGGCCATGGTCGCCCTGCCGTCCCTTGTGATGCTTCCCGGCACTCCTCTGCTCTCTCTCCCCCTGGGGCTCAGGGTCAGCGACAACGGGGTCGCCAGCTTCTCACTACTGGTGGTGCGTGTCGCGACCTCTGTGGCGCTGGTGCTGCTTCTGGTGTCCACTACCCGATGGAGCGATCTGCTGGCGGCATTGCGGACGCTGGGGGTGCCCGAGAGCTTTGTGGTGGTGCTCGGCATGACCTACCGATACCTCTTCCTGCTGCTACGAGCTGCCGACAGCCTCTTCCTTTCTCGGGCCAGCCGTACTGTTGGGCACACCAGCGGCCGTGAGCAGCGACGCTGGGCGGCTGCGGTAGCCGGGGTCCTTATGAGCCGGTCGGTGAAGATGGGTGGGGATGTTCTGCTGGCCATGAGAGCTCGGGGTTTCGCGGGCGAGATCCGGACGCGGGGCTTCCGTCGCATGAGCGACGGGGACTGGCTGGTTCTCGTTCTCGGGGTGGTCATGTCGGCGGGACTGCTGCTGCTGGACCAGCGGCCGGGATGGCTGTGATGTCTGGGACGGAGAGCGAGGGCGCCGCTTGGGAGCCGGACTGCGGAGAGGCGTGGGTGTTCCGGCTGTCGGGGGTGCACTACAGCTACATGGGGCGACACCCGGCTCTCTTGGGAGCCGACCTGGCGGTGCGGAGGGGCGAACGCCTGGTGGTCCTGGGAGCCAACGGGTGCGGGAAATCGACGCTGCTGAAGGTGATGGATGGGCTCATCAGGCCCGATGCCGGGAAGGTGCTCGCCTTTGGCGTGGACGTGACCCGGGCGGCGGACGATGCCGGGCTGGCGCGGTGGCTTCATTGCCGAGTTGGGCTGGTGTTCCAGGACTCTGATGTGCAGCTCTTCTCCCCAACCGTCTGGGATGACGTGGCCTTCGGGCCACTCCAGATGGGGTTCGACGCCACCGAGGTCGATCGGCGGGTTGAGGCATCCCTGGAGATGATGGGGATCGGGGGGCTTGCCAATCGGGCCCCGTTCGAGCTGTCGGAGGGGGAGAAGAAGCGTGCGGCCATAGCCACGGTGCTGGCGCTGGACCCCGAGGTGCTCCTTCTGGATGAACCCACCGCGAGTCTGGATCCCCGAAGCAAGGCCGTGCTGATCGACCTGATCTGCCGGCTGGGGGGCGAGGGCAGAACGGTGGTGATCACTACCCAGGAGCTGGATGTGGCCGCTGCCGTGGGGCAGCGCGCGGTGGTGTTCGGGGATGGCCAGCGGCGGCCGATAGCAGAGGGGCCCGTCGCCGAGATCCTGCAGGATACGGAACTCCTCGTGGAGGCGAACCTGATCCATCCGCGTCTTCCATGGCGCTGAGGGGTATCTCATTCTCGCGGCGACGATCGGGAAGAGCCCTTTTCGTCCGAATCAGCGGGTGCGGCTAGGCTCCTGCGGCCTTCCTCAGGGCATCCACAGCATCGAGCCTTTCCCAGGGCGGGGCAAGGTCCGTGCGACCGAAATGACCGCCCGACGCCAGAAGCTGGTAGAAGTGCCCTCCCCGTTCCCGAGGCAGCCATCTCAGACGCAAGCTACTCTCGATGGCAGCGCGCCGGAGGTCGAAGACGCTGGCGATGATCTCGGAAAGCCGGTCATCCGAGATGATCCCAGTGCCGAAGGTGCGAGCGAAGACGGTGACCGGTCTCGCTTCTCCCATAGCATAGGACAGCATCAGCTCGCACTGAGAGGCGAGCCCTGCAGCCACCACGTTGGTGGCCGCATACCGAGCGGCATAGCTGGCGCACCTGTCGAGGCGGCCAGGATCCTTGCCACTCAGGGAATGCCCTCCGTGCCGGGCGGCGCCGCCGTATGTGTCGTCGGCGTTCTTGCGTCCGGTATGTCCGGCATCACGAGCAGGGCCGGCCGACTCCAGCGACCCTCCGGGGTTGATGAGAAGCCTGGTGGCCTGGTCTGGCTCCATCTGGATCTCTCCAAAGAGGGGGACCAGCACCTGCTGCTGGAGCCCCTCCGATAGGTCCGATGGATCCCCCGTGAACTGGAGCCTGATGACGATGGTGTCGATGCGGACTGGACGATCGTCTTCGTACTCGATGGTCACCAGGACGTCGCCGTCTGGCCCCAGCCCCGGGAGGGCCCCGCGTGTGGAATGAGACGCGATGGCGGTGGAGATCTTGTGAGCCAGATGGATGGGTAGTGGCATCCGCTCGGGGGTCTCCGAGCAAGCGTAGCCGAAGACCGTCGTCTGGTCTTCGGCCTCCTCCCCCACGGTGCGGGTGGATGGGGATCCTAGCCCATATTTGCCGCCGGGACGGGCCATGGCGCTCGACTGGGCGAGGATGGCGCAGCGATCGGCGTCCAGGTCTCTGGAGAAGTAGCCGGTCTCAGCGATGATTCTTCGAACGATGCTGGTCACGTCCAGCTCGGTGCGAGGGGAGCTATCGGTCACCAGGAATATGACCTGCCCGGCGGCGGCCGCCTCGGCGCGAACGACGGTTTCAGGGTCTGCCATCAGGTATGCATCCACCAGGGCGTCGGAGATCCGATCGCACAGTTTGTCGGGGTGGCCGGGCAGCACCGAGCTGGAGGTAAAGAAGCGTCGTTGGGTCATGCGGCCTCCTTCTGTGGTCCACGTTCTTCCTGTTTCTGCACCTTCCCGGGACGGAGCAGCGCGGGTGTTTTGGCGCTGCGTCTCGCCTCGATGGCGGCGAGAGGTGCCAGCGCCCCCACCAAGGCGAACAACGCATCCGACAGGCTGAGCGATCCCGCAGCCAGGAATGTGCGCAGGGGCCGGATTACCAGGACGCCCAGCTGCAGAAGTGCGGATATCCCCACACCGACAGCCACTGGCTGACTGAGTCGTCTCGGGTGGCGGAGAGCCGGCCTGGAGCCCGACCTGGCGAGTGCCACATGCAGAAGATCGGCCAGTGCAAGACTCCAGAAGGCCATGCCTCGAGAAGCGGGACTGGCACCTCGCCTCAAGAGCCCCGACCAGTAGGCCAGGGTGGGCCCCGCCGCCAGCGCGGCGGATTCCTCCAGGATCTGACGCTGGAACGGGCCGGGGATAATGGGCTGTCCAGGAGGCTCTGGAGGACACTCCATGATCCCGGGCTCCTCCGGCTCCATGGCCAGCCCCACGGCAGGAGCCAGGTCGGAGATGAGGTTGAGCCACAGCAGCTGACCCGGGGTCAGGGGCAGGGGCAGGCCGAGCGCGGCGGCCGCGGCCACCGCCCAAACCTCGCTCCCGTTGGTGGCGAGCAGGTAGTGGAGCACTCTCCGGACATTCGCTCTCACCAGCCTCCCCTCCTCGATGGCGCTCACCACCTGGGAGAGGTCGTCCGTGGACAGCACCACATCTGCCAGCTCGCGGGCCAGCTCCGTGCCTCGCTGCCCCATGGCCACCCCAACGTCTGCCGCACGGAGAGCCGGTGCGTCGTTCACGCCGTCGCCTGTCATGGCGACGACCTCTCCGTTGGCCTGCAAAGCCCGGACGATGGCAAGCTTCATCTCTGGAGGGGTTCTGGCGAACAGCTCCACATGGCCCACCAGCCCCCTGAGGATCTCCGGGTCCATTCCAACCAGGTCGCCGGCCTCCAGCATGTGCAGCCGTCCATCCGCCTCCAGCCCCACCTGTCGCGCCACGGCTGATGCCGTGGCGGCCTGGTCGCCTGTGACCATCACCGTCCGGATCCCGGCTTTTCTAAGGGCTTGAATCGCGGTGGGTGCAGAGGGGCGGACGGGATCCGCGAGTCCGGCCAGCCCACACCAGGTGAAGCCCTCGCGGAGGTCCTGCTCCTGGTATTCGTCCGGCAGATCGCGAGTGGCCGCTGCTAGGACCCGCATGGCGCGCCGAGCCATCTCGGCGTTGCGCCGCCGTATCTCAGCCTTCTCCGCAGCCTCTAGCGGGACGACCTGGCCGTGGATGAGGATCCGGTCGCACATCTCCAGAATGTCCTCCGGCCCGCCCTTCGCCAGGGCGAGTAGTCCGTTCGGCCCCCTGTGCACCGTCACCATGTATCGCCTGCCGTCGCCTCGATCGCGGCGATCGATCCTGGGATACCTCTGCCGAAGGCCGGTCACGTCCAGCCCCGCCTTTACGGCAGCCACCAGCAGGGCAGCTTCGGTTGGTGACCCGTCTATCTTCAGCTCGTCTTCCATCCGTCCCACGATCTCCGCATCCGAGCAGAGAGCTGAGATCTCCAGCACCCTGGCCAGCGCGGGATCGTCCTCGGGTCGAATGGGGTGCCCGTCCACCCGGAGCGAGCCTTCCGGGGACAGAGGGGGACCGGTAACCAGGATCGGCCGGGCGTCGACCTGAATCTCCCGGACGGACATCTTGTTCTCGGTGATGGTGCCCGTCTTATCGACGCACACGACCGTGACCGAACCTAATGCCTCGGCAGCGCGGAGTGATCGAATGAGGGTCCCCTTCTCACGCATTCGGCCGGAGCTCAACGCCAGCACCGTCGTGGCCGTCGCCGGCAGCCCTTCAGGGAGAGCCGCCACTCCTAGGGCGACGGCGGTGGTCAATGCCGCGCGGAGCGAGACTCCACGGGCGAGGGAGAGCGCCGTTACCCCAGCGGACACCGCAACGGACGCAATGGCCAGGCTGCGGCCTATCCCGGCCAGGTCTCGTTTCAGAGGGGTGGATGGGGGCTCGGCCATGGCTGCGGCGAGGTGGAGCTCGCCGATGACCGTGTTGCTGCCGGTGCGGACCACGACGGCCGTGGCGTACCCGGACACAATGGCAGCCCCGCGATAGAGCATGCACCGCCGATCGGCAAGGGGGCTCTCCGCCGGTACCGGATCGACGGCCTTTGGAACCGGGCCGGACTCGCCGGTCAGGGCCGATTCCTCCACCTCAAGCCTGTGGGCGTCCCACAGCCGCGCATCCGCTGGGACCGGATCGCCGGGTAGCAGCAGGATGGTGTCGCCTGGCACCAGCTGCTCGGCGTCCAGAACGATGACTGTCCCATCCCGCCTTGCGCGCGCCTTGATCGACACGGCTCTACGCAGCGCCGCGATAGCACGCTGCCCGGTGCGCTCTGTGGCGGCACCGATGAGGGCGTTGGCCAGCAGCACTCCCCCGATCAGCAGCGCGTCCGCGACGGCGCCCGTGGCCAGCGAGAGCAGCGAGCCTGCACCAAGGAGGAGGGTGGGCGCGTTCATTAGCTGCCTGCCAATTAGCTTGAGGGCAGAGGGATCCTCCGGCTCGGGCAGACGATTGGGGCCGAAACGGTCCAGACGGCGGGCCGCCTCAGCGGCGTCTAGCCCAACCTCGGGCGCCACGCCCAGGATGCGCGCGACCTCTGCGGAAGCGACGGCGTGCCACGCGGGCTTCGAGGCCGGTCTGGGAGCCACACCGTGCTCGATGGCCTCGGCGGCGGTCTGCCCAGCTATGGCAGCCTCCGCGGCGCTCAGCAGCCCGGCAACCTCCCATCGGCTCCCGTCGAAGGTGATGAGCGCGTTCCCCGAGCTTATGCTTGTGGAGACGGAACGGACCCCATCCAGTCGGGACAGGGCTGCCAGAACGGCCCTTTCGAGTCGAGGGTTTCGCTTGAGGCCGAGCACCGCAACCCGAAGTCGACCCGGGACCGCCGAGTGCCTGACGGAAAGGGTTGCCTTGCCGACAGGGTTCACCACCTGAGACCGCCACGCCGGTTGAGCTATGTGCCCGCTTACCCGTCCTTCCATGGCGTTGGACAAGGGGCATCGGTACCATTGGAGGCTGCCCTCGGTGGATGCGGGCGCCGCTGAGTCTCGCCCCCTGCCAACCAGGCAGCTCGTCCAGGAGAACGCACAAACCAGTCCAGCGGCGACTCCTTCGGTCTACTTGCCGGGGCTGGTGGTGCTCTCGATCTGCTCCCCGGCCGCGGGTGCTGGGGCTGGAGCCACCACGTGGGTCTCTACCTGATGGAGCGCATCTTTCACAGTGGTGGCGATGTGGTAGAGGTCACGAAGGCTGGGTCGGCTGAACCCCTCAGCAATGGATCTCTCGAGCATCTGGAACAGGGGGTCGTAGTAGCCGTACCTATCCAGCAGTACGATGGGCTTCTGGTGATAGCCCAGGTGGCGCAGGGTGATTATCTCGAGAAGTTCCTCGAAGGTCCCAATGCCTCCCGGGAGGGCGATGAAGGCGTCCGCCCTCTCCTCCATGATCGCTTTTCGCTCCCGCATGGTGGCCGTGTAGATGAGATCATCGGCCTCCTCGTAGATCACCTCGGCCCAGTCATCTCGGCGCGGGACCACGCCCACCACTCGGCCTCCCAGGGAGTGAACCGCCCGGGCGACCGCGCCCATCAGCCCTACCTGCCCGCCCCCATACACCAGCTGGTGCCCGCGGCGCGCCATCTCCTCGCCCAGCTCGCGGGCTTGCTCGAAGTAGCGAGGAGCGATACTGTCGCTCGATGCGCAGAAGACGCAGATGGAGTATCCCACCGAGGTGTTCCCCCTTGCCAGCATCCGTTTCCGACATGATATCAGAGGGGCAGGCTGAAGGGCATAGGACGCCCCGAACCGAAAGGCCCTGGGATCGATGCCAGAGCCAGCGGTGGGACATGGACCTACTTACGCGGCGCGGCCTCGGAGCCAGGAGGGCAGCCCGAACGCTGACACCGCCAGGGCCTCTGCACCGGTGGAGAGTAGCCTGGCGAGGAGTGTCAGGGCGAGGGCGGCTGGAGTCGACATGTAGATGCCCAGCATGGATGCCAGCGCAGCTTCCCTTACCCCGATCCCGCTGGGCGTCAGAAAGCTGACATACCCAACCACGTAGGCCAGGCAGTAGGCGCTCGCCAGCGAGGGCCAAAGGTCGGGGCCCGCGCGGCCGGCCGCGGTAGAAAGCAACGCGAAGCCCAGGCCGTTCATAGAGTTGACCAGCATGTACCAGGCCATGAGGAGCGCCATGTGGCGGTATCTCAGATTGACCCCGCCCACCCTTCTCCCGCTCACCCTGGAGGCCATGGCGAGAGCTCGACGAAGGACCGGCGGTTGCAGCCCGATCAGGCATCCCAGGAAGAGAACGGCTGACCAGGGGAGTACGCTTGCTCCCATCCAGGAAGGGATCCAGGCCAGCCCAAGGCAGGCGGCCGAAAGCACCATCAGCATCTGTTCCACCGTGCTGGAGAGCACGACCCCGCCGGGAGGCATCCCCTGCCCGCTTGCCAGCGATATGCGGGCCGCGATGTGCCACAGGTTGCCGGGCACGTACCTGGCCGGCATGGAGAGGAGCCAGATGCCGATCCCCGGGGACATGCGCAGCTGGTGGCCCGTTGCCCTAGCGATCATGGACCACCCGGCGCCCTGTGCCAGGTAATAGAGGCCGAAGGCCACCAGAGCGGCGACAGTCCAGAGAGGTTCGAGACTCCAATCGATGGTGGTCAGGGCATCCCAATTGCGCCGGATGAATAGCGCCCAGAACAGCACGACGGCCGCGGCGAGGCTGCCCTTGAGGACGAGTCTCAGCCACCTCGCCCCGCCGCGCCGTGGAACCGGCCATTTCGGAGGGGCCAGCAGGTCATCCGCCACGCTCGATGTTCCGTCTGAGCAGTGTTTCTATGGAGTACTCGTCCTGCCGCTCGAAGGAGTGGTTGCGTAGCATCTCGCCGATCAGCCCAACGGACACCATCTGGAGGCCGCTCAATATCAAGAGGCCAGACAGGGAAAGGAGAGGGCGATGTCCGATCGATTCCCCCATGAAGTGTAGCACGGACAGGTAGATGCCTAGCACGACGCCGAGACCGGCCATGGCAAGACCGACCGAGCCGAAGAGCCTCAGGGGACGGTCCACGTATCTCGTGAGGAAGACGACTGTCTGGATATCGAAGAGGGCGCTGATTGCCCTGCCCCACCCGTACTTGGATCGCCCATGCTCGCGGGGACGGTGGTTGACCTCTACCTCTCCCACACGATAGCCCTTCTGACTCGCCAGGACCGGCAGGAAGCGATGAAGCTCGCCGTAGAGCTTGAGATCTTTCGCCACGTCGGCCCGGAATGCCTTCAGCCCGCAGTTCATGTCATGCAGATGAACGCCTGTCAGGTACCATACCGCCTTGTTGAAGAATACGGAGGAGACCTTCTTGGAGACCTTATCGCGGCGAACGTGCCGCCAGCCTGTCACCATGTCATAGCCCGAGTCCAAAGCCCTCAGCAGCTTTGGAATCTCCCGGGGGTCGTCCTGGAGGTCGGCATCCATGGTGACGATGAAGTCGCCGCGTGCCTCGGAGAAGCCAGCCGATAGGGCTGCCGTCTTGCCGAAATTCCGCCTCAGCTTGATGACCGTGACCCTCGGGTCCACCGCGTGCAGCTTGCTGGCCACCTCGAAGGTGCCATCGGTGCTGCCGTCGTCGACGATGATCATCTCCCATGCCCTGCTCCCGAGGGCCTCGGCCGTTTCCTGGTAGAGCTGGGCCAGGGTCTCTTGCTCGTTGAAGGCGGTTACCACTACGGACAGCTCCACCGATTCGCGGGGTGACCCTTCGAGGACAGGAGCAGGTAGCGGACCATCCCCGGGGGATGGGTGCTGGATTCCGGGGGGGACAACCCTGGACACTCGCCACCTCCAATGACGTCACGAAAGCGAGGGCACGTCAGCAGTTTTATACTGTACCACATCGACCCCCTGGGGTTTGCAGGTTTGGGTTTCGATGGCCTGGCACATCCTTCGGGTGCTCGCGTGACCTGGCGGTGTCACGGCCAACTGAAGGAGCTGAAGGCCCAGTCCAGAAGCGTGGTGGCGTCCGGCACTAGGCCCGCCTGACTCCGCATGAAGGCCACGTATACGCGGTGCCCCCCTCGAGCAGCGGTTGCGACGATGGCTCTCCCTGCGTTCTCGGTGTACCCGATCTTCACCCCATCCGCCCCTGGATAAGCCCAGAGCAGGGGATTCAGGTTCTCGATGGTGTAGGAGATGTTGCTCTCCCTGATGTCGTACCTCCTGGCCGCGGCCAGCTCACGGAAGGTCTGGTATTTCATCCCGTAGCGGGCCAAGGTAACCATGTCCTGCGGGCTGGAATAGTGGTCGGGCGCGTCCAGCCCATGGGGATTGGCGAAGTGGGTCGACCTGAGTCCCAGCCAGGCGGCCTTCTGGTTCATGAGCGTGACGAAGGCATTGTCGCTGCCCGAGACGTAGCGCGCTATCGCCAGGGCCGCATCGTTTCCCGACGGGAGCATCAGGCCGTACAGAAGGTCCTGCACGGTGATATCGAACCACGGTTCCAGACCCATGACTGTGCTGTCGGGCAGACTCCTGGCGTCGATGTCCACCCTGACATGCTCCGAGATGTTGCCATACTCGATCCCGAGTATGGCCGTCATTATCTTGGTGAGGCTGGCCGGGGCCACCGGAGCCGAACCGTTTCGCTGGAACAGCACCGCGCCTGAGTCCCCATCGATCACGGCTACATGGTTGGTGGAGGGATCCGGGTCGACGGCCCCGGGCTTCCGAACCGGCGGCGGTGCCGTGGGGGCCAGGGGAGCTGCAGTGGGTATGGCCAGAGGGCGAATGGCAGACGGCGTGGCGGTCGGGACCGCCGTCGCGGTATGTGCCGGGGAACGCTGCCCCTCCACCGGCGCGGCGGTGCCGCCGCCGGGGACGACTGCCCCTCCGACTCCCGACCTGGGGGCGGAAAGAAGCGCAGCCGCAATGGCGGCTGCGGCCATCCCCGCCAGGACCAGCTCGCGCATGGTGGGGCGCAGGGGCGGAAGTAGCCGTGTGCGGGGCCGGGTTCTCGTCCTGGGGGATGGGACTCGCGGTCCGAAGCCGCCTCGCTCCTGCATGCTGCTCTCCTAGAGTGATGCCACATTATCACCCAGGAGGGCATGGACCCGCACCGGGCAAGTTGCACGAGAGTAAGTGAAGACGACGTCAACGAATGATCACGGGAGTCCCTACCGAGGCCCACTCCCAGAACCATCTGGCGTCCTCGAGATTGAGTCCCAGGCACCCGTGGCTTCCAGGATAGCCGAAGGTGCCCAGCCAGTAGTTGTAGTGGATGGATGCTCCATCATTGGTGAAGTACTGGGTGAACAGGACGTGCTTTAGAAGGTACCCTCCGGGCCCGTCCCTGGGAATGCCGATCGTCTCGCTGTCCATGGTCTCGTCCTCGACCCTGCGGAGTATCTTGAAGCTTCCCCTGAGTGTGGGTGTGGCCGAGTAGCCCTTGATAGCCAGCGCGGTGTACACGACACGATTTCCCTCGTAGGCCGTCACGAGGGTCGGCTCGTTGAGATCCACGTCGATCCACCGGCCGGGGAGATAGCTGTCCACAGGGCTGGGCAGCCTCACCTCGGAGGCTGCCAGGTACTCCCCCTCGCCGACCGCGTACCACTGGCTTCCGTCGGAGGCCACCACGGCCTGCAGGATCGCCAGGCGTGTGTTGTTGGGCGCTAAACGTAGCTCGGTCTCGTCATCGTGGATCGGGAGGTTCCTGATGTAGGTCTTGCTCCCGACCGATCGCGCCGGCATGTTCACCTGCCGGATCACCGTTGGGGGCCGGGCGCTGACCCATACCGAGGGGCCCGATGGCCCGACGGCGGCAGCATCGACGTAGGCGATCCCGTTCGTCTCCGGGACCCAGACCTTCAGTCGGCCCCCCGTTTGGGTTTCTGTCACCAGCAGGCGACGAAACTGCGGCAGCCTGCCGAGAAGGACCGCGCCGGGATCGGGGCCCGACCACAGCTCGGTCTCCCTGAAGTTGGATACCCAACGCTCCGGCACTCCTTCGACCAGTTTGGGAGGAGTGCGGAGCCCAGGCTGCCGTGCCGACTGAACGCCGCTGGGTCCTGATTGGGCTGGGGCAGCCACAGACGGTGGAGAGCTGGGCCCAACGGCGTCAGCGTCGATGTAGGCGCGGCCGCCATTGGCCGGGTTGAGCACCAGCAGTCGCGAGCCGCTCTGCGGAGCGAGAACCTGGAAGTAGCTCCACTGGGCGACTCGCCCGAAGGAGATGGCTCCAGCGTCGGGCCCGGACCAGAGGTCGGTCTCCCTGTGGTTCTGCACCCACCATGGCTCGAACCCGGACACGGTCTGAGGCGTGAAGGGCCTGGATAGCAGAAAGAGCAGCAGCAAGGCCGCTACGAAGATGATCCTGGGGGGCCGGAGCCTGCGGCCGACCTTGACTGGTGCCATCTCGCCTGTAACCTCCGTTGTGCCACTTCGCTTCTCGAGCATCGATGTTCAATATCCGTGCCATTTTGCCGCTCTCTCTGGGCACAGCCCCTCACTGGGGATAGTGGCGAGGTGCTGCCCGTTTACTGCTGGATGGTGAGAGGGGATAATGGATCCATGCGACACGGCCATTCGCTGCCCACATTGGAGCTCTCCATAGCCATCTTCTGCCTATTGACGGTGGGGATGCTCGTCCTAGTTCCGTGGCTACTGACCGGAGAGCGGCTGTCGACTCCATCCGCCCTGGAGGCCGCTGGCGCGGAGACCCCCCTCGCTTTCCGGCCATCGCCTACCGTCCCCGACGCCCTGGTGGGCCGCGCCCTTTGGGGGGCGACAACCCCGACTCCCGCGCCACCACCCTACCCAACGTGGGTTCGAGCCGAGAGGGCGGCACCCCTTAGGTCGCGCCCCGATTCGGTCGGAGACCAGATGGTGACCCGACTGGAAGAGGGGAGCTATCTCAAGGTGGTTGGTGCTCAGGGAAGCCGACTGTTGGTGTACTACGGCGGCGATGGTGACGCATCGGCCAAGGGCCAGGGGTGGATCGACCGTGAGGATGTGATGCCCGCCCGGGCTCCGCGCTGGGTCGAGACCAGATCGGACTCGGCGCTGCTCTCTGGTGCTGGGGGTGCGGCTACTTCGCTTCTCCCCCAAGGGGCGCTTCTGGAGGTGCTGGAGGACCGCGACCTATACCTTCATGTGTTCCATCGTGGGGACGGGCGCAGCCGGGATGCCGGGGAAGGCTGGGTGAGAGCTTCGGCGGTGGGTGCCGCGGGCGGCATGCTGTCCGCGGAGCGAAGAGGGGTGTCGATCCTCAGCTACGAGCAGTTCACGCATCTGAGATCGGGGGACGGGCTCTGGCTGAAGGTCCCCTTCCGCACGCAGTTCGATGGTAGCCCCGCGGCTGCATCCAATTGTGGTCCTGCTAGCCTGGGTATGGCTCTAGAGTACCTGGGGACAACCGTGGATACCGCTCAGCTGCGCGATGCGGCCAATCGGCTGCAGGGCACCTCCGGCCCCGACGTGGGGTTCGGGATCGAACACCTGGCTTCGGTGGCGGAGCTGTTCGGGGCCAGGTCGCTGGATCTATACCAGGGGAGGTCCTTTCGGCGGTGGAGCGTCGAGGATCTCAGGGGGCACCTGAGGGAGCGGCACCCGGTAATCGTGGAGCTTCGCTTCCGGCAGATGCCGGGCAGATCGCAGTCTGAGACCTGGGACGACCACTACGTGGTGATCACGGGTGTGCTGGAAGACCACTTCATCTACAACGACTCGGTGGACACCGATGGGCCGGGCTATGCCAGGATCATGACCGAAGGCGATCTGATGCGGGCTTGGGCTCGCTCCGACTTTCCGTTCGCGGCCTTCGCGGTCGCGCAGCGCCGCTAGCGGCGCTGGGCCATGTTCGGCTGGCTGTGAATGGGATATACTGTTGCGGGCGACCTGTCCGGGGCGCCGCCGCATGCAAGGATCTGCCGCAGCACGACTGGATTTCGGAGATTGGGGCATGCTCGGTAGAATCGGATCTGGGATCGGTTTGTGGAGGGCCCTTCGGCTCATCTGGCCTCTGCTCAAGGATCGAAGGGTTCCGCTGATGGCCAAGTCAGTGCCGGTCCTCACCCTTCTCTACATCCT
>Ga0315298_1004945_pt1 | contig 19403 bp, 22 predicted proteins | sample WHS_1_MG_FD_203077 | JGI IMG/M metagenome (GOLD analysis project Ga0315298, IMG submission 203077) | Extremophilic microbial mat communities from Washburn Hot Springs, YNP, Wyoming, USA - WHS_1_MG | ecosystem: Environmental > Aquatic > Thermal springs > Hot (42-90C) | place: USA: Wyoming...
GATGGAGGGGGACATCGATTTCCTGAGGGAAGGGATGAGGGTTCTCAGCCAGGCGGTGATGGAGCCGGAGTTGATGACAGCCCTGCTGGTAGCTAGCTAGGGAGGCGGCCTGTGGAGATGTGGACGGCTCTGCGGACCCGCCCACATTCCCACAGGCTCGACGACTACGACTACTACGATGAAGACTGCGTGGCGCTTTTACACCACTTGACGGGACTCATACGCGCATATTATATCGAGGAATGGCAGGGGGGTGTTAAGGGTGAAGTTGATGAGAGGGATTGTGTGTCACTTTGAAAATCATTCGTCAGGCCACAGCCGCTGGCACTCAGGGGGCGTGGTCCGGCACCCCCACCTCTTCGCGCTCTCCATGGACTCCCGATGGTCAGCGCGCTATAATTTGCTAAAATTTGAAAGTAGTTCCAGGAACTGTGTGGAAACGTTGACGGGGCAACCCGACTTGGCGAAAGGAGACAAAGATGGGATTCTTTTCGAGGTTCTTCCACCCAGTACCTCTGGTGGCCCAAATGGCCATCCACCTGTACGGCCCCAAAGCATGGCACCCCGCTGCAGATAGAATAGGGCCGATACCCACCCAGTTGTGGCCAAGCAACGATTACGTCTACCGACTGGATGACTACCTGATCGACGGGATTCTCGGCCCAGTATCAGCCAGTTTCAGCCTGGAAACGCTAGGCCCCGCGACATCCCTAACCAAGGCCGACATAGCAATCCAGGGGTGGCTCGATTTCCTAGAGAACCAAGTGGGCAAGCTCCCGAGGGAATTACAGGACTTCGTCCTATCAACCATCGACAGACAGAGGGCAGCTTTCTATTCCGGTGGCGTCCGACCATTGCAGCCCCCCTGGCACCCGGCGACATACTCCTCGGCAGCCTCATAGTGGACATCAAACTTGGTCGCTGGATCTTCACCACCGTCAAGGCCCAGCCACATCGAATGAGGGATGTAGACTTGGTCGCATTGGCTCTGGTGCGCAGCCTAAGTAACATGGCCGCGATGCTCGATAACAACGAGTTAGGTTGGCTGATGTTTTACCTCTGGTATGGCCTGCAGAAATGGCAGGTCAAGCGACCAGGCCCGTTTAGCGGTGTCATGAGCCCCACATGGAGCTTCTCCGATACCAGACGAATGGCCCTAGAGGCAGAAGCGATGGGCGTATATCGGATGGATAGAGAAGTGAGTGATCTCACGAGGCGAAACTGGCTCAAGACGCTTCGGCCTGGGGCACAATGCAACACGGTGGAGGGTGCCGCTGGACGCTTCGGATTCGACAAGACCAACCCCATACCAGCCGACGGAAACTGGTACTGCAAGAGACTTCGCTGCCCAAGTGGCCATCCCTACTACTACCACCGCCTGGGCAGTGTCGGACACGGTCCGGACGGGCACATTGTAGATTGCATGGAGCTGATCTGTTTCGGCCGTGAAAGCCGTGTTAAGCTCTTCTTCGACATGTATCATCATGGACCGTCCACCTTCGTGCCGCATGGCCTCGGGTTCGGTGCTCCGGAGGGAGCAGGCACGACGCAAGGGGAGGTCGCCGATTTCCCTAATTGCTTCGTGCAAACCCACAGGGAAAATGGGTAGGCGAGTGGGCCTCAAGCACGACGGGATGCGCGGCAAGGAGCCTTTGATCACGCTACGGCGACGGAGAACGAGTGCTCTATAATCCTCATCAAAGATCTCCAAGTGTCGTATCTACCGCGGCTAGGTCGAGGAAATCTCCGCCGACACCATATGGGAGCTGTGGAGGGCACCCAATGAGCGAGACCATCTTGACTGGCTGGCGATGGGCCAGGTCAAGACCCTCCGCCAAGTAGCCCATCACGCAGATTGGGAAGGTGGTGAAATGAAGGCACCGCTGTTTGGCGCTCTTGATGCAGCTCTTGTCGTCATCACAATATGGGTTGCAGCCTCTATCGCTCTTATTGCTCTTATTCCTCTGGGATACTCCAGTCTTGGACCAGTGTCCCTAATCGGTGTAGCTTGCACTATCGGGTTCCTTGCCGGAGTCGTATATGTGGCGCGAGCGCCGGACATTCTGAAGAGGCGCAAGCGGAGACGGGCAGTCGACACTATTTTCTGGATGCTGAGTTTCTCGGTAGTCTACTTGTTTGGGATCTCATTGTTCCGTCCGCCGCACTCCATTCTGGTAGCTATCGTGGAAACCATGTTCAACCCATTCGCGTGGGCACTGGTCGTCGTCGCAGCGGTGCGAAACCGCGTTGGCAACGCCCAGCCGTCTTCTCCGGTTGTGCCGATAGCGGACGGTGGTCGGAAGCAGGGCACAGTGGGGAAGGCGGAGCACTTCGCAGACATTCCTGGGATGCCCTTCGACTCGTTAGACGATCTGCGGGATGCAGTGGAACGGCGCGAGGTTGATCTGGGTATCGCAATGGACTACGCCCGCCAATGGCTTGTTGGAGGAACGGGCCGTCCACTGTGGGCGCGCGCCGTGTGTGAACTGCTGGGAATGCTGCCTTTCACGTTCGGTGCCCCGTTAGTCTATCTCGCCTGGCGCAGCTTCGGGGCAACAAGCGTTGCTCTGCTTGTGCCTGTCTGCCTGTCCTGGCTCATACTGCGGCCGGCCTGGTTGCGTCTCCGCCCCGAACTCCTTTGGATCTCACGGGCATGGTTGCCCATCGCCCTAGTGGGGGCAGGTTTCGGCCTCCCCTGGGTATCGTGGATCGCCGTCGCCATCGGCGGGCCGTGCATTCTTAACGGTCTGATGTATAGGCTGGCGAGCGACAAGGCTCGGGATGCCGCTTTGCAGGATGAGACCCTGTTCCTGGCGTTCTGGAATGCTGGGGGGGTCACAGCCGTGACAACGGACGGATCAGATGTCCTTGGCGTCTGACAAGTATTGGAACAGAAAACCGGTCTTCCGGCCTACAAGCCGTTCTCGGGCTTCCCAGGGCACGGTATGGCTGCAAGAACGGGCCTGCGCCAGGATCCCGCCCTCGCTGGTCAACGGGATCCATGGAGGTGGGCGATCCCACACCGCTTCGTGATCTCCCTGACCTGTCCTTGGTCCGTGACCTCCTCGAGCCTGTGCTGGAAATCAGCGAAGGGGCTGCGCTCAGCCCACCCGGTAGTATCCGCGGGAGTGGTGTAAAATGGGCAGGTGGTTGACAAGGGCGGCCACCCCGTGCTCTTCGTCATCGAGATTGGCAAGATCGTCGAGAAGGAGGATCACGGGGTGGCCGACCAGTACAGGATGGCACTGACGGAGTTGCTGCGCAAGGCTCAGATGGAGGGGGACATCGATTTCCTGAGGGAAGGGATGAGGGTTCTCAGCCAGGCGGTGATGGAGCCGGAGTTGATGACGGCCCTGCTGGTAGCTAGGGAGGCGGCCTGTGGAGATGTGGACGGCTCTGCGGACCCGCCCACATTCCCACAGGCTCGACGACTACGACTACTACGATGAAGACTGCGTGGCGCTTTTACACCACTTGACGGGACTCATACCTCGGCCCCCCCGCCCCCTGCGCCCTAACCACAAGAGAAAGGAGACGGATGCCTCGGTAACATTATCATTTGACGGAACCGTGCCGAATCCGCCCTGCCCGGTAACATTTTCATTTGAGTTGACACGTCCACACGCCAGACGGCTGCAGGGCTTCGCCCTCCGGCCGGCAGTGGAGTTCCCGCGTCGACTGAGTCCAGGCCGGACCCGGCCGGGGTTCGACCCCCTGATGCCCGTTCTCCTGGCCGTGGCAGCCCTGTGCGGCTGCCGCGGTGGACCTCTCAGGAACCATTCGTGCTGCAGGGCGGGCAGCCCTATCCCTCCCTGTATGGCGCCAACGCTGACTCATTGAAACGGAGGCCGGTACCCGCCACCTCCGTGGGCCGAACGCGCCCGTTCACCACACGCTGCGGCACCTCGAGATACGGGTCCAATGCGAAGGCGTGCTTCTCCAGATAGACCGGCTCTCGGCTCGCACACAGAAGGTGCACCGACAGCTCGTCCGTGTAGTGGGAGCTGGTCTTCAGCCCGGCAGCGTCGGCCATGGCGATCACCTTCAAGGAAGCAGTGATCCCCCCGTTGGTGACGGGATCGATCTGGAGGACGCCGGCCGCGCGCTCGTCCACGTATCGGCGGAACTCGTGGACCGAATGCAGGCTCTCACCAACGGCGATGGGGGTCTTCAGAGATCGGACCAAACCGGCGTGCCCGGCCACATCCTCGGGGATCGTGGGTTCCTCCAGCCAGAAGATGTTGTACGCCTCCAATCGTCTGCACCGTTCGAGGGCCTCACTGGCAGTCCACGACATGTTGGCATCCACCATGAGGTCGATCTCGTCCCCAATCAGCCGCCTCACCGCGGAAACCCTCGCCTCATCCTCGCCGGGCTCAGGCCTCCCCACCTTCACCTTCACCCCAGGGAAGCCACGGTTCAGAAATCCCTCCACCTGGGCGAGAAGCTGATCGAGCGGCTTGGGCAGATCCACCCCGCTCCCATAGGCTGGGATCTCTCGCGGGCTCCCCCCGACCACGGCGTACAGAGGCCTGCCCTCTCTCATCCCCCGCAGATCCCACATGGCGATATCCACAGCCGCAATCGCGAAGCTGACGAGCCCTCCACGCCCGACGTACAGCAGCCGGCGCTGCATCATCTCCCACAGCTCCTCCACCCGCTCGGCACTCGCACCGATGAGGAGCGGCGCTAGGTCGTGATCGATCAGCGCCTTGATGGCACGACCAGCGCGACCGATGGTGTAGGCGTAGCCGTGACCCACCAGACCATCGGCGAACAGCTTCACAGTTACCAGCTCCTCGCTGTGAATGGCGCCGTGGCCGGCGTCCCCCGAAGCCTCTAGGGGCAAACGGTAGTAGGCGGTCTCGATCCTCTCGATGCTCACGGCTTCTATCTCCTCCCAACTCACACGATCCCGCGAAGACCCTGCCCATCCACACCAGGCTCAGCTGCTGGAGCCACGGCTAGCCTAGTGCCGCCGGGTTCACCACGTTCGTCGGCCGCCCTTCGAAGAAGGCGATCAGGTTGTCCACAGGCATCCTGCGCAGTCGCATCGAGGCCTCCGCTGTGACCCATCCGATGTGCGGACTCAGCACGACGTTCTCCATCCTGAGCAGCGGGCTCTCGGGCGGCAACGGCTCCTGCACGAAAGCGTCCAGTCCGGCAGCCCTCAGCCTCCCGGATGCCAGCGCCTCGGCTAGGGCGGCCTCGTCCACCAGCGCACCCCTGGCCGTGTTCACCAGGATGGCCCCGGGCTTCATCATCCCCAGCTTCCTGTGGCCGATGAGCCCTCTGGTTCTCTCCGAGGCCCGCAGATGCAGCGAAACCACGTCGGCGCTCCTCAGCAGATCCTCGAACCCCACCAACCGCGCGCCCACGCGGCCGGCGCGCTCAGGGTCGGGGGTGAGACTCCAGGCGATCACCTGCAGGCCGAAGGCGCGCGCCATCGATGCTACCTCCTGGCCGATGGCACCGAGGCCGACCACCCCAAGGAGCTTTCCTCGCAGCTCCATCCCCTCCAGGTGGCGCCACTCCCCCTTCCTCACACTCCTGTCCTCAGCGGGGATGTATCTGGATGCAGCCAGCATCAGGGCGAAGGTCAGCTCCGCCACCGACACGGTGGACGCCCCAGGCGTGTTGGTCACCACTACCCCGCGACGTGAGGCCGCCTCCAGGTCCACATTGTCGGTGCCGGTCCCCAAAATGGAGATGATCCTCAGGTCAGGTAGCGCCTCCAGCAGCTCAGCATCGAAGCGGGAGTACGCCCGAACGTTGATTACCGCCTCGGCCCCCCTCAGCCTGTCGATCAGCTCCTGCCGATCCGCGGCCCTGGTCCCGTGCAGCACCACCTCACCGTAAGGGGAAAGGGCATCCAGCTCATGGTGACCTTGATAAACCGGGGGGAAATCGTCGGGGACCACTATGCGCACCACTGCCTAGCCTCCTTCCATGGAAGTGATTGGACCGTCGCCTGCTGCGCAGCAGGGTGGCCAGCTTTGCCTATTGGGGCAGAGGGCTCGGCCCGGTGAGAATGCGAACCTTGCTGGCCAGAACCGAGCCAGAGCCGGAGGGGGTGCCGGCCGCCTGGATGACCACCCCAGGGTGCACATCCACCATCTGCCTCCGGCTGCCGTCCAACGCTTCGATCTCCGTCTGGTCTGTGACTGCCACCGTGTCCAGACCGTGCACTGGCTCCACCAGAACTATGACACGAGCGCTGGCGTCGACCTCTCGCACCTGCCCCGTAATGACCACCAGCCCACTGGGGGTCTTCGCACCACCCGGCAACGCGGGTGTCGGCGAACCTGGAACCACCCCGGGCTGCCCAGAGCAGCCGGCCGCGCCCGACAATCCGGCAGCCAACATCACCATACCGATCAGCGCGATGCCAAGCGTCCTGCTCACCAGCCTGCTGTCGAGGCACGCCCGGCAGGTCACTGGGACCTTCTGGGGCAGATCAGAGAAAGTCGGGGGCATCCCCCGTGGACATGCCATTGGCATACCTGCCAGAAAGGAGACCTTGGCCCTCTTGACTCCCCGGTGACATATCATCCATCTGCCGGGCAAACCCGATCCTAGATATTGGAATGGCCCTGGGCGCCGTCCACGACCCAGCAAGCCCCCGAGACATGGGCCGCTCGTTCCGACGCAAGGAACACCACCACGTTGGCTACATCCTCAGGCCTGCCGAACCCCATGGGAAGCTCTCGACGCTCGAACTCGGCAATCCCCTCCGGATCGGCCTGCCTCCTCCGATCCCATGAGCCCCCTGGGAAGAGGATCGAGCCCGGAGCCACGCTGTTGACCCTGATGCGAAACTGGGCCAGCTCCCTCGCCATCTGCTTGCTCAGGCTGATCAAGGCCGACTTGGCCACATTGTAGGATATCTTGCCGCCCGCCTCCCGTCCCCAGATGGAGGCAATGTTCACGATGGCCCCTCCACCCTGCTGCTGCATAAGCGGGACAACGGCGCGAGAAAACCGGATCGCCGGAAACAGGTTGAGGTTGAGGGTCTCCTGGTAGTCCTCCTCGTGAGTCTCCACGAACGTCCCCCCTCGGCTCCCCCCTAGGTTGTTGACGAGGATCTCCACACGACCGAAGCCCTCCACGGCCGCTTGGACCACCCTCTCGACGCCCTCCTCGGTGGAAAGATCCGCCGGCACTGCAAGCGGCTCACCGCCCCTTGACCGCACCTCCTCCGCCACCTGCGCCAGCGGCCCCTCGTGTCGCGCCGTGATCACAACGCGGCATCCCTCCTCCGCCAGGCCCAGGGCGATGGCGCGCCCGATGCCTCGGCTCGACCCCGTGACTATGGCTACCTTGCCCCTGAGGCCGAGATCCATAGCGGATTACCTCCAGACGAGACTGTACCGCTAATTCTCTCTCATTCCCACGTGGATCGCCATGGCCCCCATGGCCAAGTAGCGATAGGAGACGTGGACGAACCCGGCCTCCTGCATCATCCGCGCCAGGCGGGGGGCATCGGGGAAGGATGTGAGGGAGCTGGGGAGGTAGGAGTAGGCCTGGCCGTCGCCCGACACCAGGGTGCCCAGGATAGGGACCAAGCCATAGAAGTATCGCCGGAAGAGCGCGCCGAAGAGCCGGGAAGGCGGATGGGTGATCTCCAGGCAAACGGCCAGCCCGCCCGGCCGCAACACCCGCACCATCTCGCGCAGGGCCAGCGGAAGGTCGGCGACGTTGCGCAGCAGGAACCCGTTGACCACTCGGTCGAAGCTCTCGTCCGCGAACGGCAGGGCCTGCGCGTCCCCGGCCACCAGATGGACAGCCGGACCCAGATCGGCCAGCTTGCGTCCCGCTGCCTCCAGCATGGGGCCGCAGAAATCGACGCCCACCACCTTACTCGCACCTTGCCGGACCATCTCGCGGGCCAGGTCCCCGGTGCCCGTGGCTATGTCCAGCACCAGCGCCCCCTTTGGCCTGGATGTCTCCACTGCCAAGCGCCGCCAGCGCACATCCATCCCTCCGGTCATCAACCGGTTCATGGTGTCGTAGTGGGGCACGATGCGGCCGAACATGGCCCGCACTCGCGCGGGCTTGTCGCTCACTTCACCACCATCCATTCGCATGCCCTACGCTCCAACTGGTCCAGCAGAACATATGTAGCAAGGCCCAGTACGGCCATGGCGATCACCCCGGCGTACATCTCCGGATAGGCCATCCGCCCCCAGGCCTCCACGGTGATGTAGTAGGCCAGCCCCGATTGCGTGGCGAAGGTCTCCGCCAGAAACAGGACGGCGATGGCGGTCCCTGTGCTGACCCGCAGCGCCGTCAGGACGGCGGGAAGGCACGCCGGAAAGTAGACATACCTGAGCAGCTCCCACCACCCCGCGCCCAGAGAGCGGACCGACTGCACCAGCTCGGGCCGGACCGCCAGGCAGGCGTCCCTTACCACCACCAGGATCTGGAAAAAGAGGATCAGAGAGATGATGAACAGCTTGGAGACGTCACCGGTACCCAGGAACAGCATGATGATGGGGAGGAAGACGATCTTCGGGACAGGATAGGTGAGATAGATCAACGGGGAGATCAGGCCGTTCCAGCGCGGGCTTTGCCCTATCGCCAGCCCCAACGGAGTGGCCAGGAGGGTGGCTATGATCATGCTGAGGGCAAGCCGATAGCCGCTCACCAGGAAATGGTGACCCAGACCGCGCGGAAGATCCCGCGCCAGCGCCATCACGGCCGCGCCGGGGCCGGGGAGCACCGAGGCGTTCACCGCCATGGCCGCTCCCTGCCACACCGCCACCACCAGTGCCGTGGCCAGCAGCATCTGCCTCGCCTTCATCGCTGGCCCCCGTCCGTGCCCGCCAGTCTAGATCCGCACATCTCGTCTATCCTACCAGCCCTTGCCCGCGGACGGCCGTAGAGAAGGGGAGTCGGTTCGCCATGTCCGCGGTGAGGTCTCGGACCTGGGCACACCGTTCGAAGAACTCGAGGCTCCGACGATAGCCCGGCTGCCGCGCCCCGGGGTTCCCCACCACCCGATAGGAGGAGAGTGGCTGCTGTCCCGCCACCACCAGGATCTTCTTCCCCAGGAACACCGCTTCCTGGATGTCGTGGGTCACCAGGATCGTGGTCATCCCCGTTCCCTCGGAGAGGCCGACGACGAGATCCTGGAGGTTCTCCCGTGTGGAGGAGTCCAGGGAAGAGAAGGGCTCGTCCATCAGCAGCAACGACGGCTCCAGGGCCAGCGTACGAGCGATGGCGACCCTCTGCCGCTGGCCACCCGATAGCTGCCCGGGGTACCGTCCAGCCACGCCGTCGATCCCGAGCCTCTCCAGCCAGTAGCTCACCCTTGCCCGGATCTCGTCCCGCGGAACCCGCCGGATCCGCAGCCCCAGCGCGATGTTGTCCCAGGCCCTGGCCCAGGGGAGGAGCCCGTGGTCCTGAAGGATCAGGCCGGTGGAGGTGCGCGGTCCTGTGACCTCGCTCCCGTCTATCCGAATTGATCCACCCGTGGGACGGCGGAGTCCGGCCAGCAGGTGCACTAGGGTGGTCTTGCCGCAACCAGACGGGCCCAGAACCGCCCAGGCCTCCCCGGCTCCCACCGTCCAGCTGAAGTGGCTGTATATCTCGTCCGGTCTGGAGTAGCCAAACGATAGATCGCGGACCTCTATCATCGCTTCCGTTCTCACCTCACCGCCGGACCCGGGTATCATGACCTCCGCACCCGGCGGCCAGTCCTCCTCGTCGGCCGGCAGGAGTCGGCGCTCCCCGCTACTTCGGCAGCAGCCCGTCAGCCACCATTCTGTCATAAGGGATGGGCTGGTCCAGCAGCTTCCGCCCCACCATCCACCTCACCACGTCCTCGATGTCGGAGCGGGATGGGAGCTGCCCCTCGGCGAAGCGAGGCACGTTGAAGGTGGTCTTCAGGGAATCCGGCACCTTCCCCTTGTCTACCATCAGATCGCGGTAGCTGTTGGGAGAGCGATTGATGGCCGACACCCCCTTCTCATATGCGACGAGGAAGCGACGAATGGCCTCCGCGTTCCCGGCCACGGCCTCCTGCCTGAAGGTTATCACCGACTGGCCGATGCCGCTCTTGCTGTCGTCGATGATCCGCCGCGCACCCTGCTGCTGGGCCAGGGAAGCCAGCGGCTCCGGCAGCGTGGCTGCCTGCAGCTGGCCTTTTGCCAGCATCTCGGCCCTGACCGGGATCTTCGTAACCTCGGTCTTCTGTATATCCGCTTGGGAAAGCCCGGCCGATTCCAGCATCCGGTCCGTGGCATACTCGATGACGCTGTTGGTGGATATCCCTATGGGCACTCCCTTGAGGTCCCTGGCCGCGGTTATCTTGGAGCCGGGAGAGGCCAAGATCACCATCATCGCCATGGACTCGTTCCCCTTGAATGCGAGCCTGACGATCTTGGCCTTCTCGCCCTCCTTGTTCAGCAGGGCCGCGGAGATCGGGTCGTTCAGCTCGCCATCGATCTGCCCGGCCACGAAGGCGGAATCCCGTTCCAGGGCGCTGGGGAAGAGCACCAGCTCCACCTGCAGCCCCTGCTCTTTGAAATAGCCCTCCTGCTCCGCCACGTACATGGGGAGGGAATCTAGGATGGGCAGCACCCCCACCTTCAGTGAGATGGTCGGCCTGGCCGCTGTAGACGGGGATGCGGCAGGGGGCGCAGACTGTCCGCACGCCACCAGGGCGAGGGCGGAGAGCATCGCTGCCACGACCAGGGCCAGACGCGGTGAGAATATGCCTTCTGGAGAAAAGACCCTCCGTTTCATTCTATCTCCTCCGACAGATCGTGGATCCCAAGGGTGCCTATCGCCCTGCCCACCACGTCATCCACCACCTCCTGGACCGTCTCCGGCCTGAGGTAGAAGGCGGGTACCGGCAGCACGATGCGCACGCCGATGCGGGCCAGCTTCAGCAGGTTCTCCAGATGGATGGGGGAGAGTGGGCTCTCCCTGGGGACCATTGTCAGAGTTCGCCCTTCCTTCAGAGTGACGTCGGCCGCCCTCTCCAGCAGGTTGCTGGATCGGCCGGTCGCCACCGCCGAGAGGAGATCCATGGAGCAGGGGATGATCAGCATGCCCATGGTGGGACGGCGGCCGCTGGCAATGCTGGCACCGATGTCGTCCACGTCCAGCACCTCCAGGGGAAAGCGGGCCGAACACCGCCGGACGAAATCATCGAAGCTCTCGTCCAGCTCGTCCTCCCACACCCTCAGCCCGGCCTTGGAGCAGGTGGCCACCACCGGGTAGCCGGCCCGGCACAACCGCAGTATGGTCTGCCGCGCCAGCACCGCGCCACTGGCGCCGGAGATTCCCAGCACCACAGGGGGACGGGAGGAGCCCCCGGTCCACGGGCTCTGTCTCCCCTGCTCCTTGGGCTCTCGTCCACCCGCCCCAGCCCGGGGACCACCGATCCCTCTCTCGCTACACATACAGCCCTCCGACGGTGAATAGGAAGACGATCACGGCCACGTAGCCGTTCACATTGAAGAAGGCCACCGACAGCCTCGAGAGATCGTCGGGGCTGACCAGGCGATGCTCGTAGACGAGGAGGGCGGACGCCACAGCCAGGCCGATCCAGTAGAGCGTCCCCAGACCAACAGCAAGACCCACGAGCGCCAAAACCATCACGGTGAGGGCGTGGGCCCAGGAGGAGGCCCTCAGGGCGGCGGCCACCCCGAACCGCGCGGGGACGGAGTGCAGCTGGAGCTTCCGGTCGAACTCCACATCCTGGCACGCGTAGATCAGGTCGAAGCCCCCTATCCAGAGGGCCACAGCCAGCGTAAGGAGGACGGCCGGCAGGTCGATGGAGCCAGAGACTGCGATCCACCCCCCGGCGGGAGCCAGTCCATCGGCCAGGCCGAGCACGGCGTGTGACATCCAGGTGAACCTCTTGGTCCAGGAGTAGCCGACCAGGACCACGACGGCGAGGGGCGCCAGCTGCAGGCAGAGAGGGTTGAGCATCCAAGCGGCGAAGAGCATAGCCACTAGCCCCGCTGCCGCCAAGGCTCCCATCTCGGCCCTGGACAGGATCCCCTTGGGGATGGCTCGCCCTGCCGTGCGCGGGTTCAGGGCATCGTAGTGGGCATCCACGATCCTGTTGGTGGCCATCGCCAGGGTCCTGGCCCCCACCATGGCCACGGTGATCCAGATGATCTTCTCCCAGGACGGAAACCCCCTCGCCGCCAGGACCATCCCCAGGTAGGCGAAGGGCAGGGCGAAGATGGAGTGCTCGAACTTTATGGAGTCCAGGAGCAGGAGAAGCCGTCTGGCCATCAGCCGAAGTACTCCCCCCAGCGCCGCGACACCCTCGTCCGCACCTCCTCCGACATCTCCAGTGGGTCTGGGTAGCCCTCCTTGAAGGTGGCATCGATGCCCATGGGACCACGGTAGAGGGGCCTCACGCCGCGAAGCTCCGTGTGAGCGAAAAGCAGATCCAGGGCGGGGTCGAACCTGGTGAAGATCCCCCAGAGCAGCGACTCCCGATCTTCCATTTCCACGTCCGGCGACACGGCCGCGACGATCCGCACGGAGGAGGGTACCCCGCCGGCAAGGACTCTGCCGACCACCTCCCGCCCCCCCGACGAGACCTTCACAGCCAGCATCACCCCGCCCAGCAGCCGCCATCCGAGGATGCGGGGATCCAACCGGGCCAGATGGGACAGGTCCGCCGCCGCCTCCTGAGACGGCACCCATGCGCTCTCGCGACCGAGGGCGTGGGAGCTATCAAGGTGGGCGTCTCCCGAGGTCCTCTCGATCAGGTCCTCCTCCACGGGAGAGGTCGCATCTACGATCATCTTGGAGCCCAGGTGCATGCGGAAGCTGGAGAAGTCCAGCGTGTCCAGCGGCGCCCGTGGGATCACCGTCAGATCGTGCTCCGGCTCGAAGTTGCGGCGCAGGGCAGCCAGAACCTCGTCGAAGTCGCGGGGGTCCACGTCGGCGTCCACCAGGATGACGCACTTGGTCAGGGCAAGCTGGCTCTCGCTCAGCAGCGCCAGCCCCGTCTTGATGGCCTCACCCCTGTAACGAACCTTCACAGACGCCACCAGAAGGTTGTGGAACCCAGCCTCGTAGTAGGCCCAGAGGGACACCAGCTCCGGCCGAAGAAGCCTCATCAGAGGCCCCACCATCTCCTGGATCGCATCGCCGATGTACTTGTCCTCCTGGGGCGGCTTTCCAACTACGGTCGCGGGATAGACCGGGCTCCTCCGACGGGTGATCCTTCGGATGTGGAAGACGGGGAAGGGCGCCTGCCTGGAGTAGTAGCCGAAATGGTCGCCGAAGGGACCCTCGATCCTTCGCTCGTGAGGCGGCACAACCCCCTCGAGCACGAACTCCGCGTTGGCCGGGACCATCATGCAGAGGGTCTCCGCTCGGGTCATGGGATAGGGCCTCCCAGAGAGCAGGCCAGCAAAGGCGACCTCATCCACGTTCTCGGGCAATGCCACCGCCGCCGCCAGCATCAGCGCTGGGTGCCCACCGAGGATCACCGCCACCTCTATGGGGCTGCCCTGAGCCTCCGCCTGCCAGTAGTGGAAGCGCCCGCCCTTTTGGATCTGCCAGTGCATCCCGGTGGTGCGCCTGTCATAGACATGCATGCGATAGATCCCCAGGTTCCGTCGTCCGGTGACGGGGTGGGTGGTGAGCACCAGCGGGAAGGTGAGGAAGCGGCCGCCATCACCGGGCCAGCACTTCAGGATCGGCATCCGCCCCAGATCCGGTTCCTCCGACAGCTCCTGGCAGATGGCCTTTCCCCGTGATCCACGCACCCTCATGGACAGGAGCTCCAGGAGCGTCGACCGCTGCGACCAAATGGCCCCTAGGCTGGGCGGGTTGAGGCTCTCCACCAGCCGCACCAGCTTGTCGCCCACCTCGGCAGGATGGCGCCCCAACGCCAGCTCGATGCGACGCCGCGAGCCGAATATGTTGATGGCCAGCGGGAAGTCCGCACCCCTCACCCGCTCGAACAGGAGCGCTGGCCCCCCCTCTTTGACCACTCGAGTGGCGATCTCGGTTATCTCCAGCTCGGGGTCGACCTCCACCCCCACGCGGCGCAGCTCGCCCTGCCGCTCCAGATAGAGCAAGAAGTCCTGCAGGTCCATGAAGGATCGCATGGGTCAGACTCCGTCCTGGAGAAGTGGGGCATCCGGGCCAGTAGCGTATCCCACCGATCTGAGCAGCAGCAGGCGCAGCGGCGGAAGGTAGCGCTCCAGTGGATCAGCCGAATCCGAGTGCAGCCAGCGGGTGACCACCTCGTTGATGGCTCCCAGCCAGACCATGGCCGCCACCTCGGTGTCCTGCACCGGGATGGATCCCTCCTCCACGGCGCGGTCCAGATGGCGCTTGATTGTACCGACGAGCCGGGCGCGAAGCGCGAGCAGCTTGGGGTCCGATCCCCGACCAACCACCTCGATGAGGAGGATCCTGGCGAGGTTGCGATGGGAGGAGAAGGCCTGGAGCACGGTGCGGAGAGCGGCGTCCACCTTGGCGATCCCGCCCCGCTCGGAGGCTATGGCGGTGTCCATCCGCTCTATGAGCTGGCCTGCCAGGAACTCGGCGAGGGCCAGGAAGATCCCCTGCTTGTTGGGGAAGTGGAAGTAGACGGCCCCCTTGGAGGTCCCGGAGACGCGGACGATGTCGTCCACGGCGGCATCGTGGTAGCCCCTCTCGGCAAAGACCTGGACCGCGGCCTCCAGGATCCGCCTTCGAGTCGACTGCCGACGCTCCGCCTGCCGGTCGCGGCTGGCGACGCCCTCCGGTCCCCAGTCGATGCCCACCACCTTGCCTCCTCTCCAGGGAGCCTGGGGCATCCCCGGCCATCCCTCTCCCACCCTGGAACGCCCCGTGAGCCGCGCGGGGCGGCGGCGGGGCAAGAAATAGACCGACTCGTCGGTTTGTTTTTCCGAACTCGCATTATACCGGCGAGCCCTCTAGCCGTGCAATAATACGGGCTCGGGCGCGTGGATCGGTCGGACCGGTCCGCGCGGCCAGTGGCAAGTCGGTGCCTCCGTGCGCCGACGCACCCTCCGGAGAGCCACCCCGGCCCTTCCGGACGGGCATCATGTGACAAGGGGTGGAGCCATGGAGATCGTGGCCGATGGGGAGAGCCTCACCATAGAGCAGGTCGTGCAGGTGGCAAGATCACTGACCCCGGTGCGGGTGGAGCTCCCAGCCAGATTCCACGCCGCCAGGGAGCTGGTTCTGCAGAAAGCCCATGGACAGGATCCCGTATACGGGATCAACACCGGGTTCGGACAGCTGGCCACCATCCGGATCCCCAAGGAGCAGGTGGCTGAGTTGCAGAGGAACCTCATCATGAGCCACTCGGCGGGCGTGGGCGATCCCGTTCCCACCGACGTTTGCAGGGCCATGCTTCTGCTGAGGCTCAATGCCCTGGCGAAGGGCTACTCAGGGGTGAGAGAGGAGCTGGTCCGCCTCATCGCCGAGATGCTCAACCGGAGCGTGCACCCCAGGATACCCTCCCGCGGCTCTGTCGGGGCCAGCGGGGACCTGGCGCCCCTTGCCCATCTGGCGCTGGTTCTCATCGGGATGGGGCAGGCGGAGTATGGCGGAGAGCTGCTTCCGGGGGCCACGGCGTTGTCCAGAGCTGGGCTGGAGCCCATCCGACTGGAGGCGAAGGAGGGGCTGGCCCTCATCAACGGCACCCAGCTCATGACCGCCTACGGGGCGCTGGCGCTGTTCGACGCGGATCGCTTGGTGGAGGCTGCCGAGATCGCCGCCGCTCTGAGCATCGAGGCCTTCAAGGGCTCCGCGCGGCCGTCCGACCCCCGTCTCCAAGCGGTGAGGCCACACCCAGGGCAGGCAGCTGCCGCCGCCCACATCCATAGCCTGCTGGCCGGAAGCCCCATCGTGGAATCCCACCAGCACGACTGCCCTCGCGTCCAGGACCCCTACTCGCTCAGATGCGCACCCCAGGTTTTCGGAGCGGTTCGCGAGGGGCTCGATTTCGCCCGACGGATCATTCAGCGAGAGATCAACTCCGCTACCGACAACCCCCTCTGCTTCCCGGACGACGGGGAGGTGATCTCCGGTGGGAACTTTCACGGCCAGCCGGTGGCCCTCGCGCTGGACGTTGCCAAGCTGGTCCTCACCCAGCTGGGCAACTTCTCCGATCGGCGCAGCTACCGTCTGCTGAGCACCGAGTTCAGCGGCCTGCACCCCTTCCTGGCGGGAAATCCTGGTCTGAACTCCGGATACATGGTGGCGCAATATGCCGCCGCCGCCCTCTGCGCCGAGAACCAGACGCTGGCAGTGCCGGCGAGTCTCCACTCCATCCCGACCTCCGCCGGCATGGAGGATTTCAACTCCATGGGAGCCACATCGGCAGTGCACCTGAGGATGATCGTGGAGAACGTGCGTCGCATCGTGGCTGTGGAGCTGCTCTGCGCGACACAAGGGGTGGAGGAACGCAGGCCGCTGCGCTCCACGCCGGCACTGGAGGCGGCCATCGGCTGCGTGCGCCGAGTGGCCCCGCACCTGTATACCGACCGCCCCCTCCACCCCGAGATCGAGGCAGTTGCCGCGCTGATCGCCGACGGAACCCTGCAGGCGGAGGTGCAAGAAGCCCTGGAGCAATAGGGATCGGGAGGGAACAGCGGCCCGCGGGGGACACGGGCCGCCATCCCGTCTGACAGCCTCGGCTACCTTCTGGTGACGGCCCCCAGGGCATCGACCCGGCCTGCCCCCTGTTGATCACAAGTCAGGCCGGGAAGCCGATCGGCGCTCTTCTTCAGGGCCTCCGCCACATCGGCCGGGCTTTCGTCCGGGTGAAGCCTCAGTCGGAGCGCCGCAACACCGGTCACATGGGGAGCAGCCATGGACGTGCCGCTGAGGGTTGCATAGCCACCACCCAGGTAGGTGGAGTAGATGTCCACTCCGGGTGCAGCCAAGGCTATCTGAGGGTCAACGCTGGACCAGGGGGCGATGTGATCGCTCCTGTCCAAAGCGGAGACCGCTAGGACCTCGGGGTACGCTGCCGGGTAGTGCACACTGTTGGGTGCCGGTCCCGCATTCCCGGCAGACGCCACCATCAGCAGTCCGGCGGAGTAGGCTCTCGTGACGGCGCGACGCAGGGCTCGGCTATCCTGGCTGGATCCGAAGCTCATGTTGGCCACCCTCATCCCGTTGGTCACGCTCCATTGCAGCCCGTCGATCACATCGGAGACCCACACCTCGCCGTTCTTGTCGATCACCTTCACAGCGTACAGTCTGGCATCAGGCGCCACCCCCACGATACCACGACCGTTCGCCAGGGCGGCAACGATCCCCGCGACGTGGGTCCCGTGTCCACGGTCGTCGTTGTAGCTCTTGCCGGGCTCGATCTCGTTCACGCCCCCTGCAACCTTCAGGTCCGGGTGGGATAGGTCTATCCCGCTGTCCAGGATAGCCACCTTGACACCCCCCTCGGAGAACCTCCACGCCTCGGGCGCCCTTATCTGCTCGACACCCCACGGGGTCGCCTCCCCTGACTGGCCCGGCCCTCCCTTGCCGCCACCCTGCCTTCGGTCTGGCGACAGAACCGGTGGATTGCCGACGACATCCTCGCGCAGACGGATGTCATCCTCGATGCCCACCACCATCTGGCTCCCCACGAGAGCGCTTGTGCTCGCCTGGCTGATCTCTGCCACGGTGGCGTTGACGAGGCCCAGCTGCTTCAAGGGCTTGCCTCCGAACTGCCTCACCACCTCTCCCTTGGCCGCCTCATCGACCCCATCCCTGAACATGATGATCTTCCTGGTGGGCGACTGAGCGCTCACGGTGCCGGCCGCCACCAAAATCCACACCAGCAGGACGAGGACAACCCACCACGCTCGTCTCGCCATTGCCGCACCTCCAGGTCCCATCTCGAGAAGCCCTGACCGCCGGGCGTTCAAGTAGCCGGACATCCAGAGCCCGGTGGACGGATCAGGCTACCCCTCGCAAACGTTCAACGGTATAGTACTTTTTGGCTATTTACTTGAAGCTGCCAGAAAATAGACTGAACGCCGTGGAGGTGTCTCCATCTGGTACCCGTTGACAAGGGCAAACCCATCGAGAGGTGGGGGCGCAAAGCCATGGGTCCGTACCGGCCGCTCCGGCGCCAGGAGGATCGCCAGGTTGCCGCGGGAGGGTAGATCCTTCGGCTCCAGGGACGATGGGCCGTACGCGGTATGGATGCTCGCCAGCCCCCGCCCTCGGCAAGTGGCTAGGAGGTGCACGATGCGTAGAGCTACCCTCACCTTGATGGCGACCCTGGCGTTGGTGGTCATGTTCGCCCTTTCTACCGCCGTGGCGATGGCAGGCTGGGGATACGAGGATACCATCTCGGCTCCATCCTCGCCGACGATCGAGAAGGTCCATAAGCCGGTGGCCCCTCACGCGGTGGCGGTGTATCCAGGGAAGAAGACCGGCAGGTAGGCGGGAAGCCTCGCCAGCTTGCCTAACAGGCTCGCGGGAGGTGGCGGAGATGGTCTGCCCCGGGAGGAGCCCGGGCAGCTTTGGCGTGGCGACTCGAGCGGGTCCGGCCAGGCTCTGACGGGGCACCACCTGGGGCTCAGATCCCGTGCGCCCCCACAGCTGGGCCCGGGTGAGCGCGGCAAACCTAGCAGGTAGCCTTTGCCCGTCGTTATCCCCTCGGCGGCAGGCTACCTGTTTCGTTGTTGCTCTGGCGGAGCTGTCGTCCGAGGCCGAGCGATGAAGCGCTTCTCACGGCGCGTACAGATCTACATATTGCTGGTCATAGTGGGGGGGTGCGCGGCTCTTCTCCTGGCCGCCCCTTCAGAGCCCGTAGACGGTCCGGAGGTGCTACTGCTGGCCGCCCTGGCGGTGAGCGGGGTGATGGCCGGCATGCGCCCCTTACCCCTCGTAGGGCGCCACGCCATCATCGACCTCACCGGCGGGATCCTCCTGATGGCGGTCCTGCTGGCCACGCCCTTCTCCGCCTGCCTTCTGGCAGCGGTCGTCTCGATCTTCTCCGGAGTCCTTCTGCGCCGCCGCCCGTGGAACATTCTGTTCAATGCTGGGGCAGAGGTGCTGGGGATCGGGGTGGCGGGCACCCTCTATCACCGCATCGCGGATCCTGTCCTGCTGCCGCTGGACAGCATCAGAAACGCCGAGGCCTTCCTGATCTCCGCGGCGGGATACTGGCTGATGGAGAGTGCGCTGGTGACCGTGCTGGTGGCCGCCCGCAACCGAGAGCCGTTCTTGCGCACCTACGCGAGAAACTGGCACGAGGTGTACGTGCAGTGCACCCTGCTGGCGCTTCTGGCCGTGCTCGGCGCCGCAGCGTGGCACCAGGGGCCAGCCTACGCTTCCCTGCTGCTGGTACCGGCAGTTGCCGTCTACCAGCTCATGAGCATCACCAAGCTGAAGCAGGAGCAGGTCATCCACGCCATCGAGATAATCGCGGAGGTACTGGACCGAAG
>Ga0315298_1004947_pt1 | contig 19402 bp, 18 predicted proteins | sample WHS_1_MG_FD_203077 | JGI IMG/M metagenome (GOLD analysis project Ga0315298, IMG submission 203077) | Extremophilic microbial mat communities from Washburn Hot Springs, YNP, Wyoming, USA - WHS_1_MG | ecosystem: Environmental > Aquatic > Thermal springs > Hot (42-90C) | place: USA: Wyoming...
GGCTAAAAAGTTAGCATTAGTAGCTGTAGCACATAAGTTATTAAGGCAGGCATACGGTATATTAAAGAACAGAAGACCATTTGATGAAAATTTTTGCACTTGACATTTAACATAGAACATCCTGAGGCTGTAAAGCCGAAGGATCTCCTCTTTTGATTTTTTGATTTAAAAGAAAATCAGTAGATTCTTCGCACGGCTGCAGAATGACGATGTTGGCTTTTGGAGCAGTCTCATAGCAAGCAGATAAAGGATTTTGTAACTCTTCTAAATCTATTGAAAATCTTTCAAATTTGAGTATATTATTTATATATAATTTGACTTTACTAAAATCAATATTATTGACAAGATTAAAAAAGATAATGTATAATATAAAATGATTAAAATCTAAAAGGAGGTAGGTGCAAATGGCAAAGTTAAAACCTCTGTATGACAGAGTTGTTATCAAAAGAGTTGAAGAGGAAGTAGCAAAAACTCCAGCAGGAATTATTATTCCAGATACAGCAAAAGAAAAACCTCAAATTGGTGAAGTTGTAGCGGTAGGAGAAGGTAGAGTCTTAGAAAATGGAAATGTAGTTCCTCTCAAAGTAAAAGTAGGGGATAAAGTATACTTTAGCAAGTATGCAGGAAATGAAGTTAAAGTTGATGGTGAAGAGTTAATCATTTTAAGAGAAGATGATATCTTAGCAATTATTGAACAATAAAAAATAGGAGGTGAGCATAGATGGCGGCAAAAAAATTAGTTTATGGTGACGAAGCAAGAGCTAAATTAAAAGCAGGTGTCGATAAACTTGCAAACGCAGTTAAAGTAACACTTGGACCAAGAGGTAGAGAAGTAATTTTAGAAAAAAAATGGGGTTCTCCAGTAGTTACTAAAGACGGTGTATCTGTTGCAAAAGAAATAGAACTTACAGACCCATACGAAAACATGGCAGCTCAGCTTGTAAAAGAAGTTGCATCTAAGACAGCAGACGTTGCTGGTGATGGAACAACAACAGCTACAGTATTAACTCAGGCAATCTATGAAGAAGGATTAAAAGCAATTGCTTCTGGTGCGAACCCGGTTTATGTAAAAAGAGGAATTGATGAAGCAGTTAAAATAATTGTTGAAGAACTCAAAAAAATATCTAAACCAGTTACTGGAAGAAAAGAGATTGAACAAGTTGCTACAATCTCTGCAAACAACGACCCAGAAATTGGTAAAATCATTGCAGATGCAATGGAGAAAGTAGGAAAAGATGGCGTAATCACTGTTGAAGAATCTAAATCTGCAGAAACTGTATTAGAAGTAACAGAAGGTATGCAATTTGATAGAGGATACTTATCTCCATACTTTGTAACAAATGCAGAAAAAATGGAAGCTGTTTTAGAAAATCCATACATCTTAATCTATGAAAAGAAAGTAGGCAACATAAGAGAGCTTTTACCAGTATTAGAAAAAGTTGTTCAAACAAACAGACCACTTTTAATAATTGCTGAAGATGTTGAAGGAGAAGCTCTTGCTACATTAGTAGTAAACCATATCAAAGGAGTATTAAGAGTATGTGCAGTTAAAGCTCCAGGATTTGGCGAAAGAAGAAAAGCAATGCTTCAAGACATTGCTATCTTAACAGGCGGTACTGCAATCACAGAAGACCTTGGAATTAAGCTTGAATCTGTTGATTTAGATATGCTTGGTAAAGCTGATAAAGTTGTTGTAGATAAAGATAACACTACAATTATCGGCGGAAAAGGAAATCCAGAAGATATCAAAGCAAGAATAGAGCAAATCAAAAAACAAATTGAAACAACAACTTCTGAATATGACAAAGAAAAATTACAAGAAAGACTTGCTAAACTTGCCGGTGGCGTAGCTATCATTAAAGTTGGTGCTGCAACAGAAGCAGAATTAAAAGAGAAAAAAGACAGAGTTGATGATGCAGTACATGCTACAAAAGCTGCAGTAGAAGAAGGTATTGTTCCAGGTGGTGGTATTGCATTATTCAGAGCATCAAGAGCACTTTGCAACATAAAAGAAGAAAACACAGACAAAGCTTGGGGTATCAAGATTGTTAAAAATGCTTGCAAAGTTCCATTAAAACAAATTGCTTATAACGCAGGATTTGAAGGTTCTGTGATAATTGAAAAAATCAAAGATGTTGACAATATAAACTACGGATTTGATGCAGCTACTGGTGAGTATGTAGACATGGTAGAGGCTGGTATCATTGACCCAACTAAGGTTGTAAGAACAGCTCTCCAAAATGCTGCATCTATTGCAGGAACAATGCTTACAGCTGAATGCTTAGTAGCAGAAATTAAGGAAAAAGAAGAAAAACTCCCGGGCGCAGGCGGTGGAATGGGAGACATGGACTTCTAAGATAAATTCTTAAATTAATAAATATATGAAGCCCCCTTAACGGGGGCTTTTTTGTTTTTCACAAGCATTCTTTCCGTGTCATCCAGCAGCGAAGTGAAAGATCTCCTTTTAAAGAAAATGGTTAGAGGTAATTCTTCTCTACTTAGGCAAAATTTAAAGCATCCTCATGATTAATTCCTGACAGATTTGGAAGCTTTTGTTTAAGTTCTAAAATTAAATATCAGTCAAAAAACTACAAAAGTGTTCCAAAATTTTTGTAAGCTTACCTTTCCGTGTCATCCTGAGGCCGAAGGCCGAAGGATCTCATCTTTTGATGTTTTGAAGAGAAAAACATGAGATTCTTCGTTTACGCTCAGAATGACGATGTGGATTTCTGAAACAGTCTCAAAAACTATTGTCAAATCAAAGAACTTTTTATAAGTTCTACATCATCTGTTGCTATACCATTTACGCCAGATTTCCACAGTTTTACAGCAGTGTCTACATTGTTAACAGTCCAAGCTACAACATATAGCCCCATACGATGGGCAAAAGCATTAGCTTTTTCAGTTGCAAGATAATACTTAGGAAGAACCAATTGACAGCCAATTTCTTTTGCTTCCAAAATTTTGCCCGGTGGTTTTGAATATACAAGCCCTTTATACAAATTTAAATCTTTTAAAACTTCTTCATGAAAACTAATAACTGCCGTCCACTTTTCAGCTTTGGCTTCATAAATAGCTTTAACTACTTTTTCTGTATCTTCCGGATGTTTTATTTCTACAAAAAGCCCAACACGACCGGAGACTGTTTTTAAAACCTCTGACAAAGTTGGAACTGTATATTTTCCTTTTTTTATCTTTTTAATATCTTTCCAGACAGACTCTCTAATATTTACAGAAACGCCGAAAGTCCTTTCAAGAGATTCGTCATGACTTATTACCAAAACACCATCCAATGTAGATTGAATATCAACTTCTACAATATCTGCCCCATGCTTAATTGCAGCTTCAATAGAAGGCAAGGTATTTTCAAACTCTTTGTTAGGATATCCTCTATGACCTACTATCACAGGAAGTTTAAAAAGTTCAAGTAAATCTAAATTGGAAGACTTCATTTTTCAAAAACCTCTGAATATTTTTAAATTTCAAATATTGTAAAATATATTAAATCAATCTGAGGTGCCTTAGAGATGAAAATTTTGTATATTCATGGATTTAACTCTGCCGGTTATGGCGATAAAATAAATCATCTGAAAGAAGCCTTTGGTCCGGAGAACATCATAGCCCCTACATTACCTTATCAACCAGGCAAAGCAATGAAATTATTAGAATTTTTGACAGATTCAATAAAAGATAAAGATAGACTTTATATCTTTGGAACATCTCTTGGCGGATTTTATGCTTTATACTTAGCAGATAAATTTAAAATAAAAGCCGTTTTGATAAACCCATCAATAGACCCATACAAATCTTTACAAAAGCAAGTCGGACCTCAAAAAAACTTTAAAACCGGTGAAGAGTATTATTTTTCTCAAGAAAATTTAGAAAGTCTAAAAAATTTTTATGTAAAAGACCTGTCAAATCTAAAAAATCTTGTTTACGTATATCTTGATGAAGAGGATGAACTTTTAGACAGTAAAGAAACAGCAAAATATTTCGATGGTTTTCATGTTGTGATGTATCCAGGCGGAAATCATAGATTTACTCACATGAAAGAGCTTATTGAAGATTTTAAAAAGACGGAGGTTTTATGAAGCAGAAAATAATCATCCTTGGAAGTGGTCCAAATAGAATCGGTCAAGGTGTAGAGTTTGATTATGCTTGCGTTCACTGTGTTTGGTCTTTAAGAGAAGAAGGATATGAGGCTATAATGGTAAACTGTAATCCGGAGACTGTATCAACAGATTATGACACTTCTGACAAGTTATTCTTTGAGCCTATTGTCCTTGAAGATGTTTTAAACATTATAGAAAAAGAAAAACCATTTGGTGTAGTTGTTCAGTTTGGGGGTCAAACACCATTAAAACTTGCAAAACCCTTAGAAAAATTAAATATACCAATCCTTGGCACATCGCCAGAAAGTATAGACATTGCAGAAGACAGAGAAAGGTTTAGAGATTTAATCATAAAGCTGGGAATAAAACAGCCAGAAAGTGCAATAGCAAAATCAAAGGATGAAGCGGTAAAAGTAGCCCAAGAAATAGGTTTTCCAGTTCTTGTAAGACCTTCTTACGTCCTCGGCGGTAGAGCTATGAGATTAGTCTACGACATGGAAGAGCTTTTAAAATACATAGAAGAAGCTGTCATGGTTACAGAAGATAGACCAATTCTTATAGATAAATTCCTTGATGGAAGTATAGAGGTTGACGTTGATTGTGTTTGCGATGGAGAGGATGTTTTAGTTGGTGCAGTGATGGAGCATATAGAAGAAGCCGGCATCCACTCAGGAGACAGTGCTACCTGCATTCCACATTACACGCTTCCTGATGAGGTAGTAATAAAGATAAAAGAGCAATCAAGAATGCTTGCAAAAGCTTTAAATACAATAGGACTTATAAACATACAGTATGCAATAAAGGATAACGAAATTTACATCATTGAAGCAAACCCAAGAGCATCAAGAACAGTTCCATTTGTAAGTAAGGCTATCGGATATCCACTTGCTAAGATTGCATCAAAAGTTATGATTGGCAAAAAATTAAGAGAAATCGTCCCGGAAGTGTTCCGGATAAAAGACCCACATCCTGCAACAGATTTCCACTCAAAAGACTTTAAATACTTTGCAGTTAAAGAGGTAGTTTTTCCTTGGAATAGATTTCCGGAAGTAGACCCATTACTTGGTCCGGAGATGAAAAGTACAGGAGAAGTAATGGGTATTGATGAAGACCTTGGTCTTGCATTTTGGAAAGCACAGGCTGCAGCAGGTCAAATACTACCAGAAAAAGGAAATGTGTTTATATCAGTAGCAGACAAAGACAAACCTCACATTTTAGATATTGCAAAAGAGCTTAAAAATCTTGGATTTAATATTTACGCAACAACGGGAACTTATAAATACTTAACACAAAATGGCATAGAAGCTAATATTGTAAACAAGCTATCGGAAGAAAGACCAAACATCGTTGATAGAATTAAAAATAATGAAATAGCTTTAATCATAAACACACCTTCCGGTAAAAGAGAAAGGTCTGATGCATATTATATTAGAAGGGCAGCAGTTGCAACAAAAACACCATACTTTACAACCGTAAGGGGTGCTCAAGCTGCTGTCATGGCGATAAAATCATACAAAGAAAAAGGACTAACAGTAAAATCATTACAAGAAATCCATACAGGAGGTTAAAAATGATTACATACGAAGAAGCTTTAAAGATAGTTTTGGAAAAAACTAAACCACTTGGAAATGAAAAAGTTTTTATCCATCAAGCTTTAAACAGGATATTGGCAGGAGATATATATGCTGACAGAGACAATCCACCTGCTGATAACAGCGGTATGGACGGCTTTGCTGTTAGACATGAGGATATCATTGGAGCATCTGAGGATAATCCGGTTGCTTTAAAAATCATCGGAGAAAGTAAAGCAGGAGATTTGCCGCCAAAATTAGAAAAAGGTGCTGCAATTCCAATATACACAGGAGCATTGATTCCAGAAGGTGCAGACACAATAATCCAAAAAGAATTAACAAAAGTGGAAGGCAGCATTGTATACATTCTTAAAAAATTAAAAAAAGGTGCAAACATCAGAGAAAAAGGTGGTGACTATAAAACCGGAGATTTACTAATTCCAAAAGGAAAAAGATTAAGACCTGCTGAAATTGGAGTTCTCTCTTCTGTAAATAAAGCAACCGTTTATGTAAAACAAGTTCCAAGAGTCGGAATCATTACAACAGGAGACGAGATCTTAGATATAGGAGAAAAAATCACAAAAGAATCTCAAATAAGAACATCAAACACATACTCACTTTATACACAAGTTTTAGAGACAGGAGCTATCCCAACGATCATTGGCTTTGCTAAGGACAATCCGGAGGATATAAAAGAAAAATTAAAATGGGCTAAAAACTGCGATGTATTACTTACAACGGGCGGAGTATCTGTTGGCGAGTATGACCTTGTTAAAGATTTCGTATCAAAAGAATTAAGTGTGAGTATTCATTTTTGGAAAGTTTCTATAAAGCCGGGTAAACCTGTTGCATTTGGCACATGGGGAGAAGAGGATGAAAAAATCTTCTTTGGCATTCCAGGAAATCCTGTTGCTTCCATGGTGGTTTATGAGATTTTAGTAAAACCGGCTATAAAAAAGATGATGGGATATCAAAATCCAGAAAATAAGATATTCTCAGGAATCTTAACAGAAGATTTTAAAAGAAAAAGTGCAGATAGATTAGAGTTTATAAGAGCATATGTTGAATACAAAGAAGATAATTTTTATGTAAAACCATTTACTAAACAAGCTTCCAACATGCTTACAAGCATGGTAAATGCTAACGCATTGGTTTTAGTTGATATAGATATTCATCAAATAGAAGCAGGAGAAAAGGTAAGATTTATCTTTTTTGATAGGGAGATTTAAAGTCTTGGCGAGATTTTACTAATTGAATAAGTTAGTCTATGGTTGATGCCCTTTGAAAAATTAATAGATGAAGAGGTTGTTCCAAAAAAGTTTTCGGTAATAGTATTATCTTCTTTGTCATTCTGAGCGAAGCGAAGAATCTCCTTTTTCGTCAATTTTTTAAAAAGGAGATCCTTTGAACTAAAGTCCTCAGGATGACAGAGAAAGGTTGACTGATATGCAAAATAGAAATGACGACCTTTTTGTCATTCTGCAGCCGGCGAAGAATCTCATGATTTTGGTAAATTTATTACAAGGCAAATCTTTTATTGTTAGATTTGTGGGGGGTAGTAAAATGAGGAAAATTTTCAAATTCCTGATAATAGGTGTCTTCTTTGTAATTTCCTGCGCCCAAGTTCAAGACCCGTTAACAGGAAAGCCGACTCTAACAATTTTGCCAGAAAGTGAAGAAATAGCAATCGGTAAAAAGGTTGTTCCGCAAGCCATAAATGAAAACGACGGATTGTATCCAGATAGAGAAGTTCAAGAATATGTAAAAAGCATTGGTTATAAATTAGCATCAGCAACACCCAGAAAAGTAGATTATCAGTTTTATGTAGTAAATTCAGGGGAAGTAAACGCCTTTGCACTGCCAGGTGGTCCTGTCTTTATTCATAGAGGATTATTACTCACTCTCGATAACGAATCAGAACTTGCCGGAGTAATAGCACACGAGCTTGGACACATCAACGCAAGACACCATGCAAAATTTTTAGAAAAGACTTATGGATTAAACATACTTCTAAATATATTAGCTGTAGCAACCTCTCAATCTCAGTATCAACAAATCGTTATGCAACTTGCACAGGTATCGGCAGGTCTTTTGCAATTAAAGTATAGCAGAGACCAAGAAAGAGAAGCAGATGCTTTAGGTGTTAGGTTTACTTACGAAACAGGCTACGACCCTAGAGGTTTAATCGCAACTTTTGAAAAATTTAAAAAAATGGAAAAAACTCAAGCCCCTCCATGGCTTTTAACTCACCCATTACCAGAAGAAAGAATACAAAATGTTTCTCAGCTAATAGCTACAAAATATCCAGATAAATTACTTCTCAAAAAAGACAGTGAAAAATTTCAAGAGATCAAAAAACGCCTTGTCTTAACTTCAGACAGCTATAAATATGTAGAGAATGCAAAAGACAACATAAAAAATAAAAATTTAGCCGTTGCGTTAACAAATTTAGACAAAGCTATAAAAGCATATCCGGAAAACAATGCAGGATATACTTACAGAGCCTATGTTTATTATCAGCTTAAAGACTTCAAAAAATCTTATGAAGATGCTTTAAGAGCATATAACATTGATAGAATGTACTTTATGCCGCAGCTTATAATGGGTGCTTCTTTAACAAAGCTTGGAAACTATCAAGAAAGTATAAGAGTTTTAGAAAATGCTAAAAATTTAATAGATTCTAATCCAGACCTTTACTACTTCCTTGGTGTAAGCTATCAAAGTATTGGAGACAGACAAAACGCATATAACAACCTTACTACAGCTTTAAAACTTACCGATGGCAGAAGAGGATGGGAACAAGACGCACAAAATAGATTAAGAGTGTTGGTAAGGTAGGAATGTCGTTTGAAAAATTCAAAAAAGTATGAGATTCTTAGCCGGCTGCAGAATGACGCCCTTCTTTGTCATTCTTGAGCGTATGCGAGGAATTTCATATTTTTGTATTTATCACTCAACGTATACTATTGGTAATTTAAAAAGTTATGAATAATAAAAATCTTTCAATTTTATTATATGCAGCTTTAATTGTAAGTTCAATAATTTATAAAATTACAAACTTTACATATTTTATATCTGTCGTTTTACTCTCTCCGATTCTTTTTATTGATCTTAAGTCTGCTTTTTCTTATTCAAGAAAGTATGATTTATTAATAATTTTTGTACTACCACTTTTATTTATCCTTGAACCACTTCAAACATTAAACAGCTTATTTATAGCTTTTTCAGAAGAGCTTTTCTTTAGAGTTTATTTATTAAGCTATTTTTCTAATCTTTTAACTTCTATACTTTTTACCATTCCACAAATAATCATCTACCAAGACTTACACTCATTTTTAACATTTTCTCCATCTTTGTTTTATGGCTTTGTATATCAAAAAACAAAATCTTTTTCTTTAGTTGTAGTTCTACATTTTATTTCTAATGAGTTTTATGTAGCGTTTTTGTCAGAAATCTTTAAATAGATGGTAGGAGTGTACGAAAGTGAAAAAGTTTTTGATAATCAAGATATTTTAAAAAATTCATCCTACCTACTCACTTATTAACTATTGTTTAACTAATAGCCCTTCTTCCAAGTCTGCCAATAAGCTCTGCACCATAAACAATTATGCCTACCTTTCCTGCTTTAATATCCTCTTTATTTTCATTTATAGCATCAATGATATCTTCTAACCTATAACCATTATTTCCATCACTGTCTGTATCACTGTGAAACTCAAGAATCATCTCGCTATTTTCAATATCGCCTATGTAAAGATTTTGAGATACCATATCCGGTATAAACTCAGACTTTAACTGAAGCTCTACCTTATCACTTTCTTTTAACTGCATATCAACTATAAAAACTGGGTCTGTAAAGATACGTGGCTCAGAAAGTGGCAGTTCTTTTAGCTCATTTAAAATATAGATTCTTGCATTACCTTTATTCAAGTATGCAATTTTAAAATCTTCTCTTTCTTCTATCTTAGATACAACAGCTCTTAAAACTCCTTTGATTGTCTTACTATACGGCAAAACCTTATGATTTACATAATCTTTATTAACCTTACAAACAGAAGACAGTAGCCTCCATCCGATAAAGCTAAAATCTTTTTCTTTACATTTTATGCCATTGCTTTCTGCATATAATCTTATTTGTTTTATAAATAAAAGCTCTTCTCTACTGCCTGCAAGCCTGCCTTTTGAAAAGGTTATAAGCTCTGGAATAAAATCAGAAAATTGTCTTTGTGGTAATAAGCCAAAAATACAGCCACAGTAATTTTGATGATAAAGCTCTGATTCTTTCGCAAGTTTATTCATTTTTTCTGTTCCTCCGTTTTTTCTAAAATCAATAGCCAAAAACTCTAAACCATACTCACTTGCTACCTTTTCACCAACTTCCTTTAATACTTCAAAATCTTTTTTAGGACTCATCATTAAAACTGTTGTAAGCTTATTACATCCAAGCTCTTTAGCTATTTCTGCACTTTTAGTTAATCTTACATCATGGCAAACAGTGCATCTTTCGCCTCTTTCCGGCTCGTTTTCAAGCCCTTTTACAGAAGATAGCCATAAATCTAAATCATAATCTCCTTTTATACACTCTATTCCAAGCTGATTACAAACTCTTTTTGTTTCTATCCATCTAAGCTCAAACTCTTCTTCTGGATGTATGTTTGGGTCATAAAAATAGCCGATTAGCTCGCTGTTTGGAAAATCTTCTTTTAACTTTCTAAGCGCATAAACACTATCAACTCCACAGCATATATGAACAAGAATTTTATCCATCTTTTAGCTCCCGATTTTTTTATAATATCTAATATTTTACTTCTATAAGGAGAAAATCAAGTATGAGAAAAAATACTAATTTATACAGTCTTAGTAATACCTGGCATTTCTGTAAAAGTGTTCCAAAATCTAAGTCGTCATTCTGCAGCAGATGAAGAATCTTGACCTCAAAGATGTCATTCTGAGCGAAGCGAAGAATCTCATTTTTTTCTTTTCAAGTTAAAAATCAAAAAAGAGATACTTCGTCCTCAGTATGACAAGGAAAAGCAAATTTACAGAAATTTTGGAACACCCTTTTATTAAAATTATTCAAAAAATCTAAATTTATGATATAATAGTTTTCTTAAATAACCACACTTCCATCATAAGGGTTGCCCGTTTGGGTGTTTATGTGGAAGTGGTAGACTAAACCCTTAAAGGAGGATTTTTTTATGGCAGTAGAAATTAGCATGAGAGAACTCTTGGAAGCAGGTGTTCATTTTGGACACCCGGTAAGAAGATGGAACCCAAAAATGAAGCCGTACATCTACACTAAGAGAAACGGCATCCACATCATTGACCTTTCAAAAACAGTTCCACTCTTCAGACAAGCTCTTGACTTCGTTACAGAGCAAGTAGCAAACGGCGCGGAAATACTTTTCCTTGGCACAAAAAAACAAGCTCAAAACATCATAGAAGAAGAAGCTAAAAGATGTGGAGCTTACTATGTTAACTACAAATGGCTCGGCGGTATGTTTACAAACTTTGCAACTGTTAAGAAAAGCATTGCAAAATTAAGAAAGCTGCAGAAAATGGAAGCTGAAGGTGTGTTTGAAGTTTTACCAAAAAGAGAAGCAAGAACTTTAATGAAGCAAAAAGAAAAGCTTGAAAAGTATCTAAAAGGCATTGTTGATATGGACAGAGTGCCGGACATTATATTTGTTGTAGATACAGTAAGAGAAAATAACGCTGTTACAGAAGCTAATAAGCTCGGCGTCCATGTTGTAGCTATCGCAGATACAAACTGCGACCCGGACAAAATAGATTATCCAATCCCGGGCAATGATGATGCTATAAAGGCTATTCAATTGATTACTTCTAAAATAGCTGACGCTGTAATAGAAGGCAAAAAGATGAGAGAATCTATTGGAACAGCTGTAGAAACAAAAACCATTGAAGAAGAGCTTTTAGCAAGAGCAGAAGCTGCTAACGTTGTAGAATCTGGATATATGGGAGCTAAAAATTATTCAAAAGAAGAAAGACTCTCTGAAGTGATAGAAAAAGAAGTTAAATCTAATATAGATGAAGAAATAGAAGAAGCTAAGGAGGAACTTTAATGGCTGTTGATGCAAAATTAGTTAAGACTCTTAGAGAAATGACCGGCGCTGGAATGCTCGAATGTAAATCAGCTTTAGAAGAGGCTAATGGTGATTTAGAGCTTGCAGTTGAAATTTTAAGAAAAAAAGGCGTTGCAAAAGCTGCTAAAAAAGCCGGAAGAGAGACAAAAGAAGGATTAATTCATGCATATATACATGCCGGTGGAAGAATCGGCGTTCTTTTAGAATTAAACTGTGAAACAGACTTCGTTGCTCGGAACGAACTTTTTAAAGAACTTGCTAATGAAATAGCTTTACAAATTGCAGCTATGAAGCCGCAATACGTTAAAAGAGAAGATGTTCCAAGAGAAGTTGTTGAAAAAGAAGGAGAAATTGCAAGAGAAGCTGCAATTGCAGAAGGAAAGCCACCTCACATTGCAGAAAAAATAGCAGAAGGAAAATTAGAGAAATTCTATAAAGAAGTATGCTTATACGAACAGCCTTACATTAAAGATGACAAAAAAACCGTTGAAGAATTGATAAAAGAATATATAGCTAAAATTGGTGAAAACATTCAAGTTAGAAGATTTTGTAGATACGAGCTTGGGGAGTAAAAATTGCCGCTTGTTTATAAAAGAATTCTTTTAAAGCTTTCCGGAGAAGCATTGATGGGGGATCAAGAGTATGGAATTGACCCCCATTTTGTCAGTGAACTTTGTGATGAGATAAAAGATGTTTATGAAATTGGCGTTCAGATAGCTATAGTAATAGGTGGTGGAAATATTTTCAGAGGCATTCAAGGTACTGAAATAGGAATGGATAGAGCTACTGCTGATTACATGGGAATGCTTGCAACAGTTATGAATGCTCTTGCACTTCAGGATGTATTAGAGAAAAAAGATGTTCCAACAAGGGTTATGTCTGCTATTGAAATGAGACAGATAGCAGAGCCTTATATAAGAAGAAGAGCAATAAGACACTTAGAAAAAGGAAGGATTGTTATATTTGCTGCCGGAACAGGTAGCCCATTTTTTACAACAGACACAACAGGAGCATTAAGAGCTGCCGAAATAAAAGCAGACATTCTTTTAAAAGCTACAAAAGTTGATGGTGTTTATGACAAAGACCCTAAGAAATATCCTGATGCAAAACTCTTAAAAGAAATTTCTTATTTAGATGCAATAAATAAAGACCTTAAAGTTATGGACCATACAGCTATAACCTTATGTATGGAAAATAAGCTTCCTATCGGAGTGTTTAACATAAAGAAAAAAGGCAATCTTAGAAAAATCGTTTTTGGTGAAGATGTAGGCTCAATAGTTAGATAAGGAGGGTTTGGAAATGATTGAAGAATATCTTAAAGAAGCGGAAAAGAGAATGAAGGGAGCAGTTAATAAATACAAAGAAGAGCTTTTAGGAATTAGAACAGGCAGAGCTTCTACAGGATTGGTTGAAAATATAAAAATAGATTACTACGGAGCAGAACTTCCTCTAAAACAGCTTGCAACAATCTCAACTCCAGAGCCGGCTCAAATCGTAATTCAAACATGGGACAAATCAGCTGTAAAACTAATAGAAAAAGCGTTAATGGAAGCAAATCTTGGAGCAAATCCGCAAACAGAAGGAAACGTTATAAGATTAAACCTTCCACCAATGACAGAAGAAAGAAGAAAAGAAGTTGTAAAAATGATTCATAAGTTTGCAGAAGAAGCAAGAATAGCAATTAGAAACATAAGAAGAGATGAAAAAGAAAACATAGAAAAACTCAAAAAAGAAGGCTTTTCAGAAGACGATATCAAAAAAGCTCTTGAAAAACTCCAAAAATTAACAGACAAATACATAGAAGAAATCAATCAGCTTACAGAGGCTAAGGAAAAAGAAATCCTATCTATTTAAATCCCTTAAATCAAATAACTCTTTGAAATTTATGATAAAATTTATAAATTAGATTGTACTATTTTTTTAATAACTTTGAGGTTAGTTTATGAAGGTTGAAGAAAAGGTAAAGGAATTACTTTTGCCTATTTTAGAAGAAAGAGACTTTAAACTTGTGGATATTGAGTTTATACCAAGTAAAAGACCAATTCTGCGTATTTACATATACAATCCGGAAGGTACATCCATAGATGATTGTGAATGGGTAAGCAAAAGAATAGGAGCTTTACTTGATGTTGAAGATTTAATCGATAAAGCATATGTCCTTGAAGTTTCTTCGCCAGGATTAGACAGAAAATTTAAGAACATAGAAGAATACGATATTTTCAAAGGCAGAGATGTAGTAATAAAAACGAAAGAACCTATCAACGAGAAAAAAGTGTTTAAAGGCACACTCCTGGGTTTAGAAGATAAAAAAGTAAAAATTAAAGAAAATGAAGAGACTGTAGAAATTCCGTTGGAAAATGTTAGCCAAACAAAATTAGACTTTTAAGTGTAGGAGTAGAGATGTCTGTAAAACTAAAAAATGTAATAGAAACCATATCAAGAGAAAAAAATATTCCTGAGGATGTTATAGAAAAAGCATTAAAAGATGGTATTTTAACGGCTGTAAAAAAAGAGTTTAAATTAAGAGAAAAGGATGCTGTAAAAATTATTTTTGATAAAGAAAAAGATGAATTAAAAGTTTTAATCAAGAAAAAAGTCACACCGTTTGTAGAAGATGAAACAAAAGAAATTGCTTTAGAAGAAGCAAAAAATTACGACCCAAACGCAGATTATGGAAAATACGTGTATGTTCCATTGAATCTTGAAGATATTGGAAGAATCGCTTTAAGCGTTGCTAAAGAGGTAATAGCTAAAAAAGTTTCAAAGGTTGAAAGAGATATTTTATATAAAGAGTTTAAAGATTATGAAGGAAAAATAATAACCGGAACTGTTAGAAGATTTGAAGGTGAGGATATAATCGTAGACTTAGGAAGAATTGAGGCAATTTTGCCAAAGGAAGAGCAAATTCCAAAGGAAAAATACAAAATAGGTGATAGAATAAGAGCTTTGGTTTTAAAAGTTTCTAAAGAAAACACTTATCCAATTATAGAAAAAGGAAAGGTAAAAAGAGTCATTAAAGTTTTTGAATCGCCAATGGTTATACTTAGCAGAACACATCCTAACTTTCTTAAAAAGTTATTAGAAATAGAGGTTCCTGAAATTGCAGAAGGTGAAATCGAGGTTAAGGCGGTTGCAAGAGAGCCCGGAGAAAGAGCAAAAGTAGCAGTTTATTCAAAGGACAAAAATATAGACCCTGTCGGTGTCGTAGTTGGCTTAAAGGGTAGCAGAATCCTAAATGTCTCTTCAGAATTATCCGGTGAAAAGATAGATGTTATAGAATGGGATGAAGACCCAGCAAAATTTATTATCAGAGCTTTAGCTCCTGCAAGAGCTAAAAAATATAGACTTCTTCTAAGAGAAAAGAGGATTGAGATAGCTGTTCCAAGAGAAGAGCTTTCCTTAGCGATAGGAAAAAACGGCATAAATGCAAAATTGGCTCACAAGTTGACCGGCTGGCATATAGACATATTAAGCGAAGAAGATTTTGAAAGAATTCAAAAACTACCAAGCAAATAATGGATTTTGAAGCTGAAAGGAAAGTTGTATCGCTGCTGCAGTTTGCTTACAGGTCTGGAAAGTTAAAGTTTGGATTTGAAAATTTATATAGACTTAAAGGAAAGTACTTTTTGATTTTAGCAAAAGACCTTTCGGAGAATACAAAAAAGGATATATTAAAGTTAAATAAATTTGAAATTTATTTTTTCAAAAATAAACAGGAGCTTGGAAAAATTTTTGGAAAAAATAACGTCGGTGTTGTTGCAGTTTTAGAGGATAGCTTAGGCAGAGAAATAAAACGTTTCTTAAAAGGATAGGAGGTTTCATATTTGAAGTTAAAGGATTTAGCAACAGAGTTAGGCATAGACGCTAAGAAATTAAAAGAGGAATTAAATGAAGAGCTCGGATTAGGGCTTAAAACCACTAATAGCAAATTACCCAAAGAAGTAGTTGAGTTAATAAAAGATAGATATAAAAAAGCAAAAGATGTAAAAGAAGTCCAAGTAGAAGAAAAAGGAGTTAAAGCTTTTGACCTTTATCACAGCTTAGGGATAACTCTGTCTGAATTAGAAGAAAAATTAAAAGAAGTAGGGTTTTCAAAAGAAATTACAAACTGGACAATCATTGACGAAGAGACTGTTGAAAAAGTCAAAAAAGTTATTGAAGACGAAAAGAAAAAAAAAGAAGAAGAGCTAAGAAAATTAGAAGAAGAGAGAAAAAGAAGAGAAGAGGAAGAAAAAGCTAAAAAAGAAGAAGAGTTAAAAGTAAAAGAAGAAATAAAAGAAATTCCTGAAGAGAAAAAAGAAGAAATTAAGCCCGAGCCTAAAAAAGAAGAAATTCCTGAAGTAATAGAAGGTGTAGTTGTAGAAGAAGAAAGAAAGCCTTTTAGAAAAGAAAAAAGAGAATTTGAAAAGAAGGAAGAAAGAAAGCCATTTGAGAAAAAACCTTATGAAAAAAAACCTTTCGAAAAGAAGTCATTCGAGAAAAGAGAAAAATACGAAAAAAAAGGAAGATTTGAAAGAAGAGAGGAAACAAGACCTCACAAGGAAGATTTTACTGAAAAAGAAAAATACAAAGAAGAAAGAAAGCCATTTGAGAAAAGAGAGAGATTTGAAAGAAGAGAAGAAAAACAGCCAACTCCTATTGCTATAGTTCCAGAGTCTATAAGAGAAGAGAAAAGAGTTGAGAAAAAAGAAACAAAAGAGGAAAGAGAAACAAGGTTAGCAAAAGAACAAAAAGAAGAAATGGAAGCCCTCAGAAAGTTAATGGAGGGTCAGCCTAAGAAGAAAAAGCCTAAGAAAGAAGAGAAGAAAAAAGAAGTAGCAGAGAAATCAAAAGAAGAAGAAATTAAAATAGTTCAAATCCCTGAAGTAATAACAGTTAGAGAGTTGGCAGATTTATTAGATATTCCCGTAAATCAAATATTAATGGATTTATTAAAAAGAAAAATACTTGCAACAGTAAACCAAACAATAGACCCTAAAATAGCTATAGAAATAGCGGAAGAACACGGATTTTTAGCTGAACTAAAAGAGGAAGGTGTAGAGGAAGAAAAAGAAGCAGAAGAAGAAATCCTTTCTGAAGAAGTAGTGGAAGAAGAGGGAAATCTTGTTCCAAGACCGCCTGTCGTGGTAGTAATGGGACACGTAGACCACGGAAAAACTACATTGCTTGACACTATTAGAAAAACAGACGTTGCAGCAAAAGAGCATGGTGGTATTACTCAGCATATAGGTGCTTATAAAATAAAACTTCCTAACGAAAAAGAAATAACATTCTTGGATACTCCCGGACACGAGGCATTTACAACCTTAAGAGCAAGGGGGTCAAAAGTTGCAGATATAGCCATCTTAGTAGTTGCTGCAGATGACGGAGTGAAGCCCCAAACTGTAGAAGCTATAAACCACGCAAAAAGTGCAAAAGTTCCTATCGTTGTAGCTGTTAACAAGATAGATAAGCCTGGTGCAGACCCTATGAGAGTTAGACAAGAGCTTACCCAGTATGGGCTTATTCCGGAAGAATGGGGAGGAGATACGATCTTTGTAGATGTATCTGCAAAAACCGGGAAGAATGTGGAAGAGCTTTTAGAAATGGTTTTACTCGTTGCTGAAATGTTAGAACTCAAAGCAAACCCTAATAGACCGGCAGTAGGAACAGTTATTGAATCAAAATTAGACCCTAAGAAAGGGCCTGTAGCTACTGTTTTAGTTGAAAATGGCGCTTTAAAAGTTGGAGATTACTTTGTAGCCGGGTATACTTGGGGTAAGGTTAAGGCGCTTTTAAACGAGAGAGGGGAAAGACTCAAAGAAGCTGGACCTGGAACTCCCGTAGAGGTGCTTGGATTTGAAGAAGTTCCTCAAGCAGGAGATAAATTTATTGTAAAAGCATCGGAAAGAGAGGCTAAACAGTTAGCTGAAATTAGAAAGTTAAGAAGAGAAGAAGAGCTTCTTGCTAAAAAGACAAGAATAAATTTAGAAAATCTTAGCGAAGTTAAAGAAGTTAATATTATTATTAAAGCTGACACTCAAGGTTCCTTGGAAGCTCTTAGAAAATCTATGGAAGAGCTTTCAAATAAATTTAATGAAGTAAGTATTAACATAATACACGGTGCTGTTGGTGGAATTACAGAAAGTGATGTTATGCTTGCAGCAGCATCTAACGCAATAATTATAGGGTTTAACGTTAGACCGGATGCAGGAGCAAGAAAAGCTGCAGAAGAAGAGAACGTAGATATAAGAGTTTATAACATTATCTATCAAGCATTGGAAGATTTAGAAAAAGCAATGAAAGGTATGCTTGCTCCTACCTATAAAGAAGTATTAATCGGAACTGCAGAAGTGAGGGCAACATTCAAGGCTAAATCTATTGGTACGATAGCAGGATGTTATGTTACAGATGGCGTAATTAAAAGAAATGCAAAGGCCAGATTGGTGAGGAACGGCGTTGTAATATACGATGGAGAGATAAGCTCTTTAAAAAGATTTAAAGACGATGTTAAAGAAGTTCAGAAAGGTTTTGAATGTGGACTTACTTTAAAGAATTTTAATGATATAAAAGTTGGAGACATAATAGAAGCTTATGAAATTGTTGAAGAAAGACCTCAATAAAGAAACTTTTAAAGTTGTTGAAATATTTCGTTCTGTTGAAGGTGAGGGAAGATGGGTAGGTCTTCCTGTTGTCTTTATAAGATTAGAAGGCTGTAATTTAAGATGTAGTTGGTGTGATACCCCCTACTCTTATACAGGAGAAAACTTTAAGTTGCTAAGTATATCTGATATTTTAGAAGAGATAAAAAAATACAATCTAAAAAGAGTTTGTATTACAGGCGGTGAGCCATTCTTTACAGAAAATCTTGATATTTTGGTTGGAAATCTTATAGAAAACAACTATCAAGTATTTATAGAAACAAACGGTACTCTTTGGAATCAAAACTTTGAAAACTTAGATAAGTCTAAAATCTATATTACATGTTCACCAAAACCACCTTTCTATTTTATAAACAAAAACCTTTTACCTTATATATCTGAGTTTAAATTTGTTATTGATGAAACCTTAGACGTTAAACATATTATAAGACCAGACCTTATAGAGTATATTAAAAACGATGTTATCGTACTTCAACCGGAAAGCAATAAGCCAGAAATGGTTAATAAAGCTTTAAAATTGCAAGATGAGCTTTTGAAGTTTGGCATTGAAAGTAGAATTATACCTCAGTGCCATAAAGTCTTAGGTTTGCCTTAATCTGCAAAAGTATTAAGTATCTTTGCAATTTCCCTTTGTCTTTCAAAAATGTATTTTGCTACTTCGTCTTCAACCTTAGGAGCCACATTTAAAATTTTTGCACCATATCTATAAGTATTATCAGGTCTTTCTATTTTGTAAAGAACTTTAAAAACAATTGGCAAGGATTTACCATTAATATTAAGTTTTCCTGAGTATGTTTTATTTAATTCTAAGTAAACAGTTTTTGGCAACTTAAAACTAAACCCTTTTTCAGAAATGTCCCTTAGCGGCACACATACATTAATGTCATCATCTATCTCTAATAGAATTGGATTTTTTTGGGAACATTTTACTCTTACATGCTCCCTTTTTACTTTTGGTTCTATAGCAAGAAAAG
>Ga0315298_1004948_pt1 | contig 19402 bp, 17 predicted proteins | sample WHS_1_MG_FD_203077 | JGI IMG/M metagenome (GOLD analysis project Ga0315298, IMG submission 203077) | Extremophilic microbial mat communities from Washburn Hot Springs, YNP, Wyoming, USA - WHS_1_MG | ecosystem: Environmental > Aquatic > Thermal springs > Hot (42-90C) | place: USA: Wyoming...
TTCTTTCCACTCAGAGCCTCTCTCTAAAATCCCTCAAAAAACATATCCCCCCACCCACACTGCGCCCCTTCCCATGGTTAGAAACTAATTCAAAAAGGAGTACCTAAAAGTGATAGACGGTCAGGAAAAAATGAGGTTGACAATTCCTTTATTTAGGAATATAAACCCAATATTAAAGAAATGGATTCATCTAAAGAAAGGAGGTATGGAGGAAAGGTTTTTAAACTAATTTAACTTAAAATTATATTTTTGGAGGTGAAGGAGATGAGAGAAAAGATTAAAACAAGAGCCTTTTTGTCATTTTTGTTCATTTTAATGTTGTTCCTCATTTTTCAGCCTACTTGGGTAAATGCTCAGCGCCCAATCAAAGTGGGGATTCTTGACCCCTATACCGGACCTCCTGCGGTTTATGCCCAGGACGCCTTAAATGGATTCAAATTGGCTTTAGCTGAGATTAACAAGGCCGGTGTCTTGGGATCGAAGATTGAATTTACTACGCGTGATACTAAATTCAAAGTGGATATTGGTTTGAGTATGGCCAAAGAACTGGTCATGATGGAGAAGGTTGATCTTCTTGTGGGGACAATAAACAGTGCCGTCTCCCTGGCGGTCTCTGATTATGCCAAAGGGGAGAAGATTCCCTTTATTGTATGGATCTCTAAGAGCGAAAAGATCACGGGTGAGAAAGGCCATCGATATGTCTTTTCGACAGCTGAAAACACCTATATGGCAGGTAAGGCTGGAGGTATAGGCTTGAGTAAAAAGCCATTTACCAAATACTGGATTGCTGGTGATGACTATGAGTATGGTCATGCCATTGCGGATGGCATTTGGAGAAACCTGAAGGCTCTTAAACCTGAAGTGCAACTCATTGGACAATCCTGGTGGAAGGTTGGAGAACCTGATCTTGTTCCCTATTTAACCTCCATCTTAGCAGCCAAACCCGATGCAGTAATTATCTGTGGCGGTGGTGCAACGATGACCAATTCCCTCAAGGCCTGTAAGGCCACTGGATTTCATGAGAAGGTTCCTGTCTATATGCACACGGCCACCGATCATGCGGTTCTCAAACCCTTGGGTCGAGAAGCCCCTGAAGGGATTATGGGGACAATGGATTATCATTTTTATTATCCTGATACTCCAGCTAACCGGGCCTTTGTTAAAGCCTTCCAGGAGGCTTATGGCAATCCTCCTGGATTCCCTGCGTTCCACGGTTTCATTACTGCCCATTTCATTGCAAAAGCCTTTCAGAAGGCAGGTGCGATTGATCGAGAGAAGTTTATCAATGCCATGGAGGGAATGGTCATTGATAGTCCTGTAGGGAAGGTGGAAATGAGAGCCTGCGATCATCAAGCTGTTTTGCCCATGTTTTTGGGTGTCACCAAAAAAGTTCCACAATATGATTTCGTGATTTCTTCAGATATTGTGACCTTTAGTGGTAAGGATATTATGCCCTCCTGTGAGGAGATTAAGAGGATCCGTGGAGGGAAATAATTTTTTAAAATTAAAACGGTCGGAGGTGAGAAGCCATGAAACGAGGATTTATTTTGTTTTGTCTTTGTTTGTTGATATTTTTCTTTTCCATCACTCTCTTTTCTGTTGGAGTTAAAGCCCAGGTCCCAATTAAAATAGGAATCGTGGATACCTATTCAGGGCCGCCCACCACTTATACCTATGATGTTCGCGATGCCTTTAAATTGGCCATTGATGAAGTGAATGCAAAAGGGGGTGTCCTTGGACGAAAGATCGAATTCACAACTCGAGATGATAAATTCAAGGTGGATATTTGCCTCAGTATGGCTAAAGAATTGATCATGATGGAGAAAGTGGATATTTTAATGGGAACCATCAATAGTGCGGCTACTCTGGCGGTTTCAGAATATTGCAAGACAGAAAAGATTCCCTTTATCGTTACTTTTTCAAAAAGCGATAAGATTACCGGGGAAAAGGGACATCGCTATGTTTTCTCGGTTACAGAAAACACGGCTATGATAGGTAAAGCCGCAGCCGCTGGTTTAGCTAAAAGGCCCTTTGTAAAATATTGGATTGCAGGTGACGATTATGAGTATGGTCATGCCTTGGCTGATGGAGTGTGGGGGAATCTAAAGAAACTGAAACCCGAAGTCCAACTCACTGGACAATCCTGGTGGAAGGTAGGAGAGCCTGAACTCACCCCATACTTGACCGCCATTTTAGCAGCCAAACCAGACGCGGTCATTTTTGCAACCGGTGGCGCCAGCATGGTCAATGCCATGAAGGCTGCAAAAGCCACAGGATTTGCAGAAAAGATTCCGATGTTCATCCATACCGCAACAGAGTTGAGTACATTGGCTCCGTTGGGCTTAGATGCCCCAGAGAAGGTGATTGGTACATCCAACTACCATTTCTACTATCCTGACACGCCCAAAAATAAAGCCTTTGCAAAGGCTTTTAAGGATGCCTATGGAAGGGAGCCTAAGGTAGGGGCCCTCTATGGGTACCTGGCTGCTCAGTTTATCACAAAGGCCCTAACCAAAGCTGGCAAAATGGATCGAGAAAAGTTCATCGGTGCCTTAGAGGGAATGAGAGTGGATAGTCCCATTGGCGAGATTGAGATGAGGGCTTACGATCATCAAGCAATGCTACCCATGTTTATGGGTGTGACCAAAAAGGTTGCAGGTTATCCTTTCTTGATTGCAACAGATATCGTTACTATTCCGGCTACAGATGTTATGCCCAGTATTGAGGAGATCAAGAAGGCCCGGGGAAAATAAATTGGTTAAATTTATTAAGATGGGGCATGGTTTTTTTATTTATTCAAGAAAGAGAAAACCATGCCTTTCTCTTATCAATTTTTAAAGCACTTGTTCATCGCTCAGAGGGAAAAGAGAGATGACCTTTGGAATGGGGGAGATTTTTTGTCAATTTTTGGTTGGGATTAGCCGATCGATGATTCTTTTCATCGTGTGCGCCGGTCTAAGTTTCATCCTCGGAGTCCTAAGGGTTCCCAATATCGCCCACGGCTCCCTCTATATGATTGGGGCCTTTGCAACCTTCAGTATTACTAAAATGATTGCAGGATCACTGGGTTTTTGGATGGCCCTGATAGTTGCTCCTTTATTGGTGGCTCTGGTCAGCTTAATTACGGAAAGGATATTATTCTGCCATCTCTATCAAAGAGAACATTTAATGCTACTTTTGTTCACATTCTCTGTCTCTCTTATCCTTGGAGATCTGGTAAAGATTGTTTGGGGGGCTGAGTATCGGTCCGTCTCTCCTCCAGACCTGTTAAAGGGTTCCATTTTAATCCTTGGAGCCTCATTTCCCCGATATAATCTTTTCCTGATCATTATTGGTCCATTAGTAGGCATTGCCCTCTGGCTTTTTACAACGAGGACAAAGATCGGAAAGATCTCTCGGGCTGCTGCTGTGGATCGAGAGATGGTGGGGGTACTGGGAATCAATGTGAGCTGGGTATTTGCCTTTGCATTTGTCGTTGGTTGTTACTTAGCAGGAGTGGGAGGAGCACTGGTAGCGCCAACGGTGAGCATTACCTTAGGGATGGATCATACCCTCATCATCGAGGCCTTTTTAATCGTGACCATTGGAGGGTTGGGAAATATGTGGGGGGCCCTTGTAGGTTCCCTAATTTTTGGAGTGACCCATTCTTTTGGGGTCCTTTTTTGGCCCCAGTTTGCCATTGTTTTCCCATATATGGCAGTGGTGATTGTACTACTTCTTCGGCCAAAAGGCTTGCTAAAATCGGTCTGGTAAAAAAGGAATTGAAATTGTCTGAAAGAACGATTTTCTCAAGAAGATTCTGGACACTTGGTTTGATTTTAATCCTTCTGGTTTTAGTGCCTCTTTTTGCTCCAAGATTTTATACTTATATCATTGCCCTTATCTTTGTGACCTCTTTAGTGGTAATGAGTCTTAACCTGGTCGTTGGATTTGGCGGGATGTTTCAGTTTCATCATGGTGTGTTTTATGGCGTTGGGGCCTATGCTACAGCCCTGGTCCTTACCAGAACCTCTTTGCCCACGTGGAGCGGTTTTATTGTAGGGCCCATTGTAGCTGCTCTGATCGGTCTCATTATTGGGGGGTTTTGTGTTAGGCTCACGCGGCTCTATTTTGCGATGCTTCAGATTTCTTTGGGTTCTTTGCTTTGGGCTATTGTTTTTCGTTGGTATAGCTTTACAGGAGGAGATGATGGGATTCATGGGATTCGAATGCCTTCTTTTCTCCAGTCTTTAAACAGTTCTTATTATTTTATTCTAATCATCCTTACTCTTTGTCTAATTCTGATGTATAGAATTCTTAAATCCCCCTTTGGGAATACCTTGCAGGCGATTCGAGATAATCCCCAACGATGTGAGGCCGTGGGAATCAATGTGAGGCGATATCAACTTCTGGGTATCGTCATTGCAACTTTTTTTGCAGGGGTGGCAGGAATGCTGTTTGTCGTATTGGAGCGTTCTGTATTTGCGGACCTCTTATTCTGGGTCCTCTCGCTTGAAATCTTTATCATGTGCCTTTTAGGAGGATGGTTTACCTTTTTTGGACCTGTTTTAGGGACAGCCATTATCGTATCGCTCCGCACCTTTGTTGGAAAGTATACCGAATACTGGACATTAATCCTTGGGGTAATTCTCATCCTGGTGATCTTCTTTTTACCCGAGGGGGTCATGGGTTATTTTCAAGAACTCATTAAACCTCAAGGAAAAGAAACACTGCAAAGGGGAAAAACCATCGATGCTTCGAGTGGAGTCGATCTTTAAATCGTTTGAAGATTTTATGGCGGTAAATGGGGCAAATCTAACCGTTGAAAAAGGGGAGATTGTGGCGGTCATTGGTCCCAATGGTGCAGGAAAGACTACGCTCTTTAATCTTATTACTGGACTATTGAAACCTGATCGAGGAAGGATATTTTTTAAGGGGGAGGATATTACACCTCTGCCCCCTTATGAAATTTGTAAAAAGGGCATTACTCGGTCTTTTCAAATCGTAAATATCTTTCCAAGGCTCACCGTTTTTGGAAATGTTCAGGTGGCTGTTCTTTCTCACCAAAGAAGAAGTTCCAATCTTTTCCGTCTTGCCGAAAGCCTTGCGGTCAAGGAAACCCGAGAAATTCTGGAAACGGTTGGATTATTGGATAAAGAGAAACATATTGCAGGGTCGCTCTCCCATGGAGATCAGAAAATCTTGGAGATTGCGATTGCCTTAGGCAATGACCCTGAGCTTCTGATTCTCGATGAACCTACCGCTGGAATGTCTCCTGAAGAAACACAAAAGACAATGGAACTCGTTAAAAGGCTAGCGAAGATGCGGGGGTTGACCATTCTGTTTTGTGAACACGATATGGAGATTGTTTTTTCCATTGCCCAGAGGATCATGGTCATGCGTCATGGGCGGACGATCATTCAAGGAACACCAGAGGAGGTTAGAAAAAATCAAGAGGTCCAAGAGGCCTACCTTGGAGAGGAGTATGCTTGAGGTTGAACAGATTCATACCTTCTATGGACTGAGTCATATCCTTTTTGGTGTTTCGTTAAAAGTGGAGAAAGGCGAAGTGGTCTGTCTTTTAGGCAGAAATGGAGCAGGGAAGACAACCACCATGAAAAGCATTATGGGTGTGACTCCTCCTTCCCAGGGAAAAATTCGATATAAGGGTGAGGAGGTTACGGGCATGGAGCCCTATTTACTTGCCCGAAAGGGGATCGGTTATATCCCTGACGATAGGAGAATCTTCCCTGACCTTACAGTTGGAGAAAACTTAGAGATTGCTATTCGTAAACCAAAAGGAAAGGATGGGTGGACCCAAGAAAAGGTCTACGAATTGTTTCCCCAATTAAAAAACATCCAATCCCGAAAGGGAGGATGTCTCAGTGGGGGCGAGCAGAAAATGTTAGCCATTGCCCGTGCCTTGATGGGAAATCCAGAGTTTATCCTTCTCGATGAACCCTTTGAAGGGTTGGCTCCTCTGTTGATTCGATCCCTTGAGGATCAGATCAAGAGATTAAGAGAGGCTGGGTTAACCGTCTTAATTGCTGAGCAGAATGTGAGATCTACCCTTCGGATTAGCGATAGGGGCTATATCATCGATGATGGTAACATCCGCTATCATGGCAACATTAAAGAGTTAAGAGAAAACGAGGAAGTGAGGAAGAAGTATCTTCTTGTATAAATTTAAATTCTCCTCTTTTCACATCTGACTATCCATCCGAAAACCTTTGGCTTAAAGTTCAAGAGGTTAAGTAAAAAGCATTGAGAAGGGAGAAGAATTGAAAATCAAGGTTCCACAACTTCTCTGGTATGAAAAGAGCGAGATGGAATTGGATTTTCCCCATTCTTGGTCTATCTTCTTCTGCCCAATGAAGGGGGGCCAAAGAAAGCGACTTGAGAAGAAGGAGATCGAGGACGCCTTTGCTTATCCGATCGGAACAAAACCTCTTTATGAATTGGCTAAGGGGAGGAAGGAGGTGGTCATCCTCTTTGACGATATGGCGAGGCCAACTCCAGTTTATGAAGTCCTTCCTTTTTTATTAAGAGATTTTGAAAGGGCAGGGATTAAAGACCATCAGATTCGTTTGATTGCCGCCTTAGGGGCCCATGGTGTCCAGACGGCCAATGACTTTAGGAAGAAACTGGGAGAAGAGACTTTGGATCGGTTTCCAGTTTATAATCATAATCCTTTTGACCATTGTCAATATCTTGGAAAGACCCGCTATGGCACTCCAGTTTCAATCAATAAAGAAGTGATGGGCTGTGACCTTAAAATTGGCATTGGATGTATTGTTCCCCATTCCTTTTCAGGCTTTGGAGGAGGAGCAAAGATCATCCTCCCAGGAATAGCCCATATGGATTCGATCGCCCATAACCATGGACTCATGAAAGAGTATCCCAAATGTATTGGAGTAGGAAAGATAGAAGGAAATATTCCTCGGCTTGATATGGAAGAAGCCGCTCGAATGGCAAATCTTGATTTAAAGATTGATGCGATTGTCAATCTTCGAGGAGAGATCACGAGTCTCTTTGTAGGGGATCCGATTCTTGAACATTACGAAGGAATGAAATTGGCTAAAGAGGTTTATCTTACGACTCCAGCACGGGGAATGGATGTGGTCGTAGTGAATACCTTTTCGAAGGCGAATGAGGCGGCTATTGCTCCTTTCATCGGCATTCCCTCTTTGAAGGAAAAAGGAGGAGATCTGGTGATCATTGCCAATGAACCGGCAGGACAGGTCATTCACTACCTTTTTGGTGAATTTGGAAAGTGTGGGGAGGGAAGGCTTCGACTTCCACAACCCCTTCCAACCAACGTTAAACGAATGATTATTCTCTCCCCTTTTCGTGATTACGTAGGGGCCTGTTTTTTTGGAGAGGTCTCTTCGATCCTCTGGGTTAAGACATGGGAAGAGGTTCTTGGTTTATTGAAAGCAGAATGGGGAGATAAGGCAAAAGTCGCTGTCTATCCCGATGGAACCATTCAGTATTTTAATGAATAAAATGAAAAATGGGCGAAATGAGCATTTACCTACTTGACAAGTCTGCTATTAATCTGCTAATGATCAGTACAGGAGAGTTTCTGCAGATGAAAAAGTCGAATTGGTGGTGCTGGGGGAAAAATTGTTGGGAGGTTTGCCCAGCGCCATAATTAATGATATGAATTGAGATTAACGGCCATGGGCAGCACTCCTGTTACCCATGGCCTTTTTTTAATCCTATTTTGAAATCCATTCTGAAAAGGCTATGGAAATCAACCATAGCCTTTTTTATTGAAAAAACACAAAAGAAAGGAGAAGAGCGATGATCAAAGAAGCGATTGGTAAATTGGTTTTAAAAAAGGATTTAACTGGAAAAGAGATGGAGGAGGTGATGAGAGAAATTATAGAGAAAAGGGCATCAACCTCACAAATCGCCTCATTCCTTACCGCATTGAGGATGAAAGGCGAAACCCCCGAGGAGATTACCTCAGCGGCAAAGGTACTTAAGAAGAACTCTTTGAAATTGAATTTAGGAGAGAATCTAGTCTGCCTGGACCGGGAAGAGATTACCGTTGAAATGGAGACGATTAGAAGCACAGCAAAGGGGTTTAAAGAAGGGACCAATATCTTCAATGTATCCACCGCAACGGCCCTTGTGGTCGCAGGAGGAGGTCAGAAGGTGGCCAAATATGTGAGGAGATCCTTACATCCTCTATGTGGATGTGCAGATGTCATTGAGGCGTTGGGGGTCAATCTCGATATGACTTCGACCCAACTTGAAAGGTGTTATAAGGAAGTAGGGATATGTTTTATTCATGAGCCTCTGGTTCATAATGGTCTTGAGAATGTAATCTCCATTCGGAAAAAGATGGGGATTCGAACCCTCTTCAATCTTTTGGACCCCCTGATCAACCCAGGCGGAGCGAAGATTCAGGTATTGGGGGTGTATGATCCAAATCTTACGGAGAAGATGGCTAAAGTCTTAATGAACCTTGGAGTCGAAAAGGGACTTGTGATCTATGGCAGAGACACACTTGATGAAATCAGTATCACTGGAGAGACCAAAGTAACGGAATTCAGAAAAGGAGATATTAGGACTTATTTTATTAAGCCAGAAGATTATAGGATGAAGAGGGTTGATCTCTCAAAGATTAACGGTGGGACAAAGGAACAAAATGCCGAAATAATAAAGGAGATCTTAAAAGGAGCTTGTGGGCCAAAGCGAGATATCGTTGTTCTTAATGCAGGCGCAGTTTTTATGATTTCTGGGAAGGCAAAGGATTTCCATGAAGGGATAGAGATGGCTAACCAGTCTATTGATTCAGGTAGAGCCCTTGAAACACTTAAAAGGGTTATCCAATTCACCAACACCGAAAAGAGATATTTAAGAGGAAGAGATTTTGCATCGGCCGAAATATCTTGGTTTTCCTCAAAAGAAAAAGGATATTGACAGAATATTTGAATTCGGTTTATTCAGTAAAAGCCAAGAGAATCTGGTATTTTCTTAATAGAGAGAAAAAAAGAGAGGGAAGATCTATGGAAGAAAACAGTGTGGTGGTGGTAAGTGCGGTGAGAACACCTTTTGGCAAATTCGGGGGGACGTTAAAGGATATTCCATCTATTGATCTTGCAGCCATGGTGATTCAGGAGGTCCTTCGGAGGGTGAACATTAAGGGAGAGGAAGTAGAAGAGACCTATTATGGAACCGCTGTCATTGGAGAGGCTGCATTGGAAACAGATGTCCCAGCAAGGCAAGCCACCCTCAAAGCAGGGATGCCTGCTGATTCAATTTCTCTTACCTTAGATCGGGCCTGCTGTTCTTCACTTGTCGGTCTTCGTCTTGGATACAGGGCAATCCGAGCGGGTGAGATAGATATTGCAATGGCTGTGGGTGTCGATAATATGAGCCGTGCACCTTATGTGATCCCTCCAGAGGTTCGCTGGGGAAGGAGATTAGGAAATATTCAAATATGGGATGGTCTTTATGAATTGGGATATAAAGGGTTTAATCCTGTCTCAGTAGATGCAGGAGAGGTTGCTCTTGAATACGGGGTTACCCGAGAGGACCAGGATCGATGGGCTTACGAAAGTCAGATGAAATATGTTAAAGCCTTTCAAGAAGGGAAGTTTAAGATTGGCGAAGAGTTGATGAGGGTTGAGATTCCACAGAAGAAAGGTCCTCCAATTATTCTGGAAAAGGATGAATTTCCAAAACCAGATACGACCCTTGAGAAACTCTCTAAACTACCGACGGTTTATGGAAGCCCAACCGTTACCGCAGGAAATGCGCCTGGCTTGGATACAGGGGCAACCGCAATCCTTATCATGAGTGAAAGGAAGGCCAAGGAGAAAGGTCTTAAGCCTTTGGCGAAAATCGTCTCGATGATGGCTACTGCCACAGATCCGAGATTGATTGCAGCCATTCCAGGCTTTACGATCCAGAGAGTTTTGGAGAAGGCTAACTTGACTCTCGATCAGATTGACCTTATTGAGATCAATGAGGCCTTTGCCGCAATGCCTCTGGTCAGTGCAAAGATCCTTTCTCATGGCGACCCTGAAAAGATGAAATCGATCCTGAAGAAGACCAATGTGAATGGAGGAGCCATTGCCATTGGTCATCCTGTAGGGGCAAGTGGTGGAAGGATCCTGATGACCCTGATCTATGAGTTAAGAAGAAGGGGAGGAGGGTTGGGTGTCGCATCGATCTGCGGAGGGTTAGCCCAGGGGGAGGGGGCAATCATTAAGGTTGAGATTAAATAGCTTCTCGACAAAAAGCATTTTATGGGAGAAATAGGATTAAATGCTTAGGGGGGGCTCGTCTGATCTTGCTCCTAATTTTTCAATCTTAACAGAACAGACCTTAAACTCTGGGATCTTTGCAATGGGGTCCAAAGCAGGATTCGTTAAAAGATTGGCTCTGCTCTCCAGGAAATGGAAGGGAATAAAAACAACTTTTTTACCAACCCGTTCGGTTACCTTCACTTTTGTTATGATAGATCCTCTTCTCGATTCTACCTTGACTAACTCATCCTCTTTCACGTCAAGTTCTCTGGCGTCGGAAGGATTCAGTTCTAAGAAACATTCTTGAATCTCCTGATTGAGAGAAGGAGAATTCCCAGTCATGGTTCGAGTATGGTAATGGACATGAATCCTTCCAGTGGTTAACCAGAAAGGATAATCTTCATCTACTACTTCTGCTGGAGGTTTATATTCAATAGGGGTAAAGAGTCCCTTGCCTCGAGTAAAACGTCCTTGGTGTAAGAACTTTGTACCAGGATGGTCCGGATTCGGACAAGGCCATTGCAGTCCATCCCCCTGGAGCCTCTCATAGGTGATTCCTCCATAGGAAGGGGTAAGTTTAGCAATCTCTTTCATGATCTCTTGAGGAGACTCATGATCCATGGTATATCCAAAACGATTGGATAGTTCCTGGACAATGCGCCAATCTTCTTTTGCTTCCCCAGGGGGGTCAGTAGCCTTTCGAACCATCTGAACCCTTCTTTCAGTATTCGTATAAGTCCCCTCCTTCTCTGCAAAGGATGCCCCTGGAAGAGTCACATGGCTTAGATCTGTTGTGGGCGTAGGAAAGATGTCGATGACCAATAAAAAATCGAGTGCTTTAAGGGCCTTCTCTACATGATGGCTGTCTGCGTCGCTTATCACAGGATTTTCGCCTAAGATAACCATCCCTTTAATCTTGCCTTCAAGAATTGCAGGAAACATCTCTGTGGCTGTCACTCCCACCTTTTCAGGAAGGTGGCATCCCCAGGCATCCTCAAACTTCTGACGAGCAGAGGGATCGGTCACAGGCTGGTATCCTGTATAGACATTGGGTAATCCTCCCATGTCACAGGCCCCCTGAACATTGTTCTGACCTCGAAGGGGATTAATACCTGTCGATTCTTTTCCAAGATTTCCAGTGAGCATAGCCAGATTGGCAAGAGACTTAACGTTATCCACACCGGTCGTATGCTGAGTAATGCCCATCGTATAAAGAATGCTTGCCCGCTCAGCCTTAGCGTAATATTCGGCCGCACGCTCGAGATCGGAAACAGCCACTCCTGTAATTTCGGAGACTTTTTCTGGAGGGTAATGCTCAATAACTTTTTTCAATTCTTCAAAGTTTTCCGTCCTTTCTTCAATAAAGGCCTGATCCTGCCACCCTTTTTCCAAGATAATGTGCATCAAACCATTAATGAGAGCCACATCGGTTCCCAGATGATGACGGAGATGGAGATCACTGATCAGAACCAAGGGGATTTTTCTTGGATCGGCGACGATCAGCTTTGCCCCTCGGGCTTTGGCCCGAAAAACTCGTGTGGCAATTAAAGGATGTGCAACAGATGTATTTGAGCCAAAAATAAAAATACAATCTGAACGCTCAATCTCTTCTATCGAATTGGTCATTGCCCCGCTTCCAAATACTGCGGCCAGCCCGGCCACTGTTGAGGAGTGTCAGAGACGGGCACAATGATCAATATTATTGGTTCCGAGAACTGCTCGAGTGAACTTTTGGAGAAGATAATTCTCTTCGTTGGTGCATTTCGCTGAAGTTAAAACGCCAATACTATCTGGTCCATACCTCTCTTTAATCTCTTTGAGCTGCTTTGCAGAGAAATCCAGGGCCTCATCCCAAGAGGCCTCCTTTAGTTCCCCTCCCTTCTTCATTAAAGGTTTGGTTAAACGTTTAGGATGATGAATAAATTCATGAACCATCCATCCTTTGACACAGAGCTTCCCTTCGTTTACAGGGCTTGTCTTGGAAGGAAGCGTTCCAATCACCCTTCCATTCAATACCTCTAAGAGCAACCCACAACCACAGCCACAATAAGGGCAAGTTGTTAAAACGGTTTTAAACTCCATAAACCTACTTTACCTCAATAATATTTAATGGAGACTTCTCGTCTAAATTGTAACCCGTTTTATACCCAAATTCCTTCTCAACGATCTCTGTAATCTTCTTGTAAAGTGTCCTTAATGGAATTTCTCCGGGGCAAGCCTCCTCACAGAGTCCACAGTCAATACATCTGCCCACCATGTGCATGGCTCTCACAAGATGAAAGGTAGGATTATCAGGTGGAATATCCCCTTTTTCAACAAGAAGCTCTTCTTCGAGACTACACTCATTACAGAAACACATGGGACAGATGTTTCGACAACCAAAACACTTAATACAACGGTTAAATTCCTTTAACCAGAATTGGAGTCTCTCTTCCAAACGCATTCCTTCGATTTGATGAATTCTTTTACCCTCTGCCTTTTCAGCCTTTGGGCCATCGATCTGACAATCAGGGAAGGGTTTCTCACATTCACAGGTTTTAGCCAATTCATCTGGACATCCAACTCCAATGGGAATAATCTTCTCTTCTTCCAGTTGTTTCCATTTAAATAATTCACGAAGTCCCCTTTCATCACATCCTCTTACCAGTACTGCAAAAGTCTCCTCGGGGTAGGCTATAGTCAATTGAATCAAGATTTGATTGAGGGGGTAGCGAGCCCCTCCTGCTTTTTTCCAATCTCCAATAGAAAGGAATTCTAACTCTTCAGGCCGAGTAAAAAGATGAGGCATCACATGACCATTGGTCTCCCTTAATCCTAAAAATCCCTTGATCTTCTTTTCAATAAGTAACTTTTTAAGGTGCTCTTTAACTTTTTGACTCATATGCTCTTAGGCTGCCTCCTTTACCTTTAAAGGATTGGGGCCCAATCTTTTTATCTCTTCAACAAATTCCGTTATTTCATGGACAAATTCAGCCGCCTCCGCAGAAGAAACCCATCTCATTCGTAAACGTTCAGGATGGATGCCTGAAAATTGTAATAATTTTTGAAGCACGGTCAACCTTTTTTTAGCCATCACATTACCATACTGGTAATGGCATTCTCCGAGCCTTCAACCGGCTACGAAGACACCGTCGACTCCTCCTTGCAGTGCCTTCAGTACATAATGAGGTGAAATGGTTCCTGTGCACATCACTCGAATCGTTCGGACCGAAGGCGGATACTGCATGCGACTGACCCCAGCCAGGTCAGCAGCTGCATAAGCTCACCATGTACAGAGAAAAGCAATTATCTTTGGTTGGAAATCCTCTCCCATAAATTCCTCACTATCTGCATAGCGATCAACGTTTTTTGTTTAGGCCCTCAGGGCCTTTTCAATCTGTATATAGATCTGTCGGCTCGTGAACCGTTTGAGCTGGGCGCTTCCTGATGGACAGGTGGCTGCACAGGTTCCACATCCTTTGCAGATCACCTCATTGATCTCACAGATCTCCTTATCTTCCAGATACCGTATCGCCTCATAAGGACAGACCTTTAAACATCCCTGACAACCCACGCAACTTTCAGGATCGATCGTAGCAACAATGGCATTGCCAAACATCTCCTTCTGAGAGAGAAGAGTCCCTGCGCGGGAGGCTGCGCCAAGCCCCTGCGCAATTGATTCGTCGATCGGTTTAGGGGAATGGGCCAATCCACACACAAAGACCCCATCCGTTGCAAAATCGATGGGCCGAAGTTTCACATGGGCTTCTACAAAGAAGCCGTCCGTATTTATCGGGACTTTAAATAACTTGGCCACAGGATTCTCTTGAGGCATCACCATAGCCGTTGCCAAAATCAGGAGGTCTGGCCGTGCCTCCATCTCCCGACCAAGAACATAAGAAGTAAAACGAATCTGAAGATTCTCTCCTTCTCGAGTAACCCTAAGGTCTTTTTGATCGTCATATCGAATGAAAAAAATCCCTTTCTCTCTGGCCTCCCGATAGAGGTCTTCTCGCAATCCATAAGTCCTCATATCTCGATAAAGAATAAACACATTGATCTCGGGGTTGAGATCTTTTAGGGTGATGGCATTTCTTACTGAATGGGTGCAACACACCTTCGAGCAATAAGGTCGTTCTTTGATGCGAGACCCTACGCATTGGATAAAGACAACATTCTGTAACTTTTTAAGGTTAGGGTCTTTTTGGATCAAACGTTGATCAAGTTCCAAGCTGGTTAAGACCCTTGGGTCTTTGCCATAGAGGTAGAGATCGGGTTTCAGTTCAGAAGCTCCTGTAGCAATGATGGCGACCCCGTGTTCTAATGTCTTTATCTCTCCATTTGTTTGGATTGTGGATCGAAAATTTCCAACAAATCCTTCTACTCCCTTCAATTCTGTCTTTAAATAGACTTCAATCTTCGGATTCGATAGGATCTCATCGATTAATTTCTTTAAGTACGTCTGAACCTCCTCACCTTTCCAAGTTTGATAAAGAGTTCGAGCATGACCTCCTAAGGCCTCCTCTTTCTCGAGGAGATAGGTATAATAACCCTGTTTGGCCAGATTCTTTGCCGCAACCATCCCTGAGACCCCTCCTCCGATCACCAGGGCCTTTGAATCAATCTTGATCAATGGCTCTGCCATGGGTTCAAAGAAAGCGACTTTGGCTACAGCCATCCGAACCAAATCTTTTGCCTTCTCAGTTGCCATTTCTTTTTCAGCCCCATGAACCCAAGAGCATTGATTTCGAATATTGGCCATCTCAAAGAGGTATTTATTAATTCCTGCGTTGACCACTGTTTCCTGAAATAAGGGCTCATGGGTTAAGGGGCTGCAAGCAGCCACAACCACCCGATTTAATCTCTGCTCTTTGATGATTTGAGACATCTTCTCCTGGGTATCCTGAGCGCAACTAAAAAGGTTGTCTACCCCATAAACGACCCCAGGAAGGGTTTTTGCATATTCAACCACAGCAGGAACATCGATGACTCCTGCGATATTTGTCCCACACCGACACACAAAGACTCCTATTCTTGGAGTCTCTCCCCGGATATCCATTTCCGCGGGAATGGTCTTTTGCTTAGTCATTGACCAACGGGAGTCAGCGAGAAGGCTTTCTGCCATGGCTGCAGAGGCACTGGATTCCATGACTGAAGTTGGAATATCCTTTGGTCCTTGAAAAGCCCCACAGACAAAAATTCCATCTCTCGAGGTCTGAACCGGTGAAAAACTACTGGTTGAGATAAATTGATGAGGATCAAGCTGAAGCCCTAAACGGTTGGCAAGTTCACTCGCCTCCTGGGAGACATTAAACCCAACAGATAGAACTACCATATCAAAGGTTTCTTCAATCCTTCTTCCTCTCTCATCCGTGTAGCGAATAAGAAGATCTCCTGTCTCTCGAATGGGAAGGATATTAGTAATTCTTGACTTAATAAACCGAACCCCTGCTTCCTCTTGAGCGCGATTATAATACCGTTCAAAATCCTTACCATACGTTCTCATATCGATAAAGAAAATGGCGGTATCTAAGGGTTCTTTGGAATGTTCTTTGGCCACAAGAGCTTCTTTAATCGCATAGGTACAGCAGACTGCTGAGCAGTAAGCCCTTGCCCCTTCGTGAATATCCCTTGAGCCGACACACTGAATCCATGCAATCTTCTTGGGCTCCTTTTTATCAGAGGCCCTCACGAGATGTCCTCCCAAGGGGCCAGAGGCAGAAAGCATTCTTTCAAATTCAAGGCTTGTCACAATATTCGGTGATTTTTTATATCCATAGATATTATAGACCTCGGGATTGAAGACCTCACAACCTGGAGCAATAATGATGGCTCCCACCTCGAAGGTCAATTCTTTTTCCTGATCATCAAAAAGAATGGCCTTTGCAGGACAGAGTTTCTCGCAGACCTTACATTTTCCTTTTGTAAGAAAGATACAGTTGATAGGATCAATGACATATTTAAGGGGAACTGCCTGAGCATACTTCACATGGATCGATTTTCGCTTAGCCAAGCCTGCATCATATTCGCTATCCACCTTTGTGGGGCACTTCTCTGCGCAGAGTCCACAGGCGATGCACTTGGCCATATCCACATAGCGGGGATGTTGGGTTACCTTAACTTCAAAATGGCCAGCCTCTCCTGAAATCTCTTTCACTTCGGAGAGGGTGTAAAGTTCAATGTTGAGATGCCGGCCGACCTCGACCAGTTTGGGCGAAAGGATTCACATAGAACAGTCATTGGTGGGAAAGGTCTTATCCAGTTGGGCCATCATCCCACCAATGGAAGAGGATCGCTCCACCAGATAAACATAATAGCCGGAATTGGCCAGGTCCAGAGCGGACTGCATCCCGGCAATCCCCCCGCCCACGACCATCACTGAACCGATTCTATTCTGTGCCATCCTGACTCCTATAAGAAAAAAATATAAAGAAAATAAAAAGAATTCGTCTACCGGGAAAATTGAGGATGTCCATACCTACCGGTAGGCAGATCTTAGCCTGGATGTGTCTTTTCGAAAATCGGTAACGTTGTTCATCTTTGAAGCCTCTTTGCTGTCCCCTTAACCCTCCCTTAAGTTAAGGGGATTATTAATTTTCATCGGTTCTGGGTGACGCCTCCATTGTGGAAGATTAGCGGGCTGATTCTTTCTCCTTTTTGATTTCTTTATGCTCGGCTGATTCTTGTCCCTCTGCTAATTTTGTCTCCGTGATTAAGGATTCCTCAATTCGGGTGATTGGAATCTCATTCATCTCCAATCCAAGAACCTTTTGATCGATCCCAAGACTTAACCCAAGCAGTTGAGTGTAAAGAATCGAAGGAAGTGGATGGTTTAAGCCCCTTTGAGAAAGGAACCTTTTTTGGAGGCTATCGAACTGGAGATGGCAATAAGGACAAGCCACGCAGAGATATTCGGCTCCTGCCTCCTTCCCACTTTGTAATTTTTTTAGCATTAAATCCATGGAGAGTTCGTCATTGATTCCTAAGAGGGGAGCTCCACAACATTCAAGTTTCATCTGCCAATCCATACTTTCAGCCCCTGTGGCTTCAACGAGTTGATCAAAGATGGAAGGGGCGACTGCATTATCAAATCCCACTATCTCGCTTGGTCTTAAGGCATGACACCCATAGTGAGTGGCTATTTTTAGGCCTCTATAATTCCTCACGATCTTTTCCTTAATTTTCTCGATTCCAATCTCTTTTAAAAGAACCGTAAGAAAATGTTTGATTTCTACTTTTCCTTCATATACTATTTCTTCCTTTTTAAGGATCTGATTCACCTCTTCCTTTAAAAGAGGGTACTCCTTTAAAAGATGATCAGCCTTCTTCAGGGTGCCATAGCAACATTTACATAGGGTCAGGATATGAAGATTTCTCTTTTCAGCCAGTGCAAGGTTTCTTGCAGATGAGAGAAGAAAGACCTTGAATTCAATATTCCTTAAAGGATATCCACAGCAGTTAAATTCCCTAATATCAATAAGCCTTACTCCCAGTCCACTCAAAACGGCTCGGGCTGAGGATTCATACTGGGTCAATCGAGCCGGGATCTGACAACCAATAAAGAAAGCAAATTCGGTCATGGTCTTTTCTCTCTTACATATCGGATCGCTAAATTCTTCAGTTCATAAAGCACATCGGTTACTGGCACTCCTTGAGGGCACTGTTCCTGACACTGATAACAGGTTAAACAGTCCCATAACATATTTGACCCAAAGGCAAGGTCTCTTAATCCCAATCCAGTGGCATGCATGATTTGATGGGGAAGAAGTCTCAATACCTCTTGAGGATTCTCATAATTGGCTACGACCGGGCAAACAGTTGTGCATGTCTGACATCCAAAGCAGACAGAAAAATTCTTTGCCTGCATAGAAAGGCCAAGCCCATTTTTGAATTTCTTATCAGGAGGAGTTAGGGCAATGGTCTTTTCTTTCTCTCTCATCAACTCACATTGAGCCAAGATGGCCTCTCTGGCCTGAGTTAGGGGTTTTTGATAATCCCTAATAAAGATTTCATCTTTCATGAGACCGCGATAATAGGAGAGGGGGGAGAGGACAAGAAATTCAGGATAGCCCTTCTGAAGAAGCATCTCTCTTACATTGAACCATAAATCCTGAAGGTCGATTCCAACGGGGCAAACCACGGTGCAACGGTAACAATTTGTGCAGAGATAAACCCCCTCTTGAATCTTTCGGAGTTCGTCATCTTTAAGTCTCTTCCCGGAAGCAAGGGACCTGATTGCAGAAATTTTTTCAGAAGGCAGAATATGAATATTTCGGATCTCCTCATATGCTTGACCCACAGAGCAACGAAGGCTGCAAGTCCCACAATGGGTGCAGGCATCCAGTTCCAAGGCCCTTCGTGTCATTTGATTGGCTTCATGTAATTTCTCTTTTTCTGCAATAGAGTTGACCAGAAGACTCAAGGTGCTCGAAAAGAGATGAAACATTTTACTAAAAGGAAGGTAAGCCAGACCGATAAAACAGGCAAGGACATGAATGTACCATAGTAGTTGAGGGATTCGGGCTTGATCGATCTGGATTCCTATCGGACGAATCAATTTAGCTATTCCATATCCAGCAAAGGCTGATTGGTATTTTGTATGACATCCTGCGCAGCTCGATTGATGAAATTCATTTCCTTTGGCTAAAAGTTTTTCATCCAATGGTTCCTGGATGTTTGGCGAAACCATCCCGAATTCCTTTATCCAATAGGCTTCAAGTGCCTTAAGCTCATCGGGATCACTTAAGCCCGAATATTCTTCAGCCATCCTTTTGTAATCTGAATAAGCAACCATCTTTGTTGCCTCTAAAAATACCCCTGAAATCATAATCACTACAACTATAATAATAGCATAAAGATCCATTGCATTGGTTTTGAGACGAGGGAGTTTCAAAATAAATCTTCTATATAACGCAATGATAATTCCGATTATTACGAGTATTCCGAAGAAGTCTCTTAAGAACATGAAGGGATTTATGGTAGGATAATATGAATCAAAAAGTTTAACAGTGATCAATTTATCAAGGGCATGCATCAGGAGGAGGAGTGTAAATCCGCTATAGATCAATATGTGCATAATCCAACGGAGAAAGTCCTCTTTTAAAATTCTGAATTGAAAAAGAACATCAAAGATAAAAGCCCTTAAAAGATATAGAATTCTCTTACTAAGGATTGTAGAA
>Ga0315298_1004949_pt1 | contig 19396 bp, 16 predicted proteins | sample WHS_1_MG_FD_203077 | JGI IMG/M metagenome (GOLD analysis project Ga0315298, IMG submission 203077) | Extremophilic microbial mat communities from Washburn Hot Springs, YNP, Wyoming, USA - WHS_1_MG | ecosystem: Environmental > Aquatic > Thermal springs > Hot (42-90C) | place: USA: Wyoming...
ACTTCGCTTCACCCCTGAGGAACTCGCCGAGAAGGTCCAGCGTCTAATACAACTGACCGCTGCTGCCGCGCCTCTTGGCATTGTTATCTGCGTAGAGAATATCATCGAAGACGCGCCCCATTTCGCCGCTGCTCTCGAACAAGAACCAGCACTAGGCCTCACCCTCGACATCGGCCACGCGCAACTTCTTGCCGAAGAGAACAAGTCGTACCACTTCCTCGAGCAGTACTTCGATCGCATCGTCCATGTCCACGTGCATGACAACAGAGGCGGGAACACCGTGAAAGACGACTTGCATCTCGAAGTTGGAAAGGGAACGGTCGATTTCCCACGCATTATCGGCGAACTCATACGGCGCGGATACCGGCGGACCTTTCTCTTTGAGATCGAGGCAGAGGCCGCCGTGCGCAGCCGAAACCGGATTGCCCGGATGTGCGGCGTGACCCATGTTGGCCTTGGTTTGCCGACAGGCGAGTGAAGCACTACCTGGCGGGCCATCCCATTCCCCGCGGCTACCCGGGCCGCACTTCGTTCGTTAGTGGTGGCATTGGGTTGCCCGATAACCCGTTCCCTCGGCAACCAGAGCAGGCTCTTGCCGTGTTGCATGACCAGGAAGCCGATGGTATAATCGCACGGCCGGTGACCACTCAAGCAGAAGGGGGTGCGAGCCAGTGATCGGCAAGATCCTGAAGGGGATCTACAAGATCCTAGATGAAGTCGGATCCGGTGGGATCGCTGCCGTCTACCTCGCGCGCAATCTTCAAACAGGTGAGACGGTCGCAGTCAAAGTAATCCATTCCCATATCGCGGCGGCTGAGAAAAGCTTCCTCAGCCGTTTTCAGCGCGAGGCCGAGATCCTTCGCAGCCTCTCCAGTCCACACATCCCTCGGTACTATGACTCCGGTCTGGAGGATGGCCTGAACTACATTGTGATCGAGTACATTCAAGGCATTAGCGTCGCCGACTTGATCAAACAACGAAAGCAGCTCGACGTCGAAACGGCTCTGGACATCGTTCGTCAGACTGCCAAGGGTCTTCAGTGCACGTACGAACGAGGGATCGTGCACCGCGATATCAAACCGGCCAACCTGATGGTGACAGTCGAGAACGTGGTTAAGGTCATGGATTTCGGCATCGCGAGGAATATCGACGCTCTGGGCCTGACGCAGACTGGCTTTCTTGGCACCCCCAACTACATCTCGCCTGAGCAAGCCGACGGCAAGGAGACCGACATTCGTTCCGACATCTACTCGCTAGGGGCCTCACTGTTCGAGATGCTCTCGGGCCGCATCCTGTATGATGGCAACAGCCCCATTTCAGTGGCCATCAAGCACATCAGCGCCCCAGTCCCTTCCATTACCCTCTACCGAAAAGATGTCCCTCCGGCCGTCGAGGATCTATTGAACCGCTGCCTGGCCAAGAATCCGGGCGATCGGTTCCAAACACCGGCGGAACTGATTTCAGCCATCGACGCGATCATCGGCCCGGCTCCGGCGGGCACCGGCCGGACGCCAGTGAGGTCTCCGTTGTTCTCGACTGGTGAATTCGCCGTCCCTCCCACCGCGGTAGAGCCAGCGACCGATTTCGCGATGACTTCGGCGACAGTTGAGGATGGCAGCCGATCGACAAGGACCATCACCTGCCCTCTTTGCCAGGCCACGGTGCCTGCTTCGGCAGTCTTCTGCCCGAAGTGCGGTGGTTCAATTCCAAAGGCCAGCGCGCCGGTACCAGCTGAAGGCGAGTCCACCGCAATGGCGGCAAGGGAGATCGTTCCCACGTCCAAGGAACCCGTACCAAAGGGACAGGTAGGTGCGAAGAAGGGGAACACCTTAGTATACGTCAGCGTTGGCGTAGTAGTCTTGTTGGTCGCGCTGGCTGGTGGCGGCGCGCTGGCCTTCCGGGCTATTGGTTCCAGCGCACCGGCAACGCCAGTGGCGACGTTGCCTGCGCTTTCGGGCGGAATCACCACTCCGGCTGCGGCGTCTACGAGTTCTGTGGCTCGACCGACGACGCCCATCGGCCCGGGCGCGAAGGAGTTGGTGGCCGAAGGCAGTGGACTCCTTTTGCAGAGTCGCTACGACGACGCGATCGAGCTCTACAGGAAGGCGATCGAGATCGACTCGCTCTATGCTTTGGCCTATATTGAGTGGGGCCGCGCGCTGATCTGGTCCGGAAATCCCTCAGATGCGATCAGCAAGTTGGAGAAGGCCGCCAAGACGGCGACGACCGATGCCGATAAGGCTTTGGCCTATGGGCAGCTAGCCCGTGCCTACGACTGGACCTACCGGTTCAAGGACGCAGTGAACGCGGCGCAGACGGCCCTGCAACTCGATGCGAACAACGCCGATGCTCATGCTTTCCTCGCCGAGGCGGAGTTGGACTGTATAAACGCAGGGGATTGCCCCAGCAACGTGGATGTGGACATGGCCGAGGTAGAAGTTCGGGCGGCTTTGAGGCTGGACGAGAAGAGCGTCGAGGGGCAGACAGTGCTTGCGGCCGTCGAGCGGCAGAAGGGGCATCTGGATGCTGCAATCACTGCCGCGCGAAAGGCTGTGGACCTGCAGCCGAACGTGGCGCTAAGACACTACAATCTTGGGACACTCTACTTGGAAAACGCGAACTACGACCTTGCCGTGGGATCCTTCCGGCGGTCCATCGAGCTGTACGGGAAGTTCGCCCATGCCTATTATGCCCTCGGGCAGACCTACAAGGTGCAAAACCGATGCAGCGAGGCTATCCCGCAGTTTGAAGAGGTTCTGAAGATCGATCCGAAGTATACAAGCGCACTGCATGCGCTTGAGGAATGCCGCAGACAGGTGAAATAGCCGGCGGATGAACTCTTTCGAGTGCGCGAGGAGATACAGCAGATGTACGTGATGGGCATCGACATCGGGTCGCTAGCGACAAAGGCGGTGATCCTCAACGATAGGGCTCTCATCACCTACGCCATTGTCGATTCGGGTGCCGAGCACCGCCGCACCGTGGAGAGAGTCGTGGACCAAACCCTCGCTCAGGCGGGGCTCACGCGTGACCAGATCGGCTACATCGTGGCGACCGGGTACGGGAGGATCAACGTGCCTTTTGCCCACAAGCAAGTCACCGAGATCTCCTGTCACGCTCGTGGCGTGAACTCCATTTTCCCCTCCGTGCGGACGATTATCGATGTCGGCGGCCAGGATAGCAAGGCGATCAGGGTGACGGGAACGGGCAAGGTGGTCGACTTCCAAATGAACGACAAATGCGCGGCCGGAACAGGACGATTCCTTGAAGTGATCGCCCGGGCGCTGGAGGTCCCGTTGGAAGAGATCGGCCCGCTGTCTCTTGAGTCTACCAACCGGGTAAAGATCAGCAGTATGTGCACCGTTTTCGCCGAATCCGAAGTAGTATCGCGCATCGCCGAAGGGACATCGAAGATCGACATTCTGGCGGGAGTACACGATGCCATCGCCGGCCGCATCCGCGGCCTGGCCGATAGGGTCAAGATCGAGAGGGAGTGCGCAATCACCGGCGGTGGGGCGAAGAACGTCGGTTTGGTACGCGCTCTGGAAGAGCTTCTAGGATTCCCAATGCTCAGGGCGGAGGAGCCGCAGATCACCGGCGCGCTCGGTGCCGCGCTTATCGCTCACGACAGCGTTCAAGAGGTGGCATCCGCCGGATCACGTGCACACTAAGAAGCCGTCAACAGGATTGATCAGGAGCTGGTTTGGGTGTATAATCCCATTTAGATCACACGACCTGATTATCCCAAGACATAATCCAGTGAGCAGGAGAGGAGGTGATGTGGAGATGGCATGTGACAGTTGCGATAGTCCTAGGGCCGTCCGCATCATCCGCGATACCTGCGAGGTGATCGCGGGCTAGGCCCTCCGGGGCTTAGCAACTTGGCGAGGGGCGGAAAGCCACCCCTCGCCTTTTTCTTTGGTTGGGGCGATCCAGCAACGCGGTGGCGAACAGGTTCTGATGAGAAGAAAGGACAACCGGCTGATGCTAAGACCCTTGGATTTGGATCAGGTTCGCGTGCGATTGACCACCCGCTATATGGGACGCCGGCTGTTGTACTACCCGGAGACGCCTTCGACGATGATCGATGCCGACCAGGAGGCTAGACGCGGGGCGCCGGAAGGAACGGTGGTGGTCGCCGAGCGGCAAACCGCGGGGCGCGGTCGCTTGCAGCGTTCCTGGCTGGCCCCGCCTGGCAGCAGTATCCTGCTCTCGGTGATCCTCCGTCCCAAGTTAGAGACGATACAAAAGGTGACCATCGCCGCCGCTGTGGCCGTGGCTCGCACCATCGAGGCCGTAACCGGGCTGTCGGCGCAAGTAAAATGGCCCAACGATGTGCTCCTCAACGGGAAGAAGGTCTCGGGAATCCTCATCGAAAGCCACCTCACTGGCGACAAAGTGGAGTCGGCCGTGGTCGGTGTGGGTATTAACGTCAATCTAGAACTCTCAGCTGTTCCGGAGATCGCCGACATTGCCACTAGCCTTTCTGAGGAAACGGGGCGGTGGATCAGTCGGGAAGACGTGCTAGTGACCTTCCTTCAACAGTTGGAAGAGTGCTACGATGAAGCGATCACCAGTGACCGGATTCGCCTTGAGTGGGCCAGTCGGCTGGTAACCATCGGCCAGCAGGTAACGGCAACGTTCGGGAATCAGGTCGAGAAAGGCATCGCCGAGGGGGTGGACGAGGACGGAGCGCTCCTGCTGCGCCGGTTCGACGGCACACTCATCCGCGTGGCCGCGGGCGACGTTACACTCCGGCCGAGGCCGTAGCACGCAGGCTTGTCCGTCGGGAACGGGCTGGTCAATGCTGTCGGCCGCCCTCGAACGCTGAGCACCGGGATCCCGTTCCCACCTGAGGATCTATCCCCTGCTTCCGCTCGACGAGAGTAACCCCGCCGCAATATTTCTTGGCCGCCATGCGGGCGGGCGGCTAGCACCGCGCCACGGTTCACTACAGCATCCCGCAAGGGCGGCCGCCAGCCACCGTAGGGGCAGCCCGTGAACTGGCATTGTCGCCGCTGCCGCTAGGCACTGGACAGCCAAGCGCTTCACCACCGTGACAAAACCCTGTCGTCGCTCTACACGAGCTTCGCCAGGTCGGCGGCCGCTCGCTTCATATCGAGAAAGACAAGCCCGAGCTTGGCATCCTTCCGAGCTAGAGTGGTGAGCACGGCATCCTCGCCGATGGACATCAGGAAGACGTAGCCATTTTCGCCCTTGACGTAGACTTGCTCCAAGCTCCCCCGGCCGAGCTCCCCAGAGATGCGCTCGCCCAACGAAAGCATCGCGGCGGACATCGCGGACACCCGATCCTCTTCGACTTCGGCTGGCAGCGCCGAGGCCATGATTAGCCCGTCAAGGCTCACGATTGCCGAAGCCTCGATTTCGCTACTTCTGGCTTGCATAACCTTGAGCCTGTTCACCAGTTCGTCGGATCTGCTAACCACTATGACAACCCCCTAATCGGCCAATCACGGATGCGCCTGTGGACGGTGAGAAGCTCAGTGCGCCTAACAGAACGTAAGGCGGGCGGCTTGTTCTCCGCCACCCGGGCCGGGGGCCAGCCCCCGCCCCACGGACGAACACAAGTAATGTTAAGCGCTCATAGGCCATGGCGCCAGAATGATCAAAGAGATTATCGGCTCTCCTACGTCCGGATTATAGAGCAACAGGTACCCTTTTTCAAACCCCACGTTGCAGACTCTCCTCCTTTCGCCTATGATATGCATCAGTAGTTACCGTCGTGAACGCCCAGAACCGTCGACGGCAGGAGTCGACCTGAGGCATGGGACTGTGAGGTTAGCGATTACAGTGTGGCAACGGAACGAACTCCGCGCGGCGCTATGGTGGCTTGGCCGATTGCTAACCATCGATGCCGAGTATGATGCTGGGGCCAGGCAAAAGATCCTGCGGGAGTTCGCGCCGATCGTAGCCGAGGTCGGGGAAGAGGAATTCGCCGCTGCCTGGCAGGAGGTATTTGGGGATCAGCAGCCGCCGTTGTCCGAGATTCGCGACCCGATGTAACGCGCCCGCCCACATTTTATAAGTCGCGGCCTGGAATGCAAGCCTGCCGATCGTCCGCAGGCAGGCTCCGGTGGCCCACAACTACCCTGTGCCCAGGGCTTTCTCCTGTTACCGGGCAAGGCGGTAAGGGGTTGAGAGTGAATACGGCATTGCATCGGTGCCTGCAGCGGCGAGATTGGTCGGGCCACGTAACGGAGCAGGCCGATTGCTAGGTTGTTGAGCCTCGTTGTCACCTCCTTTTCGCCCTGCGTCTGAGAGTGTTGAATAGCAGGACAGGCACTACAACATGTAGTGCCTGATGGCTTTGTTGCCTACTACTGCTTGTGGTGGCGCCGCGTTATTCAACACTCTCGGGCGCCTGTCTTTTGACAGACCTGGCTGGTTTTGGTAGAATAGTAATTGAAAGTAGCAAAAGGCAAGCGCTCGCGGGAGTAACTCAGTTGGTAGAGTTCCTGCCTTCCAAGCAGGCTGTCGCGGGTTCGAGTCCCGTCTCCCGCTCCAACCCCGGTTTTCGGAGTGAAATCGGGGTTTTTGTTGAGGCAGTTACGGACATATCGGCAGTAGGAGTCGGACAGATGAGTATGCAAGAGATGGCCACCAGAGTGAAAAAGGCTGCACTTGAGTTGGCAGCACAGCCGACCGGGGCCAAGAACGCAGCGCTTTCCGCCATCGCTAGAGCACTCATGGACGAGAGGGACAGGATCCTGGCCGCCAACCACGAGGATCTCACCCGCAGCGAGCGAGAAGGGTTGGCCGCGCCTCTCTTGAAAAGGCTCAGACTCGACGACGCCAAGTACCAAGAAATGGTGGAGGGGGTGGAAAGCCTGGTCGGGCTACCCGATCCGGTGGGCCGGACTGCGCTGGCGACCGAACTGGACGACGGTCTGACGCTCTACCGCGTAACCTGCCCGATCGGGGCAATTGGCATCATCTTCGAGTCGCGACCCGACGCCCTGGTGCAGATATCCAGTCTCTGCCTAAAGAGCGGCAACGGCGTGCTGCTGAAAGGCGGCTCCGAGGCGGTCGAGACAAATCGAGTCCTCGCCGGAATCATCGCCAGCGCCACCGAGCGGGCCGGCATGCCAGCCGGCTGGATCCAACTGCTGGAGACCCGCGCCGAGGTGGGCGCGATGCTCAAGATGGACGAGCAGATCGACCTGATCATCCCCAGAGGATCGAACGAGTTCGTTCGCTACATCATGGAAAACACGAAGATCCCAGTGCTGGGCCATGCCGAAGGCGTGTGCCATTGCTATGTAGACGATGACGCCGACCAAGAGATGGCCGTGCGCGTCGTCGTGGACGCCAAGACACAGTACGTTGCCGTCTGCAACGCGATCGAGACCCTTCTAGTCCACCGGGACATAGCCCCCAGCTTCCTACCCGCCGTGAAGAGGGCGCTGGATGCCAAGGGCGTCACTCTCTTCGGCTGCGAGAGAACAAGGGAAATCATTCCCACAGAAGCGGCGAGCGAAGACACCTGGCGGAACGAGTATCTGGACTACAAGCTCTCCGTGAAAGTGGTCGATAGCCTCGAAGCGGCCATTGACCATATCAACCGCTACGGTTCCGGTCACACAGACGCCATCGTCACCCGCTCGAAGACCAAGGCCGCCCGTTTCCTGTCCTTGGTGGACTCCGCAGACGTCTTCTGGAACTGCTCGACCCGTTTCGCCGACGGCTTCCGGTACGGACTGGGAGCGGAAGTGGGGATTGCGACGGCCAAGATCCATGCGCGGGGACCGGTGGGCCTCGACGGCCTCGTCATCTACAAGTACCTCTTGCTCGGCGACGGCCACGTCGTGGCCGACTACGCCGAGCGCAAGCGGACCTTCAAGCACCGGCCGCTCGACCGGGATTTCCCGCTCTAGGCCAGGGTCGTGGCTCGATCACATCATCTCCTTATCAAGGGGAGGTAAACCCGTTGGGTCACGGTGAGGCTGGCGGCGTTGGTTGTGGCGCTGCCCGCCGAGTTGGTAAAGCGGGCCCGGAACTGGTAGTGGTAGCCGTTCTGGGTCGGAATCCCCCCACTCACCGTTAGGGTTGTCGAGGTTTCGCCGAGCATGTTAACCCAGGTGGCCCCGCCGTCCTTGCTCATCTGCCACTGCACGTCGGGCGCAGGGTTGCCGCTGGCCACTGCGGTGAAGGTTGCCCTCTCGCCGGCCGCAACGGTCTGGTTCGTGGGCTGGGTAGTGACGCTCGGGGCGTAGTCCACCGCGAGAGTGGCCGTGTCAGTCGTGGCGTCGGGCGTGATGCCGTTGCTGAAGACGGCACGGTACTGATTGCCATTCATGTCAGCAGTCACGCTGCTCAGCGTGAGCTTGGTGGAGTTTGCCCCCGAGATGTTGCTCCAGTTGCTCCCGTGATCTGTGCTAACCTGCCACTGAACCGACGGAGCCGGGTTACCATCGGCGGCCGCCGTAAACTCCGCCGTCTGACCGACCGTCACGGTCACGTTTGCGGGCTGGGTGGTGATACTCGGGGCCGTACTCGTGACGTTGATGGTTGTCACATCGCTCGCCGTGTCATTGGCCGTGTTCGCCTCCCCGCCGCCCGAGACCGTGGCCACGTTGGTCACCAAGGCTGGGGCATCGGCCGCGACGTTCACCACGAGGGTGATCGCCGGGTAGCTGCTGGAGGCAGCGAGAGCATCGCTGCGGGTACAGGTAAGCGTGCTGAGGGTGCAAGTCCAGCCCGGTCCGCTGATACTCGTTGCCGTGAGGCCCGCGGGCAGTGTGTCTACTACGGTGACCGTGCCGCTGGTCGCGGCGATAATGCTGGAGTTGGTGACCGTGATCGTATACTGGGCCCCCGTCTGGCCCCGGATGAAGTTGCCCGCGTGAGTCTTCGTGATCGTCAGGTCAGGCGGGACGATGGTAGTACCCTGGAACTCATAGGCGCCCATATCCACCACACCGGTCTGACTGCCGATAACTCCCGTGTCGACCGTGCCCGGGTCGTCGTGGAAGCGGGGCTGGCCGGCCAGGTCCAGAGTGACTGTCCCCGGCACCAGCGTGTTGTCGCCCGCGTCGATGGCGGGGGAGCCGGCCGATAGGCTGGGGTTGTCGTCCGTGGAGCCGAAAGCGTTGTCGCCCCCGTCGGCGTCGACGAAGAGCGGATCGCCTGAGATCACGCTCGTGCAAGACTTCGCCGTGCTGGGGCAGCCGCCCTGAAGCAGGCTATAGGAGATGTTGGCCGTGCCGCAGTAGTCCCCCACGGCGCAAGCAGAGTCACCGTAATATGAGTTCCCGGCGATCCCGGTTCCTCCGCTGTTGCCGTAGACTATCGAGTTCTGCAGGTTGACGACGGCAGCGGCGCTGTCCGCCGCCAAGACCGCCGCGCCCTTGGTGGCCGAGTTGCCGCTGAAGGTGGCGTTGACCAGGTTGGTGGTCGAGGACGGGTATCCAACGAGACCGCCGGCTGAATACGTCGCCATGTTGCCGCTGAAGAGCGCGTTCACGAGCGTGGCTGTTCCAGAGGCCACTTCCACGCCACCGCCGTTACCATCATAGGTGCCAGTGCTAGGGTTCCAAGCGCCGGTGGCGTGGTTACCCAGGAATCTGACGCCAGTGCCGTTCAACGCGCTGTTCGCATAGCCCCCGCTCATGTGGTACAGGCCCCCCGCCGACGCGGCGTTGTTGCCGATGAAATCGACATCCGTCAGGGTCACCGTGCCCCCTGCCGCGTAGCACAGATTTTCCATCCCGCCGCCAGTCCGCACGGCAGTGTTGTTGGTGAAGGTGACGTGATTGAGGGTCAGGGGCGCGGTATTCACCCTGAGGCCGCCCCCCCCGTGGGCGCTATTGCCGTCGAAGGTCACGCGGGTAAGGCTCGGGGCCAACAGCGACGCGGGGTGAGTATTGTTCATGTAGCTGTCGACGTGCATCCCGCCGCCGCCACCCGTGGCCGTGTTGCCATAGAAGACGACGTCGGTCAGAGTTGGATGGGTCTCAAGACAGTCCTTGTCTGGCATGGAGGCGTCGCAGGGCTCGACGTACATCCCGCCGCCGCCGCCGTTGCCGGCATTGTTGCCGATGAATCGCAGGTTCGCCAGGGTGGGGCTGCCCTGGTGTAGCCACATCCCGCCGCCGGAGTAGTACGGATTGCTGCCGCCGTCGGCGTTGCCGCCGGTGATGGTGAAGCCATCCAGCACGGCGCTGCTGCTAACGCCCGTCGCCACTTCAGTATAAGGGGCCAAACTTATTACAGTGTACTGTACGTCGGTGTTGACCACGTGGTAGGCATCGCCACTGCTCAACGTCCCGCTGTTGTCGAGGTCGCCGCTCAGGACGGTCACGTTGGCGCTCGGGTTGCGGGCGTCCAGCGAGCTCTCGGTTCCCACGAAGCCGCCGTAGATCGCCACGCCGTCCTTCAGTGTGAAGGTGGCAGTGCGAGGATCGGTGCTATAGCTGGGCCAATGAGCACTCGGCTTATAGGTGCCAGCCGCCACCCAGATCTCGTCGCCAGAGACCGCGGCGTTGAGCGCCGACTGCAGATCCTTTGCGGTTTCCCAGGACGAACCATCGTTGGTACTGGTACCGCCAGTGGTAACATGGTAGATGACGCCTGCCGCCTCCGTGAGGCCGGACGCCGCTGGTAGGGTGACCAGCAGGCTGGCCAGGAGAACCAACGCCACTAGCAACCTCGTCGCAAACCTCATGGATTCCATGTCTCCTCCCCGCTGCTCGTAGCCGAGCCCCCATTTCTCGCCGTCGGATCTGCTGTTCCTTCGACGCTTCAAGTTGGCGTGCTGGACCTTCCGTCGTCGGGACCGTTCTCCTCGCCAGCCAATGACATGCCTGTTTCGATCAGCCGCACGAGGTCATCCGTCGTCACCGCGCGAGCCTGTTCGCCGGACAGCACGAGTAGCTGGTCGCCGCCAGGGTCCAGGCCGATCAGCATCAGGTCGGGATGGTCGCGCAGGAGGGCGAAGGCGAAGTCCCTGGTCACCACGCCGAGATCGAGGACGACGACGTGGGGGCAGAGGTCGTCCAGCCTGCGCTCCGCCAACTCAGGGGAGGTCTCCACGGGAATCACGTCCAGCCGGGGATACTGCCGCAGGCTCTGGCCTACCGCGTCCAGCAGCACGGAGTTGCCGTAGAGAACCACCCGGCGCGGTGTTGCCGTTGCTCCACCTCCCGTGTTTCCACGTAACCGATCTATGGGCCAAGCGCCACCTGTGTTAGCATAGTACCCGGAAAGGCCCCCCACAATGTCACATGCGGCAAGAAAACGACAGTCCGCGAGACCTTCACGGACTGTCGGAAACGACAGGGAATGACGGGAATGCAATGTCAGAAGGGGCAGGGGAAGTGGGATGTGACGAAGTAGCCGTCAGCCATCAGTTGTCAGCTATCAGCTATCGGGGGCTGAGGCCTCGTCACCCTGGTGAAAACCGGGGTCCAGGGCTCGTACGGGGGCCTGGACGGCGGGGGCCTGGATTCCGGCGAAAGCCGGAACGACGGGACCAGGCAGTACGCAATACGCAGCGCGTATTACGCCTCGCGGGGCCTGGATTCCGGCTTTCGCCAGAATGACGGGGGCCTACCGATGGCTGACAGCTACCTAGTCGGGGTTCAGGCCCATCCGTGCGGCGTAGGCGATCACCTGGCTGCGATGCTCGAGGTGGAGGCGATACATGATTTCGGCCATATGGTAGCGGACGGTACGCTCACTGAGCGACAGTCTGGCGCCCACCTCCTTGTAGGTCAGACCCTCGGCGACCGCCTTCAGGACCTCGGTCTGGCGTTCCGTCAGCTCGGCGATCTTTTCTCGCTCGGGCGAATCGCCGCCTCGAGGAGCACTAGGAGGCTCGCTTCCTTGGCCCGCCAGCCGGGCGAACTCTTTCAGCACCCTGGCGGCCAGGCCGGGAGAGAACGGCGGGACACCCTGTTCCAGGCCGGCCAGGGCGTCGACGAATTGCTGGCCGCTCGCGCTCTTGAGCACGTAGCCGCAGGCGCCGCTCTTGACCGCCTCGAACAGGTCTTCGTCTTCCGCAGAGGTGGTAAGTATCACGATCTGGACGTCTGGCATCTCCGCCTTGATCAGCCGCGTGGCGGCTAATCCGTCGCAACCTGGCATCCTGATGTCCATCAAGATCACGTCTGGGCGCGTCCGCCGTGCCTCGACAAGGGCTTCCCGGCCGTCGTGGGCCGCCCCTACGACCTCGATCCCGTGGGCATCCAGTAGGTTCGTCAGTCCTTCGATCACCAGGCGGTGATCGTCTACGAGCAGTACTCTCATGGTGCACTCCTTAGCGGAACCTCGACGACCACCCGCGTTCCCTCGCCGGGGATGGCCTTCACCTCCACGCGGCCGCCAAACTCGTCCGCCCGCTCCCGCATGAATTGGAGGCCGAACCCCTTCCCCTTACCGGAGGCCAGGGCCGCCGAGTCGAACCCACGTCCATCGTCCTGGATCACCACGTGGGCCAGCCGTTCTCCTCGCTCGAAGGTGATCCGGACACGTTTCGCGTCGCCGTGCTTGCGAGCGTTGGACATCGCCTCCTGGATGATGCGGAAGAGCTGCGCCCGGGCCTCCGGCCCGAAGGCTCTCTCCTCCAGTCCCGGAGAAACGGTCAGGTCGGTCTGAATGTCGTAGTTCCGCGTGAAGCCGTCCAGGTAACTGCTGAGCGTGGCGAAGAAGGGACGTTGTGTGGAAGGCGTGGCCCGCAGGTCGAGAATGTGTTCGCGCACGTCGGCGTGGGCGTCCCGGGCGACGGCGGCCAGCCGGGCGAGCTGCGCATCGGCGGCGGATGCGTTGCCATCCTCCAGTAGCTTGCGCGTCGCTTCCACTTGTAGGCTCACATAGCCCAGCACCTGGCCAACGCCGTCGTGCAGCTCCCGCGCCACCCGCTCCCGCTCTTCCAGCGTGGCGAGCGCGCGCTGCTGCTGGAGGAGGCGCGCCTGGGCTTCTTTGAGTGGGGTGACGTCGTGCAGGATGATCAAACGCCCAAGGCCGAATCCCCGCTGGTCTGTCAGCGCCGAGCCGCTTGCCTGGTACCATCGCTGCTCCGGCAGCTCTCCCAGCGGGATCTCGATCTGTGCCACGCCCGGGGCACAGGCAAGCTCGCCCAAGCCGGGGTAGCTTTCCAGAGCTAGGATGGCATCCCTTCCTACGACACGGGAGCGCGGGGCGCCGAGGATTCGCTGCGCTGCCGGATTCACGTCGGCCACGCGGTTCCGGGCGTCCAGCACCAACATACCGTCCTCCATGCGCTCGAGGACGACCGCGCGGGCCACGGGTACGACGTCGAATAGGCGGAATCGAAAGAGGGCAATGGCGTACATCAGGCAGGTGAAATCGAAGCCCAGCACAGTGAGATCGACGGGTAAGGCGGAAACCACGTTCAGGGTGTCGAGGGGATAGGCCATGCGGGGCGCGAGCTGACCTAGGACGATGAGCGCCGCTGGCATGCGATGCAAGGGCGAGCGGATGAACAGGACGACGATCACCGCCGTGGCGAGCAGGAGCAGGGCCATCCCGTAGAGGCTTATCGCTGCGCCCAGAGGGGCGAACTCGCCCGCCAGCCGCCTGTCGAACCAGACGCGAGTCCAGAACAGGCTGACGTCGTCCAGGAACAAGAACGGCAGCGTGACCACCGTGGGAACGAGCAACAGCGCGACATTGCGGCGGTTGACCCACCGGCCGAGGCCCGCGTACTCCAGGCAGAAGGCCAGCGCAGCGATGGCGACGGGCAAACGCGCCTCGCCTTGGAACTTGAACCAGAAGAACTGCGTCGGGTAGGCGGCCGTGGACACCTCAAAGGCGCTGCCCAGTGCCAATAGCCCCACGGTCAGCATGAGACAAATGAAGGGAATTGCCCCAGGCGTGGTCCGGCGGCGCCAGGCGAAAGCGGCCAGGGCGCCCATCAAGGCGCACGAGGCCAGCATCGGCCAGATGTAGGGCGTGTAGTGATAGGGCCAGGTCATCTCAACCCCCACCAGCGAAAGACGGCGACACGAACAGGTGCCATGGAACCCCCTCCACTAAGCGAGACCGCCCTCAAGAAGTAGAATGCCTCGAAATGGCTACCGGCTCGCTGATTGTACGCCTGGCCCTGCCAGGCGTCAAGAAGAGGACTTCGAGTAGCTGTTCAGAGTCGGGGCAACTGTCGTTTTGAACGCAGTGAAGCATCTCCTGGTGACGAGGAGATGCTTCACCGCGTTCAGCATGACAAGAACGTGAACAGTTGCGAATGGTTTCCGGTTTGACTTACCCCCAAGAGGAGTAATATCATGCGTGCCCGCGGAGTCAAGAACAGAGGACAGATTATGCTTGTTTGGGGTTTGGATTGATGAGAGAAATTGCGGGCCGCTTAGACCCGGAAGACGAGCTGGCCCCATTCCGAGAGGCCTTCGCCATTAGGGATCCCGAGCTTATCTACCTGGATGGCAACTCATTGGGACGGCTGTCCGCGCGGACCGGCGAGCGGATACGTGCGGCGGTGGAGGAGGAATGGGGACGAGGGCTGATTCGGGGCTGGAACCAGAACTGGTACGAGGCACCGCGTAGAGCCGGTGAGTAGATCGCGCAACTGATCGGAGCCGGCCCGGGCCGGGTCGTCGTCGACGACTCGACATCCGTCAACCTCTTCAAGCTCGTGATGGCCGCCCTGGCCCTACGCCCGGAACGGGACGTGGCGGTCAGCGATGCCCTCAACTTCCCCTCGGACCTCTACGTGCTTCAGGGGTGCATCCACCTCTTGGGAGACCGTCACCGCCTTCACCTGATCTCAAATCCAGATGCGATAACCGTCGATGATGAAGAGATCCGGCGCGCCATCGACGGGCGGACGGTCCTCGTGGTCCTCTCACACGTCACCTTTAAGAGCGGCTTCCTCTACGATATGGCGGCGATTACGCGGCGCGCGCACGAGGTCGGGGCGCTCGTACTCTGGGACCTGTGCCACTCGGTCGGCGTCGTGCCGATGGAATTGGACCGCTGGGAAGTGGACCTGGCCGTCGGCTGCACCTACAAGTACTTGAACGGCGGGCCCTGCTCCCCGGCCTTCCTCTACGTCCAAAGGGACCTGCAGGCGCTGGCTGTCGCACCGATCTGGGGCTGGTTTGGCGAACGCAACCCGTTTGCCTTAGAGCTCGGCTATGTCCCAGCCGACGGCGTCACCCGCTTCTTGAGCGGGACCCCGCCGATGCTATCGCTGCTGGCAATGGAATCGGCTTTGGATATCGTGCTGGAAGCCGGCGTCGAGCGTATCAGTGCCAAGTCCATGCGCCTCACCTCGTACCTGATCGACCTATTTGACGAAGTGCTGGCACCACTGGGCTTCACCTTGGGCTCACCGCGAGAGCCCACCCGCCGTGGCTCACACGTGAGCATCCAGCGTCCGGAGGGATACCGGATCAACCGGGCGTTGATAGAGGAGATGCAGGTGCTGCCCGATTTCCGCGAGCCGGATAATATCCGCCTCGGTTTGGCGCCGCTCTACACTTCATTCTCCGACGTGTGGAGTGGGGTGGACCGGATCCGCCGCACCATGGGGGAGAAACGATACCTCCGCTTTCCGGCCATCCGGTCCGCCGTGACCTAGGGCCGGATCCAACCTCTCAGAGTTGTTGAATATCAGTTGAACAGCCGGCCGACCGACGTCTTTTCGTGGACGCTACGGATCGCTTCCGCAAAGAGCGGTGCGACGGACACCTGACGCAGCCGCGGGCCAAGCGCGGCGGATTTTTCCGCGGAAACAGGCACCGTGTCGGTGACGAGGAGTTCGGCGATCGGGCTGGCGAGAATGCATTCCACGGCATTTCCGGTAAGCAGAGCGTGTGTGGCTAGCGCTCGAACAGAGCGCGCGCCTTCAGCCATGATCCTCTCGGCCATGTTGCAGAGCGTTCCACCCGTGAAGATGATGTCGTCGACGAGGATGGCATCCCGACCACGAACGTCGCCCAGGAGCGCCGTGGCCGCCGATTCCTCTCCTTGATGTGGCCGGACCTTCTCGCCCAGCGCTAATCCCGCGCCGTACTCCTTCAGCCGGTGCTGGAAGTGCCGCGCTAGCGTCGCGCTCCCGGCGTCCGGGGCGACAAGAACCGGACGGGTGATCGTCTCGGAGGCGACAAGCTCTCGAATCGTACGGGTGAAGACCGGCAGCGCGTAGAGGTTGTCGACAGGTACGTGGAAGAAGCCTTGAACAGGTGCGGAGTGGAGGTCCATCGTCAGCACGCGCGATACGCCAACGGCTTCGAGCGCGTCGGCAACCACGCGCGCCCGAACAGAGACCCGCGGCTCGTCCTTCTTGTCTCCCTTGCCGTACGGAAATAGGGAAGGACGGCCGTCACCGACTGGGCACTTGCCCGCCTTGCCGCATCGACGAGAAAGAGCAGTTCCATGACGTGATCGTTGGGGCGCTCATGGCCCGATTGGACAATGAAGACGTCCCGCCCCCGCACGTTCTCCTCGATCTTGACCTCGATGGCGCCGTCGGAGAAGGTCCGCTGCCGGACCGATGCCGGAGGATGGTCGAGGTGGGTGCAGACTGCCGCGACGAACTCCGGATGTGAACGTCCCGCCAGAATCGGTAAGGTGTCCAGGGGTCTGCTGCTACCAACGGTGGTCATCTCGCTCGCACCTCCTTTGGCCGAAGTCTGGATCGCGGGAAGGAACATACCTATTGTACACCCTGGCCGGCTTGCATGCCAATGTGCCTACCACCTTCACGACCACCTGCGCTTCGAAGTGATCTCCTGAGGCGAGTCTCCTGTCTTGCCATTCGCTGGCGATTTCCGGCCCGACAGAACCCGCGCCAACCGTCGCGTCACGGTAGCGGGCAAAATGCTCCGCAGGCATACCTGGTCGTTGCCGGGACGCAGGCAATCGAGATTGCGGTAGTTGTTCTCCTCGCAGATGGGGCAGGGGGTGCCGGGCAGCAGCAGGTGCAGGTGCGGCAATTGGGGCGCCCATAGCCGCCAGCTACTGGCGCCGAAGATCGCCACCGTGGGGTCCCGACCCCAATGGCGAGGTGCATGATACCGTTGTCGATGGCGATGCAGGCGCGGGCCTCTCGGAGCGCCCCTGCCACCTGGGGTAGCGTGAACTGGCCCCTTAGGTCCTGCAAAGCAGTACGGGACAGCAGCAAGTCCTCCGCGCTGGCGGAGTGGTAGTAGCGCACCTGTTTGGCCGGTTTGTCGCCGAGGAGCCCCACCCTCAGGCCTCGCCCCTCGCACCAGTGCAGAACGCCTCCCAGTACTCCACCGGCCACAGCTTGGCCGGGCGGCTGGCCCCGGTGGCGATCAGCAATTCCGGCGGCTCTCCTGGGCCGAGACCGGGCGATACCCAGGGAATCTCGGTGCGTTGGTAGTCGGCCTCGACCCCGGCCATGCGGCAAAAGATTTCGCCGATGAAGTTGGAGGAGATCACGTCCCCGGACTCCTCCAAGAAGTTGGGGCGGGCCCACGTCGCCGTAGCCAGCGCTGATGGTCGCGTGGGCGCCGGGGCCAGCTCTTTGCGCAGGTCAGGCTCGAAGACGTTACCCACCGCGAACCGCGGATTCAGGACCGACATGACTCGGGCGTTCAACGGGTGGAACTCGAGGTTGATCGCCAGATCGTAGGGCCCGACCTCCCGCTCCCGCTGGCGCACATAGTCCACTACGCCGCGCAGGCCCTCTTTCCCATCGAAGAGGGACACCCGTGAGTCAATGAGGGGCGAGGCCTCCTCCAGTTCCTGGCTGCGTGGCCCCCCGAAGTAGTCGAGGGTGCAGCTAGGATACTTCTCATGCAGCCCGCGCAGTAGGGGCGTGACCACCGCGAAGTTGCCGATCGAATCGTGAAACAGTACGCCCAGATGAGGCCGGGGCCGAGCTTCTGGCCGGAGTAGCGTTCCATTGGACACCTCTGTCGATGAATGGGACACCAGATTGCCTGGGAGGCCGAGTATCGCGCGCTATTAGCATTCAACACGCGCGGTGCTCGCCTAGCCAATTCTAGCCGATTCGCGCTATCGTCACAAGTGGGCGCGTTGACTTCTACGACCGGCTGCTCTATCATCACCTCTAGCGTTCTAGGTTTCTTGTCGGCCTGCCCGCAGCCAGCAGGCAACCATCTGATTATCTCTAGGAGGGCAGTGGAATTGAGTCTGGTGCTTGAACCAGCCGAGCTATGCGGCATCTCCCTACGTAATCGCTTCATCCGCTCGGCCGCGATTGATTCTACTCCAAATGCCGAAGGGGCCGTTACCGAACAATCCGTTAGGCTTTTCGAGGGTCTCGCCGCGGGCGGCATCGGCTTGATCGTCACGGGTGCCGCACTCGCCACGCCCAGGCCGGTGCCCGTGCGTTCTACGACTTACGGGATCTACTCCGACGCGCTAATCCCGGGCTTGCGCCGCCTCGTCGAAGCGGCGCACCGCCACGGAGCCAAGATCGCAGTGCAGATCGTCCACACCGGCGCCATCGTTACCGGGCCCCGTGGCGAGGACAGGGTAGTCGTCGTTCCTTCGGAGCTTGACGATGCCCAAACCGCGCAAGCGGCCAATAAGGTGGTTACCAGAGAGGCCACCGCAGATGACATCGACCGGATCATCGAAGACACCGTCGCGGCGGCCAAGCGGGGACGCGAGGCCGGCTTCGACGCCGTCCAGTTCCATGCCTGCCACGGCGACCTAGTGGCCCGGTTCTTCTCTCCACTGACCAACCGTCGAACCGACAAGTGGGGCGGTAACGCCGAGAATCGGTGGCGTATTCTCGTCGAAACCGTGCGGCGCATCAGAGCCGCAGTTGGCCCCGACTATCCGCTTCTAACCAAGTTTGGCGTCTTGGATGACGCCGCCGGCGGAGCCACCTTGGAGGAAGGGCTAGCGGCCCTACAGGCGATGGCGGAGGCCGGCCTGAGCGCCGCCGAGATCAGCCACAGCGGCGTCGGCGGTGGCGTTCGGCCAGATAGACTCCCCGTCGAACAGGGCGCGGAAGTGGTTCCCTACCGCCAAAAGGCGGCTGCTGTTAAGAAAGCAGTGGGCATCCCGGTGATTCTCGTGGGCGGGATCCGCAGGCTAGAGACCGCCGAGGAAATCGTCTCTTCCGGCGATGCCGACTTCGTCTCCCTCTGCCGGCCCTTCATTCGTGAACCCAACCTGGTCCGCCGGTGGACCAGCGGGGATCGGGCACCGGCCAAGTGCATCTCCTGTCAGAAGTGCACCGGGATTATGGCCCGCGGTGAGCCCTTGGAGTGCGGCGAAGAGCGACGAATCCGCGAAGGCAGAGGGTAGGACGCGACTGCGAAGCTCACCACCTGGCCGCCTGATCGCGCCACACCCGAAACGCGCACTCGGTTCTATCTTGTGTTGGCGAAAGTAGGTAAGTGTTGGAAGGCGAGAGAAGGGGTGGTTGGAGGTCACCATTCCGGCGAGACCCTCGCCA
>Ga0315298_1004950_pt1 | contig 19392 bp, 19 predicted proteins | sample WHS_1_MG_FD_203077 | JGI IMG/M metagenome (GOLD analysis project Ga0315298, IMG submission 203077) | Extremophilic microbial mat communities from Washburn Hot Springs, YNP, Wyoming, USA - WHS_1_MG | ecosystem: Environmental > Aquatic > Thermal springs > Hot (42-90C) | place: USA: Wyoming...
AGGTAACAACAGGGTCCGCCCAGCCGCAAATAACGATCGGCCACCTAAGCAAAAAAGAGGTGTTTTGGGCGGAGGACGAGCACGAAAGGGCCGCGATTGCCCACATCCTCGGCACGCTGGACGACAAGATCGAGCTGAACCGGCGGATGATCGAGACGCTGGAGGCGATGGCGCGGGCACTGTTCAAGTCGTGGTTCGTGGACTTCGACCCGGTGCGCGCCAAGATGGAGGGTCGCTGGCAGCGCGGCCAATCGTTGCCCGGCCTCCCCGCCCACCTCTACGACCTCTTCCCCGACCGCCTGGTGGATTCGGAGCTGGGCGAGATCCCGGAGGGGTGGGGGGTGGGAACGCTGCCTGATCTCTTCGACTTTCTTGAAGGCCCTGGATTGCGGAACTGGCAATACCGAGACGAAGGGATAAAATTTCTCAACATTCGCTGCATTTCCGATGGAGATATAGACATTGCGAAGGCAAACTGCATCAGCCGCAAGGAGTTCGAGGACAAGTATTCACACTTTGCCCTGCAAGAAGACGACATTGTGATTTCTACTTCTGGGACACTTGGTCGCCTTGCTGTTGTTCGAGATGATCATCTGCCGATAATGCTCAACACTTCGATTATTCGTTTTCGTGGTCTTGGTGCTGTTGGGCTTACGTATGTCTGGGGATTTCTTCAATCAATTTACTTTCTTGGCGAAATGCAGGCATTGGCCTCAGGTAGCGTTCAGTTGAACTTTGGACCAATGCATCTCCGCCAGATTTCAGTTATCCAACCATCAGAGAAGGTTCTTTACGAGTTCGAGTGTGCGGCACAGCCTCTGTTGCGGAAGAGCCTAACCTTACGTAAACAATCCCGCACTCTCGCCGCCCTGCGCGATGCGCTGCTGCCGAAATTGATTTCCGGACAGATCCGGGTGAAGGATGTGGAAAAATTCATCGGAAAGGTGTTGTGATGACTGAAATTTTACTTACTCAATCGAATGCCGGCGCTTTGATCGCGATGGAAAAACATCGCGTAACGGACAACCGGCATGACTTTCCGATGTCCAGCGAATCTCTGACCGTGCCGCTGCAGTCGCACGACAAACGGGAGCATTTCTTGCTCGATATAAGCCGCGGCCGTATCGATCTACAAAAAGTCAAGATGCAGAACCGAGGCCGGCAAGTGGTGGTGTTGGTTCGGCTCGATCTGAGTGGCCCGCCGCATCGCAACCCGGACGGCACTGAGGTCCCAGCCCCGCATCTGCACATTTACCGCGAGGGCTTTGGCGACAAATGGGCACAGCCCGTTCCCGCTCAGCACTTCCGTAACACCAATGATTTACGGGTAACGCTGGAAGACTTTCTACAGTTCTGCAATGTAACGAAACCGCCGTACATAGAATGGGGGCTCGTCACATGAATGATGACATCCAACGTTTGCTTGACGCGTATCAAGCATGGCTGAAGGACAAAACTGCTCTTCGTCAGGTCAATGACTGGGTCGAGATCACGACACCGTATCTCGACCGGCACAATGACTACGTGCAGATCTACGCCAAGAAAACCAATGGTGGCTATGTTCTGACCGATGACGGATACACGATCCAAGACTTGGAAGACAGCGGCTGTAAACTCGACAGCCAAAAACGCCAAGACTTGCTACGCATGACCCTAAATGGCTTTGGGGTAAAGTTGAACGGCAAGGCTTTGGAAATCCATGCGTCCCCCGAAAACTTCGCGCTTCGAAAACACAACCGTCTCCAAGCGTTGCTGGCGGTCAACGACCTATTTTATCTTGCGCAACCGATGGTTGCGAGCCTGTTCTACGAAGACGTAGTCGCATGGCTCGATCTTCACGATATCCGCTATACCCCGAAGGTAAAATTCACTGGCAAGACCGGTTACGACCATCTGTTTGATTTCGTGATTCCGAAGTCAAGACGCCAACCAGAACGTATCATCCAAGCGATCAATCGCCCCAACCGAGATACAGCGCAGGCCGTGGTGTTGGCCTGGATTGATACAAAAGAGGTGCGCCCGCCTGCGTCGCGCGCATACGCGATGCTCAACGATGCGGAGCAGGCCGTGCCCCAAGGGGTGCTGGATGCACTGAGAAATTACGACGTAAAGCCTGTTCGATGGAGCCAACGCGACAGCGTTCTTGAGGAACTTGCTGCATGAACAACAGCGCTTTCACCGAATCCACCGTCGAATCCGCCGCCCTGCGCGATGCCCTATTGCCGAAATTGATTTCCGGGGAAATTCGGGTAAAGGATGCAGAACAATTTCTAATTGGACGCGAATTATGAACGACAAACGGGATAGGCATGAAACGAACATCGGTTTTGTAGGGGCGAAAGATTTTTCGCCCCTACAAACATCGCCCCGCCCTGGCCATCCGGAATGCCATCACCGCCGTTCCATTCGTTTGCGCGGTTACGATTATTCGCAGGCAGGGGCGTATTTTATCACCCTGCGCACACATGAACGGATATGCCTGTTCGGCGAAATCATAAACGGGGAAATGCGGTTGAACGACGCGGGACAAATCGTTCACGATGAATGGTTGCGTACGGCGGATATACGGCCCAATGTGGAATTGGATGCGTTTGTGGTCATGCCCAACCATTTCCACGGCATTGTTTTTTTATCCGACGAATCCCGTAGGGGCGACCGGCCGGTCGCCCCTACCCCAATGGGGCCAACCCCGCATTCCATTGGCGCGATCATGGCGGGTTTCAAATCCGCCGCCACCAAACGCATCAACGAATTGCGCGGCACACCGGGCGCGTCTGTCTGGCAACGCAATTACTACGAACACATCATCCGTGACGACGAATCATTGAACAGCATCCGCGAATACATCACAAACAACCCATTGCAATGGGAAATGGACCGAGAAAACCCTGTAATGGCACTTGGCAACGTGCCCATGCCAAAGGACGAACCATGGCGCATCTGACCGAATCTGAAATCGAATCTGCCGCCCTCTCCTGGCTTTCGGACCTGGGTTACCAAACCCTCTTCGGCCCAGACATCGCGCCGGATGGACCCGCACCCGAGCGCGCTGACTACGGCCAAGTGGTTCTCGAACAACGCCTGCGCGACTCCCTGGCCCGGCTCAACCCTGGACTCCCGGCCGATGCGCTAGAAGAAGCATTCCGGAAGCTCACGCGGCTGGATTCGCCGTCCTTGGTGGCCAACAACCATGCGTTCCACAGAATGCTGGTGGAAGGTATTCCCGTTGAAATCCAGCGAAGGGAGGGCTCAGTCGGCCACGAACAGGTGTGGGTGATTGATTTTGAAGAGCCGGAGAACAACGAATTTCTCGCAGTCAATCAATTTACTGCGGTTGAGAACCAGCGCGAACGCCGCCCCGACATAGTGCTTTTCGTCAATGGCTTGCCGCTGGCGGTGGTGGAACTCAAAAATGCCGCCACCGAAAACGCCACCATCTGGTCGGCTTTCAACCAGCTTCAAACCTACAAGACGCAGATTCCCTCACTGTTCGCATACAACGAAGCATTGGTGGTTTCAGATGGTGTGGAAGCGAGGATCGGCACGCTGACGGCGGACCGTGAGTGGTTCATGCCCTGGCGGACCATCGAGGGTGAGGAACTCGCCGACACGAAAGTGCCACAACTTGAGGTGGTTCTGAAAGGTGTGTTCGAGAAGAGGAGGTTCTTGGACATTATCCGCTACTTCATCGTCTTTGAGGATGTGGGCGGTGGAGTGCTGGTCAAGAAGATGGCCGGATATCACCAGTACCACGCTGTGAATGTGGCGGTGCAGGAGACCATTCGCGCTTGCGTGCCTCCCACTTCACCTTGGCAGGTGCGAGAGAGCGAAGGGACCTATTTTGCCCGGGGCCAAAAAGACGCCAAGCCCGGTGATCGCCGCGTGGGCGTGGTCTGGCACACGCAGGGGTCGGGCAAGAGCCTCACGATGGCCTTTTACGCCGGCCGAATCGTGCTGCATCCGGCAATGGAGAACCCGACGATTGTGGTCATCACGGATCGGAATGACCTCGACGACCAACTCTTCGGCACATTCGCCCGCTGTCACGAATTGCTTCGCCAGCAGCCCGTGCAGGCCGAAAGCCGCTCCCATCTGCGCGAGCTTCTGAAAACCTCCTCAGGCGGTATCGTCTTCACAACAGTCCACAAGTTTTTCCCTACAGACGACGAAGACCAGCATCCCCTGCTGTCGGATCGCCGTAACATCGTGGTGATCGCCGACGAAGCACATCGGAGCCAATACGATTTCATCGATGGTTTCGCCCGGCACATGCGTGAGGCACTACCTAACGCCTCGTTCATCGGGTTCACTGGCACCCCTATCGAACTCTCCGACAGGAACACTCGCGCGGTCTTCGGCGATTACATTAGCATTTACGACATCGAGCAGGCGGTAAAGGACGGGGCGACAGTCCCGATTTACTACGAAAGCCGCTTGGCAAAGCTGGAACTCAACGAAGAGGAACGGCCCAAACTCGATGCGGAGTTCGAGGAAGCCACCGAAGGCGAAGAAATCGAACACAAGGAACGCCTGAAAACCAAGTGGGCACAGCTCGAGGCATTGGTCGGCACGGAGAAGCGGTTGAAGCTGATTGCCGAGGACATTGTGAAGCACTTCGAGGAGCGCTTCTCGGCCATGGTCGGCAAGGCGATGATCGTCTGCATGAGCCGCCGCATCTGTGTTGAACTATACAAGGCCATTGTCTCGATACGTCCAGACTGGCATCATGAGGATGACGACAAGGGAATGATCAAGATTGTCATGACCGGCTCAGCCTCAGATCCGCCCGACTGGCAGGCTCACATTCGTAACAAAGTGCGCCGCGAGGAACTTGCAAATCGATTCAAAGACCCAAAAGACCCGCTCAAGGTTGTGATCGTTCGGGATATGTGGCTGACCGGCTTTGATGCCCCGTGCCTCCACACGATGTATATTGACAAGCCGATGCGCGGTCACGGACTCATGCAGGCTATAGCCCGAGTGAACCGTGTCTTCAAGGACAAGCCGGGAGGTCTTGTGGTAGATTACATTGGCCTCGCTGACCAACTCAAATACGCTCTAGCCAACTACACCGAGAGTGGCGGCAAGGGGCAGACAGCCATCAGCCAGGAAGAGGCTGTGGCTGTCATGCTGGAAAAATACGAGATCTGCTGCGGTATCTTTCACGGTTTCGACTGGTCGGCTTGGAAGACCGGTGGCCCAAAGGCACGGCTTTCGCTGCTTCCGGCTGCTCAGGAACAAGTGCTGGCTCAGGACGATGGCAAGAATCGGTTGGTGAAGGCCGTTGGCGAGTTGTCAAAGGCGTTTGCGCTGGCAGTTCCCCATGATAAGGCGCTGGAGATCAGGGACGATGTAGCCTTTTTCCAGGCGGTGAAGTCGGTTCTGACAAAGAGCACGGTGGAGGGCCGCCGTAACGCGGGGGAAATCGAGTTTGCCATTCGGCAGATCGTCTCGAAAGCGGTCTCTTCCGATGAGGTCATAGACATCTTCGCCGCGGCCGGGCTGAAGAAACCGGACATCTCGATACTGTCCGATGATTTCCTGGCGGAAGTGCGGAGCATGCCACAAAAGAACTTAGCAGTGGAAATGCTGCGCAAACTGCTCGAAGGCGAGATCAAGGCACGCGGACAAAAGAACCTGGTGCAGGCTCGATCGTTTGCAGAACTTCTTGAGAAAGCGATCAAAAAATACCAGAACCGAGCCATCGAAACAGCGCAGGTGATCGAAGAATTGATCGCCTTGGCGAAAGAACTGCGCGAGGCAGACCGGCGAGGGGAAAAACTGGGGCTTACGGAGGAGGAGGTTGCCTTCTATGACGCGCTGGAGACCAACGACAGTGCGGTGGCGGTGCTTGGTGACAAGACACTGAAACAGATTGCCCAAGAATTGGTAAAAGCGGTACGCAACAGCATAACTATCGACTGGACCGTGCGGGAAAACGTCCGTGCCCAGATGCGGGTGATCATTAAGCGAATCTTGCGCAAATACGGCTATCCGCCGGATAAGCAGGCACGCGCCACAGAGCTTGTTTTAGAGCAAGCCGAAGTCCTTTGCAGTAACTGGACGGAAAAAGAATGATGAACGAAAAGATAGCCAGATGACCCCTGATACCAATAATAGACACGAAACTTTACTCATGCTACCTGCCTCATGATATAAAACTGCTTCAGGTACTGAGCAGGAGATAGATAATTAAGCCTTTCCTGGATCCGCTGCCTGTTATAAAAGACCTCTATATATTCGGTAATATCTTTGATTGCCTCCTTCCTTACTATTTCTTCCTTAAACTCCTTTGTAAATGCTGTGTACTAGCCCCCGTTTAGACCGGACACCATCCATGATGCAAAATAAGTTAGAGGGGTGTCCGGTTTGACGGGGGCAACTCCAGATATTTTGTGGAAATTACAGATGCCAACGTGGCCGGAGAAGCCAATATTTGTATTTTCCAACCACATCAGTTCTTTATAACACCCTAAAAGCGCCGAGAGCTATTGCAATTTTTGCGCGGAGGTAGTAACTAATCGCCTGCCCAAAGGGGCAATACAAAAGAGGGGGTTCACATGCAGAATTTTGTCTTTCATAACCCAACACGCATCATCTTCGGCTCCGGTCAGATTGCCCGCGTGGGGGGGGAGGTAAAAAAATGGGGGAAAAAGGTCCTGCTTGTTTATGGTCAGGGCAGTATAAAGAAAAACGGCATTTATGATAAGGTTACTTCGTCCCTAAGAGAGGCTGGCATTACCGTTATTGAATATCCGGGGGTAAAATCCAATCCTGTCTTGTCTCACGTGCAGGGGGGAATTGAGCTGGCCAAGAGAGAAGGAGTGGAGGTGATCCTCGCCGTGGGAGGAGGAAGTGTGATTGATTCGGCTAAGGCCATCGCGGCGGGAGCTAGGGTAGAACATGATGTCTGGGATTTTTTCACCTTTGCAAAGCCCATTCATGATGCCCTACCCATTATTACGGTTGTGACTGTTTCAGCCAGTGCATCAGAAATGAACGGTGGGGCCGTGCTAACGAGGGAAGATGGTGCCTTTAAATTCGGCATCTCTTCCCCCTTTCTCTATCCCCGCGTTTCTATCTTAGACCCCACGGCGCTCTTCAGTCTCGATGCCAAGTATACGGCTTACAGTACCGTGGATATTTTGGTGCACATGTGGGAGGGGTACTTCAATGGTGCAGAGAGAGCACCTGTTTTACAGGATCGCCTAGTGGAGGCCTTGACAAAAACGATCATGGAAAGTACGGAAACAGCCCTCAAAGAACCGGAGAACTACGACGCACGGGCTAACATCATGTGGGGTTCGGTTCTTGCGTTCAACGGCCTTACCACCTCCGGCGTGGGAAGGGCTCCCTATCCTGCCCATATGATTGAACATTCTTTGAGTGCCCTTTACGATATAGCTCATGGGGCTGGATTGGCCATAGTTTTGCCTGCCTGGATGGAATTTGCCCGGGAAGAAAAGGCAGAAAGATTTGCTCGGTTAGGGCGAGAGATATTCGGTTTGACGGGGGATGACCGTACAATAGCGGGAAAAACGATCCAGAAGGTGAAAAAGTGGTTTTCATCTATCGGTTGCCCCGTAACTTTAAGTGAGGCTGGCATTCCCCCTCACGATATTCGCCGCATTGCGGAAAATGCCGTGCATCTGGCAGAACTTTGGCGGATGAAGGATTATACGAAGGAGGTAATCACCCAAATCCTCGAATTTGCCCTTTAGAGGCCTAATTTCTCTATTATTTCTGAGGCGACATCCTCAACCCTGCGGTGCTGTGTAATTTCGATAAGAAAACGGTACTGAGAAGGCTCGAACTGTTTTGTGGGGCAGGCACGTTCGCAGCCGCATATAATGAGCATGCCTACCGGGTGCGGACAATTTTGGTATACAAAGGAGCACTGCCCCGAGAGCTTTTCCTTTAATGAAGAAAAAAACGCCCCCCGATCGTAATAGGGGTTGCAGCCTCCGCAGAACTTCACGCCTATCGTGGGTTTTTCTACCCCCATCCTACAGGTAATCCTCCCAACCCTTCTCTTCTATGGCTTCTACGGCCTTCTTAACTTCCTGGGATCTTCCCCGCCGGCAGACGAGGAGAGCATCTTCCGTTTCCACCACGATAAGGTCGGATACCTCGACCAGGGCCACCAGTTTCCCACGGGCATGGATGAGGCAGTTTTTTGCCCCAATACGGATAGGTGTCCGGGTGCCTATTTCCACATTGCCCCATTCGTCCTTAGGCATTATTTCCCAGAGGGCATCCCAGCTTCCTACATCGGACCATCCGAAATTGCCCGGTAAAAGGAGGGTGTTCTTTGCCTTTTCCATGACCCCATAATCTATGGAAATGGATTTCATGTTCCTGTAAGCCTGTGCCGTGGCCTCTTCCCCTTTTTCCGTATCGAGCAGGGGAACAATTTCTTCTATTTTTCCTGCTATCTCGGGTAGGAAGGCCTTAAGGGCATCCCAGATAGCTTCCTGGCGCCAGATAAACATACCGCTATTCCAGTAAAAGCCCCCTTCCGCAATCATTCGCTCCGCTTCTTCGCGGGGTGGCTTTTCCCTCATGTGATGCACCTCGTAGACCGCGCGGCCCTGAATCAGCATTTTTACTCCCCCTCGCTTGAGATACCCATAACCCGTTTCAGGACCCGTCGGTTCGATGCCAATGGTGACGAGGTAATCCCCAGACCGTGCCGCTTCAACAGCCACTTTTATGCTCCGCCTAAATTCTTCTTCGTCTTCAATGATATGGTCGGCAGGGAGACAAACCATTACTGCATCTTTGGCCCTCTTTCCAATAAAGGCGGCGGCCAAGGCAATGCAGGGGGCTGTGTTGAGTCCCATGGGTTCAGAAATAACGTTTTTATGTGGGATTTCGGGCAGTTCTTCCCTCACCATCGAGGCCTGCGAGGAAGCGGTAACAATGAGGATCTTCTCCGGTGAAAAAAGGGGTAAAATGCGGTCTACCGTCTGACGGATGACGGTCTTTTCTCCCGTGATTTTTATGAGGTGTTTTGGTTTCTGGGCCCGGCTCAAGGGCCAGAATCTCGTTCCCTTTCCCCCTGCCATGATTACGGCGTACATAGGCAGATCCTTTTCTTTTTTTGCCCCCTTTACCAGAAATGGAAAGGACATGCAATGACTACCTTGGCCTTTCCACGAAACGGTCCAGGCGGAAGTAGGCAAGAAGGTCAAGAAAGGAGCGGTCTTGGAGGGGGTGATGTTTCATATAAAAGACGGGAGGGGCACAAACAGTCAGACGCCCCAAAATGGGGAATGGAAAATGGTAGCCCGCCTTCACCTGCTTCTGGCCGAGGGACCCGATATTAATTTCAACAGGCTTTGGAACTTCAAGAAGTAGTATGTAGCACCCACGGTCCTTTGCCTCATGTTCGATTGTTCTCCACGGAATAGTTAAATCCGAAATGGTTTCCATGAGAGTTAATTCTTTTCTCCAGGAGATACCAAGGGGCTCTAACAAACAGGCGGTCTTTTACGCTGCACAGCGTCTGGGCGAAAGATAAATCTGTATGATAGTCGGGGGAAAAGTATTCCAGGTGGTTTCCATGAACGATAAAAATGACAGCACCTTTAAGGCCTTTTTCTCCCAAATCAACAGGAACTTTATGTGTTTCTCCCCCCGGACAGTTTTCCTCTTTTTCCACGGAGCAAAAGTTCCCACAGGCGTCCCGGATTGGGCAGGTGGGCATAAGCGGTTGTACCTTTGAGAGAACATCTCACCGTAAAACGGCTCAAGCGCTTTATAAATTTCGCCGTAAAGAGTGGTGAAAAAAGGGGGAATCGAAATAGGTCCATCATCTCTTCCTTGACTTGAGTGTTTCTTTCTCACATTGTATAGAAAATGCCAACATGTGACCAGGGGAGAATTTCCGTGCAGAAAAGATACCCCTCTGTTGTCCTTAGGAAAGGCAGGGAAAGAGCGCTTCTACAGGGTCATCCGTGGATCTTCTCCGGGGCAATTGAGCGGGTGATGGGAAATCCTGAAGCGGGAGAGGTGGTGTGTGTCTATTCCCATAGGGGAGAACCTGTGGCGCTCGCTTTTTATCATCCCCATGCTGACATTGCCCTCCGGGTCCTCTCCCGTCATACGGAAATAGAAATCAACAGAGAATTCTTGCAACACAGGATAAGGAAAGCCAATGAGCTGAGAAAGAAAGTGATAAAAGGGGATACCTCGGCCTTTCGGGTGATCAATTCAGAAGGGGATGGGGTGCCTGGCTTAATAGTTGATAAATACGGGGAATACCTGGTTGTTTCCTTTGAGACTTTAGGGGCACAGAGGAGACGTGGCGAGATAGTGGATGCTTTAATAGATATTCTCTCACCCCGGGGCATCTATGAACGCAGTCAAAGCGGGGCAAGGAAAAAGGAAGGGCTTTCTATAGAGCAGGGGCGACTCTGGGGAGAAGAACCGCCGGAAATGGTGGAGATAAGAGAAAATGGCCTCAAGTTTTTTGTGGATGTGAAAGGGGGGCAGAAAACCGGCTTTTTCCTTGACCAGCGGGATAATCGTAAGCTTTTCCATGCCTTAAGTTGGGGAGCGAGGGTTTTGAATTGCTTTTCTTACACGGGTGGCTTCAGTATCTATGCCCTGAAGGGCGGGGCAAGAGAGGTCGTTTCCGTGGAAACATCGGAAGCTGCCCTCCGCCTGATTAACTCTCATATCAGCGCAAATGGCCTGGATGGGGGACGCCATAGGATGGAATGTGCTGATGTTTTTGATTATTTACGAGCCGACGATTCCTCTTACGATCTTATCTGCCTCGATCCCCCATCCTTTGCCCGTACACAGAGAGAAGTGGGAAGGGCCCTTAAAGGTTACCGGGAAATCAATCGTCAGGCGATAAGGAGGCTCAAGCCGGGCGGGATTCTCATTACGTTTTCCTGTTCTGGAGCCGTAAGGGAGGAGGCTTTTTATCGTGCTGTCCAGGAAGGGGCAATAGAAGCGGGTAGTGCTTTGCAATTGCTCCGGTTTTTAGGACCTGCCGCAGACCACCCTACCCAGTTTGCCCATCGGGAAGGGAGATATTTGAAAGGGCTCATGCTTTCCATCCTGGAAAGGGAAGGGTCATGAGGGGGAAATTTCCCTGCTCCATTCTTCTTCTAATAGCCGCGATTGCCCTTCTCGGGGGTTGTAGGGGGGCATACTTGCCTGCCCGGGAACCCCCTTTGCCCCGGGTAAAGATGGTAAAGAAGGTCCTCCCCCGGCTGGGTTTTACCATTCAGACGGGAGCCTTTTCCCAGGTGGATAATGCGGTAAAACTTGTGGAAGATTTGCGGGCCCAGGGGATAGAGGCGACCTATTTCAAGGATCGGGATAGCTTTTTTAAAGTAAGATTCGGCAATTATCGAAATCGGGAAGATGCGGTCACCGTGGCGGTAGTTCTTAAGTCGATGAGGGTTATCGATGAATATTATGTGGTCATGCCGGAAGAATATGCTATTAGTAAAGGGGATGAGAAGGGGCTGCTTTATGTGCAGGAAGAATTGGTCAAGACGGCCTATTCTTTTCTGGGAGTGCCTTACCTCTGGGGGGGTGCATCTTTGGAAGAAGGGTTCGATTGTAGCGGCCTTACCATGACGGTCTATCAATTAAATGGTATCGACCTACCCCGTACCGCAGCTAAACAGTATCAGCTGGGAGAACCCGTTGAAAAAGAAGAACTGGAGAAAGGAGACCTGGTATTCTTTTCTACGGCGGGACGTGGTAAGGTAACCCATGTTGGCATTTATGTGGGGGAGAACAAGTTTATCCACGCCCCCCGGAGAGGGAAACGCATCAACGTGGAGAGATTGGATAACACGTACTTTGCCCGTCATTATATAGGGGCGAGACGATATTTATTCTAAGGTGGAGGTGTAAGAGATGGCAAACATTCACAAGTTGCAGGTAGAAACGATTCTGGGTGATGGCATGCAGGCGGACAGTCGCGTGCGGCATTTTAACGTGCGGATAGATGAGCCGAAGGAATTAGGGGGAACAGATACGGGACCTAATCCGGTAGAGATGCTTCTCGTTGCCCTGGGTTCCTGTCAGTGTCTTACGGCCAGGTTTATTTCCCGATTAAAACGAATCGATTTACAGGAGTTCCGCGTGAAACTGGAGGGGGAGCTCGATATAGAGGGGTTCTTGAAGGCCGATGGCAGCATACGGCCTGGCCTTCAGGTTATACGGCTGACGGCGTTTATCCGATCATCTGCTTCCCAGGAGGAGATAGAATCCCTCATGAAAGAAGTGGAAAAGAGATGCCCGGTGGGAGATAGTATCCTTCGTGGGGTTCCCATCGAGATGAATTATGAAAAGATTTGAAGGATAAAGGGAGGAGGGCCCATGTCCCAGGAAAGGCGTAGAAGAACCCGGGTGGCCGTGAATTTTACCGCGACCTTCAGGACTGAGCGGGGAAAGGAAATAGCAGTGGAAACCCACAACATAAGTATGAACGGCATGTTAGTCAAAAGTGATAGGGCGTTGGAACCAGGCACGAAAGGGGATGTAATTCTGCGGTTGAGCCCCGCGGTGGAGATAAAGATTAAGGGTAAAGTGGTGAGGACTACGGGGGATGAGCTGGCCATTGGTTTTTTAGCCATAGATGAAGACGGTTTCCCTCATCTGAAAAGAATGGTGGCGTTAAATAAAGGGGATGCGGATTTAATCGATGAGGAACTAAAAAAGGCAGGTTTCAACATGGAGGGCACAAAATAAAAATGGATACCCTTCTTATCTCGCTAGGCGTTATCTTATACCTCTTTGTCGCTTTGGGTGTCTTTTTCTTTGTGGGGCGGCAGTTACAGAGGGAGACGACACGGGCGGCCCGGGAACTGAGGGAAGAGGTTAGCGGCGCTATGCGCAATTTAGGTGAACTGGTGGCGAGGCAGGTTTCCGTTTCGGCCGACGGGCAGATGAGGCTCCTTGAGACATTTGCGGACGAGATGAGGCGGCAGATGGAGGCAACGAGAGGACAGGTAGAAGCAAAGCTCCTTCTCATCCAGGCAGACAACGCCCGCCAGCTCGAAGAAATGCGAAAGACAGTGGACGAGAAGCTTCACGTTACCTTGGAGAACAGGTTAGGCGAATCTTTCCGCCAGGTAAGCGAGCGGTTGGAAAGGGTGCACCAGGGTTTGGGGGAAATGCAGTCCCTCGCTCAGGGGGTGGGGGATTTAAAGAAGGTGCTTTCGAATGTAAAAACACGCGGCACCTGGGGAGAAGTGCAACTGGGCACCATTCTCGAAGAGGTGCTGGCGCCGGGCCAATACGAGAAGAATTTTTCGCCCCGAGAAGGGAAGGAAAAAGTAGAGTACGCCATTCGTCTCCCCGGCCAAGGTGGGGAAGGGGACAAACCCATTTATATGCCCATTGATGCCAAATTCCCCTTGGAGGATTATGAGCGCCTGCTTAAGGCCGAGGAGCGAGGTGATACGGTTTTAATGGAACAGGCGGGGAAGAACCTGGAGAAGAGGGTGGTGGATTGTGCCAAGGAAATTTCGGAGAAATATTTAGTGCCGCCCCATACCACTGATTTTGGCATCCTATACCTGCCCGTAGAGGGGCTTTTTGCTGAGGTGGTAAGGAGATGGGGGCTAACGGAGAAAATCCAGCGAGATTACCGTGTGGTAGTGGCAGGTCCCACAACCCTTTGGGCTCTTCTGACGAGCCTGCAGATGGGATTTAGAACCCTCGCCATCGAGAAAAAGTCCAGTGAAGTATGGCGTATCCTTGCGGAAGTGAAGAAGGAGTGGGAGAATTACGGAAACCTTCTCGACGAAGTACAGAGGAAGTTGACGGCGGCTTCCGACTCCATCGACAAGGCCCGCCGCAAGACCCAGGTGATAGAGCAGAAGTTAAACCGCCTGGAAGAGCTGCCTTCTACAGATGCGGCTCGAGTAATTGAGCTTTCTCCGAAGGGGGTTAAAGAGGCCTCGCCACCATGATTCCCGAGATTGTCTTGGCCTTCTCGAGATAATCTAAAAGTGGGGAGGGAGACTTTATGACCCGCCCCGCCTCACGGGAAGCATGAAGGAGGTAAAGCTGGTCTTCTTTATCCCTTACGGCAATTCCCACGTGGCATACGTCAAGACCTTCCGTATCCGTGGTGAAAGCTATAATGTCCCCGTGCTTAATGCCTAAGGTAGTTTCTTCCTTCAACGGGAGGGGAAGGTAATACCCCAGCTTTCTTTCGAGGGCGTTCTCCACGGAGCGAATCTTCTCTTTAATTTCCTTATCTTTTAGCTTGGGGTATAGGTCCTCGTGGGAGGTCATGTAGTGAATATGTTTTCGATATGGTACGCCACCCAGGGCGGCGGTCACATCTTTGATGATGCCCCCTTGGGCGTGGTAATCGAGCCAATCGCAGAAATAATGTAGACGACTCGCGTAATCGACGATACCCTCACGGTAACGTAACTGTCTCACGATGCCGATGTAGTTATCCCACGTGCGGCGGTATTCGGTAAAGACAAGGGCCATTGCAAGGCACTGTTCCACGAAGGTATAGCAGTCAAAGGCGCGGAGATTAATGGTAAGGGTTTCTTCTGGTTCTTCCTCGAGAATACCCGGACGGTAGTCGGCCTCGCGAAAGAATTCAGCTACTTCCACCAGAAGGGATGGTCGGTCTTTACCCTCCGGGGAGATGGAATCCAGAACAGATTGATAAACGACGATGTCTTCCAAACGGTGCATAGAACCTCCTCTTTTTAAGCCTTACATGAGGCCGTATTTTTTTAGCTTCAGATGCAAGGTACGACGCGTGATGCCAAGTCTGCGCGCTGCCTCGCTTTTATTCCCCCCTGCTTTTGCCAAGGTTCTCATAATGGTTTTTTTCTCCATTTCCTCCAGTGGCAAGGCATCTGGGACGTTATTTTCTCTTTCCGTATTTAGAGAAGGAAGAGACAGGTCCTCCGGCGTAATAAAGTCACTCCGGGTAAGGACCACCGCTCTTTCCACGGCGTTCATAAGTTCTCTTACATTACCCGGCCATGGATATTTCATTAAAAGGTCCATGGCCTGAGGGGTAAACCCCCTGATGGACTTTCTGTTTCGGGCAGCGAATTCTTCCAGAAAATGATGGGCCAAAAGAGGAATATCTTCCTGTCTTTCCCGTAAGGGCGGGACCTTGAGGGTTACCACGTTAAGCCGGTAGTAGAGGTCTTCCCGGAATTTCCCCTCTGTCACCAATCGGTAAAGGTCGCGGTTAGTGGCAGCGATAATCCGGACATTCACGGGGATGGCTTCCATGCCCCCTACCCGGGTGATCTCCCTTTCCTGCAGGACCCGGAGAAGCTTTACCTGCATGGCAAAGGAAGTCTCGGTTATTTCGTCCAGGAAGATAGTACCTCCCGAAGCCTGGACGAATTTTCCCTCCCTGCGTCGGTCTGCGCCAGTGAAGGCCCCTTTTTCATAACCGAATAGTTCAGATTCGAGGAGGGTTTCCGTAATGGCGCCGCAATTAATCCTTATGAAGGGACCCTGCCTCCGGGGGCTGTTGTAATGAATAGCCGCCGCGATGAGTTCCTTCCCCGTTCCCGATTCCCCTAGGATTAAAACGGTGGCCTCTGAGGGCGCTACCTGAGAAACGGTGGTAAGAAGCTGATTAATGGCTGGGGAATGGCCTATAATTCGGTTTCGGTCGAAGGAAGACCCCAACTTCTCCCGCAGACTTATGTTTTCCTCCACGAGACGCCGGTGCTCCATGGCTCTTTCCATCTTCAGTTTTAATTCTTCAAAATCCAGGGGTTTCTGGAGGTAATCGTAAGCCCCGTTTCTCATGGCATCCACCGCTGATTCTACAGAGGCGTATGCCGTCATGATGATAATGGGGATGGCAGGGTTTATGGCCTTAATGATAGGCAGGGCCTCTAAGCCGGATATGCGCACCATTCTAATGTCCATTAGGATTAGGTCGAAGGGTCTCTCCCGGACAAGCTCGATGGCCGCATCGCCATCCTCCGCCTCCATCACTTGATAACCCCAGTTTCCCAAAAGGGTCTTAAGCATGGTGCGATGTGCCCTATCATCATCAACCACGAGAATTGAGATTTTTTCACTTCCGTTCATATGGGACCTCTATCCTCTTTTAGCAAGATCAGAATCACGCAAGTCCCTTTACCGGGGGTGCTTGTAACCCTTACTTCACCCTCGTGGGCTTCCATGATTTTGTGTACTACAGCCAGTCCTAAGCCGGTACCCGAAGGCTTGGTGGTGAAAAAGGGGTCAAAAATACGGGTAAGATCTTCATCTTTGATCCCGTGACCCGTATCAATTACCTTTATCTCTATCCGATTTTCCGCTATTTCTTCTCCTGTTACTGAGACAAATCCCCCTCCCTCGGTGGCCTCCAGGGCGTTTAGAAGCACGTTGAGGAAGACCTGCTTCATCTGATTAGGGTCGCAAAAAGAGGTTAAATGAGGTACTTCATTTGTTACCCTGACCCCTTTCTTCGCAAAATCCTCTGCCAGAACCTTGATGGAATCTTCAACAAGATGATGCAAATCAACCATCTCCCGCCGTAAGTCCGGAGGGCGGGCCAGGTTGAGGAGCTGGGTTATAAACCCATTTAAGCGCTCGATTTCGGAAATCATGATGCCGGCGGATTCTCGAGCCGATGGGTCGACGCCGTATTTTTCCAGAAAATAAGTGGCAAAACCCTTTATGGAGCTTAATGGGTTTCTAATTTCATGAGCCACCCCGGCCGCCAGGCTTCCTATGGCGGCGAGGCGTCGACTTCTTTCAAGCTCCTGTCTCAAATATTTTACCTCGGTGAGGTCCCTGAGGATTACAACCAAGCTTTTGTCTTCCAGGGTCTGGGCTATGGTTTCTATTGAAACCGTTTTTCCTTCCGAGCTTATCCATTCTATTTCTGCTCCATCAATGGCAGGTCTTTGCCTCATTTGGGTGAGAATGTTCTTTAAAGCGGGTGGAAGGACGCCATCCATAGATAGATCGAGGACGTGAGCTTCCGATAACCCTAAAAGGTTTGAGGCATAGGCGTTCACCAGGGTGATTTTACCTCTTTCGTTGATGGAAACCACCCCGATAGGGAGGTGCTCGAGGAGGTAATGAGAAAAGAGGCGCAGGCGTTCCAGGGAGGATCGCGTGAGGCGATAGCGGTCAATAAAGAAAAGGGCAATGAGGCCCACCATACCCGCCAGAAGAAGAACGGCGGAGAGGGCAACTGTGCGCCTGATTTCTTCATTTTCGGCTTCTATCACCGGTCCCATGTCAAGACCTACGAAAATCACGTAATTTCCTTCTCCCTCCCCCAGTACTTTCACTCTCCTGAAAACCTCAAAAGTATCGGCCCCTTTTATATTCTTTACCCGCCTGAAGATCGGTTTCGGTTGTTCAGACAGGTTCTTCAGGTTTAAATCAATGCCGTAATAGCCACCGATGCGGAAAGGCTCACTGTCTGCCACGACGAGCCCCTTATCGTTGGTGAGGATGATATAGTCCACACCCGGCTGCATGGCGAGTTCCGTCACCAGCTTTTGTATCTCGAAGGGGCGAAGCCGATGGGCCGCCAGGGCCCGCGTCCCTGCCTCGTAAGATCTGATCAAGGCTTCCCCTTTTTCCTTAAGAAGCTCGGTGGTGAAACGCGTCTGCTGGTCCACAGAATTTTTTGCCATAATAAAAAGCAGGGGTAAAAGGAGTACGCATGACCCGAGGACTATCCAGAAAAAGAGGCGATAAGATCCTTGCTTCCCTCTTGCCCTTGGCAAATCCCCCACCGTCTTTTTCTCCTTTTGATTTTTCTGCAGTGTACCATTTGACTAATTTTGATGCAATGGGTAACACATAGGCGGATAAAAATTATCCAATGACAACGTGGCTGCCGGTTTTGCAAGCTAAATAATGACGTAATATTAGGTTCTTAGCAACTGGCATGTTAAATGCTTAATAACCATTCCAGAAATTTCGTGAAAGGAGTTGAGAGGATGAAAAGGTTATGGAACGTGTTGGTGATTGGGGTTTTCTTGCTGGGGCTTGCCACATACGGATATACCTGGGGTGGCCCGATGGGGCATGGCTTCCAGGGTCGGGGGCCGGGATACGGCATGCTTCTTATGGATCTGCGGTTGATTCCGGATTTAAAGCTTACACCGGAGCAGGAAACAAAGATAGATGCCCTGCGAATGGAACATTTGAAGGAAATAAAACCGCTGCAGGACAAGATGTTTTCTCTTAACGGCGATTTACGTCTCCTCTGGTTAGAGAGGGTACCAGATGAAGCGAAGATTAAATCCGTACAGAAGGAACTGAGGTCGGTACAGGATGAGTTATGGGACAAGCAAACATCATTTCTAATCAAGTTGAAAGGGCTTCTCACACCGGAGCAGCAAAAGAAGCTGGATGCCTATCGCTGGCTGCCAAGGCGTATAGGCATAGGTAAGAGGGGAGCGGACAGATGGCCAGGGCCCCCATATGGTGATCCATCCATGGGACCGGGTCCTTGGTGGCGATAACCCCCCTCACCCGGAGCGGGTTTACCCTCCTGCCCGCTCCGGGTTTTATAGCCTTATCAGATCCTCATGGGGTTCCTCGGCGGGATTGATGTGGATCATCACATCTCCCACGTTATCAAAACGATCAAAAATGCGGCGCTTTACCTCTCTTGCAATATCGTGAGATTCTTTTACCGTCATCTGGGGATTCATTTCGAGCTTAAGGTCGATGATGATATACTGGCCGGATTTTCTCGCCCTTATCTCATGTACCTTATGGACACCGGGTACAGAGCTAGAAATTTGCGTGACTTCGTCGAGAAATAAGTGCGGTGGTTGTCCGTCCATGAGGTCGTGCATGGAATGGCGGGCTGTAGTCCACGCGATGCGGAAGATAAAAAGGGAAGTAAAGGCACCGGCAATGGGGTCTAAAATAGGCCACCCCAAGTAAGCCCCTCCTGCGCCGATCAGGGTGGCGATGGAGGTTAAGGCATCTTTTTGATGGTCCTGGGCCAAGGCGGATAAGGCGGGACTACCCGTGGCCCGTTCCGCTTTCCTGGTGAAGAAATAAAGTCCTTCTTTGATGAGGATGGTGAGGGCGGCCGTTAGAACGGCGAGGAAATGCGGGATCTTCAGATGACTGCCCTTGATGGATACGCATATATAGGCGAGAAGCCCTATTCCTGAAGCGGTAATCACGAGGGCCGAAAAGAGGGCCGCAATCCCTTCCGCTTTGCCGTGACCATATGGGTGTACACGGTCAAAAGGTTGCCGACCGATGCGAATGGCTAAGGCGTTGGCGAGGATTACGACGAAGTCTGCGGCACTTTCCACGCCATCCGCCAAGACAGCCTTGGAATTCCCCCAGTATCCGGCGGAAAATTTGACGACCATGAGGATGGCATTTACCCAAAAGCTCATGGCTATTGCGCGGCCT
>Ga0315298_1004951_pt1 | contig 19392 bp, 16 predicted proteins | sample WHS_1_MG_FD_203077 | JGI IMG/M metagenome (GOLD analysis project Ga0315298, IMG submission 203077) | Extremophilic microbial mat communities from Washburn Hot Springs, YNP, Wyoming, USA - WHS_1_MG | ecosystem: Environmental > Aquatic > Thermal springs > Hot (42-90C) | place: USA: Wyoming...
GTTCTCAAGCGGGCACGCCACGTGGTGACCGAGAACGCCCGTGTGCTCAGTGCTGTACACGCCCTCGAAACCGCCCGGCCCGAGGAGTTTGGCCGCCTCATGGAAGCCTCGCACGCCTCGCTGCGCGACGATTTCGAGGTCAGTTCACGAGAGCTCGACCTGATGGTCGAGGTGGCGCGCCAGGCTCCTGGCTGCCTCGGGGCGCGCATGACCGGGGCCGGCTTCGGTGGCGCTACGGTCAACCTGGTGCGCGCGGCCGAGGTGCAGGCCTTTGTCGAGACTGTCACTGCCGGCTACCAGGAGCGCACGGGCCTCAAGCCCGAGATCACCGTCACCAAGGCAGCAGCCGGCGCAGGCATTGCGGCCTAATAGGAGTGACTGGACCACAAAGCACGCCAAGCCGATGGGGCTCTCTTACGTGTGCTTTGCAGGGCGGCCTCCCTGCGCTGAATGGGGGGTGCGATGGCAGGGGAAGAGATGCGGGCACCGGTGGTGGTGTTTGTGGCGCCAAGCCCGGCTGCAGCCGAGGTGGCACGCGCCAAGCTCGAGTTCTATGGCATCCCCGCAGCCCTGGGCTACGAGAGCGCTGGGCGGGTGCTGGGCCTAGTCATTGACGGCTGGGGCGAGACGCGGGTGCTGGTGCCCGCCGCGCTCGCCGACGAAGCACGCCACATCCTCGCCGACGCAGGCCTCGAGGCCGACGAAGCATAACGCACTGCGGAGCGCGCGGTACAGCGGCGATTCGTACACCGCCCCGCCGACAGGAATCATGGAACCACGAAGCACAGAAAGGACCTCTCTGCCATTCTTGGTGTGCCTCGTGGTCCCATCGTTCCCAGCCACATGCACGAGCCGCCAAGGGCACTAGGGCGGGCAACAGGCAGTTCCCATCACCAGCCCGCTGGGCCTGGCTTCCTCCCCAGCCCATCGGCACTCGCGTGGCAGGGGCTGTCCACGCCCCGGTGGCCACCCAGGCCCCCACCGCCGATCGCCTCGCGCAGGCGCCTAGCCAGCCGCGCCTGCTCCGGGTCGAGGGCATCCCACGAGCGTGGCCGCGGCAGGGTCGACTCCACGTCCAGCGCCAGCCGGCCGGGCCGCGAGGTCAGCACGAGGATGCGGTCGGCCAGAAAGATGGCCTCGGCAATGCTGTGGGTGACCATGACGACCGTCTTGCCTTGGGCCTGGCAGACACGCAGCAGCTCTTCGTTCAACTGCTCACGGGTCAAGGCATCCAGCGAGCCAAAGGGCTCGTCGAGCAGCAGCACCTCGGCGCCCTGCACGAGAGCCCGCGCAATGGCCACACGCTGCTCCATGCCGCCCGAGAGATGGCGCGGGTAGCTCCTCTCGAACCCTTCCAGGCCCACCAGTTTGAGCATCGCCTGCGCCTGACGGGCCGCCTCGCGCCGCGGCACTCCTCGCACCTCAAGCGGCAATGCCACGTTCTGCAGGGCCGTGCGCCAGGGCATGAGGTTCGCCTTCTGGAAGACGTAGGCGATGCGCTGCTGGGGCCCAGGCAGTGGCCGGCCATCGAAGAGGACCCGGCCGGCCGTGGGCCTGAGCAGGCCTCCCAGGATGTGCAGGAGCGTCGACTTGCCACAGCCGGAAGGCCCCAGTAGGCACACGATTTCGCCTCGGCCCACAGCAAAGCTCGTCTCGGCCAGCGCTTCGACGCCGCCCTCGCCGGTGAAGGTCATCTCGACACCCTCAGCCACTAGCAGAGGCCCCACCATGGGCTACTTCCCCTCCACAAAGCGGTTGGTGTAGAGCGTCTCAGGGTCCACGTCGACGTTCAGCAGCTTGACCTGGCGCAACAGGTCCACCACGGCCCGCCACGAAGCCGGGTCGCTCTGCCCCAGCGGCTCCCCCTGCCAGAAGCGGATGCACTCGGCCAACACCGCTCGCTGCAATGCCTCGTTCTGGCCACCCACCTCGGGCACCACCTGCTTGGTGATGGCAAAGGCCGCATCGGGGTCGGCAATGGTGTCGCGCAGGCCACGCAGGAAGGCACGCACCATGCCCTGCACCAGCGCTGGCCGGCGTTGGATAGTATCTTCGTTGGTGATCAGGCCGTTGGACGGCAGGTTGGCGTACTGGTCGAAGTAGAAGACGCGCACCTCCTTGCCCGCGGTGCGCAACTGCACGGGCTCGTTCATGGCATAGCAGATCGCTGCATCCACCCGCTTCTCGGTCAGGCTGGCGGCCTGGGTGTAGCCGATGACCTGCAGGTTCACCTGCTCGGGTGCGATGCCGGCCGCATTGAGAAAGGCCCGCCAGCCGATGTAGCTCGCCCCTTCCAGCACGGGCGTGCCCACCGTCCGCCCCACCAGGTCGGCCGGCTTTTCGATGCCACTGGAGGCCAGGGCCACCACGCACACGGGGAAGCGGCGGTACCAGTTCAGGACGTAGCGCACGGGCAGCCCGTTGCCGCGCGCCAGCGCCACCTGGTCGCCCGAGCCGATGACGAACTGCCGCTCGCCGGCAGCCAACAGCTTGAGCAGGTCGGTTTCCATGCCATAGTCGAAGGACAGGTCGATGCCCTCCTGGGCAAAGTAGCCGCGGTTGTAGGCCACATAGACCGGCGCAAACTGGACGTTGGGGATATAGCCCATGGCCAGCTTCACTGGCACGCGGCCGGGCGTGGGCGCTGCGGCCGGCCGGCAGCCGGCGACCAGCAGCGCCAAGGCCAGCGCCAAGCCCATGGCGGCCAGGGGCCACCGCTGGCGGCCTCCCCACCCTGGCGCCTCCTCATGGCGAGCACATCCACCGCGCTCAGCACAAACTCTGCGAAGCATTCCTCTACCTCCCACTGTGTCATTGCGAGCACATTCGCTGCCCTCAACGTAGACCTCTGCGAAGCAATCCCCAACCCCCAGCTTGGGAATCGCTTCGCCGGCGCTCTGCGCCTCCTTGCCATGGTGACTTGGTTCTCAATCAGGAGAGACGGCGTGCTTGGTCATTGGCTACCTCCGGAATGGGCGGCTGCGGTCTCATTCGCCATCGCGCTGCCATGCTAGGAGGGCGCGCTCGAGGGCTACCATCAGGCCGTAGAAGGCCAGGGCGATGGCCATGAGAACGAACAGCGCGACGAAGAGCAGCGGCGTGTCGAACATGCCGCGCGCCAGGTTGACGAGAAAGCCCAACCCCCGGTCGGCCGCCACGAACTCGCCGACGACAGCGCCGATCACCGAGAGGGTCAGGCCAATCTTCAGGCCGCTGAGGAAGACCGGCAGCGCCGCCGGCAGCTCGAGCATGGTGAAGACCTGCCAGGGCGTAGCTTCCAGCGAGCGCATCAGGTCGCGCAGGCCCCGCTCCACCGAACGGATGCCGACAATGGTGTTCACCAGTACTGGGAAGAAAAGGGTGAGGGCGCAGACAACGATCTTGGAGAGCCGCCCGGTGCCCAGCCAGATGACCAGAAGCGGCGCCAGGGCCACGATGGGCAGGGCCTGCGAGGCGACCAAGTAGGGAAAGAGCAGCTGCTCGAGCGTGCGCGACTTGGCGAGCCCATAGCCCAACACGGTGGCGACGGAGAGCCCCAACGCCAGGCCGCCAAAGATCTCGACCAGGGTCACCATGGTGTGCGCGGCTAGGCTGCCGTCAGCCAACGTCTGCAGGAAGCGGCGCCCGACGAGCGCCGGCGAAGGGAGGATGAAGGGCGGGTAATCCTTCCACCAGATCAGCGCCTGCCAGATGGCCAAGAGTACGAGCGGGGCCACAAGGACCAGCCAATGGGGCGAGAGACGTCGCCCTCGCCCCGCGCCTGCAGCCAGCGATGCCGGCCAGCGGTTGCGGTCAGCCATAAAAAACACCCCGAAAGGATAGCTTCCCCTCGGGGCGTGCGGCATGCGCAGACGACCAGGCGTCCCCTTCTTCCATCCGGACTGTACCGTCGGCCCCGGCTTTTCACCGGATCTGCCTCAGCGCTAACTGCCCAGGCTACGCCTGCCTGAGCGACACGCTCGGCTCGCGGGCTCGCTGCAAGGCCTCCCTTGCAACCTACCGCCGATCGGGAATTGGCGCGTACTGCGCCTCACCCTGCCCCGAAGGTTCGGATTGTTTGGTTGTGTCCGTATTATAGGGCCCTCCCCGCCTTCTGTCAAAACGGCCCGGCCAGTGGGGTGTAGTTCGGGTTGGGGGCGAGCCCGACCCCGGACTCCCCAACTTGTTGGGGCCCTGCCACGACCTGGCACCAAACGGCGCATGACACGCCATGCCGCAACGCGACCCGAACAAGTTCGGGACTCCTGGGCCACGGTCCGGCCAAAGGCGCCCCCAGATTGAACTACGCCCCGGCCAGCAGCCTTGGGCGCCGGCTCAAGGTGTGGATCCGTCCATCGAGAGCACCGAGAGACGGCTACTCGTCGAGCCAGCGCAGCGAGCGGCCAATCTCGTCGAAGATAGGGGCATAGTGGGGGGCCTGGGTCGGCGCCGTGGCAAGGGTAATGACGTAGCCCTCCTGGGCGTGGACGAGCAGGAGCTGGGTCAGGGCCAGGCACCGGTCTGGGTGGGCGCCATCGAGAGCGATTTGGTAGCGCAGGCGCAGCGCCGGGCCTGCCGGAAGCTGCAGGTCCTCCTGCAGTGGAGGGGCCACCAGCGCAGCCATTTTGGCCACCTCACGCGCGTTGGCCGAATTCCATTCGGCCAGGCTCGCCGTGTTGCTCAAATGGCGGCGCACGACGCTCAGGTTGGCCAGCACGTCACTGGCCACACTCTCGGGCGCCAGGTCGAAGGCGAAAAAGCGCGTCTCGGGGTCCATAGCAGGCAGGGCCGTGGCGAGCCCAGGCTCACGGGCTTTTTCGGCGCGAAGGATGCTACCAGGCGGATTGTCGAGGTCCACCTGCTGCCACGAGCGGGGCAAGGCCAACGCCAGGCCATCCTCCGCCAGGGTATACTGGGCCCAGCCGTCGCCCGGCAATGCATCCGCAGCGGGGGTGCCAGTGGGCAGAGGGGCAGGGGTCGGGGCTCGAGTGGGCAACGGCGCAGGGTTCAAGCTGAGAACGCCACCGCAGGCAACGACCGACACCGCCGCAACGGCTGCCAGCGCCAGGCGCACGACGCGCTGGCCAGGTGAACCAACCATGTGAGCCTCCTGTACGACCATCCGGAGGCCCACAAGCAACTTGCATACCAGTGTCGGCAGTGCCAAGCTTAGAAACCGTGCAGGGGGTGCCGGCCAATACACTTGAACCCCCGTCCTCCCCTTTCCGCGCTGCGCGGGAAGGGGCCGGAGATGGGACGTGGGGCCAAAGCCAGCCCAGCCCTGGTTTCTCGCCCGCCTGCCAGTCACGCCGCGCTGCGGGCTCTGCCCAAGACCAGGCTGGGGGTAGCCCCGAGCGAGGCCGCAGGCCAGGCTGCGCATCAGCACCAGCGCGCCATGGGAATGCCCCCCAGCGCTAGCCCTCCCGCACTGCAAGGGCCTCACTGTGCCAGTCGGGGATGGCCTCGCGCGCCGGCAGGTAGTAAGCGCGGCGCCAGAGGTCGAGATAGGCCGCCTCTTCCTCTTCCCAGCGGGCATCGCTCCAACCCAGCTCGCTCTGGGCGATGGCGCGTACCCTGGGCAGGATGGCGCGCCCTCCTTCCTCCAGAAGCAGACCCAGGCGCACCCGGCGCAGGAGCAGGTCGTCGAGATGGGCCACGCCCTCCTCACGCGCAGCCCAGCGCACCTCGGCCCACAGCGTGGGCGTGCTGGCGATGGACTCCATCTCGCCAGGGCCAGCCGCAGCCACCAGCGCCGGCGCCTCGGCCCCATAACGGCCCAGCAAGCGGCGGCGCTGCGCCTCGTCGAGGGGGCGCGGGGCCGGCAGCGCCACGTCCACCCGATCGAGGACCGGAAGGCGCCGGCTGGGCCGGGGCATGCCCGGAAGCAAGCGCCGCGCCGCCCTGAGGGCATCGAGGGCGATGAGGCGGAAGGTGGTCAGTTTGCCGCCGGTGACGGTGAGTAGGCCGTCCTCCTCCCACACCACATGGTCGCGCGACTCTCTGGAGGGGTCAAGGCGGCCCGTGCCGATGACAGGCCGCACGCCCGCAAAGGTGGCGACGATGTCATCGAGGCCCAAAGCGAGCGACGGGAACTGGCTTTCGACGGCCGCCATCAGGTAGCTCACCTCGGCAGGCGCGATGGCTGGCTCTTCGTCGAGGGGCGCATGGTGGTCCAGGTCGGTGGTGCCGACCAGAGCGATGCCCTCCCAAGGGAAGATGAAGACAGGCCGGCGGTCGTGCGGGTGCAGGAAACTGAGCGCCTGGGCCACCGGCAGCCGCCAGGCAGGGAAGATGAGGTGGCTGCCCCGCAACGGGCGGATGCGGGCGGGCGCGCCCACCTGGGCGCGCAAGCGGTCGGCCCAGGCGCCAGTGGCGTTGATGACCACGCGGGCCCGCACCGCCGCCGACCGGCCACCTAGCCGGTCCACGACGCGCACACCCACCACCCGGCCGCCCTCGCGCAGCAACTCCTCGGCGGCAGCATAGTTCAGCGCCGTACCGCCCGCCACCACTGCCTCGCGGATCACCCGCAGCACCAGGCGGGCGTCATCGGTCTGCGCGTCACCGTAGCGAAAGCCGCCCCTCAGCCCCCGCCGGTCCAGATGGGGGGCGAGCAACTCGAAATCCTGGGGCGAGTAGTAGCGATGGCTCCACTGCAGGGCCAAGAGATCGTAGATGGAGAGGCCGGCCTTGTAGGTCCAACGGCCAGGCCGGTCGCCCTTGTAGGTAGCCAGGAGGAAGCCCAGCGGGTCGATCAGGCCTGGCCCCTCAGCCAAGAGTCGCTTGCGCTCGCGCACCGAAGCACGGGTCAGGCCGACGTGACCCTGGGCCAGGTAACGCAGGCCACCATGTACCAGCTTGGACGAGCGGCTGGAGGTGCCCCAAGCAAAGTCGCGCTGCTCCACGAGCAACGCGCGCAGGCCCAGGCGCACCGCCTCGCGCAGGATGCCCGCACCAGTGATGCCACCGCCGATGATGAGCACGTCCCAAGGATCGCTGAGACGCGACCAGGTCTCGTCGCGCCAGGTTCTTGTCCACATGGGCCCCTCCGCAAAACGTAAGGTGTGCGACGCCAAGGATCAGGGTCCAGGCAAAGGCACCTGTTCCCGCAGACTTGCCGAGGCTGACGGTTGGCCAGTGCAATGAGCCTCGCACGAGGTAGTCTCCTCACCCGGCGAACGCTGCCGCTGCTGGGGGATCATGGTCAACAGCAGGCGGATGATCTCGGCCAACACTCGCATGCGGTGGCCGGCTACCTCTTCCCCGAGCACATACCTGCTCTTGTAGTACCAGCCGCGGCTCTCGCTGGTCGAGCCAAGGGCGTACTCGCAAAAGTGGACAGGGGTCGCGCCCTGTCCCACGCGAGTGGCCCTCGGCCAAGTTCGCGCTGGCACATCCGAGAGCACGGTACAGCTGCTCGGCCAGCGCCCGAGTGCGGTGGTCGCCGGCCGCTTTGGTGGCGTCGTTCCAGCCCAGGTCGGTCAGGAACAGTGCCAGACGGTAGGCAGCCATCTTCGAAAGCGAATCGCAAGGGATGGCCTGCGGAACTGTCTTCTGCCACTCCTCGTAGTTCACGCTTTTCCTTTCCACGCCCAGCCCGTACGCCATCGCACGCGAGCGCACTCACAGCAGCGCCCCCGCCCCCCCTACACTCCACATCTGCGTTTCATGTTCGCACGTCTGACACTTCGAATCCTGCATCCCGCACCACCAGCTTTCCCGGATTCATCATCCCCTCCGGGTCAAACCGCCTCAGCGCATCGCGGATGGTGGCCATGCCCAGCTCTCCCTTCTCCTGCACGAGATAGGGGAGGTGATCTGTGCCCACGCCATGCTGATGGCTGATGGTGCCGCCGTGGGCGAGGATAGCCGCGCTGGCGGCCGCTTTGAGCACCTGCCAACGCCGCAGGGTCTCCTCCGGGTCGGCGGCGATGCGGTAGAGGTAGGTGACATAGATGCTGGACCCATAGGGGTACAGATGCGACAGGTGAGTGAAGACGTGCACCCGCTCGCCCACATCCTCGAGGCCGCTGTGGAGAGCAGCTTCGACGGCGTGGATCAGAGGTACGACGCCCGACCACCCAGTCGCGGTCTCGAGGGTGTCGATGGCGTAACCCATTTCCCACAGGCTGTTGCGCAGATAGGGGGTGGTGAAGCGCGACTTGTGCCACTGCTTGCCAAAAGTGGTGCCCACGTGCACTCCGCCGTACTTGCGGGCAATGCCCAGCGCTTCGTGGCGAGCCACCTTCACGAGAGCCTCGCGTCCAGCACAGCCCAAGATGAGCATGCACTTGCCCTCGCCAACGCCGCGGATGGCGAGCAGGCGTTCGAGGGCACCAATGAGCCGCTCATGCCCGGCCAGGGCCAGGGTAGTTGCCGTCTCGGCTGGCGTGCTCAGGCGCACCATGGTGAGGGGCAGGCGTGCCTGCAGGATTTCGCGCACGGCATTGGTGGCCCGTTCCCAGTCGGGAAAGAACACGCCGCGAAAGTCCTCGCGTTCCGGCAGGCCTGTGGCGCGCACGGTGACCTCGGTGAGGATGCCCAGCCGGCCCTCGGAGCCCAAGACGAGCTCGCGCAGGTCAGGCCCAGCCGCCGAAGCCGGGAAGGGCGGCAGGTCGAGCGCACCGGCTGGCGCCTCGAGGTGGCCACCGGCGAACAGGCGCTCGATGCGCCCGTAGCCGAGCGACTGCTGGCCACTGGAGCGGGTGGCCACCCAGCCACCAAGGGTGGAGTACTCGAACGACTGGGGGTAGTGGCCCAGGGTGCAGCCACGCGCGCGCAGTTGCGCCTCCAGGTCCGGGCCGGTGACCCCTGCTTCGAAGGTGGCCAGGCGGCTCACCTCGTCGAAGGAACGCAGGCGGTTCATGCGCGCCAGGTCGATCGTGAGGACCGGTGCCCCGCCCGGCAGAGGGTTGATGTGGCCCACCACGCTGGTGCCGCCGCCGTAGGGGATCACCCGCGCCCCGCTCGAGGCGGCGTAGCGGAGCAGGTCACGCACCTCCTCGGAGGTGGAGGGGAATGCCACTCCATCGGGGAAGGCACCGATGCGGCCGCTGCGCAGGGCGATCCAGTCGGGCAGGCTGTGGCCGCGGGCATGGCGCACACGAGTGGCCGCATCGGTGCTCACCAGAGGGTGCGCCGGCAAGCGCGACGGGGGCACCAGCGCCACCACCTCGGCCAGGCTCACGTCGCGTGGAGGCGCTCCTGGCCCCACCAGCGCCTCGAGAAAGTGCGCTGCTGCCGGTGGCAGCGGGTAATCGATCGTATCGTCGCCCCAACCATTCCAGCGCTTCATGGTGCACCTCCGGATTGATGCGTGAGACGTGGCCCGCAATGTACCACCATGTTCGGTGTGGCGTGCTCCCTTCGGTTCCCAGGGCCGACGGAACACGCCACACGTGGCCCCCGTCACCCATCGTGCGCCACGGTCGCCTGTCTCCAGAGCTCGATGCTCTCCCTCATCACCTCCCGGGTCACCCGCTCGGCTTCGGCAGCATCACCCCGTTGCGCGGCGGCAAGGAGGGCTGTGTAAAAGGCGCGCGATGACGCGCGCGCCTGCGCAGGCGTGAAGTAGATGTGGGCCACCTCCTGGTAGAACCCGGAAAAGCCGTTGAGGATGAGGGTATAGACGGGGTTGCCAGAGACCACGGTTAGGGTGTGGTGCAGCTGCCAATCGAAGGCAGCAAAGGCATGCGGGTCATCGGGCAGGCTGGGATACCCGGCCAAGAAAGCGGCAACCGTGTCGGCAGCGCGCATCACCGCGGCTCGGGTGTAGGCGGGTGCCAGGGCCAGGCGCACTTCCAGCAGTTTGGTGGTAAAGCCCGGCGGAAGATGGTTGCCGTAGCGCACCATGCCGCTCAGCACGTTCAGGCCGCCGGCAGTCCAATAGTCGTTGACCAGAGTTGGTTTGCCCTGAGCGATGGTGATCCAGCCGTCGCGTTCCAGGCGCTGGAGGGCTTCGCGCAGCGTGGGCCGGGTGACGCCGATTTGCTCGGCCAGGGTGCGTTCCCCGGGCAGGGTAGAGCCGGGCGGATAAGTGCCGTCGAGGATGGCGGAGATCAGCGCCTGCTCGGCGTAGGCAGCGGGGCGTTGTGGGCGCGACCAGAAGGGCATGACAGCCTCCAGGCATCTGGTAAGTGGTCTGACCAGCCAACTCCAGTATATCACGCTCTCCGCACACTTGTCAATCCCTCCGCCCGAAAGCAGACGTTGACCACCTCTGAAAACCATGCTAGTATTAGAAGTGTGGTCCTCCGCAAGACGAAGGAGTCTGGAGTGCGATGATCAAGACCGGGTTGGAAGTGCTGCTGGCCGAGCGCCGCGACCTTTTGAGCGGACGGCGGGTGGGCCTGGTGACACACCCCGCGGCGGTGCGGCCCGACCTGACCAGCATCCTCGACGCGCTCCTTGCCGCCGGAGTGCGCGTGACCGCCCTCTTCGGGCCCGAGCATGGCTTCGATGCTTCAGGCGAGGACGGTGCCGCCATCCGCGACAGCGTGGAGCCGCGCACTGGCTTGCCCATCTACAGCCTCTATGGGCCCGTGCGGGAACCCACTGCAGAGATGCTCGCCGACGTGGACCTGCTCCTCTTCGACATGCAGGACGTCGGCGCGCGCTTCTATACCTTCGTCAGTACCCTCTACCACGTGTTGCGCGGTGCGGCTAAGGCGGGGTGCCCAGTCATCGTGCTGGACCGCCCGAACCCCATCAACGGGCTGGCGGTGGCCGGCCCACTCCTGCGCAGCGGCCTCGAATCCTTTGTGGGCGTGGCGCCCATGCCGATCCGCCACGGCATGACGATGGGCGAGCTGGCCCGATACCTGAACAGCGAGTGCGAGTTGGGCGCGAGCCTGACGGTGATTGGTATGCGAGGCTGGCGCCGCTACATGTGGTTCGACGAGACGGGCCTGCCCTGGGTGCCCACTTCGCCAGCCATGCCCCACCTCTCCACCGCCACCGTTTACCCCGGCACCTGCCTGGTCGAGGGCACCAACCTGTCGGAGGGGCGGGGCACTGCACTGCCCTTCGAAGTGGTGGGCGCTCCCTGGCTCGATGGCTACCGCCTGGCAGAGACCCTGAACAAGGTGGGCCTGCCTGGCGTGCGCTTCCGCCCCCTCAGTTTCGTGCCCTCCAGCTCGAAGCACGCTGGCGTGGCCTGCGGCGGCGTGCAGGTGCATGTCGTGCGGCGCGATGCCTTCTGCCCAGTGACGGCCGGCCTGTACCTCATCGCCGCTGCCCGTGCCCAGGCGCCTGCTGAATTCCAGTTCCTGCCTTCCAGCTGGGAAGGCAAGCCACCTCACTTTGACCTCCTGGCGGGTACCCCGCGCCTTCGCGAAGGCATCGAGGCCGGCGAGCCGGTGCAGGCCCTGGTCGACAGCTGGGCAGTAGAGGTGGCCAGGTTCGAGCAGGAACGGAAGAGGTACCTGCTCTACGGCTGAACGGAGACTGCCCGGCCGTCGAGCGCCGGTGCTGAGCCAGCTGTGCATCTGCATCGTGGCGGAGGCCCATGGCTGAAATAGCGATTCGCCCCTACCGCGGGTCCGACGAGGCAACGCTCATCGCTCTCTGGAATGCGACCATGGTGTGGGACCGCATCGACGAACCCACCTTCCGCACCCGCGTGCTGCTCGACCCCAACCTCGACCCCGAGGGCCTGCTCATGGCCGAAGAGGCGAGCGAGGCCGTGGGCTTTTGCCTCTCGCTGGCGCGGCGAGTGCCGCTCTACGGGCAGGGCCTCGAGCCCGAGCTGGGCTGGATCACCGCCTTTGGCGTGCACCCTGCCCACCGCCGCCATGGCGTCGGCCGCGCCCTGCTCGAAGCAGCCCTAGGCCGCCTGGCCTCCATGGGCCGACACTGGGCGCTAATCTCGCCCTACACCCCCAACTACTTTATCCCCGGGGTCGACCCCGATGCCTACCCCGAGGCCATGGCCTTCCTGCAGGCTGGCGGGTGGGAGGTGCGATCGACCCCCATTTCCATGTGTGCCCAGCTGACCGGCTGGCAAGTGCCGGCCGAAATCGCAGCCCTGGAGCAGCGCCTGGCCGCGGAGGGCATCGTCGTGCGCCCGGTGCGCCCGGCCGACCTGCCATCGCTGATGCCCTTCATCGTCGAGCATTTTGGGTGGGATTGGTACCGGTTTGCTCAAGAATACCTACTCCAGCTCTTTGGCCCAGGCTCCGATGAGATCGCCTTCCTGGTGGCTACGCAGGGTGACCGCGTGGTGGGCTACTGCCAGCAGCGCCGCGAACGCTTTGGCCCCTTCGGCGTGATGCCCTCCCTGCGCAACAAGGGCATTGGTCGCGTGCTCCTCTTCCGCTGCCTCGAGGCCATGCTGGCCAAGGGCTTTCACTGTGCGTGGTTCCTGTGGACCGGCGCCGACGCCGCTCGCCTCTACTCGCTGGCGGGGTTCAGGCAGGTGCGCCGCTTCGCCGTGCTACGAAAGGCCCTGCATGGCGGCAATACAGCGTAATCCGTACGAGGCAAGGAGATCATGCCATGGCAGATTCCGCCACCTCCTCCGGCCACATCATGGTCATCGGTGCCCACGCTGGGGATGCAGAGAACATGGCTGCCGCCACGGTGCTCAAGCACACCCGCGCCGGCCACACCGCCACCCTCGTGCACATGACTCTGGGCGAAGCCGGCCACCGCACCCTGCCCCCTGGAGTCTATGCCGAGCAACGCAAGCGCGAGGTACAGGCGGCCGCCGAGCGTATGGGCGCCAAGGCCATCTGGCTGCCCTACCGCGACGGAGAACTGCCGATCAACGATGAGGTCAAGCTCCAGGTGTGCGACCTGATCCGCCGCGAAAAGCCCACCGTCGTGCTCACCCACTGGAAAGGCTCGATCCACAAGGACCATGTGGCCACCCACCAGATTGTCCACGACGCCATCTTTTACGCCGCCCTGCCCGCCATCCGACGTGAGTGGCCAGCCCACAGCGTGCGCGGACTGTACTACCCAGAGAACTGGGAAGACATGGATGGCTGGCGGCCGGACCTCTACCTCGACGTGAGCAACGTGTGGGATGACTATCTCGCCGTCCTCCGCACCCATGAGCTGATGGGCGGCCACATCTCTGCCTTCCGCTACCTGGAGTACTATGACGCCTTGGGGACCGCCCGCGGCTGCCTGGCCGGCTTCCCCAAGGCCGTGGCGCTGATGATGCCACCTGGCTCTTGGGTGCGCAAGTTGGGCTATCTGCCAGAGCTCGAACCAGTGCGGCACGCATAGGAGATTCGGAGAATACGGGCTGGGCCTACAAGGCCCACCAGGAGCACCAGCATATGAGAGAACCCGCCCTCGACACGGCCCCAGAAGCTGCAGGCAGACCCTCTTCGCTCAGGGAGCTTTTTGCGCAATCCGTTGACAGTTGGCACAATCTGCAGTATGATGGTAACGCTATAGACCACTATACATCTATCCCGGGTGCGTGCGCAGCCATCATCCCTGCCCGGCTGGGCCCCGGGGTCAGGCCCAGCCGCCTGCCCGGGCCATGTCGTGGATCCCTCCCTTGACAACGAGGGCTTCAGGGGCCGATAGGTGTGCGGGAGATCAGGGCGGACCAGGCTCCGGCAATACGCGCCACCCCTGCCGCAGTTCAGGCTCGGCAGTCTTATTGGTTTTCCAGAAGGTGCGCCCCCTCTCCTAACCCCGCTCCCCTTGCGGAGGGCGGGGCGTGCCTGGGGACGGGGGTGTTGCGGGGGCGCTAGGGGGCAGGCTGTTCGAAGGGGCGGCGCGATGGACCTGCGCTCCCCAGCCAAGCCCGGAAGGCTTGGCCTGCAGAGGTGGAGGCAGTCGCACGTGGGATGGCTTAGGCTGTCGATCCCCGAAGCCCAGAGGGCGGGCCGATGGCTGATCCACTGGGTTGGCATGATGCCTGGTGCAGTGGCGCATGCTTGGTCGCGTCGGGCATGCCCGGCAGGGGCGGCAACGCGGCGGAGGCACGCCACCGCGTCGTCTTCGTCGGCAACTGGGTGCTCGTCCGTTCCCCCTCGCTTGGGTAGAAAGGGAGGTGAGGCCAGGAAGACGCAGCACGTGAGGGCAAGGCCAATCTCGTACTTCCGTGCGTGGCATCCCGTCCTTCGCGCCTCTGAAAGGAGAGTGAGCCAGTGAAGCGCTTGTTCGGCCTCGTGTGCCTGTTGACCATCGTCAGCATGCTCATCGCCGGCTGTGCACCAGCGGCAACCCCGGCGCCCACGGCCAAGCCTGCCGAGCCCACCAAAGCCGCGGTGACCCAACCGACCGCTGCGCCAACGGCCGCTCCAACCGCTGCCCCAAAGCAAGTCACCATCACCTTCTACCAGCGCGGCTATGTAGAGGGCGGCACCGACGCTGGCTCCGTCACCACAGCCAAGGCTGTGGAGATGTTCCAAAAGGCCCACCCCAATATCAAGGTCAACATCGTCGGCATTCCTTGGACGGCTGAAGGCGACACCAAGCTCGAGGCGGCGCTGGCGGCCAAGACGGATATCAACGTCTTCCGCGTCACCAGCCCCAACCTGCCCCGCTACGCCAAGCAGGGCATCCTCTCGGAGATCACGCCCTACCTGACCGAGGAAGACAAAGCCGACTTTTACCCCTCTGGCTTCCAGGTTGCCACGGTCGATGGCAAGGTCTGGGCCTGGCCCCTCTGGGTGACCGCCATCGCCATCTTTGCCAACAAGGACATGTTCCAGGAGCGAGGCGTGGCCCTGCCTACGCTGGAGAAGCCGTGGACGTGGGACGAGTTCGTCGAAGCCTGCAAGAAGCTGACCTACAAGAAGGCCGACGGCACCCAGGTCTATGGCTTTACGGCCTCGTCGAAGTGGGGCGCAATCGAGTACTACCCACTGATGTACATAGACGGCGGGCGTATCCTCAGCCCCGACGGCAAAAAGTTCGTCCAGAACCAGCCCGAAGGCGTCTCGGCCCTGCAAAAGATCGCCGACCTGGCGCTCGTGCACAAAGTCACCCCGCCCGACTTTGGCACGGTGGACCAGGCGGGCGTGCGCGCTCAGTTCAAGGACCGCCGCACCGTCGCCATGCTCATGAGCACCCCGGGCTTCATTCCCGACCTGGAGAAGGACAAGTTCCCGCTCGCCGTCGTCCCGCCGCCGGTGGGCAAGCTGGGCAAGCCAGTGACCAACGGTGCCTTCGGCCTCTACGCGGTGGTCGCCGTGAAGGATCCGGATGTGCTCAAGGCGTCGCACGAGTTCGCCAAGTATCTCACGGGCAGCCAGGTGGCCAAGGACGTCCCGGGTTGGCAGTTGGCCCCCGGCCTGCGCAAGAGCAACACGGCCTATGGCACGGATCCCAACCGCGCCATGATCGAAAAGCTGGTCGCGTACGGCGTGTATGAGGCCCCGGTGGCGACCTCGGCGGAGTTGGGCAACAACTATGGCGCAGCGCTGCAGGCCATCATCCTGGGCAAGAAGACGGCCCAGCAGGCGATGGATGAGATTGCGCCCCTCTATCAGAAGGAGCTCGACGCTCTGAACAAGTAGCCGTATCCCACCGCCCGCATCAGTGGCGGCACGGCGCCGCAGCTACGGCCTGCCGGGCAATGCGACGCTCGAGGGAACTGGGGGCCGGGTCCGAGCTCTCACGGCCTGACGGCCCGGCCCCCCAACTTGAACCCAGGATAGGACGATGGACCGCAGGATTGCCGCGCGGCCGGGTGTAACCCGCCGGCTCCTCAAAGCGTGGAACCGCCACAAGTGGAGCTACTTCTTCATCGCCCCCAGCATGCTCCTCTTTGGCGTCTTTATCGTCTACCCGGTATTCCAGGCCTTTGTCTATGCGTTCCAGAAGGTCGACCTGCGGGGAGCGACGTGGGTCGGCCTGAAGAACTTTCGCGACATTCTGGGCAGCGAGCTCTTCTGGGCCGCCATGCGCCACACCGTGATCTATGCCGCGTGCGTGGTAGGAGCGTGGATCACCACCTCGCTCTTGGTGGCGGCGCTGATCCAGCCCCTGCCCAACTCGATCCAATCGCTCTTCCGGGCGGCCTTTTACCTGCCCAACGTGATCAGCATCGTCGTCATCGCCCTGATCTGGCTGTGGATCTTCGACCCGGAGTACGGCTTCTTCAACTGGCTGCTCAGCGTGGTGGGCATCCCACGCGTGCTCTGGCTGCAGGACCCCGACGTTGCCCTGTGGAGCATCGTGCTGAGCACAATCCTCATCGTGCCAGGGAGCGGCGTGGTCCTCTATTCGGCGGCCATCGGCGCCATTCCCCGGGAGCTCTACGAAGCCGCCGATGTGGAGGGCGCGAGTGCCTTGCGGAAATGGCTGCACATCACCATCCCCCTGCTCAAGCCAACGACCCTCTACCTGATGGTCATCTACACCATCGCCGGCTTTCAGATCTTTGAGCGGGTGTACATCATGACCGCGGGTGGGCCGATCAACGCCACCACCACCATCGTGCAGCTGATCTACCAGACCGGCTTCAGCGACTTTAACTACGGCCGGGCCAGCGCCGAGGCGCTGATCCTTTTTGCCATTATTGCCAGCTTTTCCTTTGCGCAGTTCAGGTTCCTGAGCACCGACGTCGAGTACTGAGGATAGGATCGGTAGCGAGCATGGCCAGTGGGCACAACTCGGGTGGAGCGGTTCGACGGCGCAAGATGTCGCCCTGGCGACGCGTGTGGGCCAGGCTGCCACACATCTTCGTATATGCGGTGCTGACCCTGGTAGCGATAGTCAGCCTCTTTCCACTCTACTGGATGTTCAACACTGCCTTTACACCTGCCAGCTCTACCGTCAAGCTGCCGCCCGACCTGATCCCGGTCAATGCCACGTTGAACAACTTTCGCGGGGTGATCAGCGCCGCCGGGCGTGGGAAGCTGCTCCTCTTCGGCGCAACGCGCCCCATCCCCATGCCCAGCTTTGCCATCTGGTTCATCAACTCGGCGCTGATCGCCGTCTTCAGCGCCGGGGTGCACCTCCTTTTCGACTCCATGGCAGGCTATGCCTTCGCCAAGCGCAAGTTCCCGGGCTCGAACCTCTTCTTCTGGATGATCCTGGCCGCCCTGATGATTCCAGGGCAGGTGACGCTGGTGCCGTTGTACCTCTTTGTCAGTCGGGTCAAGCTCAACACATTGCCCTATGCGGCAGTGATTCTGCCCGGCCTGGCCGACGTGGTGGGCATCTTTATGCTCAAGCAGTTCATCCAGACGCTCCCTAGCGAACTCGAGGAGGCAGCGCGCATCGATGGCGCCTCGGAGTGGGCGATCTATCAGCGCGTCATCATCCCGCTGTCGGCGCCTGCCCTGGCGGTGACGGCGATCTTTGCCTTCCAACGGTACTGGAACGCCTTTGTGTGGCCGCTGATTGTGCTGCCCCGCTCCGACTATTACACGCTGCAGGTGGGGCTCTCCTTCATCCATACCAGTGAGTTTGGCCTCAACTACGGCTACCTGCTGGCGGGGGCGTCGATGGCAGCCATACCTATGATCGTGGTGTTCTTCGCGTTCCAGCGTTACTTCATGCAGGGCCTGCGCATAGGCGCCCTCAAGGGCTAGCGCCAGGGCAAGTCCTCCGCAGCAGCATTCCCCTGCCATGAGTCTGGCCTGGGCATGGCCCGTGGCAGGCCTGCCTGCGCGGGAGAACGTGGGTTTGCGGCTGCGGATCTGGATCAACGGAACCGACGAGGGGGAAACGTGCCGGGGATTGACAAGACGAGTCCCATCCCTATCTACTACCAGCTCGAACAAATCGTGCTCGACAAGATCAAGTCGGGGGTCTGGCCGCCGAATACCGCGATTCCCTCCGAGCGCGAGCTGAGCGAGCAGTTCGGAGTGAGCCGCATGACCGTTCGCCAGGCGCTCCTGGCGCTGACGCACGACGGAATACTCCGGCGCGAGGTGGGCGTCGGCACCTTTGTGGCCGAGCCACGCATCACACAGCGCCTCACGCGGCTCACAGGCTTTACCGAGGACATGCGCGCGCGCGGCAAGCGGGCCTCGGCGCGGGTGCTCAACCTGGCTGTAGCGCGCGCAACCCCCGTAGTAGCCGAGATGCTGAGCATTGACCTGGGCCAGGAGGTACTACTTGTCGATCGCCTGCGCCTGGCCGACGGTGAGCCCCTCGCCATCGAGACGAGCCATCTCTGTTTTGCTGGTTGCCAGGAGCTGCAGGGGGCCGATCTGGAGGGCTCGCTCTACGCCCTGCTGACCCAAGAGTGCGGCATCGTGCCGACGCGGGCGCGGCAGCGCATCTCGGCCGGCGTAGCGGATAAGCGCGAGATCGACCTCCTGGGCCTCAAGCGGGGCGCGCCAGTGCTGCGCCTACGCCGGGTAACCTTCGACCAGAATGGTCGGGCTTTCGAGTACGTGGAATCGACGTACCGGGCCGACAAGTACGTCTTCGATGCCGAGCTAGTGGGCGTGTGAGGCCGGCGAAGGCACCTCGTCCACAGGTTGCCAGCCAGGGCCCGAACCGCGGGCCCGCCCGCGCTGGAGGGGCATCATCCCCAGACCGGCGGCGAAGCCCCCTCCGCTCCCCACTACATGGCCAGGAAGCGCTCGAACTCACCCCCCAAGAGCATGGCCACGTCGCGTTCGACCTCTTCCTCTGTAGGATACCACCCCTCATCGATCAGATAGCCGTACTTCTCCTCCAGCACCTGAGCGATGACCTGGCGCGCATGCGCCCATTTGTAGGCGAGTTGGTCGAGCACGCGGGCGTCGGAGTGCTGGGGCGTGAAGCTGGTGCCCAGCATCTCCATGCGCTCACGGGTGACCTCTTCGACGATGCTGGGGTTGTTGTTGAACCACCAACAACCAAAGACGTGCAGGTTCCGGAATTTGCGCGCCAGCACGGCCGCCTGGTGTTGGTTCTCACGCGAGAGCACGGTGAGCAGGAACTTGTTCTCGGAGTAGCTCCGGCAGAGATAGTCGACCGCATCCAGGTTGGCCACGCCCAGGCCGTCGCCGCCGTCGCCCAGCTCGGGCATCACCCGGCGCTTGACGCCGATCATCATGGCGAAAGGCAGGCCGAGCTCACGGCAGGTGGGCAGCACGGCCCGGGTGAGCACGCGCCCGCAGGGCCCATCGTCGGGCATGATGAAGGTGTAGGGCAGCGAGGCCGCCATGTAGGCCGGCTGCATGCGGGCGGCCCAATCCTTCAGGAAGCGGGCGACCTCGGGGTAGGTCGCCTCAGGCAGGTCGCGGTCGACCGCATAGCCCAACTCTGCCAGCTTGGCCGCCGCCGTCGGCCAGTCGATCAGCAAGGGGTCGATGCGCAGGGCAGCCCGAAAGCGCGCGTCGCGTGCGCCCCCCGCCTCCCACACGGCGCGCTCGGCGGGGTTCAAAGGGTCGTTGGTCATTACCACGCCGCGCACGTTGGCGGCCCCAAAGACCAGGTCGATGTGTTCGGCGCAGCTCAGCGAAGCGAAGCGGGCCAGGGCCGCCTCATAGTTACGCACGT
>Ga0315298_1004952_pt1 | contig 19391 bp, 23 predicted proteins | sample WHS_1_MG_FD_203077 | JGI IMG/M metagenome (GOLD analysis project Ga0315298, IMG submission 203077) | Extremophilic microbial mat communities from Washburn Hot Springs, YNP, Wyoming, USA - WHS_1_MG | ecosystem: Environmental > Aquatic > Thermal springs > Hot (42-90C) | place: USA: Wyoming...
TTAGGAGGTTTCACTCTCCGTCCTGTAATTTCACTTGTCCATTTCATTCTTGTTGCTGGAATCACTCTTCCCCAATGTCCTTTCGATGCACCGCAAATGTGGATATTCATTTTATCCTCCTTGCAATAATACAGGAATACTTTCCGTCCTTCTCTGCCCAACAATCAATCGAGTCTGCCTTCATTCCGAGAATGTCAGGCTTTGTCAAATACTCAATTGAAAACTCATACTCCACTGGTCTGGTTTCTCGATATATCCATAGCCCGATTAGTGTGAATACCAGCAATTCAAGTAGAATTATTGAAAGTATCAGGTATTTCGCAAACTCGTTATTCATAAACACCTCCTTTATGTTGCATCATAAAATTCTTCTCTTATTTCATTAATTTCTTGTCTTAAAATAACAGCCAGTAAGTCACTTAATGATTTGGCTGCTCTATTTTCATAATGAAATCTAATACCAGAGTCGATGTTCTGTAATGCACAGACAATGTCTTCTACCTTACCGCCCGCCGACAAGTGTAGATTAACAAGTCTCGTTACACTCTCAAAATCTGCTATGTCCTGAGTCGAACCCTTTCCGATGTGCAAGAATACTTTGTGAATCTTTGAACCATCATATACAATCGTGATGAATAGATGCTTTGTCTCTCCCGAAATCGGGAAGTTTCTGACTCTGATTGTCTTACTTATATACATACATCACCTCAAAAAAGTGGCAGGGCGTCAGGACTTGTTTTATATGGGGGTGTGATTTATGTTGCCTTTGCCCTGCCATAATTTACCCTCTAAAAAGTGGGAGAGCCTCGGATATAGTGGTGTCGGGATTGTTATTCTTTTGCTCTCCCATAATGTATAATTTCGTCTTTGCAGGAATTACCTTCCTGATTTCTCTCTCAATTATACCCTCATCTGAATTTTCAGACGATAAATGAATAATGTGTAACTCCTCAAGGTCGGTGATGTTGTCTTTGTTGTTCTGGAAGAATATCAGCAGTGATTCAAGGCTGTTGTGTGCAAGTGTCCTCATCTCACGAACGGGGTTCAGGTCTGGTTTATTAAGCAAGATTGATTCAATATAATTACATTCGAGTATTGCGATATGAAGTCTCAACCTATACGGGATTACGGTTGTGTCTGTCGCATATAGGGTTCTTTCACCTGCGTGGTCAATATAGAACATCAATGGGGTCCTCAGCGGATGGTGGCAAGCCTTGAGTGGTTTCACTCTCTTTTTATATCCCAGCGAAAATATTATATCTGGTTCACAAATCTTGATTCTGTGATGTTTCATTCCAATTTCCCTGTATGTATCGGGACTCATATATGTGTCAATACCCATTTTGAGAATATAGGGAAGTCCTTTGCAGTGGTCTTGATGCGAATGTGTGAGAAGGCAGGCTTTGACGCCTGCCATCTCATACTTTTGAAACTCAGACGGTGCTACACCACAATCGAGCAGAATTCGACTCTCATCCAGAAATGTGAATATATATGCATTTCCTTTTGAGCCGCTGGATATTACCTGCACCCTTGACATTAGAAATCATCCTCCTCGCCCTGCTCTTTTGGCATATCAACATTCATAGGGGCTTTCAACTGTTCTTTTGCACTCTCAACGGCGACTTCTGTTTCATTCATTTCTGTTTTTTCGTATGCCTCGATGACTGCTTGGTCATTCGAGGTCGATATTATGTGCTTGCATAAGCGGTTGATTACTGTTCGTTTTGCCATCTCGGTAGTGAAGTCGCTGTGTGGTGTGCCAGGCTTGAGACTCCCATCCTTGTTTACGGGCTCAACTTTTGATTTTTTCCAGGATGTCTTGATTTCATCGAAGGTCATTATCTCTGCGTATATCTGTTTTTCACTCTCATCATAGGCATATGCATATACGCACTGGATGGGATTTTTGAGATTTTCTGGCTTCTGAATATGTCTAACTATTATCTTTTTCCCAATCCTGATCTCATACTCGAACTCATCTCCTTCGTGGACCACCTCTGCAAAAATGTCCACAATCTCAGGATTCACCCTCTTGGCAATGGCAATATTGCCAAGATATGAGGGCTGACATTTAAGCTCGTTCCCATACGCAATGAAGTAGCACTGTGTCTTTGCTGGGTTCAGACCTAAAATTGACATCGTGAATAATGCCCGTGTAATTGAAGACTCACTACAGACTTGTGTTATTGGGCGATTGGTATGATCTTTCATTAGTTTTATTTGATACCACGCGGACCTGAGGGCATTTCCGACGGCATAATCAGGGGGAATCTGCAGTTTGCCTCCTCTCACAAGTTCGTCAATCCCGTCTTCTGTTGCTTTTACAATGCTCGTTTCGTCTTGTTTCATAATACTTCTGTTGTCCATAATACACCTCCTTAAATTATACAATTATAAACGCTTCTTCGGCATCTGCCTTCTTGTTTTCTTCTACATTTTTAAGTATTGCTTCTCGCTTATTCTTGATGTCTTCGAGCATATCTTTCACCCATTCCTCTGCCTCATCGAAGGTTGCAAAGGTTTTTTCAATGTAATATTGCCCATTGAGTAGATACTCTGTGATATTACAATACCCTAATATGCTTCCATAGACCCTTGTTCTGATCCCGATTACTCTAAGAAACTCTCCTTCCTCATTTACTTTCCTTACCACTCTCACAAGAACGGGTCTTAATTCTGCAAGTTCTCTTGCCTTCTCGTCTGTGAGGTCACTCCCCCCATCGTAGAAATAATTCTCCTTGATTTCTACATCGCTGTTTGTAATAGTTGTTGTTTTCATAATACACCTCCTTTAAGGGTTGATTATAAGGTTCTTTGCCTTCTCATCTACCACAAGCGTGATAGTTTGGCAAGGCATTTCAGGAATTTCTGTAATTGCTTCTGCATTGTCAATGAATATAAACACTCTCAAATCATACATATCTTGCAGTGTCTGGATTATATCCAAACCCGCTTTGATTTGCTCACTGTGGGATAGGTTCTGGTATAGCACTCCGTCTTTTGTGATCTCGCAAGTGTCAACAAACGCACCGTTAATTTGCTTCTCATAAAGTTTGAATTTCACAAACCTGAATTGTGAGGATATGTTCTCTTCAACTATTTGTGCCATTTTGGCTTCAACTTCCTCGATTGCAAGAATTTTTTTGGTGCAATCCTCGTATAGTTCTGCAAGTTGCTTCTCTTTTACTTTCAAATCCTCAATTCTTTTCTGGGCATCCTGATATGCGTGATGCTTTGCTATTTCACTCTCGATTTGCTCAAGTTGTTCTCGTAACGGGATTGCTCGATTGATATTCAGAAGCCCCAATTTCTTTTCGAGTTCCTGGATGGTCTCCTGCGTCTCTAACAATTCTTGTTTTGTCTTGCTGATTTCGTTTGCGAGTTCCTGACCCCGTGCTTGTAATTCTATCAACTCATCCTTTGTCTTCTTGCCCATACGAACAATTTCAGCAATATTCTCTTGTTTCTTTGCATCTTCTTTTGCTTGTATCTCTTCAACCATCTCGGGCGGGAGTGACTGGCCACAGGTGGGACATTTGGTATTGATTTGTATTACTCGTGCTTTTTCTTTTTTCGACTGTTCACGCAAAGACTCGATGTCTTGACTCTTTGCGTCAATATCTTTCTGCGTCCTATCAAGTTCCATCTTGAGGCGTTTTAAAGTGTTTTGTAGCGTATTCTCCTTGCTTCGCTGGAGTTCCAGACGAGACAAGATAGGCTCGTCAGATGTATAGCCTTGTAATTCTGCTTCGATTTTTTTCTTCTCTACTTCGAGGCTTTTGAGGTTTTTTGCAGGCTTCTCTATTTTTGCAAGTTCATCAATTCGATATGGTATTCCCTGAAGTTCCCGATTAGTTTCTTTTTGTATATTCTTATATTTTTCTTTGAGATTGATTAAATCTTCCCCTCTCAATTCAGGGTGATCTGCAAAGGCTTCTGAGAAGTCGGTTGGCTTCATTAGTTTTGTGATTGTCTGTCTTTTTTCTCTCCAATGAAGGCGAGGAAAAGCATATACATCAGTCAAGAGTTGAAATGTCTTGAGATCGCAGAGCTCAGAGATTTTCTTTTCATAATCACCTTTCCTGACGGGTATATCGTTCACGAAGTGATCATACTCATACCCCGTGAATTCCTGTTCTGCCTGCCCTCTTTTACGAACCCATTTCTCCCGCATTATTTTCTTCAAAGACAGGGTTTCACCGTCCACCTCCAAAATCACTTCAACTGCCGTGTCCCCACCACCAGCAACGGGACGGGGTGAAAAATCCTTGCTGCCCGATGAGTCCTGGCCAAACAACACCCACAAAACCGCGTCATAGATAGTTGTCTTACCAGCGCCGTTATCACCCCGTATTTCTGTGCGGGGGGTAAGAGTGAATTCTTTTGATTGAAAACACTTGAAATTTTGGAGTCTTAGACTCCGTAAAACAATTTCCCTCATAAAACCTCCTTAATCGGCTAATTGTGGTATTAGATGTTTCAGGACATAGAAGCCCAACGAAACAGATATGGGCTCCCAAAGATGATCCCTTGAAACTATCCAGCCATTTTTTTCCTGATACAAAAGACCATACATATGCTCATCTTCACGCCAACGAAATAATATCTCCCCACCTAAAACATAATGATTCAGAAAATCCTTCTTACACCTCTTGAGGAATTCTATTTCAGTGTCATACTCATCCCGATGGTCGAGATACATACTGCTTTTGAGGTTGTAACCGTAGAAAACTTCCAGATGCCCCTGCTTCCCCCATTGTTGATTACACTCTCCCACTATTACCTCTCTCAATTTGAGAGGTTTAAATTCGCCCCAAAGGGCAATTAACTTCGTGAATATATTATATCCTGGCTTGTAGTGTTGTACTATTCCAGGATATAACGCATCTTCACAATCGTGGGTTAACCAATCTATGATAGGATTAATGATCCTACCATAGAATACCCTGTTGTATGGTCCTGGACTTGCGTACAAGTGATACTTCTCTGCAGGTAATGCCTCCCCTGTCTCCCATCTCGCTCCACCCCTCGCTGTGGACTGCACTCTATATTTGAAAAGATACTCCCCTTCAAGTTGTATCTCTTGCCCGTTTGTTGGCGGAATAATGGCTCTTCTTATCCTCTCCTCCACCATAGGGGCATCACCGTTGAAACCAATCGTAATTTTTCCTTTGAACATATCACACCTCCAAAGTGAAAAAGGCAGGGTTTATACCCTGCCTGTGTCCTTTCTTTAGTCGTCGAGTATTACGTACTCTGACGGCTTCTCCTTCTGAATGTTCTCAATAATCATCTTCCTATTGTTGCGGATCTCAATAATTTTTTCACTAACCCATCTCTCCGCATCTTCAAGTGTCTCAAATGAACAGCTAATAGTGCTTTCTTTTCTACCGTGAATTTTAATGAGATTGTTAGAAACATAGCTTCTGCAACTTCCACATTTATAATTCGGATACTTTGCCCACACTTTCGTATACACGTTGATGGTTCTTTTGAACTCCCCATCCTCACCCACCCACCTTTTTACTTCAACCAGCACCGGATACCTCTTCGCAAAAATCTCGAGTTCCTCGTTAGAATCGATTACTGTCTCGTCTTTGAAAAACATTTCCTTCATCGTTCTCATTGTAAACCTCCTTAAAAAGTTAACAATATAATATATGCAACCCCCGTGCCAGATTTGTAAGTGCTTGAAATGACGGGGAAATTCAAGCATAAAACAGGCTGTCTAAAATTTATACAATCGTCTGTTATATAATTATATGAAATTATATATAATTATATGTCTAAAATTTTGACAAACTCAATTTCTAACTATGCGAAATCACGGAATATTTTTCTAACTATGCGAAATCACACTACATTTTTAAAACACCCCAAATGTCTAAAAACTATACATTTGTAGCCTCTCCCCCTGTAACCCCCTCTTATATCGATAATGTTCGAGAGATTTGCGAGTGTTTTGGACCTTCTCGAAGTTCCGAAAGTTTGAATCAGAAGGGATGATCACTCATAAATACAGATTATAAGGGGGGAGTTAAGAGGGGGTTGGGCGGATTGCGGGCGTGATGGGCAGATTGCGGGCACATCGTTCTTGAGAAGTGCCCTAAACTAAGTATTTGAAATCATTGAAGATTTTGGCAATTTTTGGAGTTTAGGGCACATAGGGCACATATTTTCCATACAAAAATGAAAAAAAGAAAAAATATAAAAAGATATATAGTATATAGCGCAGGAAAGTAACAATAGGGCGAGAAGTGCCCGAAGTGCCCTAGAATACTGTTTTTTGAGCCTAAGTGTTTGAAATCACGGGGGATTTTTCCAGGGCAGATAAAGTGCCCCAAAATGCCCCAAAGTGCCCGAAAATATATGGTAATATATATTATTTTCTTATTTCCAAAAAAAAGACTTGACAAGATAGATATAGTGATGTATAGATATTTTCAACGATGAAGGATTGAGAGTGAGCAATCCTAAAAATTAATTAGTTATGAGTGACAGGTAGGTGGTCTTTCAAATCCCCTCCATCGTTACGCCTTCCTGTCCTCATCTTTTTATTTGAGGTATTAATGAAAAAGAAAACAGATTATCCTAACCACGATGGTTCAGACCCGTTAGAGGGTGAATACGATATGCCCGCCTTCGCAAGCGTGGCAGACACAATTGAGAGGGAGAGGCTATCCGAGGAAAAGAAGGCTGCTGAGGAGGCAAAGAAACTATATCCCGAAATAGCAAATTCAAAAAACAAAAGCATCAAAGATGAGCGTATTAATGAGATAATTAATTTCTATAGAGACGAAAAATCAGAATACTCAGAGTTGGAAATCATCGCTAATGTGGAATTCTATCGCAAGTGGAAAGACTACACAAAAGAGCGACGAGCACTCGAATATATCCGTAGTCGTTTATATCTTTCATATGTTTTCACCTACGAACGAGGCTGGATGCGTTACAGGAAAGGCTGTTGGGTCGAAGATTCATACGAAAAAATCTTTGCAGATGTGAGAAAACTTGTGGATATGGACATCGAAATCATCGAACGCCTTGCTACGAAATTTGAAGCCGAGAAACAAATCATTATCGACTTCTATCGTTCAATATATGCTCGTTCAACACTCGAAAACGCACTTGCACTTGCAAAGGGTGAGCAAGAGTTTGCAATGCCATTTGACGAATTCGACAAAGATCCTTACATCTTGAACTGTGCTAATGTCCTTATGAATCTTGAGTGTGGAGAGGGGAAAGAACATAATCCGATGCAAAAAGCAAGAATGCAGACAAACGCACAATATATCACAAACGCCCCCTGCCCTAACTGGTTGAAATTCATTGATACAATATTTCAAAATAATCAGGAATTAATCGAATATGTCCAGCGTGCTCTGGGATATAGTATATCAGGAGACACTTCAGAGCAATGTCTGTTTATATGCTACGGAACGGGTCAAAACGGTAAAAGCACATTTATAAGAGTGGTTACAGAAATTCTCGGCAGTTATGCGGGCGTAATCAATATGAGTGCCTTCCTTGAAAACAATAACGACGTGACCCGTTCCGACCTCGCAGGGCTGAAAGGCAAGCGATTCGTATCTGCAAATGAAACTAATTCAAACAAACAATTCGATTCTGCGATATTGAAAAAAGTAACGGGTGAAGATAAAATCAAGTGTAGATTCCTATATAAAGACTATTTCGAATACGCCCCAACATTTAAAATTTGGATGGCATTGAATCACCTCCCGTTCGTTAATGAACAGACAAAAGCATTCTGGCGGAGAATCAAGGTGATCCCCTTTACAGCACAAATCCCAGACGGCCAGATTGATAAAAATCTAACTCAAAAACTCCTTGCGGAGAGTGAAGGAATACTGTATTGGATGGTTCAAGGTTTTCAAAAATGGAAAAAAAATGGTCTTGGCACTTGTCAGGCGGTAGAGGAAATCACGAAAGAATACAAAGAAGACAATGATACACTGAAAGATTTTCTTGAGCAATACTGTGAAATAAGTTCAGATTATGAAGCAATCACAACAGACTTATATAACGCATACGAAAAGTATTGTGATGCGAACAATGTGAAAGAACACTTCCGTCTATCACAAAGAAATTTTGCAATGAAATTGAAAGAACGAGGCTTTGAAAGAACAAAGCATATCCGAATCGGTGATGATGAATTTCGTGGTTTCAAGGGTCTCCGTTTGAAGTATTCAATATCCGATACAAAAGAAGTTGATTTTTGAAATTGAGAGTGATATAATCCTATTTTTGTTAAGGAGGTGTTCAATGTCAATACTAATCACACTACTGGCTAACCAGTGGTTCTGGACGGCTGTTGTTGTTCCGTTTGTGTTATGGCTACTCACAAAAATAGGCAAAAATTACGATGCAGAAAAAGTGAAGAAAGCGATGGATATTCTGTATCAGTTGGTTGTCTTCGCTTGCAATCTTGCAGAGGTGGAAAGCAAAAAGGGAAATATGTTGCTGTCCAAGAAGGATTTTGTAATTCAGTATATCAAGCAGAACGCTCCCGATATTGTGAAACAGGCAATACCAAATTTTCTTGATATTGTGCAACCGATGATTGAAAAATATCTTGTATCAGACGAAAGCCCTGATTCGATGACACCAAAGGCAATTTCGGGGGCTTTGAAGAGTGAGCAGTAAGGTAATTAAAGTGTTAGAATTTCTGAGTTGGATATTTTTCTTTGCAGGTATAATTCTACTCTGGATACTGAATAGATGAAGGAATGTGAACTGCAAAAACTAATTGTGCAATATCTCACATACCGAGGCTTATTATTTTATTCAACAATCACACAAGCACAAAAGCGGGGGTATAGGACAATTTCATTTTTGAAATCGCAAGGTTTTGAAGCAGGCATCCCCGACATTCTCATATTTGAAAAATCGCTCGATGAAAAATACTGTGGGCTTGCTCTTGAACTAAAAATCGGCAAAAACACTCTCAAAAAAGAGCAATCCGAATGGCTTGAATCCCTTATGGCTCGTGGCTGGTTTGCTACAGTAGTTAGGGATTTCGATTCAGCAAAAATGGTCATAGAAAAATATTTAAACCACGGAGGTATATAATGGCATATAATCAACCTGTTCTTTATTCTTACTTCCTGAAGTATATTAGAACTGCCTTTATGGGTTGATTATGCGCACGATAGCAGAATTTATACACACGAACCAAAAAGACTTACAAAAATTAAATGAACAGGAATTCTGTCAGAGTGCAAAAATCTATGAGAATGGTGCTCGAACCCTTGCATTTGTGAATTGGCTCGAAGAGCAGGGAATACAATTAGTGATCACTTCTGGCTTTCGCTGTAAAGAACTAAATGAGAGGGTAGGAGGTGTTTCAAACTCCCGTCATTGTGATGGTCTTGCAGTAGATGTGATACCAAAAAATATGTCTATCGATGCTATGATACTAAAACTGCACGAACTCGAAGTCAAAAGAAAATATCCAATCGAAGATATAATCCGTGAAAAATCTTGGATACATATTGAATTCAAAAAGAATGATTAAGATTAAATATATAGAACTAAGAAAACTTAAAAAGATACTGTCCTTCGATTCGTATCAAAGTGCAACTCTTTTCGCTCTCAAAAGAGCTGGTCAAGATGGAGCGGTTGAGGCAAAGCGTCAAATCAAAAAACGATATACGATCAAACCCGCATATCTGAATCGTTTTGTTTTTGCAACTAAACCAGACAGAGCAACGATGTCAACTGATATAAAAGCAGTGGTATCATCTGATAGAAAAAAGGGTGTAATCCCCTTATTTCAATTCGATGTGCAAAGACAGGTTACAAAAGAATATGGTGGAATGAAAAAATCAAGAATAGTTGCTGTAACGAAGCGACGCTACTATTACAAACCAAAAGGGCACGAAGTTGTAAGGCTATATACAAGAGTAAGAACTGATAAAGGCTGGCATATGTGGGGCGGGAGAATATTCGTTCAGAAAATGCACAGTGGACATATCGGGATTTTTAGAGGTTTTCCCCATACAAGATATATCAAAGAGATTTTGTCTGTTTCTCTCCCCTCTATGATGAGAAATAGAGGAGTTATTGAGGCAACGAAATTATTTGCAAAGGAAAAATTCTCGATGCACTTGCGGTTCGCAGTTTCAAAATTTTTTACGGGTCCTTCCTAAAATGAATGTAAAAAGCGGTGCTGCGAGGTGCAGTTTTTCGGCACGAGTGGTTATGAGACAAGGCAAAATCTTCAATGGTTTCAAGGACTTGAAAAATGAATGAGCAGGAAATCATAAAAAATGCCCTTGAAAAATCCGAGCAAATAGCCTATGCAAGCCTATCAAAACTATTCAATCAAGGCAAATTAAGAGGGAAAGACCTTGAGAAATTTCAGGGGCTAATCCAAAAAATCGAGGATTACAAAGCCGAGCAAGGTATCGCAGAGCAACAGGACAAATCAAAAGATGTTTATCTTACAACATTCCAAATCTGTCGGTTACTGGACATAGACCGCACACAATTTTTTACTTGGCGGTCCCGCGGTGATTTTCCAACATCGGCACAGATCAAACGAGGTATTTGGAATTTTACAAAAATATTTCGTTGGTGGTATGAAAAATTTGTAAAGGAAGACGATAAGAAAATTGCACAGGCTGAGGCACGGCGACGACGGGAGATTGCAATTGCAGAATTAAAAGAGATGGAGGCACTCGAAAAGCGTAGTCAATTGATTCACATCGAGCAAGTGCAAGAAGATATATCATTCATTTTGCAGAATATGAAGAACAAATTACTTATGTGGCAAAAGTCTCTCCCGCCTCGATTGAAGCAACTTGACGAAAGACAAATTCAAAAGATTCTAAATGACGAGACAAAATATGTCCTGAACGAGATAGCAGATTCACTCAAGCGGACGATAGTAAAGAAAAAAGAAATCAAACGAAGATGAACAAGTATTATCGAGACAGAACATATCTTCTGAATTGTGTTGAAGTCTTACGACCTCCTGAAGATATTACCGTTTCGGATTGGTGCGATAAGAACAGAATTCTTACTCCACAAACATCACCTGAGCCCGGGCGTTATAGAGTGGAAAGAACACCATATTTACGACAGGTTCTTGATTCTTTCGCAAATCCTGAGATTGAACACATAGTGGTATGTAAAGCGACGCAATTAGGTTTCACAGAATCAATTATAAATATGATTCTATATGCGATAGATCAAGATCCTGCACCAACTCTGCTTGTATACCCTACGCTCGACCTTGCAAAATATAATTCAAAGAATAGACTTATGCCCGCAATTGAAACTTGTGAGCCTACGAGACAAAAAATTCCTAACAATCCCGATAAATATACTACTCTCGAAATCAACTTTTCCGATATGTCTCTATCGATCACGGGTGCAAACTCACCGTCAGAACTCGCATCCCGTCCCGTGCGATATTTGTTTCGAGACGAGATAGACAAATATCCCATACAGGCAGGCGGTGAAGCGGACCCGATGGCACTCACAATCGAACGAACAAAAAATTTTTGGAATCGAAAGATAATTGATATATCAACTCCCACCACAGAAGGCGGGAATATCTGGAAATCCTTACAATCTTGCGATGAGATATATTACTATTATGTGCCTTGCCCTTTATGTGGGTATTATCAAAGATTGAAATTTGAGCAGATCAAATGGGATCAGGAACAAGACATCGATTCAATCAAACATACTGCGTATTACGAATGTGAAAAATGCAAGGGTAGAATCGAATCAATACAAAAAAATCAGATGCTACTTGCTGGGAAATGGGTTGGAACGAAAGGCAAAAAATCACCTGCAAAGGTTGGCTTCCATATCGAGGCGTGGTATTCTCCGTGGCTCTCGTTTGGTGATTGTGCATATGCGTTCCTCACCTCGAAAGACCATCCAGAGAAACTAATGAACTTCAGGAATTCGTGGGAAGCACAGCCCTGGATAACGAAGTATGAAACAAAAACAGTTGAGGAATACAAGAGCAACATTATAGACATCCCACAATTTATCTGCCCGCAAAAAACAATCGGGCTTACTTGCGGTATAGACCCCGGGCAAGGTGGTGCGTGGTTTGTTGTTCTTGCATGGCAGGATAATATGTCTGTTCATTGTATTCATTACGGATTTATTCCTCTCCCAACAAGCGATTGGTCAGAGTTGCAAAAACTCATTTTTGAAAATCAATATCTTGTTGAAGGCACAGACACAAGACTACGAATATGGCGGGCAGGCATCGACACAGGCGGAACGATGATAGATGGTGAAGTCTCGATGACGGAGCGGGCGTATCAATTCATCAGAAGCACAGGCTCGAGAATCTACGGCACAAAAGGACTCGCAGGACAGTATCTACCACAGCGATTGAAAACCTCGCAGACTTCAGGTGTCAATCTTTTGTTAATTGATACGGCAATTTTCAAGGATGCGATACATTACAGATTATCCTTATCAACTAATGAGAGTGGGAGATTAACATTTCATAAGGATACACAAAGCGATATATTCAAGCACATTCTGGCAGAGGAGAAACGCAAGAATAAGCGAGGCAATCCTGAATGGGTGAAGGTGCATAGGGATAATCATCTGCTCGATTGTCTTGTCATAGCCTTTGCACTTGCAGACCCATCGCTGTCAGGAGGTATACAGATGCTGGCCATTAGGCAGGAGAAGAAAATCAAAGTCGAAATGGTCAAAGGTGGCTGGATTACAGGAGGTGGAAAATGGGTATAAATTTTTCTTGCATTGAGAGGGTGATTATCATATAATATATATTCAGGGAGGTCAGTAAGGAATTGATTACAAAATTCCGCATTGGATTCAAATATTCGTGGGATGAGAAAATAGACAATTATCCATCCTCGTCTTACACCGCAAAAATTACTTTTACAAACGCAACTGCTACAGCAACCATCACAGCAATAGCGAATGATGACGGCTCGTATAAATTCACAGTAGCAGGAAATACATTTACAACAGCGGGAGATTACAGAGCAGCATTATATATCATAGATGGCAGTGATAATATTCTCATCGAAGAGATTGATATTACGGTCTTGCCATCTGTGTCATCCGCTACTGATTTGCGTTCGCATAACAAAAAGGTTCTCGATGCAATCAAAGCGGTTCTTGAAAACAGGGCAACAATAGATCAGCAAAGTATTTCAATTGCAGGTGTCTCGCTTTCAAGAATGTCAATAGATCAACTCTTACAACTCAAAAATTACTACGAACAATTATACAAGCAAGAGCAACGAGAAGAGGCAATGGAGAGGGGAGAAAAATCACCTAATTCGATTCAGGTGAAACTATGAATTTAAGAAATATTTTCAAAATATTTTCTAAAAAGAAATTTCAAAGATTCGGCACAATATCCCACATCTCGGCAAGATATGATGTAGGTTTGAAAGATGATTTGCTGTCATCAATTCCCGTATATTCACAGACGGCAGATGATGAAATTCGTTCAGATTTGGTCACGATTCGTGCAAGGTCAAGGTATGTTGCTCAAAACTCTGCTGTAATTCAGAGATACCTTTCAGCACTCAAAGTCAATGTATTAGGCGAGAACGGATTTACATTACAGGTTCGAGGCAGGAATCCCGATAATACACTTGACACAGCAGCAAACAATCTAATCGAGGAACTCTGGAATGATTGGCAATACAACTGTGATATAGAGTGGAAACTTAACTTTTTTGAAATGCTTAATATGATAGTTGAATCTGTCGCCAGAGATGGAGAAATATTTGTATATATAGACGATGCTTATCAGAGTAATAAATATCATATTGCTTTGCAACTCATAGAAGCAGATTATTGTGATGTAAATCATTGGGCAAACAACGGGAGTAATCAAATCAGATGTGGTATAGAATACGACTCTCAAAATCGGGTAGTTGCGTATTGGTTCAAGCAGCAAGTTGGATATAAAAGAATTGATGCAAACAACATAATTCACCTTTATAGGAGGGAAAGAGTCTGGCAATCAAGGGGCTATCCGTGGATTGCACCTGTTATTATCGACGCGATTCATTTGCAACAATATATCAAAGCAGCAGTTGTAAACGCTCGCATCGGCGCAGCAAAGATGGGATTCTACAAACAAAAAGACATATCGGTTGACATCTCCGCTGTAGCATCAGAAAAGGATACAGAAACAGGGAAATTATATGACTCTGTTACGCCTGGTCAATTCGGTGTGTTGCCAGCAGGTATGGAGTTGCAAGTATTCGACCCTAAATATCCCGACCAGCAATTTGCAGATTTTGTAAAGGCAATAATACGAAACATCGCAACAGGTCTAAATATTTCATATGAATCATTGTCAGGAGACTTGAGTCAAGTGAATTATTCCTCTGCGAGAGTGGGAATGCTCGCAGAACGGGATTATTTCAAATCAGTCCAGCGATGGCTCAAAGAAATTTTTCTATATAAAGTTTTTGAACGCTGGCTTGACAATGTTTTCTTGCTCGGACTTGTGAGGTTTGAAAATGGTATAGTGCCCTATCAGAAAAAAGATAAATATATGAACTATGAATTTATTGGGCGTGGGTATGACTGGGTAGACCCTGAAAAAGATATCGATGCAAAAATAAAAGAGATAATGGCAGGTCTATCATCGTGGTCTGAGGTTGCAGCAATGAAGGGGAAGAATCTCGAAGACATAGTTGCACAGATTCAGAAAGATAAGGAGATATTTGCAAAAAAAGGAATTAAAGTAATTATGAATAAGGAGGTCATACAATGACAAGAGTGAACAGCGTGGGTATTTCAAACGCAGAAGACTTGATCTCGCAGGGTAAGATTGATTATGATTCAAGTTGGGAATTTACAGCAGAAGATGGGAACAAACTTCTTGGACCAAAAGGCGACGATTGGGATGGATATAAAAAGTGGTTCATAGCAGAAGATACCGACGCAAACGAGAATACAAAAGACAGATACAAGTTCCCGTTTGGTAAAAATGGAAAGATATATCGTAAAGGTGTAATTGCTGCAAAACAGCGTGCAGCACAACAGGGGTATAACAACATCGCCGATGCCGCAGACTCACTCTTACAAAAGATAGACAAAAAGAAGGAGAAGGCGTTCTATAAGATTGAAATCAAAAATCAGATAATCAAGAATGAAACTGAGACTGAGGCAGATGTATACATATATGACGAAATTGGCGATGCCTCTTTTTTGAGTGAAACTACATCTGCAAAAGATTTTATTATGCAGGTGCAGGAAATCAAAGCAAACAAAATCAACTTACATATCAACAGCCCTGGGGGAAATGTGTTTGACGGACTTGCTATATATAATTTTCTGAAAACCTTGAAGGCAAGTAAGACGGTATACATTGATGGTCTTGCAGCCTCGATAGCGTCGGTAGTTGCGATGGCAGGTGATAAAATCATAATGCCTGCGAATGCGTTTCTGATGATTCACGAGCCTTATGGGCTTGTGGTAGGCACATCAGATGATATGAAAAAGAACTCTGAGATTCTCGATAAAATATCAAACTCACTTGCAGAAATATACTCGAAGCGTTCAGGTCTTTCAATTGAGAGAGTAAAACAGATGATGAAAGATGAGACCTGGCTTACAGCAAAAGAAGCAAAGGAGTTAGGCTTTATCAACGAAATAACAGATGCAATTCAAATTGCTGCAAAGTTTGAGTTGAACAGATTTCACAATGTGCCTGAGGCATTCAAAGATGTGTTATCATCTTGCACTGCCGTAAGCGGGAATGTGAGGGTAACAGCGAATCAAACTCAAACTAAAGCAACAAATCAATCCATAACAACAACCACAGGAGGTAAGAAAATGGATAACACAATTACGAGAGAGAATGTGAAGGAAATTCTCGAAATAGCAAAAGTCTACGACTGTATTGACATTGCACAGAAGGCAATCAGTGAAGGCAAAAGCGTCGAGGAATTCAAACTGATGGTCTTCGAGAAGAAAACAAATGCCAAAAAGGCAGAACCGCTAAGTCCGACACTCACAACAGCGAAGGAAATCAAGAGATATTCTATTCTATCAGCAGTGAGGTCTTTGTTGTCTGGTGAGAATTGCTATGAGAGAGAAGTATCTGATGAGTATGCTAAAAAGGTGGGTTTGCCTATTGACAGGAGTCATATTTATGTACCACCTGAGGCTCTCAATCCCAAAGCAGCGTTGGCAAATTCCCCTGATGCGTCTGGTGGCTATCTTGTGCCAACCGAGTTAAGGTCTCAGGACTTGATTGAGTATCTCAGAAACAAGGCTGTGATTTTTCAGGCTGGTGCAAGGCTGCTCGATGGTTTGGTAGGTAATGTTGCAATTCCAAAAGTCGCAGGCGGTGCAACTGCTTATTGGGTAGGTGAGGCTGTAGAAATTACAGAGTCTAATTATTCTCTTGCACAGGTGATTTTGAAGCCTAAAACTGTTGCGGCGAAAGTAAACATCACGAGGGCGTTGGCATTGCAGACATCGAATGCAGTTGAAGCAATGGTAAGAGATGATATGAATAGAGCCCTTGCGGTTGCAATTAGTGAGGCTGCAATCAAGGGTAGTGGTTCTGAATACCAGCCTCTCGGAATATTCAACACATCTGGTGTCGGTTCGGTAACATTTGGTGGTGCTGCTACTTATGCGAAGATAGTCGAGTTTGAGACTGATGTTGAGTCTGCTGTGAACATCGACCCCGCAACGACAGCATATCTCATCGACGCTGCAACAAAGGGAAAGTTGAAGACAATCAAAAAAGACAACTATGTCTCCGAGTTCTTGTTTGATAAGGGTATGGTAAATGATTATAAAGCCCTCGTAACTAACTCGATGCCCGACCATAAAGTCTTGTTTGGAGATTTCTCGAATCTTCTGATAGGACAGTGGGGCGGGCTTGATCTGATGGTCAATCCTTACAGCAACGCAAAGAATCTTGAGACTGAGATTATCGCCTCGATAATGATTGATGTTGCAGTCAGATATCCAGGAGCCTTCGCAATATCTTCTGACGCTGGTAACCAGTAAGGAGGTATGAGATGTTAGCGAGATTCCTAAGAGGCGTTTTCTGGAAAGGTAAGCATCAAAAAGCAGGTGATGCCATCGATGTGAGCCAGGGCGAATATGCTACACTTGTGTCAATGAACGCAGTTGAAAAGTATGTTGAGCCTATAAAACCAGAGAATCAGAAAATCGAAGCGGCTAAGGAGGAAGAATCGAAACAAGAGCACAAGGACGAAAAAAAAAGGAGGTAAGAAATGAGTTATGTAGGTACAGACATAGCAACGAGTTTGCAGATTGCGCCAGTAAGCAAATCAAGCACGCAAACGGCTTCAGGAACGGTTCTATCGAGAGCGGGATACGGCAGTGCAACATTTACATTCTTGACAGGTGCTGCAAGCGGGTCTCCAACAGCAATCAGTGTCGCTTGTAAAGTCCAGACAGGTGATGCAGCAAATGGCTCTGATATGGCAGACATATCAGGTGCAACAGCAACCATCACAGCAGAGAACACAGCAGCAGAAATCAATGTCGACCTGTCTGGTTGCAAAAAGTATGTGAGAGCATACCTCACAGTGACCCTGACAGGTGGAACATCTCCGACAATTCTTGTTGCAGCCACAGCGGCATTGGGAGATGCAGAATACAAGCCCGTATAAGGTGAACAATGAATTTAGCAGATCACATTAAGGCACTCATCCTCGAATTGGGGGTGAGTGCCACTTTTTATTCGAAGACTGTGCGAGTGATATTTAATAATCAATATGTTGCTACTCAACTTTTTGGAATGGGTTTAGAAAATAAAAACCCGTTTGTGATTGGTTTGGAGAGTGATTTTACAAGTGCTAAGATTGGAGATACAATCACAATCAACAGCACAAATTACAAGATTGCCTCAATACAACCAAATAATGTTGGGGCAGTGCATATCGAACTTACGAGGGCATAATGTCATCGAGAAGCAATATTTTATCTATTCTTGAAACGACGCTCAAGAGCATAAAAAAATCAGCAGGCTATAATACTGATGCTGGGGATAATGTGTCAGTTTGGAAACTTGAAAATTGGACAAGAGACAACCTTCCTGCGATTGACATTAGAGATACAGGTATCTTGCAAAAAGAAAGCCCCAATGGTGTCTGGGATTTCTATCTGAAAGTTGATATAATATGTTTAAGCACCTCATATTCAGGCTTACAAAGCCTTATGGACGATGTTTATAAGGCAGTATATACGGATATAACATTATCAGGAAAATCTTTGTTTATAAGGCAACCTGACGAGGATTTTATAGAGGCAGCAGAAGAAGATTTTGTATATTTTGCTGCAAAAATTAGTTTGAAAATCGCTTACAGGACAGAAATTGGAACAACATAACAGGAGGATATAAAATGTTTTTAGGAGAGAGATTTCTGATTTTGGCAAAGACTGAAACAGCTTACGGCGTCGATGCACAACCATCACCTACCACAAATGCGATGTTGGTGTCTGATGCCAACTTTGATCTGATTGAGGAATTCAAGGAACGCAAAGTCTATTCGCAGTATTTCAGCCAGAACGGCGGACTACCCCTAACAAAGTTGGCAAAAATCAGTTTTAAGGTAGAATTGAGAGGGTCTACAGGAGCAACTACACCGCCTGATTGGGCTTGTTTGGCAAAGGCTTGTAATGCAACAGAAAACATCGGGGCGAGTGATGAAACATACCGTTTCATCGAGACAGATTTTATTCAACCAAGCCTTACAATCTATTTCTATAAGGATTTACTCCTACACAAGATGGTTGGGTGCAGAGGCACGGTAAAACTATCTGGTGCAGTGAATGATGTGGGCTATCTGGAATTTTCATTTACAGGTATGCTATCCTCAATTACACAAGAATTATCGTTCCCATCACCAAACTTTACAACCATAAAACCACCACTCTTAAATGGGATGACTGTTTCGATAGGTGGTTATAGCCTTATTCTAAAATCTTTTTCGATAGACCCAAATATAAAACTTGCTGAGCGAAAAGATTTCACAGCCTCGAAAGGCGTGAAGGAGATTGTAATTACGGATGCGGATGGGAAATTCACTTGTTCAGTAGAAGCACCAGACTTATCAACAGCAAATCTATTCGACATCTTTGCAAACGGGACAGAGTTATCAGACACGCAGTTGATATACCCAGGAGACACAGGTGGGAAGAAACTCACAATCACTGTCGAAAAACTGCAACTTACCAAAAATCCAAAATACGAGAACCATGACGGCATACTCGGTATGTCTCTCGAAGCAAAGATGCTCGGTGGTTCAAGCGGGATGTTTTCAATTAAAATAGAATAAGAGGTGCAAAATGAGAGTGTTAGGGAATGATAGAATCAAGATTCTGATTCAAGACGGCATAACGAA
>Ga0315298_1004955_pt1 | contig 19375 bp, 20 predicted proteins | sample WHS_1_MG_FD_203077 | JGI IMG/M metagenome (GOLD analysis project Ga0315298, IMG submission 203077) | Extremophilic microbial mat communities from Washburn Hot Springs, YNP, Wyoming, USA - WHS_1_MG | ecosystem: Environmental > Aquatic > Thermal springs > Hot (42-90C) | place: USA: Wyoming...
CAATATTTGGAGGGGAGGTTAAGGCTGGTGAGGGGCGTGTCGAACTTCTCGGAATAGATAGAAGGGTTGAGAGCAACATTGACGATCTATACAGGATCCCCAGGTTTGAAGAGGCAGGGGTGGAGCAGTCCTATGTCATAACAGGAAATATTCCAGTCGTTTTGAGAGAATCACTTCTGCCGAAGATTCTTGATCTAGGCCGAAGGGTTGTCGACGCCTCTGTCAAACTCTTCCCACCTGGCATAGTTGGACCATTCTGCATCGAAACCATATGTACAGACGAACTTGAATTCATTACATTCGAAGTATCTGCCAGAATAGTTGCTGGAACAAACCTTTACCCTGAGGGTTCACCGTACTCATGCTACTTATACCCCAAACCCATGTCTATGGGCAGAAGGATAGCCTACGAGATCAGAGAAGGAATACGTAGAAACAAGCTCCAATATTTAGTAAGTTGAGAATCACCTCAGATGTAAATCTTAGAAACAAAATATATGAGTGACAGCATTCAGTCTTCTATTAGGGATTGTTGATGGACGTATTTGAAGCGGTCAAAACCAGAAGAAGCATCAGAAAGTTTAAGCCCGACCCTGTTGAGAAGGAGAAGCTTGAAAAGATTTTGGAGGCAGGTAGGCTGGCCCCGTCAGCCGCAAACAGGCAACCATGGCACTTCATAGTTGTAAACGACCCTGCGGTGAGGGAGGCCCTGAGGCTTGCACATGAGAGTGACTGGTCAGTTAGAAGCACAAGCCAAGTATTGATGGCCCCCGTGATCATAGTGGCCTGCGCAGAACCTGAAGCCGCATGGAGAAGAAGCGATGGGGAGGAGTATTGGAAGGTCGATGTTGCCATAGCGATGCAGAATATGGTACTCACCGCTACAGATGAAGGTCTGGGAACATGCTGGATAGGAGCCTTCAACGAGGAGAACATAAAGAAAGTATTGAAGATCCCTCCAGAGATACGAATAGTCGCCTTAACCCCATTAGGCTACCCTGCAGAGTCAAAAGGAGTTGTCTCCGATAGGAAACCCTTAACGGAGATAGTACATTACAATAAATGGTGAACCCCGAATATTCAGAAATTTCCACCTCAAAAACATCATGAGACCAATTTATAAGATCTTTATTACAGTATAACGTCTGAGGTTTGAGCTGAATGGTGATGCAAACAGTTACCAAGTTACTGATACAGGTGATTGTCAGTGTAATAATTGTGTCCCCTATACTATGGATTGTGGGGAGGGCAATTGTTGGAGGTAGGAAGGCAAGATTCTCTGATGCCCTATGGATAGTCGCCCTTGGAACAGTGATCAACTCATTTATCGGAGCATACATTCATGGAATTCTCGGCTTCATAGTGACCTTAATAGTTTGGCTTGCTCTGATAAAACATTTCTTCGACACAGGCTGGGTAATCGCCATAATCATAGCCGTAATAGCGATAATCGCCCTAGGAATAGTTGCGCTGATCCTAGCTTTTCTCGGCTTAGCCTTCATGTATGGAGTGGGGGTTATGAAAGGCATATTGTAGCAATCAAACCAGACATATCTAAACCAACACAGCGTGATCGAAAGTTCTTCAAATTATGATCTTTCGTCAGCACCCCTCGAATTCAGTCACAAATCTGGGAGGGAAATAGCCTCCGTGAACGAGATTGACCAACATATCTAGTTTGCTCCTTGCATCTGCTGCTGTTTCAAAATCGATCCATCCATTCTCCAAAGCCTCATCAAACTCCTCCTCGTCCAGAACAGCGGTGTCTAAGCTGGTCGATATCCAAAGGTCAAGAAATAAATCCACTATTCTCAATCTGTTTTGGTTGACTATTTGGGCGGGCTTTATGATGTCGCAGTAGTATCCTTTCAAGTTCTCTTCCAGATCATACACCTTTCCAATATCATAGAATTCGCCTTGAAAGATGAACCAGATCACGTGATAGCCTTCATCTAGAACAACCTCATCCTTAACTATGATGGGTCTCTTAGGGTGCGCAACCCCTTCAGATACTATTACCTTCCCATCCTTGTAGAGCAACCTATTGGTGTAGGTTGAGATCTTGTCTGGTAGCCTAACATACTCTATCAGTATGTAACTTTGATTTTTCATTTATGAGTTAACCATCCATCATCGTCCAAGACAAATCTGGCTAAATGATGTAAGCCGGTTTCTTTAACAGCCACATCCCCCCTAAAATGTCTTTCAAAAATTTAAAATATGTGATCCGCTCAAGCCTGAGGAGGTATCCACTATGAAGAGGTCAAAGCTGAATGCGATAATTAATATTCTGTCACTTGTTCTATTCTTGATCTCTTTGATCTCAGGACTTGTCCTATGGCAGATTTTACCAGGCGGCGAAGGGTCAGTGTTTAGGGGAGGCTTCGGATCCAGAGGAAGAACCTTCATAAATATCACACGTGATGAATGGTTGGATTTACATAATTACTCAAGCATACTCTTCACATTTTCAGTTACAATACAGTGTTTACTCCATTGGAGCTGGTTCAAATCAATAAGGAAGATTCTCGGTGGTGAAAGTTGATATCGATCATAGGTGCAGGCAAGGTTGGAAGCGCCTGCGCATTGAACATCATTCGTATGAATATTGCAGATGTGACGCTCGTCGACGTTCAGGCGGGTCTCGCTGAGGGTGAGGCCCTAGATATGAGACATGCCTCACCATCATTCGGATTCGATAGAGCTGTCAAAGGCACAACGAAGTTTGAGGATATAGCTGGGTCTGAAGTCGTTGTTGTGACAGCAGGCTATCCTAGGAAGCCAGATACCTCAAGACGAGATCTTGCTCAAGGCAACGCCAAGATAGTCTCTTCAGTAGTTCAGGAGATAGCTCACTATGCTCCTGATAGTGTGATAGTGATGGTTACAAATCCTGTCGACGCCATGACCTACATAGCATATAGAAAGTCAGGGTTTCCCAGAAACAGGGTTGTCGGAATGGGTGGAATACTTGACGCCTTGAGATACCGTACCTCCCTAGCCTCTGAACTCAAAGTTTCAAGCGAAGATGTTCAAGGCTTAGTTATTGGAGAGCATGGAGACCTGATGATCCCCCTCATAGACTATACAGCCGTCTCAGGCATACCTGTCAAGAAGCTTCTCAGTCCGGAAAGGTTGGGTGAGATAATTGAGAGGACCAGGTTCTGCGCGATGGATGTCATCAAGTTGAAAGGCGCCACAGTCCATGCGCCAGCATCAGCGGTTTCAATGATGGTCGAGAGCATAGTGAGGGGGAGAAACAGGTTGACCGTTGCTTCAGTAATTCCTGATGGAGAGTATGGTTTGAAAGATGTGTCGATAGGCCTCCCAGTAGTTTTGGGGAGGGACGGTGTGGAGAGGATAGTTGAACTGGAACTTGACGGCGACACAAAAAGAAGGCTCGTCGAAGCTGCATCATCGATACAGTCGGTGATATCACAGATACAGTGATTGTAGATTTGGGTAATCGCCGCGCCTCTCACAGCTTTTGAGGCCACATCAATAGAAGAGTTGAATATGTGATTCATTATGGCTGATGCTGAGAGGCGTCTTGAGCGCACCCTGAATCTATTCGACGCCATCTCGATAGGCCTTGGCGCCATCATCGGCGGCGGAATATTTGTTGTGACCGGTATAGCAGCTGGTCTGGCAGGTCCAGCCCTCATACTCTCCATATTGATAGCTGCGATCATCGCCTTGATCACCGCCATGAGCTTTGCAGAGTTGACTGCTTGGCTTCCTGTTGAAGGGAGCATCTACGAGTTTTCCTATAGACTGGTATCTCCAATAGTAGGTTATTCAGCGGGATGGATGTGGATAGTCTCGAATATATTCGCTGGGGCAGCTGTATCCTTAGGATTCGCTTATTACCTCACAGCACTCTTCCCAAATTTAGACCCTAAATTGGCTGCTGTAATGTTATGCTTCCTGTTTACGATCTTAAACTGTATAGGAGTCGAGATGTCGGCGAAGTTTAATAATGTATTGGTCATTGCGAAAACAGTTGTTCTTGGAATATTCATAACTGCTGGCCTTCAACATTTAAACTATGAGTTTTTTAAGATCCCAGAAAGATATTTGTACGGTATATTCCCCGGAGCCTTCTACATTTTCTTTGCATACGGAGGATTCGCAAGGGTCGCCGTCATCGCTGAGGAGGTGAAAGACGCTGAGAAGACTGTTCCACGAGCCATGCTCATCGCGTTGATGGCTTCAGCCATTATATATATTCTGGTTGGAGGGGTTGCTGTAGGCCTGATTGGAGCCGAGAGGCTGAGTGGATCAAACTCTCCACTCGCTGAAGCCATAAGCGTCGCCGGAAGCCAATTACTAGTAAGCATCGTTTCCGTGGGAGGAATGCTTGCTACAGCAAGTGTTCTGTTAACATCGATCCTAGGAGTCTCACGTATGGCTTATGCCATGTCCATTAGAGGTGACCTACCGCTTTTCCTTGGCAAGCTACATCCGAAGTTTAAAACACCATACATATCAGTCTTGATGGCCGGTTCAATTATGGCGGTACTTAACCTACTCTTAGATCTTAGAGAAGTTGTTGGTGTCGGCACATTCGGACTGTTATTCAACTATAGTTTAGCAAATCTCTCAGCCTTGAGGCTTGATTCAAAAGTCAGGCGATATCCAAGATTGTTGCCAGCCGTTGGGCTGTCAACATCGACGATTCTTCTATGTTTCATTCAGCCTACCACCTTAGTAATGAGCATCATACTTCTATTTGGCGGGATTCTACATCACATATTGAGAGACTCATACCTTAAGTCTTGAATTTAATTATGGGGCTCAGCCTGAGAAGATTCATTCACATCATTTATACTCAGCGAATTTTAGGATAGGGATTCCTAGAAGATTCAGTATCGATAAGAGTTGGAATGCAAAGTCGAAACTTACATTATCTGCAAGATATCCAACGATAGGGTTCACTATTGCTCCTGAGAGGAAGCTTGCAGTCATAGCAACCCCAACCAACGTACCTAGCACACTCCGATCACTGATCTCGGTAACCCATGTGTCTGTAACAGCAAGACATCCGAAGACCACCAGACCCATCGCTCCCAGTACTATGACCAGAAGGTTGGCTGAGGCAAAAGTAACTAGATACATCAATAATGCCTGGCCTACGAGGAGAAGACAAAGCATAACCCTTCTCCCAGCAATGTCGGAGAGCCTGCCGAATACTGGACTCCCAAATATGCCCATAATCTGCAGAAGAGAGAGTAACTGTGCTCCATACCCCAACTCTACACCATGCTTCTTCATCAGGTAGGTTGTGAGGAAAGGCATCAATCCCCTAAACGCTATAACCTGAACCAAACCGAAACAGAAGATAATAAGCATCAGCCTCAACACTTTGATGTTGAGAAGCGTTTTGTGAATATCAGAACTTGAAGTCTCTTTACGCTCTGTTTTAGGCTCCTCTATCCCCAACCATAGGAGTAAAGCGATCAGCATACCGATGAGTGAGAATATGTAGAAACCGTATCGCCAGTTGAATGTTACGGCGAAATATGCCGACGCGATCGGTGCGACGAATGATCCTATTGCGCCTCCTGTCTGATGGAAACCCATCGATTCGCCCAGCTTCCTCCTCTCAACAGCCAGAAATATGAGGGGGATGCCTATTGGATGGTAGGATGCACCTCCAATACCAGAAATAAACTGGGCGACGCCAAGTTGTAGAACGTTCTGTGACATCCCGCATAGAAGTGTCCCTGCAGAGTAGATTATCAAGCCAGCAACCATTATGTTCTTGTGCCCCTTCCGGTCTGAGAGATATCCGAAAGGAATCTGAGCCAGGGAGTATGGTAGAACGAAGGATGCGACGAGTAGCCCAGCCGTGTAATATGATATTTGAAATTCCGCTATTAAGGATGGGAGGATCGTTGGGAGGATCAGCTGAAGCAAATGGTTCAGCCCATGTGATGATGACAAGAGCATTAGGGGTAGGCTACCGGTTCGAATATCATTCTCCCCCATCGAGTGACCTTGAAAACGATTACAATAGACATTTAAGGCTTTCCACATTCCAGTAGATGGCTTATAAACAGAATATTCCATGTTTTCATCTGGCACAGCTAAGTTAATCCGTTTCGCCGAGAACAAATCTAGACTTATCGAATGTGTAAGGTGATTTTTATGGGATTCGATGAAGAGGTTTGGAGTTTACTGAGAAAGATTCCGAGAGGTAGGGTTACAACATATAAATTGATAGCTGAAGCCATGGGGTCTAAAGCATACAGAGCTGTTGGGAACGCTTGTAGAAGAAACCCCTACTCACCCACTGTACCTTGCCACAGGGTTGTAAAAACCAATGGGATGGTCGGCGGTTTCGGCGGAGAGGTCTCCGGAAGAAATGTTGAGAGGAAAATTCGAATGTTAAGAATGGAGGGCATTGAAGTCAAAGATGGGAGGATTCTGAATTTCAGTAAAAAACTCTTCAAGTTCAGATAAGCCCAATATAACTATAGATTATTCACTCAGAGATTGCAAGATAGGAGGCGACTATTTTCATGGTTAGGATGAGTGGATATCAAGCAGTAGTTGAATCTTTGCTTGAGGAGGGGGTTGAATATTTCTTCGGGTTACCTGGGAATCCAAAAGTGGTTTATGACCAGCTCTACGATACTCCTGAGATAAAGCCGATACTGGTCAGACACGAGTGTTCAGGAGTTTTGATGGCTATGGCCTACGCCAGGATCTCTGGAAAGGTCGGGGTATGTTTTGCAAGCCCAGGTCCTGGAGTAGCCAACATGGTCCCTGGTTTCCTGGAGGCCTACTACGCATGTACACCCCTAGTAGCTCCATGCCCATCCGTAAGCTTAGAGAATGAGGGTAGAGGGGCCTTCCAAGAATGTGACCAACTATCCATGTTCAAACCTGTGACGAAATGGTGTGCACGCATATTCAAGACAGATAGGGTGCCATATTTTATGCGTAGGGCTTTCACACTGGCCATGAATGGAAAACCTGGACCAGTATACATAGAGGTCCCTATAGATGTAGGTCTAACAGAGGTTGAGATGCCTCAATACATACCTGCAAGGAAGGTCTTGATCAGGGGTGACCCCGACAGGATCAGAGACGCCGTCGAACTGATCCTGAAGGCTGAGAGGCCCCTGATAATATCTGGTGGAGGATTAGTCCTCTCAAGGGGCTACAATGAACTTATACAGTTTGCAGAGATGTTAGGGATACCGGTTATGACAACCCCGTCTGGGAGGGGTTCGATACCTGAGGATCACCCTCTAGCGATAGGTCAGGTTGGACTCTATAGAACTAAGGTTGGGAGAGAGGTTCAGAATGATTCGGACCTCATAATCACAGTAGGCTCAAGAAATGAGGAGTTCCAATCAGGTGCCTGGAAACATTTCCCTAAGAATGCGAAGTATATTCAGATAGACATAGACCACTTCGAGATAGGTAGAAACTGGATACCCGACGTCCCTATCGTCGGGGATGCTAGACTCGTGCTGAATGATTTGATCGAGGCTTTGAAGGTGAGGTTGAGGAAGATGAATCTTGAAGATATGCCGAGGGTTGGAGCTATTCTCAAGGCTAAGAAAGAGTTTGAGGCTGAGGTTGAGACGGAATGTTATGAAGATTCCAAGTTGAAGACAAAGAGGATCGTCAGGGAGTTGAACAAGGTCTTTGGAAAGGACACCATCCTATGCACTGAGAACGGAATGCAAGACCTCTGGGCATACTACTTCCCATACTATAAAGTCTTGAATGTAGGAGATACCTTTCCACCTGCAGAGCAGACCCTTATGGGTATGGCTGTGGCAGGGTCGATAGGAGCAAAACTCGCCTCGCCCAGAAAGAAGGTTGTATGCACAACCGGTGACGGCGCCTTCCAAATGTTCATGAAAGAGATGCCGACAGCAGTCCAGTATAAGGCCCCAGTCACCTGGATCGTACTGAACAATTACAGCCTAGGATGGATCAAATACATACAGAAAATGTTGGGTGAACGCTTCATAGCGACTGACTTCGAGGTTCAACCAGACTTCGTAAAGATAGCTGAAGCAAACAGGTGCCTCGGGCGAAGAATAGAGAAACCTGGAGATGTCGAGCCTGCCCTCAGGGAAGCCTTGAAAGCCAACATTGAAGGAACCCCAGCAATGGTCGAGGCAATAGTAGAACCCTACGATGCACCTGAAGGGTTCAGAGACTTTCACCGCGAAGTCTGGAACATCCCCACTTAATTTTTTTACCTAATACATCTATCAAACATATACCACTCAAACTCACATGTTTTATATGTTGCAAGCTAAATGTTCGAGTTAAGGTTTACAACCTTAGAAATCAATGAAGTAAGAAGCAAAACCTATTATTCTCTTCTCCAATTTTAACGATATTATGCCAACGATCAAACCTATCATACTGCCAACAATAACATCTGTAGGGTAGTGGACCCCCAGATATATTCTGCTGAAAGCGACGAGAGCGGCTAGAGAGTAGAGGAGTAGACTCCTCCTCCATCCTCCTCTGACGACTGTTGCAAGGGCAAAGATCCTCTCTGAATGCCCACTTGGAAAACTTGAACCAGCCTCATAGTCGAGGGGAACCACAGCTGGAAGGGTTGAGTATGGTCTAGGCCTCATGATAGTCGACTTTAAAGGGGACACGGCAAGCGTCCCAAATATAATTGTTACAAATATCATCAGAGCCTCTTTCCTGTAGCCTGATAGATAAAGTAGAACACAAAGTACTACCAACATAGATGTGCTACCTATATGTGTAATCAAAATGAAGAATACGTTGAGCAAAGGTGAATGGATAGTGGGGTTGACCTGTAAAAGCAAACCGGCATCCCAATATGTGACGTAGGAAGGAAACAGATCAGTGCCTGAAGGAATCTTCCTGTTTAACAACACCTCATCGACATACTCAAATGTAACACTGATAGCCACTATTAGGATTGAGAGGAGAATCGCTCTGGTTCCGGGATGAGATCTCTTTCCGCCCACATTCTTCATCTGATTTCAAACAATCTTGCAAATGAAAGGGTTTAAAACCTTTTACAAGACCAGCACATAGAATTAGATCATCAGAAGACAGGGTTATTCCCGAAAGGTTTGATGCGGCTGACTTTTCGGAATTTATGTTGATTCAAATCAACGGAAGCTCTGCTTCGGAGCTTCTGAGTCTCATAGAAGTTTCCTTTGATAAGGTCTCCCATGCTTGGCTAGGTTGCCCTCTGATAGGTTTACATCACGGAATGTTGAAATGCCGATCCAGTACCCTATAGACGGCTTTGTCAGATACTCCAAGAATCTCTTTGGCCGTTTTGAATGTGAATAGATTCTTCTCGTCCTTTTCTAGTGTGAAGATTAGTTTCGACTCATTGGGACCGAACGTTATATTTCTTGTAATCAATTCCTTTTAACAAGGGGAAATTGTTACATAAAATATAAACTTGTTTGGTTAGCACAAATGGTTTCTGCTCCCCTCTGCCCAGAATCTACCTTCTGGGATGTTGAAAGCGATCCGCTATGGGAAAAATATTTAAATAACCAGTATGATATACTATATATATTAGATATCCTTGAAACTCAAACTACACTACAGTTCAAAGACACGACCATTCGACAAGTACGACTTATCAAAGATGCTGTCCCTGTTGGACAAGCTTCAGGCTGCAGGATTTTCCTGTGAGAAAATCGATACTTCAAACATGACTGATGAGGAAATCCAACACCTCTACATCGAAGCCATTCAGCCATCTGTCTACAACAAATACAGAATTAGGCAGGTCTTCGGTTCTCGCAGGCATAGCGGATGGCTGTTTGGAAAACATGTTCCTGCCCTCTTGGTCTACGATGAGGAGGGAAGATATCCGATCGATGTCTATCCACACGTAAAGGGCGGTGAAGAAGTAACTATCGAGGAGTTCCTCACATCACTGCTTGAAAAGAAAGAGAGCCAGCCACAGGGTTAATTCAACTGGCTAAGCACCAATTTTGTGACATGACTCAAGTGATCTCTTGGTATTTCCTTTGCATTGTACTGACAAAATCACCCAGAATGTAATTCTTGTTAATGCAACAATTGAAGAAGGTGGCATCAGGGATTCTTTGCTCTGATCTTCTAAGCTGCCCTCTGAAGGCACGATCTCATCTTTAGGTTTCCAATATAGTTTGAGCTTGTTTCTTCCCACTTTTCATAATCGACTTGGTATGAATCAGGAGACCTGTAGCCTACACTTTGTGGTGTAGCTTCTCCAACGGCATAGAGGACATCGTACAAGTCTTTCTCCTCAGGTTGCTTTAGGTGTACATAATCTCTGATCGTATTCGTTACTGAACCCGCCTTCTCGATGTTTACCTCGATTATTTGCTTCGTCACCAAGAATTCCTTTCGTATAGGCGGCATGTTGTACTCTCGCAGAAGAGGAGGCCTTGAGAACCAATAGGCCAATGGAAAGAATATTGAAACCAACAATGCAAATGCTACCAGATATTGCACTAGAGGAATCAGAGCTGGAGATAGAATCACGATGATCTACCAGAAGCCGTAAAAGGCAACTATGTACCTAATAGATTCTAGGACAAGTTTCTCGTCCATTTGCTTTTCAAATAACCTTCACAATTAGCCGTCCCTTCTATTCTAATTACCTCAACTCGATCTGTAGATGAAGTACAGCTAGGTAGTGTCACTTATCTGCTGACAGCTTGGTGTCTAGTTCAATGTCTACGGTGTCTCTTGAAATACCTCTCCAAATCAACCTTTGGTATTGTCTCACTTTGTCCCCTATACTCAGTTCTCAGGTCTCGGTCATTCTGTACAATCGACTTCATCCTGTCTTTGAGATGGTTTTCGGATAGGCTCACGAGTCCTAGATCTTTACATATTTCACGATAGATGATACAAAGTATGGTGAAGATATGGTTCCATCCTTTGGATGGATCGAATTCTTCTCTAAACTCGAGTCTCTGTTTGTTCTTTGGAAAGGTATACCTTTCAAGTGAAGATCTGGAGGAGAGAACAACTTCACTGCGGCTTACCTTGCATAGCTGTAAATAAATTCTCTGCCTGGCCGACACGTGTCTCATCTTCATGATTCTTACGGTGAAGAATAGAAAGCTGGAGACCCTGTACATGATCTCATCCAGCTCTATTAGACCATCTTTTGTCTGTATCGGGAAATATGTGTGAAAGTAACCGTCGGAGTATATCTCTAAATGTATTGAGTTGTCATACGATCTGAATTCATACCTATCTCTCCTTGCAGTCGAATCTTGAATTCTTAGAAATGCGGGCGTATAACATCTTACCAAGTGGTAATTCTCTTCAGAGACCTGCAGGTACTCCTCTCCTTTGGAGATCGACCCAACGAGAATCTGCACCATGGGGTCTCCCCCATCCTCAACAAGGGGGATCAAAATCTCATCGAGCCTCTTCTCAAAATACGGTTTCGTGACAGGTTTCTCTTGGCTGAGTTTCCTGCTGGCTTTGTCGACCAGAGACTTGAGAATCTCTTTGAGATCAATATCTACGTATTTGGAGTCTGACAGGATTTTCTCTCCGTCCAGCATTTCTGGGTGGATGCAGTGGTCTTTCTCGGTCTCTGAGATCGCTACCTTTGTGAACTCCCTTACCATCGACGCATCATTCAGTATCTTGGGGCTTCCAACCACTAGCTTCACGTCAGCATCGGACTGCTGAAGCATGCTCATGTCTTTGTGGAATTGGCTCTGAGAATGTGCCCAGATGACCTCGATGTAAATTTTGAGGCCATCAGAGGTCACCCCGAGGACATCCGACTCGTGACCCGATGATTGGTACTCTGTGATGCTCAAGCCAAACCAATCCTTCAGCTTGGTTTCAAGTAACTTCTTTATCTCTTTATGTTGAGTCGACTCGGGCAAAAACGACCTCTCCATGAGAACCTGAACCATACTAGCTAACAGTAACTCTTAAATTTTAGAATCAAAGTTGGAGAGCCAGTAAAGTTCAATATGCCACCTAAAAATAGAAGATACGGCGATTCACTATCAAAGCCATAAACAGTTGAGAAAGCAACCTGTGGCTTACTCGATAGTACCCAGATAATGGTCTCTTTACATACTCATTATTGATCTTCTTGATGCGCCAAAAACAATGGGCAAGAATATGGACTCCATAAGCGTCGCTCCATCTTTCATATCAGAACAAACAAATCTTCTTATAAAGACCTACAACGTAACTGATGATAACGATACAAACCTCAGAAGGAAGAACTTAAACGTGAAAATTCTTTACCTTCGAGAGGTTAAGCGAACTCGCCGTAAACAATGCAGCTAGAATTTTCTTAATGATGGGGGCCGGCTTCCTAGATAGCAAGTGCCGCCCCATCACACACTTCCCGATTTGATGTCAACATCTTTCCTCTTCTCTTTATCGATTACAGTATTTTTTGAAATGCTCGAAGCACAAGATTGCATTGAGATCATAAATGACTACAGCAATGAGCGGATACTCTTCAAGAAGAATTGATTCTCGTTTCCCACCAGTTCCACAGATTGTCTAATGGCTTCATTTTATTGCGAGGGGATCAGTAGAGCCGCTGAAGTTCTTGAATATAAGATCCATTAGATTGTTGAGTACTGTTGTGAAGTATTATATCCCACCATGAAAAGAAAGCCAAATATTAGAAGCAGCAATGGCTCCACCGCTTGCCATCAAAATCACAGAGAAGATGAGGTTATTATAATGTTATTTGCGAAATATCTCTAATTTAAGAGTTATGTTTCACGGCCAAACCTCAGCTGTATTAAGTATTTTTAGATTACGTGAATATGTTAAGTCATAGAGGAGGTCGGTGAGGGTGGAGAAGATTTTATCTTTTTGAGGTTCAATATATACGTGGCGTCCATCGTCTAGAATAGCGCCGTTGCATGTGTGACCGCCCTTAGTAGTTGCTATGTATGTAACTTCATAGTTGACGAGGACATAGCTAAGGTTGAGCCCTTGCAGTTTAGCGTTATACTGGAGACGATGAGCAAACTGGACGCAGGTATAAACGTCCTTGACATATTTTTGCTTGTCTGTATCATCGGCATTTAAAAACCTGACAAGTTCATTATAGGATGGTCTACGAAGTTTAAACCGTGAAAGCTCATTCACCTGGCCCAACAATGTTGAAACACGATTGTTTAAATGGTCAATCTCCATCTTAGCATAGTTCAACTTACTATTCGTCTTATCCAACTCAATAGTTAACCCTCTATTCATGTTAAACATGTAGACTCCGATAAAAGTCGATGCTGTGATGCAGACAATTAAAATTATGGCTAGGGCCTTGACAAGATTTGGATTTGGGCTGGATGGTGGGGCCGGTTGGGGGGTTGGCAATATGATGTTTGGTGTGGGTGTTCGGCCATATTCAATGGTGTGTTTACGTGCTTCATTAAGATCTCCAAGTTTCTTTTCTAGATTTTTTCTTTCATCTAAATACTGTCTCTCTGTGATGTCTCCAATTATTTTCTTGGCTTCCAGCAGTTCAAGTTCTCTTTTAATATTTGCCTCTTCCTCTTCAAGTTTTTTGAGTTCACTTTTAATCTTCAATTCACGTTCTTCGATAAGTTTCTTTAATTCTATTATTTTCTTTTCATATTCTGTTTTAAGTGTTTTATACGCTTCGTCCGATACGGCACCGTCAACATATGCATCAGTCAACTTCTTAAGCTTCTGCTCGGTAGATTGCAATTCATTATTATATTTGTTATATTCTGATGCCATTTGAGGGCCACCATAATATATGGTGCTAAGATTGTGATTCTTTTGTTTTTAATTTTTATTTGATCTGGAGTATTGTAAGGCTTGTTTTTCTCATCTTTATCTCTGAAAGCCTTGCTTCTAGTATGCTCTTATCTTTAAGATACTGCTCTTTAGTGATGTCGCCTACAATATTTTTGGCTTCCAGCAAATCTAACTCCTTAATGGTCTTAGATTCTTCTTCTGAAAGAGAGTTGAGTTCACTGCCAATTTTATTCTTCAGATCATTTATCGATTTTTCAATCTTGGAGATTGTTATCTCATATTCTGTCTTGAGAGTTTTATATGATTCCTCTGATATTTTGCCTTCCGCATACAAGTCTGTCAATTTGGTCAGCTTCTGCTTGTTAGAGTTCAGTTCAATGCTGAGTTTATCGTATTCTGTGATTAGTGGGTGTTTTTCATGTTTCACTGGAGGTGGGTGGGATTCTGCGGTTTCAGTTTTACTCCTTTTCGTGAAGAGAGGTAAGCATGAAGCAACAATAAGAACAGCAACAACGATGCCTATCAGCGCTGTATCAATATATCGTTCTTTCTGAAATATCTGCGATTGCGGGGTTGTTTGTTGAGGTTTCGTCGGTGTAGTCTGTGTGGGTGGGAGTGTAGGTGTTGATGTTAATGTCGGAGTTGGCGTCGCTGTAGGTACTGGTGTTTTTGGAGGTTCAGCTAGTTTACATGTTAAGCTGATGTCGTCCCAGTACGCATGGACAGGATTCACTACATATTGGCCTATTGCAATCATCATTATAGTCATTCCGTGGACATCGTTAAAATTATCGTTAGGATAATATTTCTTGAAGTCTTCTGTAAGGTTACGTTCAATATGATTCCACTGATATGCTGTTAACCTGTAAATCATGATGTTGGTTACATTTTGAGTACTCTTACTTGTAGGAGGAAAATCCTTAAAAAACTTCATATCTGGATCCCAAAAAACATTATAAACTAGAAAGCGGGGAGCTTTAGCAGCCCAAAACCCAATAATCATTGCAAAACACTCCCTAGAGCTTGAGAGTCCAACATAGGGAGAGTAAAACCAAAAACTTAAACTTAGATTTATAATGCCTTTTGGCAAATCAACATATTGAAATGCATAGCTACCAATACACTCCATCTCCGTCACTTCCCCTGTTTTTATGTCAAGTGAATACCTCCCTGAATGGGCTTGGGAACTTGTAACAGTTGCATTCACCGAACATTTTCCATATCCAACACTCCTCCAATAATTTAAACCGTCTTCAAACCCCCCATTCTTAATCAATTCAACCGTCTCGCATCTAACATACTGTGCAAACTGCATGCTTAATAAAAGGAGACATAAGAAAGAAAAACATAGGATACGACGCAACTCAATCCCTATTGTTATATTAAACTGCAAAGGATCAATATAAAACTTCTCATAAATTGTAACGTCAATAGGGCTCAAATGTAAGAGGTTTTCAATTAACTCTAATGGATGTCCATTTCAGAGTTTAGCGATGTTTAGATCAAAGACAATCTTGTCCAATGTTGCAAGTTTCTCATGATGTAGCGTTTGTTTCTTATCTTTTGAACATACAATGTATGGTGATAATGCAATAAATTTAAACCAAAACATGTTTAATATTATTATACAATTAAAGTTAGTCAATTCGATATGTAAGGCTGGATTTTTTTCTTTGGATCTCTGTTAATTTGGCATCTAAGATTGATTTTTCAGTTAAATATTCTGTTTCAGATATTTCTTCTATGATCTGTTTTGCGTTTAAGATTTCTAAATCTTTCTTGATTTTGGATTCTTCGTCTTGTAGTTTTGCTAATTCGCTTTTTATTTTTGATTCTGCTTCGTCGACTAATCTTTTTAGGTCTTGGGCTTTCTTCTCATATTCCGTTAACAGGGTTTTATATATTTCATCTGAGATCATACTATTTGCATAGGCGTCTTTTAACTTTGTGAGTTTCTGTTCGATTTTCTGTAACTCTGATGAGAGTTGTTTATACTCTGATATTATCTCATCTTTGGGAGGTGTTCTCTCCTCTGTGGTGGGTTGGGGTGTTGGCTGTACTTGGATCTGAGGCGCAGCCTTTGTTGTTGCTTTTCTTTTGGCTCGTATATGTTTGAATGCGATTATTGATGTTCCGCCGAGACCTCCACATATAGTAATTAAGGTAAATATTGGTATAGTGTAGTCTTCTCTCCATTTTGCCTCAACCGTTTTAGGCGAATCCATCTTTATGGTCGTTGAAGATTCTCTGGAGTAAAGGTCGCCTCTCCAGTGATCGAATACAATCTTTCCACCGAGTGTTCCGAGCCACCCATACATCGGGACCGAAGTTGCAGGCATCGCTATGTTGACTGTTGATCCAGCATCATACCATCCAGAACCTCCAACTTTAACTATGGGAGATGTTACGTTCAAATAATATTGCTTCTTATATGTTGCTGAGTATGATGATGGCCTTGGAAGGATGAGGTTTCTTTTCGCTTCTGTAGAGCCGTCACTCCATCTCTCAAAAACATCCCTCTCACCAGATCCCATATATATTGGAGTATAAGCCTCAACGTAATGGCTGCCTGCTGGAATCTTCAATCGAATATTCCCATCGCTGTCTGCCTGGCAGTACCTATCGTCAATCCGGACGCTGGCTCCCCTGGTAAGAGAGAGTGAGAGGTCTACTGGCAATGATATACGCGCATGAAATCTATGAGAGTCCGCGATATTTCCTGATGCTGCTCGTGGCTCAACATCTGCTACCAAAACTTTTTTTTTCGTATATAAAAATAGCTCTTGCACTTGCGTAAAATATGTATCGATTTCCTATATCGCTTAAAGTTAAGCCAGTGATCGTTAACCTAGAACCATTCACACTGTATGGTAATGTCTTGTTGCTTGTAGACCCCGCAATCCCAACAGCTGTTGTCCTGAGAGATGGAAAGTATGCAACTATGATCGTTGCAAAGAGGTCTTTCCATTCCTGATCTTGGCTGTCATAGAGGTTAATATGGTAACAATAGTTATATTGTCGGGTTCCTCTCATGAAATCACCAGCTATAATAAAGTTGATTGTCAACATGTCGTCTTCAAGCTTAAAACTTACCTCTAAAATATCAGCGTCTATTGAAAACGGATATTCATAATTACCTCTTCTCCCTACTATTTTGGATTCCTCTTGACAATAAACATAACTTGCAGATAACATAGACACTACAAGTAGACATAAGCAAACTAGACACGATATAGAACGCAATTTGATCGCAATAATTTTTTTATGACATACATATTTAAGGTTTATCAAGCCTCGAGAATGCTGTCGAGATAAGCCTTTGCCAGACTCAAATTCATTCAGGCCAATGTGCCAGTCATAGGTTCTCGGAAAGGATTCCGAATTGTGGTCTCAGCTTTCACATTACTCTTAAAGAACTTCTCTGCGACTTGGCTAAAGTCTGACCTTAACTCTATTAAGTCCACTTCAAAGCAAACCTCAACTTATGAATCTAAATCTTCCCCGCTCAACCCTGCTCTCTCACCATCGTAGATGTTGAACTTAGCGTGGTAGAGGCCGCACTCATAACTCTTAAATTAGAGATATTTCTCTAAACAATATCATGATAGCTTCATCTTCTCGGTGATTCTTATGGCAAGCGGTGGAGCCATTGTCGGTGGAGCATTACTGCTTCTAATAGGTGGCTTTATTTTCATGGTGGGATATAATGCTTCACAACAGTACTCAACGTCTCTAGGTCAATTGGCACGTACTTTCTCTCCAGAGCTAGAGCAAAAATACCAATACTCAGTTTCTCTACAAATCCTCGGTGGCATCATGAGCTTGATCGGGCTCATAGCTACCATCGCAGGGGCCTCGAGCGGTCCTTCTTCTTCTCCAACTACAGTTCACGTGGTGCAACCTCAAACCGGGACTTTCGCTCCTACCAGGCGCGAAACTTCCATCCCGACTAGGGAGGAACTACTGCGAGGCGTTATTAAGGCTCTTGATCAAGGCGATACAGAACTCTCAAGGAAACTTATGGATCAGATAAGGTCATTGTACTGCTCCTACTGTGGGGCGTATCTTGTCGATGGAAGCAAGTTTTGCATGAAGTGCGGCAAGTGTCGAGTGTAATATGTTCTATAGAAGGTTTCTATTCGTGAAAACTGCCGTTATCCTTTTATAATTATATTCGTGTCGAATATCGGGGTTCTGTTGCAAATTAGGGACTTGAGTAGTTAAATTTTCCCTCTGTTGCAATTCGGGGCATTCAACATATTCAGCGGTTCTGTTGCGTTGGCGTGGCGTCCAATATTTTGGATAGGGTTGTTGCATGAGTGTGGCATAAGTCAGAATACTTAGGTTTTTCTAAGTTCTTTCAATGTATGAAGGCCTGACGGGGGGACGATAGTCAGTTTTCCTATTTTGGGCTTGGTTTTCAAGAGTCTTAGATCACCTGTAGCGAAATAATCGCACCAGCGTTCCGCCCATGCTAAATGCACAGCATCAGAAGAATCGATAGCATAATTAGTTATCAGATAACTTACAGTATCAAGTTCAATCCATATCTCGTAAACAACTACGTTGATCTCATCAAGCAGATCTTCGAGTTGCCCTATGTATGCCTCCAAGTCTTCTATTTGGTCTTTGTCAAAAGCATAGTAATCTCTAAGTCGTGAAAAATACACTGGGCTGTGTCCGTCGCGCTTTATTTTATTGGCGACCAAATCGTCACGAACAGCCTGTAATAGTTCTGCTAGAGCAAAATCACTTGTTTCAAAACGACAGGAGAACCATCCCTTTTGAATCTGATCCAGAAGCACTAGAGACTTTTTTGCATTTGAGGTTGCTTTGTCCCGTTTCTCTTCAGGAACAGCATAGTACAACAACCAGTGACCTAGGATGCTTGTGTCTAAATAGACCCTTTTTCGCTCCCTAGCCTTCAAAAAGCCTCTCCCAGAGGCTCTTCTTCGGTTTTCTCTTCCATCGTTTAGGCACTTTTATAGGGCGTCGAATCTTTGGAGGTGTTCTCTTAACGCCTTTTCTAACCTTTCTTGGCAACGAAGTAGCCTCTAAGGAAGAAGTATACTCATCATCCATATTAAAAAAATAGCGCAGAATTTGATGGGTTAGCGCAGTTCCGTGTATGCTACGCCAACCATGAAGAAGATGGTTAGCCCTATTGCAACCAAGTAATGCAATAGGGTCTGTCCATATGTAAAGTCCTATTTTTAGGTGGGAGGGAAATGTTAAGTTGGTAGAAGTGGGTACTCTTAGTGGTGGTGAAATGCCATCTAAACGAAGAAAAGAAGGGGTGGACTGGATAAGCGTTCTAGTATACATTGCCATAGCTTTCTTGATTGCTAAAATGCTGAAGCTAATTCCAGATCCCCCAGAAGAAAACTTGGTAAATACCATAGCAGTATTTGCCATGGTGTCTTTATACGGGGTGGATGCTCTTAGGAAACGACTAAGCGGTATCGACAGCTCAATCGATAAATTGACTATGGCAATTCAAAGTCTGGATAAACGTATCACCGTCCTAGAGGCTCGAATCGAAAGACAATAAAATTAGACACCCCCTACCCATATGCAGGTCTGATAAGTAAAGTTATCAAGCCTTCCCCATCCCAGG